>ERZ1034946.207-NODE-207-length-40659-cov-9.442001_pt1 | contig 40659 bp, 38 predicted proteins | sample MGYA00520591_ERZ1034946 | MGnify/ENA primary metagenome ERZ1034946 (study PRJEB33766, sample SAMN09781753) | gut metagenome | biome: gut microbiome | host: Homo sapiens | place: Madagascar | study: EMG produced TPA metagenomics assembly of the PRJNA485056 data set...
ATATATTATATATACTATATTTTTCAATAATTTCTGTTTTCTATTGTTATAGGTAACATATCCAATTTGAACCTCTGAAATATATATGATATACTGACCGAAAGAAAGCACATCAACTTTTCCAGGAGGATTCATGATCACACACATCAGCCACACTCTCGCCCAGCAGATCGTCAATACCATCAAGGACGTCTGCAGTTATGATATCAATTTCATCAACTCATCCGGCACCATTATTGCCAGCACCAACTCTGCCCGGATCGGAGCTTTTCATGAAATCGGCCGGAAAGCTGCTGTAACCGGTACTACCATCGAAGTGGCAGAATCCGATAATTTTACAGGAACCCGCCAGGGTATCAACATGCCTCTTTACCATGAAGACCGTCTTTTGGCTGTAATCGGCATCACCGGTTCCCCGGAAAAAGTACGCAAATACGCCTTTCTGGCACAGCGCATCACCAGCCTCCTGATCCGGGAACAGGAACTTGGCCAGTACAGCCGACATCAGGCGGACAAAAAGCAGTTTGTCATCAGTTCCCTGCTCCACGGAGACACCCAGAACCCGGAATATCTTCTGAAATGCCTGAAAGAATTTCAGATCGATCCGGATACACCCAAGCGACTGATCCTGATCCATACATATCCGGCTGCTTCTGGACAAAATTATACCGATTCTGTCAGCAGTTCTGTTCTTTCAGAACACCAGATCCAGAATTTTTTCAAAACTGCCGGGATCACCCTGTACACCTTCCGCTATCCCGGAGATTATCTCGCTGTCGCAGACAATTCCGGTTTTTCTGCGCTTTCCGGAACGCTTCATAATTTCGCAAAGAAACATGCTGACACTCTGGCCATTGCCGTTGGCCGGTCAGTATCGCTGTATCAGCTGGGACTTTCCCTTACTACTGCTGAAACTGCCCTGCGAAGCCTTAGTTTTCACCAGCCTTCTACTGACAACATCTGTGCAGAAAATTACGCAGTTTTCGATGATCTCACTCTGGAAATTGTTCTCTCTTCCGTATCTCCGGAAGACCGTGAAGAATTTTCCGGAAAAACCATTCGTCAGTTATCTTCGGATGAAAAGGAACTTCTGCGAACTTATTTTTCCCTGGAAATGTCCCTGGCCGATACCGCAGAGAAACTTTTTCTCCACAAAAATACTCTCCAATATAAATTAAACCACATTTATAAAAAATGTGGTCTCAATCCCCGAAAATTCCGGGATGCTGTTCTGTTATATCTGGCACTGGAGATGGAATAAACCGTCTATTTCCAGTGTCCTATAAACCGGACAGCTATTCCATCCGGTTATCTGGTCATCTATGGATATTTTTTACAAAAGATCTTTCAGTTCATCCAGACGCCTTATCACGTGATCCGCCTTATGTGTCCGTTTCACATTTTCCAGTTCTGATTCTTCCATTTTCTCCCGGCAAAACCAGCAGGTTTCCATCCCTGCTGCCTGTCCGCCTGCGATATCAGCAGTCAGGGAATCTCCCACGATCATGCATTCTTCCGCTCTGATCCCCGGAAGCTGTTCCAGACAACGCTGGAAAAAACGTACATCCGGCTTGTCCACACCAATCTTCTCAGACACAAAACAATGGTCAAAATCCTTCAACATATCCGCTTTTTTCAGCCTGCAGATCTGCTGCTCATAAGGACCGTTGCTGGCTGTGCAGAGGATATATTTTCCCTGTAAATAATCAAGAATTTCCTTCGCTCCCTCCACAGGTACTGCACTGTAAAACAGGCACTTCCGAAACAGCATCTCCATGGCCACACCATCTGCCTCAAGCCCCAGTTTCTTAAGGATCGCCTGCCAACGCACATAGGGGAGATCATCCATCGTCAGGATCCCCTGTTCGATCTTTTTCCAGATCTGGTCATTCTCCTCCTTGAAAACTGTAAACATTTCCGGCTTATATGTAAGACCTGCATCCTCAAAACAATGCTCCATACCTTCCTGTGCCGCCGCGTCAAAATCCAGCAGCGTATTATCAATATCCATAAAAACAGCTCTGATCATTTCACTATCCTTTCACATGAAATCCAAACTCATCCTCCAGAGGAATCTCTTTTGCTTCAATTCCCTCAATCTCCACAAAATTCTGCTGAGAAAGGCGTTCTACCATTTCCCGGATTTCTTCTCTGGTTCCCTGCACTTCCATCTCCACACGGTCATCCCAGAGATTTTTTACCCAGCCGGTCAGCCCCATGGACTGTGCAATATAATAAGAGCGGTAACGAAATCCCACTCCCTGTACTCTTCCTGAAAAATAAAAATGTTTTCGAATCTTTTCCATCTGGCACCTCATATTTTCTGTCTCAACTATTCCGTCTCTGTATCTCCACCCAAAATTCTCCTGCATCCGCCGCAGGAATGTCTTATCCAGATTATATAATAATTCTTTACAAGTTGTAAAGTTATAACCGCCTGTCTATTGGAAACTATAAACATCTGCGGTATAATAGTTTTTACCAGAATAAAAAGAAAACTGCTTTCTTTTACAGAAAATATTTTCAACAAAATTCGTCATCAGGAGGTAATCATTATGAACGAAAGCATCAAAAACATGCTGGAGCGCAGAAGCATCCGCGCCTACAAAAAAGACCTTGTTCCACAGGAAACTCTGGATGTGATCCTGGAAGCCGGAGAATATTCACCAAGCGGCATGGGACAGCAGAGTACTCTTATGGTAGTAACACAGAATCCGGAACTGGTTGCAAAACTTTCCAAAATGAACGCAGATGTTATGGGCAGTAAAGCAGATCCGTTCTACGGCGCCCCAACTGTAATCATTGTCTTTTCCGACAGCAAAATGGGCACCTGCGTGGAAAACGGAAGCCTTGTGATGGGAAATCTCATGAACGCCGCTCATGCTTTTGGCGTCGATTCTTGCTGGATCCACCGTGCAAGAGAAGTTTTTGATTCCGAAGAAGGAAAAGAACTGAAGAAACAGTGGGGTGTTCCGGATGAATATATCGGTGTCGGCCACTGTGTTCTGGGATACCGTGACTGCGAGTATCCAACAGCCAAACCTCGTAAAGAAGGCTTTGTGATCCGCGTTTGATCGTCTGAATATGTACAAAAAATCTGACAGATCTGCATTTTACACATCGCCGTGTATTATGCAGAAATCTGTCAGATTTTATTTTCTCTTATTTCAGTGCCTTATCCTTATATCTGGAAATCTCCTCCAGATATTTTTTTCCAAGGGCACTGATATTGACACCTTTTCTGGCAATATAGCCGATGGTCATGATCTCATCGGAATCCAGCTTCACCGCACAGTAATCGGAACCATTCAGATCCTCACAGATAATACCGGAACATAAGGTATATCCGTTAAGTCCTACCATCAGGTTCAGCATGGTGGCCCTGTCATCAGCTTTGATCAGCCGTTTGTATTCATAGGTGCTCAAAACCTCCTCTGCAAAATAAAAGGAGTTATTTCCCCCCTGCTCAAAAGACAGGCAAGGATATTCCTTCAGTTCTTCCAGAGTAATCTTCTCACGTTTCGCCAGAGGATGGCCTTTCCACATGTAAACATAGATCCGACAGTTGAGAAGTTCGTGAAACTCCAGGCCATATTCGTGAAACATTTTTGTGAGTACTTTTCGGTTAAAATCATTCACATAGAGGATCCCGATTTCACTTTTAAAATTCCGCACATCCTCGATCACCTGATGTGTTTTGGTCTCATGGACCGCAAATTCGTACTCGTCCATGCCGAACTGTTTTACCAGCTCCACAAAGGCATTGACTGCGAAAGTATAATGCTGCATGGAAACACTGAACTTTTTGCGGGACTGCTCTTTGGAAATATATTTGGCTTCCATCAGTTCGTACTGCTCTACTACCTGCCTCGCGTACCCCAGGAATTCTTCCCCTGCAGGCGTTACGGCGATTCCACGGTTTGTTCTTCTGAAGATCTCAACCCCTGTCTCCGCCTCCAGTTCCCGGATCGCCGTGGAAAGACTTGGCTGAGAAATATAAAGGCTTTTGGCTGCCTCGTTCATAGATCCGGCTTTTGCAATTGTTATGGTATATCTGAGCTGTGCCAGAGTCATCTGTCTGTATTACCTCCCTGTATTTTATATCAGGCGGACATTTCTGATCCGCCTGGTGCAAAACATTTATTTAAGATAATTTTTATCTACATATCCTTCTTTTCCAAGTTTCGGAACATATACATACCAGTAGGTGCTGTCTTCTTTTTCAATGATCTCAACCGTATCTCCTGTGTTCAGCTGAGCAATCTCATTGTTTTTATCGTAAGCTTTTGCACTTCTAAGTGCCAGAAATCCTTTTTCTACCTGAACTGTCATGGTCGGATACGTAACTTCCGATCCACCTGTCAGATAATCTTTATCTACATATCCCGTTTTGTCAAGTTGCGGGACGTATACATACCAGTAGTTACTGTCACTGGTATCCTTTACCTGCACCATATCTCCGGTATTCAGGCGGCCTATTTCATTGCTGTCATTATATGCTGCCTGATTTCTGAGTGCCAGGTAACCTTTCTCTACCTTTACTGTCCACAGACCACTGTTGTAGATATAACGGTTATCCACATATCCGGATTTATCCAGCTTCGGGGCATATACATACCAGTAGGTGGAATCGCTGCTGTCTTTTACAAGAACGGTGTCTCCGGTATTCAGGCGGCCGATCTCATTGCTGTCATTATATGCCGCGGTATTTCGAAGTGCCAGATAACCGCTTTTTACTTTTACCGTCCAGGAGTCATTCGTGGCTGTTGTATTTTCCACAACCTGGAGGTAATTTTTGTCCACATATCCGGATTTATTCAGCTTTGGCGAATATGCGTACCAGTAAGTACTGTCTTTTTTGTCCATAACCTCTACCAGATCTCCGGTATTCAGCTGACCGATTTCATTATTTCTGTCAAAAGCTTTCTCACTTCTCAATGCCAGATAACCGCTGGTAACCTGCACTTTAAATGTTGTGCCTGCTGCTTTTGCATTCTGTGTTGTAAACAGGAATGCCATTGTAAGTGTAAAAATAAAAAGTGCCAGCCATTTCACTGTCTTTTTTTCTGACAGTAAGTTTCTTTTCTCCATAATTCCGCCTCCCTTTCCTTTTGTTAACCGGATATTTGTAATCCGCTTGTTTTATGTTTCATCGATTATCCCTGCACAGGCAGCTGCAGGATTTTATATTAATATTATATCATATTTTTTCCTTTTCTCTGTAAGAACCATGTGTCTGGTCAAGTCCAAATCGGGCTTTCTTTTTTACAGGTCTTGACTTATTAAATTTGTAGTGTTATATTACAGATAGAACAAGAAACTAACGATCCCCGGGGCTGTTTTCCCGGGGCATTTTGTAGGTAAATAAGATTATATAAGGGAAGGTGAATACCATGGCAGTAAAAAGAGATTATTACGATGTTCTGGGCATTGACCGGAACGCAGATGAGAAAACAATAAAAAAAGCATACCGTAAACTGGCAAAAAAATATCACCCGGATACCAACGCCGGTAATCCGGATGCCGCAGATAAATTCAAGGAAGTAAACGAAGCCTACGATATCTTAAGTGACCCGAAGAAGAAAAAAATGTACGACCAGTTTGGCCACGCTGCATTTGAGGCAGGCGCTGATCCGGGAGCCGACGCAGGTGCCGGTGGATTCGGCGGATTCCAGAGCGGTGGCAATGGCAGCTATCAGGAATTTCACTTCAATGGTGAAAATATGGACGATATTTTCGGCGATATCTTCGGAAATATGTTCCACGGCAGTCACGGCGGCGGTTTCCACAGTGGTTTTGGCGGAAGCGGGTTCCATAGTGGCAGCGGTTTCGGCGGATTCCATCAGCAGGATTTTCCGCAGAAAGGCTCCGATGTGAAGGCCAGCATCAACGTTACCTTCGATGAAGCCGCTTTTGGTGCAGATAAAAGGATCTCCCTGTCCAGCCCGGACGGAAGCTCCGGTGCACCGCAGACATTGCAGGTTCACATTCCGGCAGGTATCGATACCGGCAAGAGTATCCGTCTGAAAGGAAAAGGCATGCCTGGAACCGGTGGCGGAGAACCTGGTGACCTGCTTCTGAAAGTTACCGTAGGAACCCGTCCTGGATATGAGCGGAAAGGATCGGATGTTTACACCACTATCTCCATTCCGTACACAACAGCTGTTTTTGGCGGTGAAGCTACCGTTCCTACCCTTTATGGAAATGTAATCTGCAAGATCCGGGAAGGCATGCAGTCCGGTTCTAAGATCCGTCTGAGAGGAAAAGGCATCGTTTCCATGAAGAACCCGTCCATCCGCGGTGACCAGTACGTAACCATCCAGATCCAGGTTCCACAGAATCTGAATTACACCGCCAAAGAGAAACTTCATGAGTATGCAAGGGCATGTGGACTGGAACGGAGTAATGCCAATGGATCGCATGTGGCGTAAATAGTTAGTACCAGGGTCAAGCGGATATTCGCAATCCGCATTCGGTTAAATAAAAAGAGTATCACAGATCTCATCTTTATCCATGAGTTTCTGTGATACTCTTTTTTTGATCGTCAAAGGGATATTTGCCATCCCCATTCAATACTTCTTATTTATGACAATGTCATATCTCCATCTTTCACCCATCCAAGTTTACGTACAAACATATTGATGAGCGGGCAGAGGACTGCCGGGAGGATGAAGGAAATCAGGAAAAGTCCTGCCCAGTCCATGGCTGTGACTGCTGTCTTGGTTCCTTCTGCAATATCATTCATCCATCCTGTATACACACCGATCTGTCCTACAAAACCACAGGTACCCATTCCTGAGGATACAGCTGTTCCATTCATCTGCAATTTAAAGAGACAGGTAGCGATCGGACCTGTGATGGCAGAGGTTACGATGGGTGCGATCCAGATCCTCGGATTTCTGACGATATTTCCCATCTGGAGCATGGATGTTCCGATTCCCTGAGAAACCAGGCCGCCCCATTTGTTTTCTTTAAAGGACATAACCGCAAAACCTACCATCTGTGCACAGCAGCCTGCTACTGCGGCACCGCCTGCCAGTCCGGTAAGTCCCAGAGCCGCACAGATCGCAGCGGAGGAAATCGGCAGTGTCAGTGCAATTCCCACAAATACAGAAACCAGGATTCCCATAAAGAACGGCTGCAGGTCCGTTGCCCACATAATTATACTTCCCACTTTCATGGCAGCTTTTCCAAGGGCAGGTGCCCACCATGCGGAAAGGCCTACACCCACCCCGATGGTTACAAGAGGCGTTACAAGAATATCTATCTTGGTCTCCTTGGAAACGGCCTTGCCGATCTCAGCTGCAAGTATCGCAACAAACAGTACTGCCAGAGGTCCGCCTGCTCCGCCAAGTGCATTGGATGCAAAACCAACCGTGATCAGCGAAAACAGCACCAGCGGCGGACAATGCAGGGCATAGCCGATCGCTACTGCCATAGCCGGGCCGCTCATTGCTGATGCCAAAGATCCAACTGTATATGGGATCTCATTAATTGTTGCAACGGTCATCGTCAGAAACGGAATGTGAAACTGTGTGCCAAGGGTATTGATGATCGTACCGATCAGCAGGGAGCAGAAAAGTCCCTGTGCCATAGCACCCAGTGCATCGATACCGTATCTCTTCAGGGAGATCTCGATATCTTTCCGCTTCAGAAATGCTTTGAATTTTTCCATTTTAAAACTCTCTCCTTACCCTGATCCGTTTCCCGTCGGATCAGTTCTTTTATTACTGCTTATCCCGCAGAATATCATCCGCAGGCAGTAACATTTTTCTTCCGTAGTCAGCAGACAGAGATTTTTTATTTACAGAAAGTCTCACTGACTTTTTCCAGTTCCTCACGGATGGAAATATGCTGCGGACAGACTTCCTCGCACTGTCCACATTTTACACACTCGTCTGCGCGTTTTCTGCCGTGACCTCCTACCAGCCATTCTTCCTGATGTGCTGCGGCAGCTTTGTTTCCGTACAGTGTCAGGTAATTCATCGCTGTGAAAGAACCGGAGATTCCGATTTCCATCGGGCATACTTTTGCACAGTAATTGCAGGTTGTACATGGGATCAGAGGAATTTTGCTCATCGCCTCTCTTGCCTTGTCCAGAGTTTCCTTCTCGCTTTCCGTAAGACCGTTAAAGTCCTTCATAAAGGAAAGGTTGTCTTCCATCTGCGCGATGTTGCTCATTCCGGAAAGTACGGTGATCACGCCCTCCAGGTTTGCCACAAAACGGATCGCCCAGGATGCTGTGGATGCTTCCGGCTCTGCTGCCTTTAAGATCTTTTCTACAGATTCCGGAGGCGTTGCAAGCATACCGCCTTTTACAGGCTCCATGATCACTACCGGTTTGCCGTGTTTTCTGGCAACTTCGTAGCAGGCTTTTGACTGGATTGCCGGATTTTCCCAGTCTGCATAGTTGATCTGCAGCTGTACAAACTCCATCTCCGGATGTGCGGTAAGGATTGCTTCCAGTTCTTCCGGTGTGGAATGGAAAGAAAATCCTGCATGTTTGATCAATCCGGCCTCTTTCTGCTCACGGATCCAGTCCCATAAACCGTACTCATCGAAATATTTTGTTCTGTGTTCTCCAAGATTGTGGAGAAGATAGAAATCGAAATATCCGGCTTTTGTTCTCTCCAGAGATGTTTTAAACTGTGCAAGAGCTTCGTCTCTTGTCTTGCAGTTGATCCAGGCTGCCATCTTGGTTGCAAGCTGATATTTTTCTCTCGGGTAACGCTCTACCAGAGCTTCGCGGATAGCATCTTCACTTCCTGCATAAGCCCACGCAGTGTCAAAGTAAGTAAATCCGGCTTCCATAAATTTGTCTACCATGACTTTGGTCTGCTCCACATCGATCACACCTTCGGATTTCTGCGGAAGTCTCATGAGACCAAAACCAAGTTTTTTGATTTCTTCGCCTAAATATGCCATATTTTTTTCTCCCTTCTTATTCCATTCCGGAAAATTTTCCACATCATTATATCATCTGTTATATCGTCTGATAAACAATATTCCAGACACTGATATCTCCCGGACTGTTATATTTTTACTGCAGGAAAAAAACTGCGTTTCTCCTATTATAACGGTATTTACTCCAGCAGTAAACCTTTTTCTTTTACAAGTGTCAAGACAGCGGAAATCTTGTATCTGCAAACAAAAAGCAGCTGTCGCACTTTTACAGCACGACAACTGCCTTTTGTTCTACTTCTTCTGCATCTGTTTATTCTCTTTTCCATAAAGAAATGGCCTTGCCACTGTCCGGTTGAAAAACTCGATCAGTGGGCCCATAAAAAATGCGGTAACAAGAGTTCCGGCCCCAACAACCGCCCCCATAAAAAATCCGGCCGCAGTTGTGATCACATCCGTCCCGATCCTGCACATGCGGAAAGGGATCCGGGTTCTTTTATCCAGGATCAATGCATAGGCATCATAGGTGGAAACACCCATATCTGCGGTAAAATACAATGCTGACGCAAAACACATCATTACAACAGCGATGCACATCAGAAGTACTCTCACTCCAAATGTCCTCTCCGGCAGATACCTGTCAAAAAGCTGCATACCTTTTTCCACGATAATTCCCATAAAAAACAGGTTCAACACAGTTCCAAGTCCGATAAAATGCCGGTCCAGAAAGAACACACCCAGCAACATCAGTGCATTGATGGCAATATAAACATAACTGTATTTTATTCCCGCAAGATTCCACACCCCCATCACAAAACAGGAATTGGGATCTGTTCCAAAATCTGATGCCTTGAAAATGGCCACACTGACCCCCGCCAGAAAAATCCCTGCAAATGTCATGAGAACTCTTTTTACCGTTAATGAATTCATCTTTCTTCTTTACACCTCTGTTCAAATATTTTAAACTGATATTACCCTATAACCATGCATCGAAAGGCAGAAAACTCCCATGGAAAACAAACAGGTCCTGAACCGTCAGACTTCATCAAAAGAACTTCATCTTATTTCCTGCGGCTGGGAAAAATGTACACCAGAACAATCCTATGGTCCGGGTGTCCGGCGGTATTATACCATTCACTTTGTACTGAGCGGACAGGGTTATTTCTACATGAATAACCGGAAATATACCATAAAAGCCGGACAGTGCTTTTTCATTCCTCCTGTGACCAGCTCTCTCTATAAGGCAGAGCCTTCTGATCCCTGGACTTATATCTGGATCTGTTTCAATGGAGAAAACGCTCCCATCCTCTGTGAACACTGCCATCTTACTGAGGAAACTCCGGTCAAACAGCTGGATTCGGTTCTTCCCTATCAGGAAACCATTCTTGAAATGATGACCCATCCACAGCTGACACCTTCCAGCGAAGCTTATATCCAGAGCGGTCTTTACCGGATCATCGCCATGCTGGAGGAAGAATTTCACGCTTCCTACACGACCATGGAATCCAACGAGAATTTTTATATCACACAGGCTGTTGATTACATCAAAAAAAGTCCGCTTCAGGATGTTACTGTGACCGATGTTGCTGACTATCTGCATATCAGCCGCAGTCACCTTTACGGACTTTTTAAAAAACATCTTGGAACCACGCCCCAGGCTTTCCTGACTTCAGCCAAGATCATCAATGCCCGGGAACTTCTGACGATCACGGATATCCCTGTATCCAGCGTGGCGATCTCCTGCGGATATCAGAATCCTTTTGCCTTTTCCCGCGCCTTCAAAAAAGAAACCGGCATGACGCCCCGGGAATACCGGGAAAAATATCATCATGCCGAGGATCTTCTGGATTGCTGAATCACTTCTTCGGATTTACGGAACAACTACCTTTGCATTGTAATATTCTACTGTCGCATCCATGGTCGGACCTTCGTTATCATACCAGTCGTACGTGATGGTCTCGCCGTTTTCTCCCCATACTTCCGGGCAGTCGATCTCCTCCCAGTCAAGCGGAACAAAATGCTCTTTCTGTTCTGATGCCCGCAGCATGATCTGATGAAGCTCCTCAAATTCTTCCGGGTTCAGAACTCCAGGTTTTGCGGATACAAACAGTGGTGTGCCGCTCTTTGCAAGAACGTCTGCCCACTGACGGTTTTTATCCCACGGGATCATTCCGAAAATACCTACACAGTCTGCATCAATATGATAAAAAGCATTGTGCTGTGGGAGACGGAATGCCAGTGTATTTACACCCATTCTTCTGGTACGCTCCCAGATACGTCCGCTGGTATCATCACCGGTCCGGTTCAGATGCATCAGACCTGCGCCAAGGTGTCCGATAGTATTGCAGCCGATGATCACTGCGTTATTACTGCGGGAAGCATCGTAAACTTCCTGATAAAGCATTTTTACAATTTCTGCACTGGTTTTGGTCTGGTCGTAGAAATGCCATTTCTCCATGGAATTATCTCTTAAATTTGCCTCAAATCCCCATTTTCCAAAGAGATCAAAAGTAGAAAAATCATGTTTGATCAGAGTGTATCCCCAGTCACAGATGCGCTCAATGTCTTTACGGATATATGCCAGTGCGTCCGGATGGGACGGATCGAGACAGTCATTATAGGAAATCCGCCACTCGTCCGGAATGTTCTCATCCTCATTAAGAAGCAGACGTACCCAAATACCCGGGCGGACACCTTTTTCTTTCAGCTTGTCTGCAAGACCTTTCATATCCGGGAACTTGGCATTACCTTTTGTCCATGGGCCACCATTGTATTCATCCAGGCGGTGGTGCTCCTGCCAGCAGTCATCAATAACCATGAACGGAGGATTTTTCGCCCCTTCGGTCAGTTTCAGGATGTAATCGGTATCACTTAAGATCTCCTCTTCGGAGCTGTCGCCGTAAGCATAGTACCAGTTGTTGCTTCCATATACCGGAAACTCCGGGAAGATCGGATCTGTACACATTTTTTTACAGAATTCCTGTGCAGTCTCAAAAGTATCTGCTCCTTCTGATTCCATGCAGACGATCTGTGCGGCACGCAGTTTTCTTCCTTTCAGCTGTACGCCTGTATTACCGCAGCGAACATCCAGAAATAATGTGATTCCCTTGGTATCTGCCTGCCAGCAGCACATAGCGGAAGGGCGGACCTTTACACCAAAGCAGAGGACTTTCTCAGAAAGCTTCGCCAAAAAATACCATGGCAGATAACGGTTGCCGCTCATTCCATGCCATTCCACATCACCATAGGTACGTTCCCAGGCATCTCCCAGGAATCTGGCGGATTTCGGGATCTTGTAATTCCATCTCAGTTTTACACATCTTACTGAATCTTCTGAAGTAACAAATATATCCTCATGTTCACCCGCATCCTGAAATTCCACAGTAGTTGCACCGGCAGTTACGACCGGCTGTCCACCCTGGCATACCAGTCTCTCATCTTCTGTTTCCACCGTTACATAATCCGGTACACCCAGTTTAAAATCTGCATATGTTTTCTGCATTATTCTCTCCTCCTGATATGAGCAAGTCCCTGCCCGCTGCTTATTGTTGATTGCTTTTCACAACCCTGCAGGGGACTTCCTTGCTTCTGTTAGATATAAGCATTTCACACTTTCTGTTCTTGTTATTTAGCGCTTTCCTTCTATTATCTGTACAAACCCAAACAACATATGGGAAGCTTTCTTTCATACTACTTATCTATATGCTTTATTATATTGATTTTTTGTTTTTTTTCTATGCTTTAAAGTTTTTATAACATTGCAGAATGTTCACTTTGTAAAACTCGTCTCTGCTATTTTTCATCCAACCCGTGACTCGTATATTAGACATTTGTAAATATGTCAGGCCTCACTCCTGTTTTTGATACCTTATTGCAGGACTAAGTTCTACCCTTAATTTTATTAGAAGAACATAAAGGGCTAGCGGTGGAAATTACTATTTCATTTAAGGGGAAAATGTGAAGAAATTGTGATTTTAGCACTCACCTATTGACTTTGCTAACAGTAAGTGTTATATTACATATAGAACAAAGGAAGAGATAAAAAAAGAGCTTCCGGATGTTCAGAATAACCAAACAATCACCACTGCGGAATAACCCAAAGTGGTAACGCTATACCGACAACAGTTGGATCTCTTGATCCACCGGAACGGCTTTTCAATTTGAAAGGAGAAATGACTTATGATGTTCCCGAGTGTATTTGGAGAAAACTTATTTGATGACTGGATGGATGATTTTGGATTCAGAGACAACTTCTTTAGTGGTAAGAATCCTCTTTATGGCAAACATGCCAAAAATATCATGAAAACCGATGTACGTGAAACAGATAAAGGATATGAACTGGATGTAGATCTTCCAGGATTTAAGAAAGATGAAGTACAGGTACAGCTGAAAGACGGATATCTTACTATTTCCGCTGCCAAAGGCCTTGACAAAGACGAACAGGATAAGAAGGGCAACTACATCCGCCGTGAACGTTACGCCGGCAGTACAAGCAGAAGCTTTTATATTGGCGATGGTGTAAAGAACGATGAAGTTCATGCCAAATTTGAAAACGGCGTCTTGAAACTTTCTATTCCAAAGAAAGCAGCGCAGGAAATTGAAGCTGATAAATACATTTCTATCGAAGGATAACAATGACTCACTTTCACAAGAGGAGGGGAATCCACAGGGATTCCCCTCCTCCTCTTTTTATACCTGACACCAACCATTCTCATCCCACTTCGCTGCATTCTCATTGTCAAAAAATTCATAATATCGGGTATTTTTTAACAAAGTTATTGGTATTTCGGAATATTTTTTGTATATTTTGCAGTACATTATTCCATTTTTTTGAAATTAATGGTATAATATGCACATTAAATAAATCTGTTTCGCAATCTTTCAGGACAATACTCCTGAACAGCCACGTAAAACACGATCATGACAGGAGGTTTTTATTATGGATCAGGACAAAATGATTAAAATCTATGCACGTAGTGACAGCCGCATTCAGCTGAAAATGATTCCGGGACATTTCGTAACTTCCCAGTCTCATATCACACATTATCTGGACCTCACCACCATGAAATCCAGATCCTCCGAAGCGCAGCGTATCGCAGCCACTCTCGCAGCAAATTATGAAGCATCCATTCCGGTAGACACCATCGTCTGCATGGATGGACTCGAAGTGATCGGTGCCTATCTCGCCGAAGAACTGACCAAGGCCGGTGTACTTTCCATGAACGCTCATCAGACCATTTACGTCATCACACCGGAATTCAACAGCACCGGACAGATGATCTTTCGCGACAACTATGAGCCGATGATCAATGGTAAAAACATCCTCATCCTCAACGGTTCCATTACCACCGGTTCCACACTGAACCGTGCCATCGAAAGTGTTCTCTATTACGGTGGCAAGATCCGCGGAGTCGCAGCCATCTACAGTAGCGTAGACAGCGTAGCTACCCTCCCTGTCCACTCTATTTTCCAGGCCAGAGACATCCCTGACTATCACTCTTACCGCTCCGACAACTGCCCACTGTGCAAAAACCGCCAGAAGATCGATGCCATTGTCAGCAGCTATGGATATTCTGTATTGTAAATTTTAACCAGATCAATGAAGTCCTCCCTGGGTTGCAAAAAAACAACAACCCGCGGGGGACTTACTCATATCACACTAAATCTGCAAACAAAGAAGAAGCCATATATCAACCAATGCTTCATAAATGACATTGATATCCGAGTGATCAGTCCAATCAGATCACTGAACAGTTCAGACCTTCCAACCTCAGTAATCTCCACTTTCAGCTTACTCCGGATCACTTCATATTCATTCAACAATTCCTGAAAAAGTTGTGGATCCTCACTCATCTCATGCCCTCTTTTCTCATATCTCATGATATAAAAAGGAAGCAGCATAAGAAGACTTTTCTCAAATATCTTATCTTTTGTATAATTATCAACTTTAATCGTGGGCACTCTGTACAAATGACATTTTCCATCCGGAAAAACCACATCCACTTCCAGAAAATCCGGCGTATTGCTACCGCTTCTCAGATACAACACACAAGAACGAGGAAACTCCATCCGATACCTCCGTCCCTGCTTCCTGGCCTCCTTCTGGTATCCATAATTATACCATCAAACAAACACTACAGAAACCTTGTATACAGTTTTTATAAATGTTTTTGAAAAAACGCTTCAGACATTGAAGCCAAAAGAAACCAAATAAATGGCCAGATCTTATAAGATATACAAATCATACCACACATCCCATCACAACACCACAAAAATCCATCCCAAAAATTCGACACTACTCAACTTCTACGCGTCCAGCAACACGCCGACACTCACAACCCTCCCGCCAAACCACAAACAATCTCAGCCTTTCCTCCCAGCCATCCAGCGCAGCGCTGATGGCTCATCCAACTCCCGTCAGACCACTCTACCTACCACTCTGAAAGATCAGCCCGGGAGGTGTGTGCGGTCTGTCACTGGCTCTGCAGGAGGGGAGCTGATTCTTGGCTGGTGGAAATCTGCGTTGTTTTTCAAAAGTTCGCTGTTTGAGCGAAGCGAGTTCGGACTTTTGGAAAACGCTTTTAGCAGATTCCCGGCAGCCTAGAAGCCAGCCCCCGACGAAGCCCCAGCGATAGACCGCACACACCTCCCGGGCGTCCCTTTCACAACCTTGCCCCCACCAAACACCTGTGCTATAATCAAACTAATCAAAAAACCGAGGTAAACCACACATGAACAAAAAAGAAATCGCAGAAATAAAAAAACAATTCACCCCCGACCGCTGCTCCATCACCCGCATCTGCGGCTGCTACGTAGACGGCGAAAAAAACAAAAAAACCGAACTCAAAGAAGCCTTCTTATCCTTATCCGAAGAAGAAACCTTCAAATACTTTGATATCTTCCGAAAAACCCTCACAGGCACCATCGGAAAAAACCTCATTAACATGGAATTCCCCCTGGAGCAGGAATCCGAAGGCGGAACCCAAAACTTTCTCATGAAACTCCGGGAAAGCAAACTCACCGACGACACCCTCACCGAAGCCTTCTACGACAAAATTATCGAAAACTACGACTACGGCGAAAACTACTACATCATCCTCATCCACGCAGTCTACGACATCCCCGGAAAATCCTCAGACGGAGCCGAAATGTTCGACGCCTCCGATGAAATCTACGACCACATCCTCTGCAGCATATGCCCCGTCAAACTCTCCAAGGCAGGCCTGCACTACAATGCGGAGACCAACAACATCGAAGACCGCATCCGCGACTGGCTGGTAGAAATGCCCGACTGGGGCTTCCTCTTCCCACAGTTCAATGACCGCAGCACCGATATCCATGGCCTCCTCTACTACACAAAAAACGCCGAAAACCTCCGCTCCACCATGATGGAAGAAGTCTTCGGCTGTACCACACCACTGTCCGCAGCAACCCAGCGCGACTCATTCAACGCTCTGGTTGAAGAAACCCTCGGCGATGACTGCGCCTACGATACCGTCCTTGAGATCCACGAAAAACTTAACGACCTCATCGAATCCCAGAAAGACGAACCGGAACCAGTAGTCCTCACCAAATCCGAGGTAAAACGCCTCTTCGAAGAATGCGGCGTAGAAGACGAAAAACTCCAGAACTTTGATGAACAATACGAACTTGCCGCAGGCGAAAAATCTTCCCTGGTAGCATCCAATATCACCAACACCAGAAAATTCGAGATCAAAACTCCGGATGTGGTAATCCACGTAGCACCGGACCGCGCAGACCTGGTAGAAACCCGGATCATCGACGGCCGCAAATGCCTGGTGATCCCCATGGAAAGCGAAGTAGAACTCAACGGCATCCGTGTCAGCGCACTGAATTCTGCCGAAAATATAATCGCAGAATCCATCCCCGCTCATGGCGTTAATAACAGTGACAACGAAGAAGAAATCCCATTTTAAAGGAGACCTTATGAACGATAAAAAAATCTTATTCTTCGACATAGACGGCACACTGCTCACCCCACACCCCTTCAAGGTTCCGGAAAGCACCAGCCTCGCCCTCACAAAAGCCCACGAAAACGGCCATCTTCTCTTCATCAACACCGGCCGCACCAAAGCCATGATGCCCTCTGAACTCTCAGAACTCCATTTCGATGGCTATATATACGGCTGCGGAACCCACATTTACATGGATAACAAACTGCTCTTCTTCCGCACAGTACCCAACCTTCTGTGCAAAGAAACCGTAGACCTGCTCCGCAAATGCAAGATCGAAGCACTCTTTGAATCCAACACCGAAATCCTGTATGACGGCGCATCCCCGGCGCAGTCTGAATTCGGAGCCAGAATGCGAAAAGAAATTCCCATGGTAGACATCACGAAATTCAACCGTGAAGACGCCTGCACCTACTCCTACGACAAATTCCTGGTGCACATGCTGCCGGACTCCAATGTAGAAAAATTCCGCAGCTTCTGCAACGATCATTACACCTATTTTGACCACGGAGACGGAATCTGGGAAGTCACACAGAAGGGCACCAGCAAAGCCACAGGCATGGAATTTCTCCTGGACCGCCTTTCCATCCCGAAGGAAAACAGCTACGCATTCGGAGACAGCCCCAACGACCTCCCCATGCTGAAAGCAGCCGGAATCAGCGTGGCCATGGGCAACTCCTATGGCGATATCGAAAAGGACTGCACCTATCAGACAAGCGCTGTTGATAAAGATGGAATCTACAACGCACTGGAACATTTCAAACTGATCTGATTTGATAAAAAAAACGGGCAATGTACGATAAATGGTACATTGCCCGTTTTTTATACTCTTAATATAACTTTTTTATTTATTTCTCAGCTTCCGGTGTAGCAGTTGCCTCAACCTCTGTAGAATCTGCTGCAGTAGAATCCTCAGCCGCCGGAGTCTCAGTCACATCCGGATCCGGTGTCGGAGTTGGAGTCTGGATCGTAAAGCTGTGATTATCTGTGATCTTGATCTTCTTGATCAGTTTTGTCTCTTCTTTGATATCCGCTTTCTTTTTCCAGCCATCTGTAGTATCGTTATAGAAATCATCCTTCTTGGTATTTGTCAGAGACTCTTTCTTGCTCTCTGTTTCCGTCTCATCATTCTTGGAATCCAGTCTTACCACATACCATACGGAATCTGTCTTGATGATATCCTCGTTCAGCGCACTCTCATCCAGTTTTCTTAAAGCAGTACGAACCTCATCCGGATAGGTTGTTCCATTGGCTGCACTGTCGTCGCCTTCCTCATAAGTCGGACAGGTACCGGTTGTTGCTGTCATATCTTTAGAAATCTCATCTCCAAGAGTATTGAAGTCTGCAGTAGGATCTTCTTTAACCTTGTCAAAGAATTTCTGGAGATTCTCTTTATTTGTCTTGATATCATCATCAGAAAGATCATCTCCGCTGACCTTCGCGCTTGCATAGCTGAAAGACATCTGCTGATATTCTTTCTCATCCAGCTTCACGTCTGCCTTGGCCTCAATGGCGTCTTTCATTTTCACATCGTAAGTCTCAAGCTCCAGGAAAGTTTTCACCATATCTTCATCAACTGCAAGCTCTGCAATTGTCTCATCAGAGTTTGCTGCAATAAAGTTCTTGGCAGCTTCCTCAAGAGCCTTCTGCTCATCCTCGGAGATCTCCACATTATACTCGGAAGCGTGCTCTTTCTCCAGGCACATTTTCTCAACAGTCTCAACGGATGTCGTCACCGCATTCTCACCGTAAGTCTCATCGGAATCATCACCCATCTTAGTACTCCAGATAGACATGTCGCTTCCGCCGCCAAGATACATCTTATACATAGCCTCAGCCTGTGCCTGCTGCATACGTGCCGCAAGACTTACAACTCCAAGCGGGATCTCCTGCTTATTCACTGTCACTGCAGTCTTTGTGCCGTCGAGTTTTTTATTTCCGCAGCCTGCCATCATTCCTGCCGCTGTAACGCAGACAAGAGCGGTAACTGCCGCTTTTTTTACTGAATTTTTCATTTCATCCTCCATCTATCCGTCCATAAAAATCACGGTCCGGCTCTTATTCCATAATGCTTAATTATAAACGTTTTCCTCTTTAAGAGCAAGGAATTTCACGAACTTACACGACATTTCACAAATTATCCACATCTCTTCTGGGAAAATGTTTACTCTAACGGCTCTGCCAGTTTTGCCAGCTCTCCCGCGAATTTCATCAGTTCTTCGATCAGTCTTCCCTGTGGAGTCAGGATAAATTTCGGCTCCTGATCCGCCTTAAACTGCAGTCCTCTCCGGTACTGCGCCAGAATCGCAGGAATACCTGCTGGATCCAACTTCGCTTTTTCGTAGAGCGTGATCCGCACATCTTTTCCGAGCTGCTTGATTTCTGTCACATATCCCTGATGAGCAAGGGCCTTCAGTCTTGCAATGGCAAGAAGATTCAGTACTGCTTTCGTCGGCTCACCAAAACGGTCGATCAGCTCTTCCAGCATATCGTCATACTCCTGCTGACTCTCAATACCGGCAATTCGCTTGTAAATATCCAGTTTCTGAAATTCGTTGCTGATGTAGGAATCCGGAATAAATGCATCGATATTAAGATCAATGGTCGTCTCAAAATCATCCATAGTCTGGATTCCCTTAGCCTCCTTGACAGCCTCACTGAGCATTTTGCAGTAAAGGTCATAGCCCACCGCGTTCATATGGCCATGCTGCTGAGCTCCAAGAAGATTTCCTGCTCCACGGAGCTCCAGATCCTTCATGGCGATCTTAAAGCCGCTTCCAAGATCCGAATATTCCCGCATGGCGCTGAGTCGCTTTTCCGCTGTCTCCTGAAGCATCTTATTCTTCGTATACATCAGAAACGCATAGGCAGTACGGTTAGAACGTCCTACACGTCCGCGAAGCTGATACAGCTGAGAAAGACCATATCGGTCGGAATCATGGATGATCATGGTATTTACATTGGAGATATCCAGTCCCGTCTCAATAATGGTAGTGGAAACCAGTACATCCACATCTCCGTTGATAAAATCATACATCACCTGCTCCAGTTCCCTCTGGCTCATCTGACCATGGGCAAAATCCACCCTGGCTTCCGGCACCAGCTTCGATATGCGAAGAGCTACCTCCGCAATATCATTAACCCGATTGTATACATAATAAACCTGCCCGCCCCGTCGAAGTTCCCTGCGGATAGCCTCCCGGACAGTCTCCTCATCATATTCCATAACATACGTCTGGATCGGCACACGGTCCATAGGCGGCTCTTCCAGAACACTCATGTCACGGATACCAATGAGACTCATATGAAGAGTTCGGGGAATCGGAGTTGCAGTCAGTGTCAGCACATCCACATCTTTTTTCATCTGCTTGATCTTTTCTTTATGAGTGACACCAAAACGCTGTTCCTCATCAATGATCAGAAGTCCCAGATTCTTAAATTCCACATCTTTGGAAAGAACCCTGTGAGTACCGACCACAATGTCCACCTGGCCTTTTTTGATCCCCTCGATGGTCTTTTTCTGCTGGGCAGAAGTACGGAACCGGCAGAGAAGATCCACTTTCACCGGAAATTCCTTCATACGCTGCACAAAGGTGTTGTAATGCTGTTGGGCAAGAATGGTAGTGGGCACCAGATAAACGACCTGGCGGCTTTCCTGAACTGCCTTAAACGCAGCTCTCAAAGCAACCTCCGTCTTACCGTAACCAACGTCACCACACACAAGACGGTCCATGATCTTGGTACTTTCCATGTCCTTCTTGGTATCCTCGATGGCTGCCAGCTGATCCTCTGTCTCCTCATAAGGAAACATTTCTTCAAATTCCTTCTGCCAGACCGTATCCGGGCCACAGACATAGCCCTCTTTTTCCTGGCGGACCGCATAAAGCTCCACCAACTCTTTTGCGATATTTTTAACCGCACCCCGGACACGGCTCTTGGTCTTGTTCCACTCCTGTCCGCCAAGTTTGTTCAGCTTGGGTGTTTTTGCATTTTCGGAAGATCCGGAATATTTCTGCAAAGCATCCAACTGGGTTGCCAGGATGTAGAGATTGCTGCCACCACGGTACTCAATCTTGATGTAATCTTTTACAACTCGGTCCACTTCCACTTTTTCGATTCCACGATAAATTCCAAGTCCATGTTTTTCGTGGACAACAAGATCCCCGATGGAAAGCTCCGCAAAATCCTGGATACGGTTTCCACTGTACTTTTTCTTCTTTTTGCGCTTCTTCTGCTCTTTGCCGAAAATGTCTGTTTCCGTCATCACCGCAAATTTGATCAGCGGATACTGGAAACCACGGCGCGCATGGCCATAAACAACCATGATCTCGCCGGGGCTTATGATACGGTCTGTATCCTGGCTGTAAAAAGCATTCAGGCCTTCCTCTGAGAGATCCTTTGCCAGACGCTCTGCCCTTGTCCTGGAACCGGAAAGCAGGGCGATCCGGTACCCCTGGCTTTTATACTGGAGAAGATCTTTTACCAGAAGTTCAAAACTGCTGTTGTAAGAATCCACAGATTTCACCGTGAGATCAAATTCCTCATTGATCTTCCAGCCGGAACGTCTCGGAGAAAGTGCGGACACAGCCACGCAGTTCCGTCTGTTCAGTTTCTTCTGCACTTCCTGAAAACCACAGAGCCACTGTTCCGGAAGATTTGCCTCGCCTTTTTCCTCCCTGTGCATGCGGCTCTGACGGTACTCTTCCTCCACACCTTCGCCGTTTTCTGCCAGATGGTTCAGCTCATCCAGAAACAGCAGTGTTTTTTCTTCCGGAAAATAATCCAGGAAAGATACCATATCCTCGCAGTCCATCTTTTCTGTAGCCGGATAAATGGTGATCTCATCTATATTTTCCAGAGATCTCTGGCTTTCTGCATCAAAACTCCGGATGGAATCGATCTCATCATCCCAGAGTTCAATACGCCATGGATTCTCCTCCGTCAGCGGATAGATATCAATGATCCCTCCCCGCACGGAAAACTGTCCCGGAAGCTCCACCTGGCCAACCCGCTCATATCCCAGATCCACCAGATCTGCTTTCAGCTGATCCAGATCGATCACACTGTCACTTTTAAAATGAAGAAGGCTGCTTTTGATCTTTTCCAGAGGCATCAAAAAATCCATGCATCCGTCTATGCTGGTAACCACCGTCACTTCTTCCTGCTCCAGAAGTGCCCGGATCACACGCATCCGCTGCCGGATCAGAAGATTTCCATGAATGTCTGCCTGAAAAAACAGAAGATCTTTTGCCGGATAAAAATATACATTTTTGTCATAGAAGCGGTAATCCTCATAAATTTCCTTTGCGTTACGTTCATCATCCGCAAGGATCAGATGACATGGAAAAAGCCCGGAAAGTCCATACATCAGATGGACTTTCTGGGACTCCATACATCCGGAAACATTAAGAATTCCGCGGTTTGCGCCACAGCGCTTTTTTATTTCTTCAAACTCTGCAAGGCCCTGCAGAGGCTGCAAAAATGCTTCCATACAAACCTCAATTCTTAGGCTTTTTCCTGTTATACTTATTCATCGCCGCATCCACGCCCTCGGACAGGATCATTTCTACGGCCTCTGCCGCATCATTAATTCCCTCGTCCACAAGCTTGCGGTCGCTGTCCGAAAAATGACCCAGCACAAAATCTGCCAGATCCCAGTCTTTCGGTTTCGCACCAACACCAACACGGATACGGATAAACTTCTCAGTTCCAAGACGACGGATAATATCCTTGATCCCGTTATGTCCGCCTGCACTGCCTTTTTTGCGGATACGAAGCTGTCCCGGTTCCAGATCGATATCATCGTAGATCACGATCAGCTCTGTCTCCGGATCGATCTTGAAATAGCTGGACATCTCCTGAATCGGACCGCCGCTTAAATTCATATAGGAAAGCGGTTTCATCAGAATGGCTTTTTCACCGCCGATGATGCTTTTTCCATACATGGCATTAAATTTTACGCCGCCCTGTGGGATATTATGCTTCTCCACAAGGCAGTCGATGGTGTCAAATCCCATGTTATGGCGGGTAGCCTCATACTGCTTTCCCGGATTTCCCAAACCTGCAATTAAATACATAAAAACTCCTCAGTTAGTTGAAATATACCATCTCATCAGCAAGAGGCTCGCACACTTCCACATGCTCTGCATAAAGTACAATACCCTCTCCCTGATATTCCATTCTCTTCTCAAAAGCAACCTTCGCGGTAACTTCCACCCACTGTCCTTCTGCAATCTTCGGGGCAAAAGCGCTTTTGCAGATATATCCCAGGAATGTGGTATCATCTGCACAACATGTCATGGCTGTTCTTCCTGGAACAAAGAATTTGCTTCCCATTCCACGCGGTTTCAGGGCACGTGCCTTGAAATGGACAGTTTTTCCGACGTAACGGTCCGGATGATCCATGGAATCTACAAACCAGATGCCGTAATCCTCCGGAAGGATATCGATCACCGGTGCATCAATATCAAACGGCATCTCATCTTCAAAAAGATCACCAAGCTCGCCTTCTTCATCCTCAAAGATAATCTCTGCACGCTGGTTTACCACCTTGATGCTTCTTCTGTAGGAAGGAAGCGGATCTTCTTCCTGACAGCGGTTAAAGATAACCATATCTGCATTACGGACCATGTCCATAAAAAGGGACTTCATGTTGGCCATATAAACCTGGAATGTGCTGGCATCCACACAGGTAATGTGCTGTTCCACACCCCAGCCCGCCGGTTTTTCCATCTCTTCAAACTTGCTTACCAGCCACATGCCATTGTACTCAATAATCACACGTTCCGGCTGATGCAGGATATCCATTGCCGCAAGTCTCTCCGGTGTCAGTTCTTCCTCGCTGTCGATAACCTCCACAACGGTGTTGCTCTTTTTCAGGGCTTCCTCATCATACTCCTCTTCTCCTTCTTCGCAGAGGATAAGAAGTGTTTTTCCCTCAACCTGAAAATAATCCTGCTGCAGGGTAAAGCTCAGGAAAGAGGTCTTGCCACTTTCCAGAAAACCTGTGATCAGATAAATGGGAACTTTGATCTCTTCCATAAATTTATCCTGTAAGATACTATCCGTTAATCCGGACAGTATCCATTTCCTTTCTGTAATATAAAATCTGAAAAATTTCTCTTATGTTCTGTTTTTATGCGATTCCAAAAAGCTCTTCCAGAGCATGCTCGTCAAGTTTGGAACCGATCACGCACAGACGGCCTGTATATTCCGGTGCGCCCTCACGGATCTCGGTTTCTTCCGGAACCATATCAAAATAGATCCATGTTCCGTCCTCTGCCGGAAGCATTCCTTTTGCACGGAGGATGATACCATATTTGTCAGACTCGGAAAGTGCCTCAAGGATCTTCTCAAGTCCCTCACGTGTGAATTTTTTAATTGTCTCACGGCCCCAGCTTGTGAAGACCTCATCTGCATGATGGTGATGATGGTCATGTCCACAGCCGCACTCACCGTCGTGGTGATGATGGTGCTCATGGTCATGATCATGGCCGCAGCCACACGCGCCGTCATGGTCGTGATGATGATGCTCGTGCTCGTCATGGTCGTGGTGATGGTGATGCTCATGCTCCTCGTGATCATGGTCATGGCCGCAGCCACACTCGTCATCATGATGATGGTGATGATGCTCATGCTCTTCCTCAAGCATTTCCTGCTCCAGAGATACCGGATGCTCCATAACCTCTACCAGTTTCTTTCCGTCAAGGTTCTCAATCGGAGTTGTGATGATGGCTGCATCTTTATTCAGGCTGCGAAGAAGCTCCAGGGACTCCTGAACTTTCTTCTCAGTTGCGATATCTGTACGGCTCATGATGATGGCGCCTGCATACTGGATCTGATTGTCAAAGAACTCACCGAAGTTCTTCATGTACATCTTGCATTTCTTGGCATCAACAACAGTTGTATAGCTGTTCAGTTTGATGTCAACCTCATCCTGAACACCCTGTACAGCTTTGATAACGTCAGAAAGTTTACCAACTCCGGATGGCTCGATGAGGATTCTGTCCGGGTTGTATTTGGTAACAACTTCTTTCAGGGAAGTACCGAAATCTCCAACCAGTGAGCAGCAGATACATCCGGAATTCATCTCACGGATCTGGATTCCGGCCTCTTTCAGGAAGCCGCCGTCAATACCGATCTCACCAAACTCGTTCTCGATCAGTACGACCTGCTCACCCTGAAATCCGTCTTTCAGAAGTTTTTTGATCAGAGTTGTTTTTCCGGCACCAAGGAAACCGGAGATAATATCAATTTTTACCATTTTGTATACACTCCTTTTAACGTAGTTTGACCAGGAAGTGTTTATACCCCCTGGTTGTATCCTGTTATGATCATGATGGAAGAGAAAAATTCTTGTTTCTCTCTCTGTTATCATTATATCCATTTTGTAAAACAGACATTCGTGTTCTGTTTTGCATCCAGATTAAGACAGGGATGTGAAAAGCTCACATCCCTGAAAATCGTTCCTCTTATCAGCCGTTGATCATAAAGTTCATAAGCTTGTCGATATCCTCTTTCTCTGCTGCAACGATCTCAAGTTCCGGAATTTCCCCGGCGGAAAAGATGTTTGCAAGAGATACATACTGGGAAAGCTTGGATTTCAGGTTCAGTCTGTCTCCCTCTCCTGTTACAAGCTCTACTCTGCCCTTGCAGCTGTCAATTACCTCAAAAAATTTATCGATATCTGTAATATGTGTTACTTTCATTTTAAAAATCTCCTTTCTTATTAAAGGGCTGTTCTTAACTCTTTCCGTTAGATTATACCCCAGTGTTTTTAAAAAAGCAATCCCCGCCGGGCAAAAACACTTCACAGATATTTCCTGTAAATAACAAATTCCTTTGTCACATTTCTTCAATTTCAACGGTACAGTCTTTTCTTCCTTTGTTCCATTTCATGAGATAAACCTTAAATCCCAGAGAATCTCTGGCAATGGTAAAAGGTTCCTCCCTGAGCACTTCCGACTCTGTTCCCTGTTTTTTCAGTTCTGCCTGTTTTCCCCGGGCTTTTTCCACCAGAACTTTCAACTGTTCATCCGCTTCTTTTCCAAAAGAACGATCTCCGTATCCGGCAGAAGCCTCCTGCAGTTTCCCGGAAAGGCACATTGTCACCTGGATGTGTTTTGTGCAGTGAAGCATTCCTGCCAGCTTCCGTGCTACCCATCTAAACGGAAATCTCCGATAGATTCCAAGCCATCTCACAAAAGTGCGGTCTCCTGCCTCATGTGCAATTTCTTCCATTACCGAAACAGCTCTTTCTGAAGGAATCCACGGATCTTCCCTGGGGACAATATATTTCTCCGGAACAGCCGGATAACAGCAATAATTCAGCGGCGGAAACTCCACCAGTGCAGAAAGTTTCTCCTCCAGAGCATTGCAGCTGTCCCCGCCAATATAATCATATTTGTCACGGAGGATGGCCAGACGGTACTCCAGCTGCCGCAAGTATTCATATCCTTTCACCCAGAAATGACCGATCTGACTGTAATCGTAGAGATGTTTTTCCAGAGTCAGGGTTTCAAAAAACAGTGTCACTACCGAATCGTCCTGGTGCACCACCAGAATGTATTCCCTGCCCTGATGGCTTAAGTCTGCCAGGATCTCCTCTTCATAGTCTGGCTTGTATACACCGGTCATACGGGCATTTCCGAAGACGAGAAAACTTTCTACCGCGTCGTTCATAAGATACACAAGACGTATCTCCCCATCCTGTACATAAATATCCTGAGAATCTTTTTCATTTACTGCAACCAGCTCAAACTGATCTTCACCAAGCAGCTCTGCAAGCTTCTGAAAAGCATCTGGCAACTCTTCAAAAGCCTTCTCGGAAACGTATCTCTCCGGCGCTGTTTTTCCCGCAGTATTATTTCCAGTATTCATCAATTACCTCTTTGTTCAGTTTTTCTCCGATGACGATCATGATCTCCTGGCCAAGTTTCGTTGGCTGGATACAGATCTCATGGCGGGTGGCATTCAGCTCCAGCCACTGTCCGTCTTCTTTCTTAAGAAAACCTTTTACGCGGAAAACATCTCCGCAGGACGGGTCGTTCAAGATCTTTTCTGCTGTTTCCCGAAGTTCCTCTTCGCTCTTATGAACATTCATAAAAAACAGGGAATCAAATCCACCGCCTTCTGCATAGGATTCTTTCACATAATCTTCTGCCACATACCTGCAGTTCAAGATCTTTTCCAAATCTTCGTCTGTAAAATCATCCCAGTTTTTATCCATGATTTCGCTGTCCAGACGGCGCTTACACTGGATCTGACCAAGTGCACGGTTGAGATGTTCCTTTGTGCTGTGGATCTCTTCCTCTGTAGCTTCCTGACTCCTGCTCAGAAGTACGCAACCTGCATCTGCCACCTCAGAAGCCAGCAGATAATCCGCTTCCGCAGAAAAATCCTCCGCAAGCTTGGCATCCACAATAGCGATCACATTTCCGATCTCATACCACTTATCCAGTGGTTCCTCATGGAGGGCGTCAAAAAACTCATCCACATCAAAGATTCCGGATGGTTCCACGATCACACGGTCATAACCGCACATTCCCATGGCGATCAGTTTTGTCTTAAATCGACGTCTGTGACAGTCCGCGTCACATCCACCAGAAACCATCTCCAGCTCACAGTTGTCTCCCATCAGATCCTGAAGCAGCATCATATCCACATTTACTGCCCCGAAATCATTTTCCAGGATACCGATGTTCATGCCTTTTTTCAGAAGATAGGAGGCATATTTTTTTATAAATGTTGTCTTCCCGGATCCGAGAAATCCGGTTATCAGATCAATTTTTATCATATTTCTTCCTTTACTTTATCTCAATAATACTCCTGTCCGGCAGACACCGGACTGTTACCAGTATATAATCTTTTGCCCACAAAGAAAAGAGGCGGCCCTGAAAAATCTTCTCAGAACTGCCTCTTTCCGGCTATTTTACCCTTTTATGATTATGTATGAAGATTACTTTGTAAACAGATCTACCAGATCCTGGCCATCGTCATAGCCCTGATCTTTCAGCTCCTGAACAAACCACTCATCTACGCCGTCTACCGCTTCTTTGAAGGAATCGATATCCATGTCATCTTTCTCTGTGAAAGTCACACCGTTTTTGTCTGCCCAGCGTGCTTTGATCTCATCATCGCTGGAACGGTTGATATAACGCTCATACTCTACGGCTTTCTGGCCGCACTCATCAACAACAGCCTGCTGCTCCGGTGTCAGTGCATCGTAAACATCCTGGTTGATACAGAAGAACAGACAGTCATAGATTGCATCCCACATGGAGCAGTATGGCTGTACCTCCTGTACACTGGCTGCATCGATGGCAGGCAACGGATTCTCCTCGCCCTCTACCGTATTCTGCTGAAGTGCTGTGTAAGTCTCGGACCAGTTCATATTTGTGGCATCTGCGCCCCATCTCTTATAGCACTCCATAAGAAGATTAGAGCCGGCTACACGAACCTTCAGATTCTTCATATCATCTACAGATTTTACCTCATGCTTGCTGTTTGTCAGCTCACGGAAACCGTTCTCTGCAATACCCATGCAGTGGAGTCCGTAGCCGTTAAGGATCTCCTTCAGCTTATCTCCGGCCTCGCCGTCAAACTTCGCATCTGCATCATCATAGGAATCATAAATGAACGGCAGGGATACCACATTAAATCTCGGGTCAAATGCAGAGTAGATCAGATTGGAATGCATGGAGATCTGTACCGGATCTCCGTTCATCAGTGCCTGGATTCCCTCGGACTGGTTTCCGTTTGTCAGCTGATCCGCTGCGTAAATGTTAACCTTGACCTTTCCTCCTGTAGCTTTTTCCATGAGCTCACCAAACTTACGTCCTCCGTCAGCCCAGGTGCTTGTCTCTGTTGTGGAGCATGCAAAGTTCCAGGTTGTCTCAGGCCAGTTCAGATCACTGTAATCCTCCACGGTATCTACAGAATCCTCTGTAAAAAGATCTACCAGATCCTGTGCATCGTCATAGCCTGCACTCTTAAGCTCGTTTACAAACCAGTCGTCGATTCCGTCTACTGCTTTCTTGAAGGAATCGATATCCATATCCTCTTTCTTTGTAAAGGTCACACCGTTGCTCTTCTCCCAGCGGCTCATGATCTCTTCGTCGCCGGAACGGTTGATATAACGCTCATACTCAACAGCCTTCTGGCCTGCCTCATCAACAACCTGCTGCTGTTCCGGTGTCAGGCTTTCATAAATATCCTGGTTGATGCAGAAGAACAGACAGTCATAGATTGCATCCCACATGGAGCAGTACGGCTGTACCTCCTGTACGCTGGCTGCGTCGATAGCCGGCAACGGGTTCTCCTCGCCCTCTACCGTATTCTGCTGAAGTGCTGTGTAGGTCTCGGACCAGTTCATATTTGTAGCATCTGCGCCCCATCTCTTATAGCATTCCATGAGAAGATTGGAACCGGCCACACGAACCTTCAGGTTCTTCATGTCGTCTACTGTTTTTACTTCATGCTTGCTGTTTGTCAGCTCACGGAAACCGTTCTCTGCGATTCCCATACAGTGAAGTCCGTACTCACCAAGGATTTCTTTCAGCTTTTCTCCGGCCTCACCATCAAATTTTGCATCTGCGTCATCGTAAGAATCATAGATAAACGGCAGGGATACTACATTGAATCTCGGGTCAAATGCAGAGTAGATCAGATTGGAATGCATGGAGATCTGTACCGGGTCTCCGTTCATCAGTGCCTGGATTCCCTCGGACTGATTTCCGTTTGTCAGCTGGTCTGCTGCATAAATATTAACCTTGACTTTTCCGCCGGTTGCTTTTTCCATAAGCTCACCGAATTTACGTCCGCCGTCAGCCCAGGTACTTGTCTCCGTTGTAGAGCATGCGAAGTTCCATGTCATCTCCGGCCAGTCAAGATCACTGTAATCTGCGATGGTATTAAAGGAATCACTTCCGTCTCCGGCATCCTTGGAGCTCTGGCTTCCTGTGTCAGAAGACTGGTCTCCTGTATAGGAGCCTGCTTTTGCAAGCGCCTTCGGAAGAGCTGTGGAAACAGCCGGAATATAAGTGATGATCAGAAGAACTGCAACGGATGCAGCGATCATCGGCATAACTGCTCTGGAGATCTGCTGAAGAGTAACCTCCAGACCTTTTTTGATCTTGATACTGATGGCAACGAAAAGGTTTACACCTACAGGAGGTGTTACCTGTCCGATCGCAAGGTTAACTGTTGCCATAACACCGAATGCTACCACATCATAGCCCAGAGCCTTACATACCGGAAGCATGATCGGTACAAAAATATACATTGCAGAGTTTGCATCAATGAAGCATCCTGCGATCAGGAAAATGATGTTTACGATCAGAAGGAAAGTAAACTGATTATGTGCAATGCTGGCAAGAAGCTCCGATGCCGCATTTGCAATACCAAACTTGGTACATACAAAAGAGAACAGGGAAGCACTCGCTACGATCAGCATGATTCCGCCTGTTGTCTTTGCAGAATCCACAAGAATGTCAAACAGATCTTTGAGCTTAACCTCACGGTAGATCACCATACCAACAAACAGACCGTAAACAACAGATACTGCTGCAGCCTCAGTTGGTGTAAAGATACCACCGTAAATTCCTCCGAGGATGATAACCGGCATCAGGAATCCCCAGAATGCATCTTTAAATGTATCCCAGCGCTCTTTTGCGGAAGCTTTTTCACGGGATGGCTGAATGTTATGTTTCTTTGCCTCGATCATAACGATGATCACAAGAGCAACACCCATCAGAAGTCCCGGAACGATACCAGCCATGAACATATCTGCAATAGATACACCTGTGATGGAAGCGTATACAACGAATGCGATACTCGGTGGTATGACAATGGCGATGGAACTGGAGGTTGCCATCAGTGCTGTGGAAAACGGTGCGGAGAAACCGCCCTGCTCAACCATAGCCGGGATCAGAACTGCTCCAAGTGCCGCAACAGTTGCAGGACCGGAACCGGAGATCGCTCCGAAGAAGCAGGCTACGATAACACATACAATGGCGATACCGCCCTTTTTATGTCCTACGCAGGTATCTACGAAGTTGATCAGTCGTTTGGAAATACCGGCTTTTGCCATAATGTTTCCGGACAGAACGAAGAACGGAATGGCAAGAAGCAGGAATTTACTGATTCCGGAGTACATATTTGTAGCTACGATCGTCAGAGATGTGCCGGAATAAAGGATGGCACATACAGATGACAGACCTAAGCAGATCGCAATGGGAAGTCCCAGGATCAGGAAAATAAAGAAGGAGATAAATAAGATTGCACTGATCATTTATTTGTCCTCCTTTTCATCATCTTTTTTCAGGCAGAAGTCCAGACAGTACTCAATAAAATGAAGGATCATACAGACTGCTCCGATCGGCACAAAGGACCAGAAGATCCACTCCGGCCAGTTCAGTACGAAAGTTCTCTTGCCGTTTGCCAGCTGTGTAAGAACTTTGTCCATTCCATACTTAAATAAAATTGCGGAAAAAACAATGCTCAGGACTGTGATCAGGATCACAGATGGTTTTTCCAGTTTTTTCGGAAGACGGTCCGTAAACAATGTCAGACTTACCAGTCCTCCTTTTTCACGGCAGGCAAGTGCTGCTGCCAGAAGTGTGATGAGAACAAACACCGCTACAACAAGCTCTTCTGTAAAAGACCATGAGCGATGGATGACCTTACGGGAAAATACATTTCCCACAGTCAGCACAAGGATCAGCAGTGTGGAAATGACCAGTACGATTTTTTCTACTGCTGCAAGTGCGTTCATGAGTTTTTTGTACACTTTCATACTCTTTCCCCTTTTGTGTATTTTTTCCGGTTTCAGACCATTACCCCGGGATTTTGGATAAAAAAAATCCGTCCCCTCTCAGGGACGGATATAAAATTCCGCAACCACCCTGTTTCTCCATTGAAACAAGCACGATTCTGCAACGTACCGGCATACGCGACTTCTGTAACGGGAAGTACCCGTGAAAACCTACTTACTTGTCTGAAACTTTCGGCTTTCCTTCTCAGGGATGATATTCAAGGCAGTTCCGACGCTGCATCACACCAGTCACAGCTCTCTGAAGACGGTTCCTCTGTCTTTACTGATTCCCTTCATGGAATTTACTTCTGTTATGTGTTAACTCTTTAATGAGTTAAACCAATTCTAACTCTGTTTGTTTTGATAGTCAAGTTTTTTTTTCAAAAACTCCTTCAGGCGTTCTTTCCTTCTCCGGCGAAGTACTCCTTCACAAGCTTTACAACCACACCGGAAAGCAGGAATACTGCGATAAGGTTAGGGATCGCCATCAGACCGTTGAAGGTCTCTGCGATACTCCAGAGAAGTCCAAGGTCAACAGTTGCGCCGATGATTGCTACCAGAGAGTACAGTACCATAAAAGGTCTGATAGCTTTTTCCTTAAAAAGGAACTCCGCACATCTGGCTCCGTAAAGTCCCCATCCAATGATAGTGGAAAATGCGAAGCAGCACATGGCAACTGCTGTAAAGATGGAAACCCAGTTTCCGTATGTACTGGTAAAACCGCTGATGGTAAGCTCCGCTCCTGCTGCTGCGCCATAACCAACCGGCACCCCGCTGCAGAGGATGACAAGCGCTGTCAGCGTACAGATCACGATCGTGTCCGTGAATACCTCAAAGATCCCGAAGAATCCCTGTTTTACAGGTTTTCTGGTGTCTGCACAGGCATGTGCGATGGAACCGGTACCAAGACCTGCCTCATTGGAAAAAATACCTCTGGAAACACCTTTTTTCATACTCATGAAAAAGCTTCCTACTACGCCGCCTGTCACAGATGCCGGATTAAATGCCCCTCTGATGATAGCGCTGAAAACCCCCGGAACATTTTTCCAGTTGATGATAACTACACCGACGGCAAGAATAATATAAAACAATGCCATAAACGGTACCAGCTTTTCTGTAACCTGGCCGATCCTTTTGATTCCGCCAAGTAGGATCATTGCCACAAGAATCGCAAGGATGATCCCCATAACAAGGTTTACCGTAGAAGTATTGTCTGCAGCGATCACATTGTAATTGATCAGTGCAGAATCAATAGCTGTTGTAATGGTATTAACCTGGGTTGCATTTCCGGTTCCGAAAACAGTCAGCACACCGAAAGCGGAAAACAGATACGCCAGCCAGTGCCAGTGTTTCTTAAGGCCGTTCTTGATGTAATACATTGGTCCGCCAACCAGATCTCCGTTGGCATTGGTCTCACGGAAATGTACCGCAAGTGTTACTTCGGAAAACTTCGTACACATTCCAAGAAGTGCGGAAACCCACATCCAGAACACAGCTCCCGGTCCTCCGATAGCGATGGCACCTGCGACACCTGCAATATTTCCGGTTCCCACGGTAGCAGCCAATGCGGTACAGACAGCCTGAAACGGTGTCAGACTTCCATCGGAAGCTTCTCTTTTCCGAAGCATACGTCCGATAGTGACCTTGATGGCATAGGGGAATTTCCGGATCTGGAGAAAATTCGTGCGGATACTTAAATAAAGACCTACACCAATAATACAGATCATCGCAGGAACGCCCCAGATGAAATTGTTTATGGCAGCATTCACTGATTCAATAACAGATAACATTCTATAACCCTTCCCTTATTTAATTTTGTCTTTTCGGTCAGTACGTTTGTTTGTACAAAAAAGACGATTCTCCAAATTATAGCACATTTTCTGTCGAATGTATAAGAGAAAAGCTTTATAATTTTACTGCGATAAACAAAGAAAGTGAATAAAGCACTCATCTGCGGTCAGTATCATTTTCCTCGTCATCCAGGAATGTAAATATATATCCCCAGTATTTCTCCAGGATCTTGCCTCTGCTTCCATAGATCTCATGCTTTGTTCCGATCATATGGATATAATCACAGCTTGTTTTTCCCTGGCGATTGATCTTTCCGGCAAAATTTTTCAGGGCACGGACAGAGACCAGATCTTCGGTCTGGGCCTGGATGAGCAGCATTGGTGCCGTATATTTTTTCCAGCCGTAGAGACGCAGATACCAGCTCATCTCTGCGGAAGCCCAGAGCCAGCCGTAGGACGGAGACCAGGTCTGGAGTTCTTTGTGCTCTGCGCGGAGATTTTTGTAACGCTCATATCTTGGTTTTGATGTTGCGGAACTTGTCTCAAAAGAACCGCCGCCATCGTATGGTTTTTTGCCTGCTACGTATTCTTCATCTTTTCCCAGAATGCACTTCTCCAAAGCGATTCCGGTGGCTGCAGGCCACGGAACATTTCCGGTAAGAGGCCGGATCATCGGGGAGGAAAGAATTACTTTGTGAAACCAGTCCGGCTCCCAGGCTGCCGCAATACCGCCAATGGCGCCTCCCATGGAATGTGCAAAAAGATCCAGTGGCAGATCCGGGTGAGCTTTTTTTATGTAGCGGCATGCTTTCAGGAAATCACGGACATAACGTCTCCAAGTATCGATGTGTACCAGGAACGGATCTGCAGTAAGGCGGTAACTCCGGCCGTGACCACAGTGTTCCGGAATATACACGTGGTAGCCTTCTTTCAGAAAATAGTAAGCCACTTCATCGTATTTCGCTGCGGATTCTGTAAAACCGTGACTGATGACCACCACACCTTTTGGCGCATCAGACAGATACTGCAGCATGTGGATCTTACCTGTGATCCGTTTGTTTTCATTACGAAATGGGTAGTCTGCTCCCGGTACATATAGTTCTCTTCTCCGGGCTGACAGATATGGCTCTACGGTATTTTTCATGGTTTCTTCGTATTCAGTTTCATGTATGATTTGCATATTGATTAAAAACCTCCTTTACTTTTGGTGTATTGCTTTTTTCTCTGCAATTTATGTTTATCCTTTGTAAGATTTTTGAATGATCGTTGATTTCTGTCTTCTTACAGGATAACAGAATTCACTTCTTCCGGCAATGTTTTTTAGTCCATTTTGCTCTTTAATTTCTGTTAAAAAATACCCGGACATTTTCGCATGTACCGGGCATTTCTGTTATGATTTCTATTATGATGTCTATTATGATTTCTGTTGTGTCAAGCGGATATTCGCAATCCCGAAAAGGACTTCCCTGATTCGGTTAAAAGAATTTCACAATGTCTTCCACATCTTTACGTTTCGGGCGTGCAGGCTCCTCTGCTGCTTTTCCGATTGCAATCACTGCAACTACGGTCTCTGTTTCCGGAATGGAAAGGATCTCACGGAGCTTATCTCCTGTACGGAGTCCCATGATCACAGTTCCATAACCAAGCTCCCATGCTTTAAGAACCAGGTTCTCATTCTGAAGTCCCAGATCATAGCAGCCCCAGCCATTTCCAAGTTCATTATCCGGTGTACCGTCTTTCTGGAAACCGGAACGGTTCTGTACAAAAGTAGTAATGATCAAAGCCGCATTCTCTGCCTTGGGCTGGTTCATTTCCGGAAGGCATTCTTTGCTGATCTTCTCTACCATATCTTCAGATGTCACACAGTAATATCTTCCTGTCTGGGAGTTCTTCCAGCTTGGTGCTTCCTGTGCCGCCCTGATTATGGTAAGCAGCTCATCTTTTGTGATCTTTCCCTCCGGGCTGTATTTACGGATGGTTCTTCTCTCTTCGATCAGTTTCTGAAATTCCATATTGATCCTCCTCGTCTGGTGATGCAGAATTTGTGTAATCATTATTAAGTTCTGCGGTTATTGGTATGCTGATTTATATGTTCATATTTTTCATGAAATAATTTTAGCACAATACTGTGTTGAAATCAATTTGTACTATGAACAACGCACATACTGTAAACATTGAACACTGCTGTTCGCAAAATCACAAGCTTTCTTCTCAGAACTCCAGCATCTGCCTGGAATCTGCACCCTCCTTCTTAAAATCAGAATTCAGAAACTCAATCTTCTTCGGCTGCACCTTGATCAGGTTCATGGTATGTGGCATTTTTCTGAGCGCATCCAGCGGGATCTTCCGAAACTCTGCCGCTGCATTATACTCATCAGAAAACGGCGCCACAAGTTCTGCCTCTCCTGTCACCTGCATTCCCTTCAGTTTGCCAAAACCCTCATATTTATCAAAAATAGCCAGACAAACATTCTTATTCTTTTCCAGTGCGGCAAACTTCTCGCCGCCTTCGGAAAACATCCAGAATACACCGTGATGATACGTATACTCGATAGGTGTGCAGCGCACAAACTCTCCCGCACCCGTTGCCAGTGCACAGGTTTTATTTGCCAGAATATACTCTTCCACTGCTTTCTTCAACTTCGCTTCATCCAGCTTTACACTTTCTGCATCTTTTTTCTTCCAGTAGGACGCCGCCTCTTCATATTCTTCATGGGAAAGATCTGTTTTTTCCAGAATCTCTTCACATTCATCTTTATCCAGGCACAGCGGGATTCCTGTTATGCTGTTTACATTAAATCCACCGTACCAGGTTCCTGTCACCTCCAGGATATCTCCTACTTTATAGTCGGAAGAATACTCGTCATTCTTTTTGATCACTTTGATCTTTGCCATTTTTTACGCCTCCTGTTTTTTCTATACAAACGGATTATAAAATCTTCCAAAACGGATGGTCACTGTAAGGCTGATAACAAGCAACACAACTCCCAGCCCCAAAGTAATGAAATCTCTTTTTACAAAAGGTCTCTTCATATACCAGCTTCGCTTCTTGTTCTTTCCGAAGCCTCGCAGCTCCATGGCGTTGGATATCACATCGATCCGGTTCAGGCTGGTAAGAATCAGCGGCAGAAGAATATTTACAGAATTTTTCAGCCGGGCAAAAAAGTGCTCATTTTTTCCAAGCTCCACTCCTCTGGCCTGCTGCGCCTGACTGATGCTGTGATAATCCCTCTGGATATCCGGAATGTAGCGCAATGCGATCGCAACAGAATATCCAACTTTATAGGAAATGCCAATGCTGTTCAGACTGGCCGCAAATTCACTTGGATTGGTAGCAGAAATGAAAAGGATCGCTACCGGCAGCGCCACAAAATATTTCAGGGAAATATTCAGCATATAAAACAGCTGCTCCTGTGTCACATCATATCTCCAGAACAGATGACAGATGATATGTTTTGTCCCATACAAAGTCGTACCCTGATTCGGGTCAAACAGAAAAATGAACAGATTGTTCAGGATCAAAAATACCAGCATAAAGATCATCATGAAACGGACTTCTTTAAATTTGATCCTGCTGAGTTTAAATGCAGCAATACTCACCGCAAACAGCCCCAAAAGTACCCAGGTATTGTAGGTGATCATACTGGCAAAAGTAAACAGCAGGAAAAAAGCAAGCTTGGTTGTACCGGTCAGCTTATGGACCACACTCTCCCGTGGCAGATAATTCAGTACTGTTTTAGCAGCCATGGCTACGCACCTCCCTGTCTTCCTTTATGAAACGTTCCACAAACGCTTCCGCCGGTGTGATATCCAGATGGTTGGCCAGTGTGAACAGACTGGTCTCCTTCAAGGCCGCCTTCTGTATCAGCTCCGGATCACAGAGAACGGCTGCCGCACTTCTATCTGCAATCAGCTGTCCATCTGCAAATACCAGTGCACGTGGTGTATATTCCAGCATCAGGTGCATGTCATGAGTGATCATCACAACCGTAACTCCCTGCTCATTTAAACCACGGAGAAATTCCATGATCTCTGTATAATGGTGGAAATCCTGGCCCGCGGTGGGCTCATCCAAAATGATCAGTTCCGGATTCTGCACAAGAACACTTGCAATTGTCACACGTTTTTTCTGCCCGAAACTTAAAGCAGATACCGGCCAGTTACGGAAGGGGTAAAGGCCGCAGATCTTTAAGGTTTCCTCCACTTTTTCCCGAATCTCTGCATCACTTTTTCCCATATTTTTAAGGCTTAATGCAACCTCATCGAAGATCATGGTCTTGGAGATCATCTGGTTGGGGTTCTGCATAACATACCCGATATGCTTTGCTCTGTGACGGATATTTTCCTGAAGAAGATCTCTGCCGTCAAAAAGAATCTCACCGGAATCCGGTGTTTCAAAACCGCACACAAGCTTGGAAAATGTGGATTTTCCGGCACCGTTTTTTCCGACGATGCTGACCATCTCACCTTTCCCGATAGAAAGACTTACATTGCGAAGTGTCTGATGATCTTTTGTGTAACCAAAACTTAAATTCTTTACTTCCAGAAGAGGTGTTTTTTCTGCTTCTTTTTCTGCTGTCGGCTGAGCATGGAACCAGTTGTGGATCTTTGTTCTGTCTGATTCATTTATGATCACGGAATCCACATGGGAAGGTTTTTTCTCTGGAAGGATATCCACTCCTGCGTAGCGCATAGCTGTCAGATACAATGGCTCGCGGATTCCGTTTTCTCCCAGAAGCCCTGTGGAAAGCAGTTCATCCGGATGAAGATCTGCAAGGATTCCTCCGTCTTTCATAAGAATGATGCGGTCTACATTTCGCCACAGAACATCCTCGAGACGATGCTCGATGATCACTACAGTAGTATCCGTTTTTTCCTGGATCTCATCAATCAGCTCAATGGTCTGCTTGCCAGTGGCAGGATCAAGGTTCGCCAGCGGCTCATCAAAGAGAAGGATCTTTACCTGATCCACCATAACACCTGCAAGACTTACCCTCTGCTTCTGACCACCGGAAAGCTCATGGGGTGCATAGTCCATGTGGTTCTCAATCCCTACCAGTTCTGCCGCATGGCGGGTGATCTCATGCATCTCATTCTGGGGCGTGCAGCTGTTTTCCAGGGCAAAAGCAATGTCTTCCCCCACTGTCAGGCCGATAAACTGTCCGTCCGGGTCCTGTAATACAGTACCAACATGGGCAGACAGCTCGAAAATGCTGCTTTTTGGCGCATCGACGCCGTCTACAGTCAGCTCTCCGGTACATTCACCCGGATTGGAAAATGGATTCAGTCCGTTGATGCAGCCGGCAAGAGTGCTTTTTCCACAACCGGAAGGTCCGGCAATGAGAACTCTCTCACCTGGATAAATGTCCAGATTGATCCCCATCAGTGTAGGACGTTTCTGGGCACGGTACTGAAACGTAAAATTTTTAAAAGAAATAACAGGAGATTTTTTCTCAGTCATGTATTATTACCTCAATAAATCAATAAAACGTTCATATATTAAAAGAAGAAAAGCCTTTTCATATGCCTTATAAGCACAATGAAAAGGCTTTTTGTCAAAGTTTTACTCCTGGTCCAGAGAACCTTTCTTTGCAATGGTCTTCGTATAAGCCAGGATCAGAAGTCCACCTACTACAGCTCCGGTAATTGTGTTGGAAACTGCTGCAAACGCACCCTGTGCAAATACTTTATTTGCAGGTTCTGCATAGATCAGAATGTCAAGTACAGGAGCCACAACGACCCATCCGATCACATGTGCAACCACATTTGCGATTACAAAAATCGTTACTTTTCCTTTACCGAACTCACCTTCCTGAACATTCAGTTTCTTCGCAAAAACACCGATTACCACACCTACAAACGCAGAAGTGATAACCCAGCTCCACCACGGGCTTCCGCCCCAGGACAGATCTACCAGTGTGTGACCAATGAATCCGATCAGTCCACCTGCAACCGGTCCGTACATTGCTGCCAGCAGAGCCAGTACTGCATACTGAAGGCTGATGTTCGTATTCGGTACCGGACTTGGGATTGCCACAAAACGTCCGAGCACGAAAAACAGAGCCGCACCAATACCGATGGCTACAACATTTTTAATGCCGTTATTGTTGTTCATAGTCTCTTCCTCCCTCAGTTTCTCACACTGTCTTCATCACAAGCCACAGTGCGGACTCGCCGTGCAGACACATGAGAATTTCTGCTTCATTTATGAAACACGCATAGTATACGACTTTTCTGAAGAAGTTGTCAATGGACAGACGCTTTGTCTTTACGATTTACCACATAAATTCCCACACAGACAAGGAACAGTGCAATCAGGCTTCCCAGATTAAATGCCTGGCGTACTTCTCCCAGGACCAGTGCAGACAAAATTACGCTGAACAGAGGATTTACAAAGCCAAAGATTGCAACCCTGGATACATCATTCCATGCAAGCAGCACTGACCACAGTGTATAAGCCACGGCAGAAACCATTGCAAGATAAAAAATAATTCCAATCCCGGCAGCATTTACCACTCCCAGATGTCCGCCCATTATTTTTCCGATAAGGAACAGAACAATTCCACCCATAGTAAACTGTGTTCCGCTGAGTATTACCGGTGACACTTTTCTGGAAAAAATATTGATCAGTACTGTAGACATTCCATAAGAAAACTGCGCGATCAGGATAAATCCTTCTCCCGTGAGTTTAAATCCTGCATCCAGGGAATTTCCCATCAGGTTGATCACAACAACGCCTGCAAAACCCAGGATACATCCGATCATCTTTCTTCCTGTCATACGCTCCTTACGGAAAATAAAACAGGATAACAGAATCGCGATAAAGTTTCCAAGGCCTGTGATGATCGCACCTTTTACTCCGGAAGTATGCGCCACTCCGATATAAAAGAAGAAATACTGACACACCGTCTGCGCCAGGCAGACCGGTACTGCATATTTCAGGATCGTCCGGTCCGGGATCATGACTTTCCGTTCACTGATGGACGCAAAGATCAGTACCAGAATCCCTGCCAGTGCAAAACGCACTCCCGCAAAAACGATCTGGCTTGCAGTATCTGCAGAATCCACCTGCATCAGACGATATCCTGTCTTGATCAGCGGGATCGCACTTCCCCAGAGAAGACAGCAGACACAGGCAAGCGCCGCCACCACCCAGGTTTTTGTCAACGTTGTTTTTGTTTGT
>ERZ1034946.209-NODE-209-length-40451-cov-7.545945_pt1 | contig 40451 bp, 35 predicted proteins | sample MGYA00520591_ERZ1034946 | MGnify/ENA primary metagenome ERZ1034946 (study PRJEB33766, sample SAMN09781753) | gut metagenome | biome: gut microbiome | host: Homo sapiens | place: Madagascar | study: EMG produced TPA metagenomics assembly of the PRJNA485056 data set...
CTATACACTTCCCACTATCTGGGCATGTTCGGGACTTACACCCGTTAGAGCGCGCACGTGGCGCGCAAACTCAAAAAAGCCACACTCTCCAAAAAGTGTGGCTTTCTTGTATGGTCAAAGAAAAACTATTTTTTCTTCACAATTTCTTTCGCATTTTTATAAATGGAATCCGCCGGAACGCATCCCCTTACCGGTGACAGCGGATAAATATTGGAATTCCGTCCGATCACAGTACCAGGATTCAGCACGGAACCACATCCAACCTCAACATGGTCTCCCAGCATTGCTCCAAACTTCTTAAGGCCAGTCTCGATCTTTTCATCTCCATCTTTCACAACAACCAGCTTCTTATCCGATTTCACATTAGAACAAATCGATCCGGCTCCCATATGGGATTTATACCCAAGTACTGCATCTCCAACATAATTATAATGCGGAACCTGCACTTTATTAAAGAGCACCGCATTCTTAAGCTCTGTGGAGTTTCCCACAACTGCTCCCTCGCCAACAATGGCCTTACCACGGATAAAGGCACAGTGACGTACCTCTGCATCCTTACCAATGATAGCCGGTCCGGTAATACTTGCAGTCGGAGCTACTGTGGCTGATTTTGCGATCCATACATTTTCACTTTTCTCCTCATATTCAGAAGGATCCAGTGTTTTTCCAAGTTTAATGATAAAATCTCCGATCTCCGGAAGAACCTCCCACGGATAAGTCTTTCCTTCAAAAAGCTCTGCTGCGATGGTCTCATTCAGATCCAGCATATTGCTGATGGTAAAATCTTTCATCATAATGATTTTTTTCCTCCCTGTCTGGAAGCACGCTCCGGCTTCCTGTAATTTACAGCGGCCGCGTCAAAGAACTGCCGCAGGTTGTACTGATAATTGCTTGCTTCCACCTGCTGGGTCCGCACCCGCACAAAATGTTCCAGTTTGTCCATATATTCCTGTTCCGTGATGCTTCCCTCTGACACGTAGGTGAGGCCTTTTTCCCAGCTTGCCGTAAGCTCCGGATTCAGAAGCTGCCGGATGGAACAGTTTACCACATCAAAGATCATCTCCCCCAGAAGTGTGGGCGTAATCACCTGGCTTTTCTTATTCAACGCCAGATATTTGATGTTAAAAAGTTTCTTCAATATCTCCGCACGAGTGGCACTGGTGCCGATCCCGCTTCCCTTGATCTGGGCACGAAGCTCTTCATCCTCGATCAGCTGTCCCGCATTTTCCATGGCAAGGATCATGGAACCGGAATTGTATCGTTTGGGAGGCGAAGTCTCGCCTTCCTTGATACTTAAATCGTTCACAGGAAGTATATCACCCTTTTTCAGCTTCTGCAACGCCTCCAGAAGCACCGTATCACAGGAAACTTCCTCCTCTTCCCCGTTGCCGCCTTTCTCACTGTCGGAAGCTTTTTTCCGGGCAAAAGAGTTCGTGGCGATCTTCAGATAGCCTTCTTCTTTCAGAACTTTAAAAGAGGAAAAGAATGATTCCCCGTCCAGTTTCGTCACAAGGCTCACTTTCTGATAAACAGCCGGAGGATAAAAAATACATAAAAACCTCCTCACGATCGTCTCATACACTCTCTGTGCGGTAAGAGACACACTTCCCAGTGCATTCAGCCCCTGGCCGGTAGGAATAATGGCATAATGGTCTGTGATCTGCTTGTCATTCACATATCTGGTCTTTGCAATGCTTTTCCAGGATTCCATCCCCAGGACCTCTGCCGCCGCAGTACCGGCCTGCTGATAATTTCGAAGGCCGGAAATATTCTTGTATATCTCCTTTGCCACTGCCGTGGAAAGAACTCTGGCATCCGTTCTCGGATACGTCACCAGTTTCTTCTCATAAAGCTCCTGCACGATCCGGAGTGTCTCATCCGGACTGATCTTAAAGAGCTTGGAGCAGACGTTCTGAAGCTCCGCCAGGTTAAAAAGAAGGGGCGGATTCTTGTTTTCTTTTTTTCGCTCCACTTTCTCCACGGTACAGGAAAGGGGCTGGTTCACCATCAGCTGATCGATCAGCATCTGGGCATGTTCTTTTTTCTTGAAACCATTTTCTTTATAAAGATACGGGGACCGGAAATACCGGCTGCCTTCCACAGCCCTCCACTCACCGTCAAAACTTTCACCTGCAAGGGCAATGCTGCTTAAGACTCGGTAAAACGGTGTCTTCACAAAGACACGGATCTCCCGCTCTCTACGCACCACCATACCAAGGACACAGGTCATTACACGTCCTACCGCAATGGCCTGATATTTGGAATGGAGATAATTGGTCACACTGCTGCCATAACGCAAGGTCAGCACCCTGGAAAAATTGATTCCCATGAGATAGTCTTCCTTTGCACGGAGGTAGGCAGACGCTGCCAGATTATCATACTCCGAGATATCTTTTGCTTCCCGGATCCCTCTTAAAATTTCTTCTTCTGTCTGGGAATCGATCCACACTCGTTTCTGGACTTTTCCCTTCACTCCTGCCATCTGGGCTACCAGACGGTAAATATATTCACCCTCACGTCCGGAGTCGGTACACACATAAATGGTATCCACATCCGGTCGGTTCAGCAGTCCTTTTACGATCTCGAACTGCTTTTTGACTCCGGGGATCACTTCGTACTTAAATTCGCGCGGCAAAAAAGGCAGGGTATCAAAACTCCACCTTTTATACTTGATATCATATTTTTCGGGATAACTCATGGTAACCAGGTGTCCTACACACCAGGTTACCACAGAATCTGCTGATTCCAGATATCCGTCTTTTCTCTGACCGTTGATCTTCAAAGCCTTCGCAAATTCCTGTGCCACGCTGGGCTTCTCCGCTATGTATAAAGCCTTTGCCATACTATTTATCTGCACTCATCTTTCTAAGCGGCCATGCCAGAAGCACGCCTCCGCCAACTATATTTCCCAATGTTACGATCACCATGCTCTTAAGCATAGCACCGACAGACAACCCAGGCACCATACAGAATGCAACTGTAAAGATACCCATATTTGCAATACAGTGCTCAAATCCGCTGACAACGAAACCTGAAATACAGATCGTGATCATCAGGAATTTGCCTGCCTCACTCTTCAGCTTAATGCCGCAGAGAACTGCAAGACAGACGAAGAAATTACAGAGCACCGCACGGAAAAACATCTGTCCTGCCGGAATACTGAGTTTTCCGTTTATAAATCCCGCAAAGTAATCTGCTGTACCGGACGCTCCGGCACCCACAAAGATCAAAGCCAGGATCAGGCATCCCACAAAGTTGCCGATGTAACTGATTCCCCAGACCTTGCCCACGTCTTTCCATGATACGCTCTTGTCATACGCACCAAAGGCCATTACCAGATTGTTACCGGTAAACAGCTCTCCTCCTACCATTACGATCAGAAGAACCGCAATGGAGAACACAAGGGCTCCAAGGAATTTTCCCCATTCCGGGAATGTCTTGGAAAATACATTTCCAACAACGTTACTGTAGATCATCGCCACATCAATGAAAAATCCGGCCATGATCGCCCGCATAAAGTATTTTCCGAAATTGCTGTTCAGTAAGCCTATCTTACCTTTCGCAGCGGTTGACAGTTTCTCTACATCCTCCCTGTTCATAAATAGCACCTCCACATATTTTTTAGCAAGCGTGGCACTTTGTTACTGCTTCTTTGTTCACAGTAACACGCTTTCCGGAAATCTGCTTGTTATATTGTAACACTTTACCATTTATTTCACAATAAAAATGCGAAAATTTCCAAAAATTTCTGTTTTGTTATATACAACAAACAATATCCACTTTATGCTAAAACACGATAGATGCCATCCCAGGCCAGTTCTTTTTCTTTCAGAAAAACTTCCGCTTCTTCCTCGGACTGTTCCACACATTTCCAGGCCAGCCCGCACTGGGCACTGATCTCCGACGGGATTGGGATCAGTCTTCCCGGAAATCCTGCTTCCTTCGCTGTTTTTTCCATCTTCATGGCAGCTGTGGTCGTGGAGAATGTTACAACTGTGGTGATCACTTTTTTACGCATGTCTCTTTTTGTTCCTTCCACACACGCAAAAACAGGACACCGGAAAACCCGATATCCCGTTTCTGCTGATTTTTATCTCTATGAAGAATTACCAGATTATTTTGCCTGGATATATCCTTTTGCTTTCAGCGTCTCTGCACAGAGAACAGCTCCGCCTGCAGCACCTCTTACTGTGTTGTGGGAAAGTCCGATGAACTTGTAATCGTAAACAGTATCCTCGCGAAGACGTCCTACGGATACTCCCATTCCGTTCTCATAGTTTACATCCATGTGTACCTGCGGACGGTTGTCCTCCTCAAGATACTGGATGAACTGCTTCGGAGCGCTTGGAAGCTCAAGCTCCTGCGGAAGTCCCTTGAACTCTACCAGTTTCTGGATCAGCTGCTCTTTGGTCGGCTTCTTGCGGAATTTAACGAATACAGCTGCTGTATGTCCGTTGAGTACCGGAACACGTACGCACTGGCATGTAATCACCGGTGTGGTAGCCGGAACGATCACGCCGTCCTCGATTTTACCCCAGAGTCTTAACGGCTCTTTCTCACTCTTCTCTTCCTCACCGCCGATGTACGGGATGATGTTGTGCTCCATCTCCGGCCAGTCTTTGAATGTTTTTCCTGCTCCGGAAATAGCCTGGTATGTAGTAGCTACTACTTCGTATGGCTCGAACTCTTTCCATGCGGTAAGTACAGGAGCGTAGCTCTGAATAGAGCAGTTCGGTTTAACAGCTACGAATCCGCGTTTTGTTCCGAGACGTTTCTTCTGGAACTCAATAACATCGAAGTGCTCCGGGTTGATTTCCGGAACTACCATCGGAACATCCGGTGTCCAGCGGTGTGCGCTGTTGTTGGAAACAACCGGTGTCTCTGTCTTGGCATACTCTTCCTCGATCGCTTTAATCTCATCTTTGGTCATATCAACTGCGGAGAATACAAAGTCAACAGTAGCTGCAACTTTCTCTACCTCGTGGATATCCATAACGACCAGTTTCTTCACTGCCTCCGGCATCGGAGTATCCATTTTCCATCTGCCGCCTACAGCCTCCTCGTAGGTCTTGCCTGCGCTTCTCGGGCTTGCTGCTACAGTAACCACCTCAAACCACGGGTGATTCTCCAGAAGAGAAATGAATCTCTGACCAACCATTCCAGTTGCACCTAAAATACCGACTTTAAGCTTTTCACTCATAATAAAACTCTCCTCATCTTGTGTCCCTCTATGGCACACATTTGTCTTTTCTGTAAATACTATACCAATTTTTCGGAAAATGCAAGCATTATCTTAATTTTTTTCAAGATATTCCTTATTCTGAGCGATCACCTGCTCCATAACAGATGGTCCAGGTGCACCAAGAGTTACTCGTTTCTCCACACAGGTCTTCATACTGATCGCCTCGTAGATATCCTCCTCAAAAACAGGGCTGATCTCTTTGTACTCGGAAAGTGGAAGCTCATCCAGGGAGATTCCCTTATCCAGGCAGAGAAGGACCAGTCTTCCTACGATACCATGAGCATCACGGAACGGTACGCCGTGGTTTACCAGATAATCTGCGGCGTCTGTGGCATTTGTAAAGCCTCTCTTTGCACTTGCCTCCATGTTCGCCTTGTTGAACTGCATGGTGGAAACCATACCTGTAAACAGGGCGATACATCCCTTTACAGTATCAATGGCATCGAACGTAAGCTCTTTGTCTTCCTGCATGTCTTTGTTATATGCAAGGGGAATTCCCTTCATAGTTGTAAGGATAGATGTCAGTGCACCATAGACACGGCCTGTTTTTCCGCGGACAAGCTCTGCGATATCCGGGTTCTTTTTCTGCGGCATGATGCTGCTGCCTGTGCTGTATGCGTCATCGATCTCAACGAAACGATACTCATTGGAGTTCCACAGGATGATCTCCTCGGAAAAACGGCTCAGATGCATCATAATGGTAGAGAACGCACTTAAGAGCTCGATCACATAATCTCTGTCTGATACAGAGTCCATGCTGTTTCTGGTCGGTGCGTCAAAGCCAAGAAGCTCTGCGGTATAAGCACGGTCCAGCGGATAAGTGGTTCCTGCCAGTGCTCCGGCTCCAAGAGGACAGGTGTTCATTCTCTTACGGATATCAAAGAGTCTGTCACGGTCTCTCCTAAACATCTCAAAATATGCGCCTACATGGTGTGCCAGAGTTACCGGCTGTGCCTTCTGAAGGTGGGTAAATCCCGGCATGTAGGTGTGAACATTCTCTTCCATGATCTTCTGCAGGGCAAGAAGAAGGTCCTTCAGCTCCTTATCTGTCTCATCGATCTCGTCGCGGACATAAAGCTTCATATCCAGAGCTACCTGGTCATTACGGCTTCTTCCTGTGTGAAGTTTCTTTCCGGCATCTCCGATACGGTCGATCAGGTTTGCCTCCACGAAGCTGTGGATATCCTCATACTCCGCTGTGATCTCCAGCTTGCCTGCTTCCACGTCTGCAAGGATACCGTCCAGTCCTTCTGTGATCTGCTCCTTTTCTTCCTCTGTCAGGATCCCCTGTTTTGCAAGCATGGCAACATGTGCCTTGCTTCCACGGATATCCTGTCTGTAAAATTTTTGATCAAAGGAAATGGATGCGTTAAAATTGTAAACCAGCTTGTCCGTTTCTTTTGTAAAACGGCCTCCCCATAACTGTGCCATATTGATTCTTCCTCACTTTTCTTTTTTGCGGCAGAACTGTCTTCTCCGGGCGGACATGAGATCCGCCTCCCGGACGTCTGCACTTTTCTGTGTTAGTGTAACATATTTTTATAAAAATGCAAAGTTTTTCATAATTATACGTTTGCTGTCTTCAGCCGTTGTTACTGTTCACTCGGTTCTCTGTAACCAGCCGTTCTCTGTCCATGGCTTCTTTCTTTGAAAATACACAGCCGCAGTAATTCTGCCGGTACAGAGCATGCTCATGAGACAGTTCAATAGAACGCTTGTAGCCATTCTTTTTCTTAAAATCCGAAGTCAGATGTGGCACTTTATAGATTTCTGCCAGTTCCTCGCCAATCTCATTGATCTTCTGTGCATTTTTCAGCGGACTGATACTTAAGGTTGTGGTGAAATAATCATATCCGCCCTCCTTCGCCAGCTTTGCCGCCTCTTCCATCCGCAGGCGGTAACACCGAAAGCACCGTTCTCCTCCTTCCGGAACATCTTCCAGGCCTTTGGCCATCTCATAAAATTCCTTCGGGTCATACCGTCCCTCCACCAGCGTTACCGGATGTACAAACTCCATCTCCCCGATCAGGCGGCGGATCTCAGCCACGCGGTGTGAATATTCCTCCACCGGTGCGATATTGGGATTATAAAAAAATATCGTGATCTCAAAATACTGCGACAGATATTCCATCACATAGCTGCTGCATGGCGCACAGCAGGCATGGAGAAAAAGTCTGGGCGTTTTTCCCTCTTTCTGAATGTTTTCGATCAGTTTATCAAGCTCTTTCTGGTAGTTTCTTTTATTCAATGTTTGTAATTCCTTTCTCTCTGACTGTTTGGCGGCAGGCACCGGCGTCTCCTTTTCTGCCATGCGCCTTCTCCTGTTTCAGACATATGATAATATTATACCATTATCTACAAAAAGGAGGCAATATCCATGAATCCCATCCTGAAAGTACGGGATGTGTGTCTTTCCTATCACACATTGTCCGGTGAGACACCTGCCCTTTCTCATATATCCTTTGACCTGATGCCCGGCGAATTTCTGTCCATTGTAGGACCCTCCGGCTGCGGCAAATCTACACTTCTCAATCTGATCGCCGGCCTTCTCGCCCCGGAATGTGGTTCCATTACTCTGGATGAAAAGCCGGTATCTGCCGGCAGTACCGCTGTAGGATACATGCTTCAGAAAGATCATCTTCTGGAGTGGCGCAGTATTTACAAAAATATTCTCCTTGGCCTTGAAATCCGTAAAGAACTCACTCCCGAAAAACTTTCTCATGCCGAAGAACTTCTCCGGATATATGGCCTTGACCGTTTCCGGGATGCCAGGCCCTCTCAGCTTTCCGGCGGTATGCGGCAACGTGCCGCCCTGATCCGGACCCTTGTGTTGAAACCGGAACTTCTGCTTCTGGACGAACCATTTTCCGCGCTGGATTATCAGACCCGCTTAAATGTCAGTGATGACATTGGAAAAATTCTCCGAAATTCCGGCAAACCTGCAATTCTGGTTACTCACGATATCTCCGAGGCCATCAGCATGGCAGACCGGGTACTGATTCTTTCTCCCCGCCCTGCCACTGTACAGAAAATTGTTGACATCCATCTGAATGTCAATAACCGTACTCCGCTTTCTTCCCGAAATGCTCCGGATTTTAAAAAATATTTTAATCTCATATGGAAGGAGCTCAACGAAAATGCCTGAAATTTCCAGACATCAGAAACAATATCTTTTACAGTATAAAAAAGAAAAACGTCTAATCTTCACAGCACGGATTCTTCTCTTTATCCTGTTTATGGGACTCTGGGAAATGTCTGCCAGATGCGGATGGATTGATTCCTTTATTTTCAGCAGCCCTTCCCTCATCGGAAAAACCTTTCTTTCCATGTGCAGGGATCAGTCTCTGTTTTCCCATATTGGAGTTACTCTGACAGAAACTCTTGTCAGTTTCTTTTTTGTTGTAATCCTGGGCGTGGGAACGGCCATTCTTCTCTGGTGTTCTCCAAAGACTTCCAGAATCCTGGAGCCTTACCTTGTGGTACTGAACAGTCTCCCGAAATCTGCCCTTGCACCTCTTCTGATTGTATGGCTGGGTGCCAATGAACGAACCATTGTAGTTGCCGGCATGTCCGTGGCTATCTTTGGTTCTGTTATTAATCTGTACTCCGGTTTCTGCCAGGCAGATCCGGAAAAGCTGAAACTGATTGAAACTCTGGGAGGCCACAAAAAAGAAAAACTGATAAAAATCATTCTGCCATCTTCTGTTCCTCTGATCATCAGTGTTATGAAAGTAAACATCGGCCTCTGCCTAGTAGGTGTTATCATCGGCGAGTTCATTGGTGCCAGGAAAGGCCTCGGGTATCTCATCATCTATGGAAGCCAGACCTTTAAACTCACTTGGGTTCTTATGTCCATTATGATCCTTTGCATCATTGCCATGGGATTATATACAGTGCTTAACCTTTTGGAAAAGTATATACAAAAAAGATAACATAATAAATTATAATTTCTTAAAATGCAAGAACACGCTGCCAGTTGAGCACTGTCAGCGTGTTGTGATTCTGTGTTATTTTCCTATAAAGTCTGTGCAGAATTCTTCCCAGGGTACCGGTCTGGAATAATAAAATCCCTGAATTTCATCACAGTTCAGTTCCCGGAGAATGTTTACCTGGCTGGCCATTTCCACACCTTCTGCAAGAACCTGCATTCCCAGGCTGTGTGCCAGAGCTATGGTATGACGGATCACTTCTTTTCCTCTGGGATTTTCTATGTAATCAATCAGGCTCTTGTCCAGTTTCAGTGTATCAAAGGGCAGCTGGTTTAAACTTGTCATGGAAGAATATCCGGATCCGAAATCATCCATATGAAGTTCAAATCCGGCATTTACCATCTTCTCTGTAAGCTCTTTAATCTGCACATTATAAAGAGCTGCTGTCTCTGTAAGTTCAATAGGCACTGCGGAAAATGGAATACCATTCTCCTCTACAATATGTACATAACGCAAAATCATATTTTCGTAGTGGATACTTGCCCTGGAAAGATTCACCGAAATAGGGAACAATTTTCCCTCTGACTTAATAAGTATCTTCTGGATCTCACATACTTTGTTAAATACATATTCATCCAGGCGTACAATCAATCCATCCTTCTCATAAAGTGGAATAAACTCACCCGGAGATACCATGGAGCCGTCTTTTTTCTTCCAGCGCACAAGTGCTTCCGCACCTGCGATTTCTTCTGTTACTACATTATATTTAGGCTGGAGATAAACCACAAATTCTTCATTGCGGATAGCTTCATCAAACTCATTTTCCATCATCCTGTCACGGATATGTTTCCGCCCCATCTCCTCATCATAAAAAGCAAACGAATGCTCATAGTCATTCTGTATACTCTTCATGGCAAGAAATGCCCTGTCACAGATCAAAGTCAGCGGTAATGTCTTATCCACATTTTCATAAATACCATAATTCACAGCCAGATTTGAAATGGGAGCCCTCTCTGCAATCCTGTGAATAGCAGCTTCCACCTTTTCTTCTGCAAGGTTCAGATCTCCATATACAATAGCTACAAACTGATCTCCACCATATCTGGCTACCATTCCACTGTGAACCTGTTTTTTGTATGCATCTCCGAGATATGCCAGAACCTGATCTCCTGTTTTTTCTCCGTAGGTACCATTAATCCACTTGAAATTTTTGACATCTGCCACAACCACATGAAACTTCTGGTCATTTTTGACACGCATCAGTGTTTTTGCATGATGAAAAAATGCCTGGCGGATATAAAGTCCCGTCAGCTCATCGTATTCCAGTGCAGACAAAACAATCGCAGATTCCCGAAGCTTGATTACACTGTTGATCTTTCCCTTCACAATCCGGACATTGTAAGGCTTCCGGATAAAGTCAACGGCACCCAGTTCCAGACAGCGAACCTCATCTTCCGGGCGGTTACTTCCTGTTATTACAATTACCGGAACAGAAGAAAGCATTACATCATCCCGGATTCTGTCCAGAAACTGAAATCCGTCACAGATTGGCATACTCACATCCAGAAGAATTGCAGAAATATCACGGTAATTTTCTCCCAGCAGCTTCAGTCCCTCTTCTCCGTTAACCGCAGTCATAACTTCATAACTGTCTTCCAGGAGCTCTGCCAGAAGTTTCCGGTTCAGTTCATTATCTTCTATTATAAGAAGCTTTCTTCTGGACGATGGTCCGCCTGGTTCCAGAATTGATTCCATTTCACTGTGTTGAATATCCATATCTTCATTGGCAAAAGCCAGAACAATCGCCTCAAAATCCTCTGCTTTTCCAATTCTTGCACATTTTACATAGTAATAATGTGTAATTCCGTCCCTTCTCACCCTATAGTGGATCATAAACTGGGAAACCTTTTTCAGCCGCTGACAGATTTTGTCAAAATCCAGCATCTGCCTCATTCTGGTCTTATCCTCAGACGCAACATTATCTTCTATGTAAATGTCCACTACTTTTTCGTAAGGTTCCTCACGGATCAGGCTTTCACTTACTCCACCAAGTACAGGATTATGAAAACGGAATACCTGTATTTCATGTGTGGCACAGTTTACAGAATAAATATTGCTGTAGTCCTTGCCCAGCACATTGATGATTCCCAGCAGCAGAGGATTCTCTCCATTATTGGTAATTCCTCTGTATGTTTCTTCTGTTGCTTCTGCCGCCGAAAATATCATCGCATGTCCCAGTTCTCCGGACTCCAGCTGAATTTCCACTGCATCAATGGATCTCAGAACCTTTTGCTTCGGTTCCAGATAGTTCTTCGGACCTTCAATACCGTTAACAACCGGGCATTCCGCACATGGATTCTCTTCATGCATCAGACATCGATAACACTTTTCTCCCTTTTTCAGCTTCGGGTATATAATTTCTGCCGCATGGTTATAGCTGACTATATTATAATCTGCATCTATTACATACATTCCCGACGCATTCTTGCCCACTTTTTTACACCTCCAGGACCCTTGTACTTTTCTGCTTCCGGTTCTCTCCTGTCCATACTGACAAAAAAATGTTTCTGGGAAATTGACAGAGACTTCTGTCGTGACACCTCACAGATAGATCAAAATGGTCGCCAAAATTTCATAGTTATGCAATAATAATATACTCTTTTTACAACAATAGCAAACATTTTTTCATATAATTCTCCGTTTTTCCCATATTTTTCATATGATTCCAGCAGATTTTCGCAATCTGCTTCGCTGTCTGCTCAGCTTATATAGATGTAACCAGCAATCCTGCATTTAAAAGTGTTACAATTCCCGCAATCGTCCATAAGGTTACCTTTAATCTGGTACTGTTGGCATATTTTCCCATAACTCTGGTGGACGATGTAAGATATATCTGTGTAAAAACAGTGATGGGCAGCTGCATTCCCAGGAGCATCTGCGAATAGATCAGTCCATCAAAAGGTGAACGGACCAGAAGAATCAGCAGCGCAGCGGGAACCATTGTTATCAGTACACCCTGTCTGGTTTCTTTTGTACTGATATCATATGGTTTATTAAAAATTCCCGAAAAAATAGTCCCGCCTGCCATTCCGGCTGTAATACTGGAAGAAAGACCTGCCAGAAGAAGTGCCAGGGCAAAAATCACAGAGGCTCCTTTGCCCAGAAGCGGAGTCAGCATATTTCCCGCCACAGACAGATCATTAACCGCGCCTTCCCCTTTTCTGTAAAAAGTCGCCGCTGCCATCAGAATCATTGCACTGTTGATCGCCCAGCCAATAATCATGGAAAAAAGCGTATCCTTAAACTCATATTTCAGCTGTTTCTGAATCACCTCTTCCTCTTCCAGATTCCACTGCCTGCTCTGAATTACTTCGGAATGAAGGAAAAGATTGTGCGGCATTACAACTGCTCCCAGGACACTCATAATCACAGGCATGGAATTTTCCGGGAAATATGGTTTCACCCATCCTGACACTGCCGCTGGCCAGTCAATATCTGATATACCAATCTCAACCAGAAAAGAAAAACCAATCAGAGAAACAAACAATATAATCAGTTTTTCAATTTTTTTATAGGCATTTGTAAACTGGCATACCAGTACTGCCAGCAGTATCACCATACTTCCCACCCGGACAGGAATATGAAACAGCATCTCAAGAGCTATGGCACCTCCCAGGATTTCTGCCATGGCTGTCGCAACCGCTGCTGCCACCGCTGTCCAGAGTACTATATTTTTTACTGTTTTATTCATATAGCGGCTGGCGGCTTCCGAAATACAAAGGCCCGTAACAATTCCCAGATGAGCCGCATTATGCTGCAGAATAATCAGCATAACCGTAGACAATGTCACCATCCACAGAAGACTGTATCCATAGCCGGAACCTGCAGCTATATTGGATGCCCAGTTTCCCGGATCAATAAATCCCACCGTTACAAGCAGCCCCGGGCCTACATATTTCAGAAAATCAAGACTGTTTTTCCCCACTGATTTCAGATATTTTCCCATATGGCATGTCTACCTTTCTTTATGTTAGTTTTAACTAACTATTTCAGACATACATTACCACATCCATTCCGTTTCGTCAATCCTGTATTTATTTCATCCGAAAAGACTTTCCTCTGACTGGTAAGTCTGCCAGCTCCGCCAGACGCCTGATCCCTGCATCTGCAATGGATACCGCACTTTCCACATGATTAAAATCTGTGGCACTGTAATCAAAAAGAATATTTCCCTGGGCCTCAAATTCCTCATCTCTCTCCCAGAAAAAGAATCTCATTGGCATGCATTCAAAAGCCCTGATTTCATAGCCCACATCTCCCTGTGGAAGTTCTTTTCCTCCAAGTTTGCCAAAGGCCTCCCGAAGTTCTTTTTCATGCCCGGAAAACGTAGCTCCAAACACATCCGTCTCCCCGACCTTATAGGCCGGAGCAAATGGTCTTGCATTGCGAAGGTCTGCAAAAGGTACCCACTTATTCATAAAAAAAGCTCCTTCTTTTGCATATCCAAGAAGTGTATAGATATTCAGCATTTCCGTTGTATCTGGTTCGCGCTGGCCATCCATACTGCAGATGCTTCCATCATTCAGGCTGATCCCGTATTTTCGTCCGAAATGGATCAGGGTAAGAAATCCATTTTCTTCCTTCAGTTCCGGAACTCTTTTTCTTAAATTTTCCTGATCCATTTTCATGAATTTATCTGCCCAGTCTTCACATAGCTTTACATAGTTGGAAATTTTTTCATCTTTCATCTCATTTTCTCCCTCTGTTATTCCCAAATAGTTCTTCGCCGGATACTTTTGTCCGAATAAAATCTTTTTTCAGAATACACTTTTTCCTCTTCTTACGCAAGCAAATCCGGATTCTGGATGTTTTTTCACCATTTTATCTAAATTTCAAGACCGGCTTTGACCGTTTCTTTCTATTCCGACAAATTACCTGTCAATTTTTTCAAATTCGCACAAAATTTTAACACAAAAATAACGTTTTTTTGCACAAAAAACTGGATTTTCAATCCCAAAAGGTGTATAATATGAACAAAGTTTATTGTTTTTAAGTTAAAACACTTCTGACAATAAACAAGAAATGAAAGTGAGGATTCGCCATGAAACAAAACAGTATGTTAGCAATGATCCTGGCCGGTGGAAGAGGAAGTCGTCTTCACGAGTTGACGAATAAAGTTGCCAAGCCAGCCGTTGGTTATGGCGGTAAATACCGTATCGTGGATTTTCCGCTCAGTAACTGTGCCAACAGCGGCATTGATGTCGTAGGTGTACTGACACAGTATGAATCAGTTCTACTGAACAGCTACGTAGCAGCAGGTGGCCGCTGGGGCCTTGATGCAAAGGACAGCGGAGTTTATGTACTTCCTCCACGTGAGAAGGCTGATGCCGGTCTGGATGTATACCGTGGAACAGCTGATGCGATCTCTCAGAATATTGATTTCATCGACTCACAGAACCCGGAATACCTTCTGATCCTTTCCGGTGACCACATCTATAAAATGAATTATGCAAAGATGCTTGACGACCATATCCAGCATAAGGCAGATGCCACTATTGCAGTTATCGAGGTTCCCATGAAGGAAGCCAGCCGTTTCGGTATCATGAACACCGGCGACGATGACCGCATCGTGGAATTCGAAGAGAAACCGGAACACCCGAAGAGCAATCTTGCCTCCATGGGTATCTACATATTCAACTGGAAGCTTCTGCGCAAGCTCCTGCTGGCTGATATCAAGAATCCTGATTCCAATCACGATTTCGGTAAAGACATCATCCCTACACTCCTTGCACAGGACAAGGCACTCTACGCCTACAAGTTCAAAGGCTACTGGAAGGATGTAGGAACCATCGATTCCCTCTGGGAAGCAAACATGGATCTTCTCAGTCCAAACAGTGAACTGGATCTTAATGATCCTACCTGGAAGATCTACACTGAGGATGCCACATCTCTTCCACAGTATATTTGTGATACAGCTGTGATCAACACTGCTTTCATCACTCAGGGCTGTGTTGTGGAGGGTGAGATTACCAATTCCGTACTTTTCACAGGCGTCAAGGTTGGCCCTGGTGCCAAGATCATCGACAGTGTCCTTATGCCAGGTGTTGTTGTTGAGGCAGGTGCCGTTGTCCAGCGTGCTCTCGTTGCAGGCGGAGTCGTGATCGGTGCCAACGCTCGTGTCGGTTCCAAGGACAGTGAGCACATCGAACTTGTATCAAAACGTGTAAAGGGGGCTGAGTAATATGTTTAAAGCATTTGGAATCGTGAATTCCTCAGAAAGAAATATCCATGTGGAGGGGCTTCAGGACTACCGTGCGATCGGCGCCTTTTCATTTCTCGGAAGATATCGTGTCATCGACTTCCCGATCTCAAATATGACCAACAGCGGGATTGAGTACATTCAGATCTATGTAAAGAACAAACCCCGTTCTCTTGTAGAACATCTCGGAACCGGACGTCACTACAACATCAACTCCAAGAGTGGTAATCTCCAGATCCTCTTTTCAGAGCATTCCGGAGTCAACGATATCTATAACACAGATATCGACAATTACTACTCCAATCTGGAGTGCATCGAAGCAGTTCATTATCCGTATGTTGTTATCGCTCCGAATTACATGATCTACACTACCGACTACTCCAAGCTGATCGATGCCCATATCGAATCCGGTGCAGATGTGACCATGCTTTATCATTCCGTTGATAATGCCAAGGAGAACCATCTGAACTGCCACATCCTGAACCTGAACCGTCAGAAGGGTGTTCTCTCCATCGAGCACAACCACGGCAATGCGAAGAACCGCAACATTTTCATGGATACCTACGTAATGAGCAAGGAGCTTTTCATCAGCCTCATCCATAAGGCAAAAGAGATCTCCTCTCTTTATACCCTTGCAGACGTGATCAATGCCGGCTGCAGAGACGGTGAGCTGGATGTACGTGGTGTATCTCATCGGGGATATTTTGCATCGATCACTGATTTCAAGAGCTATCACGATGCAAATATGGATCTGATCGACTACAAAACTGCAACAGATCTTTTCCATGATAACTGGCCGATCTATACACGCACCAATAACTCCTGTCCTACACATTATTTTGACACAGCTAATGTTTCCAACTCCGTTATCTCCAACGGCTCCATGATCGAGGGAACTGTAGAGAATTCCATCGTCGGACGTGGCTGTACCATCAAAAAGGGCGCTGTTATCAAAAATTGTGTAGTTCTTGCAGACTGCACCATCGGTGAGAATGTCCACATCGAAAATCTGGTGGTAGACAAGCATGCCAAGATCACACATGCCAAGGAGATCATCAGTCCTGCTGGTGAGCCTGGCTACATCAAACGTAACGATACACTGTAATATTCATATAATAAGGCCTCCGGTTCCTGTGTTACGAACCGGAGGCCTTATTTATCTCTGCGCTCAGCTGAGCATATGAATCCATCATTTCAGAACAGACTGGATCCATTTCAACGCATTATCTTTATTCTTCACATTACCCGGAAGGCAGATGCACACCGGATCATAGCTCAGACCAAATTCCTCTGCAACACTGCTGCTGCCGTCAAGCTCCAGATGCTGATCATCCACAGCGCCCAGAGACTCAAACACCTCATCCTCAAACGTTTCCCTGAGATCTGCATACATCCCGCTGTCCTTCTCATGTTCATAGAGCTCCTTCGGCATGATCAGGACATCAACGGTAGCACTCTGGATTTCCGTCACATATGCGATCCTGGCATAGTAATCAAAATCCTCTCCTGTCTCGTCCGTCATCAGATTCTGTGCCACACTGACTTCTGCATATTTATCCTCTGTTCCCAGTGTCTTCAGAACATCCTCTTCCACCTTCTCTGAGTCATAATTCCCTGCATTCACCACCGCAATGGAAAGCACCGTCTTCATCTGTGCGTGCCGGTAAATATTCACTCCCAGACAGACTCCGCCGATGGCAAGAAGCACGCACAGCATATGTATCTTATAATACATCCAGATATACTGAAGCTTCTTCCCTGTTCCCATTCCCTTCAGTTTCTCTTTTTCGATCCGGCGGCGTTCCTTCTTCGTCAGATCTGTTTCGTTGGGCATCTCCGGATTCAGTACACTCTCATCGTGTCCGTCACCGCCGGCCTCCGCTCTGTTTTGTAAATCCATAAAAATCTCCTTTGTCTTTCATATCCCAGCATATTTGCCCTGAAGCCGGATAGTCCATTTTTCACCATCCTCCGGGGTTTGCTGTGACTTATCAATAAAGGATATTTTAGCATATTTTGGTACAAAATCACAGCGCATAAATATGAAAATACCATAAACTCTTCTATTTCCGGCAGATCCTCATTCCATATCCATACATTACCGCCACAGCAGTCACAAGAACACAGACCATCACCGGTCTCATCCACAGATATAAAAGATTTTTTTCAATTCCTGCTGCCACAGCCACATCCTTAAGGATATCTGCCACACAGAGATGGAACAGATAAATAAAAAACGCATATTTCTGGCCGATGGCTACCGGAAGCCCGGGCACTTTCCGATTTTTTCCCATGATCGCAATGAGAAAAAGACCAACAGCCATAAATACTGAACCCAGAAACAATTCCAGTTTGCCAAAATACCGGTATTCCAGCAGACTTACGATCCCGCCGCCAGCTGCCATGCCATACAAAAGAAGCACTTTTTTTCCGGCAAACCAGGCTTCCAGCTTTTCCTGATGTCTGTGTATCAGATGTCCCAACATAAAAAACGGAAATCCGGTAAACAGATAGTTCCTGAACTGCATAACACGGAAATGCCTTTCCGGGAACAGGAAGGCCGAAAATTCCTCCATTCCGAAATGGATCAGAAGAAGCACCGGTATCAGAATATATGCCTGTTTACAGAGCCGAAATCTTGCTGCCAGGGCAAAAAGAAGATAACAATAGAGCAGTGCCGGGAGAAACCACAGATGCCATTTCACCTGAGAGCTGTTATTATATAGAAGAAACTGGCGGATATGTTCCCCCGAAACCAGGGCTTCCAGCCATTCCTTCTGGCTTGCTCCGTCGATGTGGTTCTGGATCAGCTCCCACAGGCAGCAGACCGGAAATGCCACAAGCATCAGCTTCAGAACATGCCGGATCTTTTTTCCGGTTCTTACAAATTCCGTATCGTCGCCACGGAAGCAGAAATATCCGGAGACCATAAAAAAAACAGGTACTGCAAATCTGGCAAGTACATTGGCTGTGATCCCGGCATTTCCCGGAAAATGAACATGAAGAAGTACAACTGCATAAGCGCAGATCGCCTTTACCATATCCAGAGTACGGTTTCGCATAAAAATTACTCCTTTTTAATCGAACGCTTATCCCGGAAGTATGATCCCGGGGGTTCCTTTTTCGAAACGATATACTAGCAAACCAGTAGAATTTTGTCAATGTTGTTTTTCTCACGTACACTTTATTTTGTACGGTTTACTCTTATACGGTTTACTCTTGTACGGCTTCCGGATCTGAATTATAATTCTCTTATGACTTCATGACAGGATGTTTGTTATTTCCTCAGAAAGGATTTATTTATGAAAAAAGACGGCTACTATTCCTCCGGCGAATTTGCACGCATGGCACATGTAACTCTGCGTACTGTCCGCTATTATGATAAACAGGATATCCTGAAGCCCTCTCTCGTCACCGAATCCGGCGCACGTTTTTATACAGACGAAGATTTTGCAAGGCTTCAGCAGATCCTCCTTCTGAAATATCTGGGCTTTTCCCTGGATGACATCCGTGAAATGACCATCGGTGATTCCGATTATCATTTCATGCTGAATTCTCTGAATATCCAGCTTCGTCTGGTCCGTGACCGGATCGAACAGATGCAGCTGGTGGAAAAAGCGATCCAGGATACCGCACAGGTGATAAAGGAACAGCACACCATTGACTGGAGCCAGATGCTGAACCTGATCCACCTGACCGGCATGGAAAAAAGTCTCAAGAATCAGTATCAGAATGCCACCAACATTTCCTCCAGGATCAACCTCCACAGCCTGTATTCCCAGAACAGGCAGGGATGGTTTCCATGGATCTTTGAGCAATGCCAGATCTCACCCGGTCTTCGTATCCTGGAGCTTGGCTGCGGAGACGGAACGTTGTGGACCGACAATCTTTCCCTTCTGCCGGAGGATATCTCCATCACGCTTTCCGATATTTCCAGCGGTATGCTCCGCGATGCCAGACGAGCCATCGGTTCCTCGGATACCCGGTTTGCGTTCCGGGCCTTTGACTGCAGAAAGATCCCCTGCAAGGACGAAAGCTTTGATCTGGTGATCGCCAATCACGTGCTTTTTTACTGCGATGATATTCCCGCCGTCCTGAAGGAGGTACGCCGTGTCCTTGCTCCCGGCGGAAGATTTCTCTGCAGTGCTTATGGAAAGGCTCATATGCAGGAGGTCAGCCAGCTGGTGCAGGATTTTGATGAACGGATCGTGCTTTCCGCAGACCGGCTTTATGAACGGTTCGGACGCGAAAACGGTCAGAGTATCCTGGCACCTTTTTTCCCAAAGGCTCAGTGGCTTTCTTATGAAGACTGCCTTCTGGTCCAGGATGCGGAGCCGCTGATCTCCTACGTCCTCTCCTGCCACGGCAACCAGAATCAGTATATCCTGGACCGTTACAAGGAATTCCGGGCCTACACTGCCAGAAAAACTGCCAAAGGATTCCGCATTACCAAGGATGCAGGCGTATTTATTTGTGAAAAATAGCCAAAAATAAAAAATATGAAAAAAGTTCTTGAAGGTGACCTTGCGTCACCTTTTATAATACAGTTACAGTAACAAAGTTATGTGCAGGCACGACTTATGCTGCACATCATCACGCAAAGGAGAAAACATATGAAAGGAATTATTTTAGCCGGAGGTTCGGGAACACGTCTTTACCCGCTTACCATGGTGACCTCCAAACAGCTTCTGCCGATCTTTGACAAACCGATGATCTACTATCCTATGTCTGTTCTTATGAACGCAGGCATCCGTGATATCCTGATCATCTCCACCCCACAGGATACCCCGAGATTTGAGGAGCTTCTCGGTGACGGCCATCAGTTCGGTGTAAACCTTACCTATGCTGTACAGCCAAGCCCGGACGGACTTGCCCAGGCATTTATCATCGGCGAGGAATTCATCGGCAACGACACCGTATGTATGGTCCTTGGTGACAACATCTTCGCAGGACACGGCCTCAAAAAGCGCCTGAAAGCTGCTGTAGACAACGCAGAAACAGGCAAGGGTGCCACTGTTTTCGGATACTATGTAGATGATCCGGAGCGTTTCGGTATCGTGGAATTTGACCAGAACGGAAAAGCTGTTTCCATTGAAGAGAAACCGGAAAAGCCAAAAAGCAACTACTGTGTCACAGGTCTCTACTTCTACGACAACAAGGTTGTAGAGTACGCAAAAAATCTGAAGCCAAGCGCAAGAGGCGAGCTTGAGATCACAGACCTGAACCGTATCTACCTTGAGAAGGGACAGCTGAACGTTGAGCTTCTGGGTCAAGGCTTCACATGGCTGGATACCGGTACACACGAAAGCCTTGTAGAGGCAACCAACTTCGTAAAGACCATGGAGCAGCATCAGCACCGCAAGATCGCATGCCTTGAGGAGATCGCTTACTTAAACGGCTGGATCACAAAAGAGGATGTTCTCAAGGTTTATGAAATCCTTAAGAAAAACCAGTATGGCCAGTATCTCAAGGATGTTCTGGACGGAAAATATCTGGACGCGCTTCACTAAGCCGATCTGTTTTTCCAACACTGCATTTACCTGCGGACTCCGTTTCAACGGAACCCGTATAAGATCAATCATTTATTATAAAGGAGATTTTTTATGACAATCATCGTTACCGGCGGCGCCGGATTTATCGGAAGCAACTTTATTTTTCATATGATGGAGGCTCATCCGGATTACCGTATCGTATGCCTGGACTGCCTGACCTATGCCGGAAACCTTTCCACTCTTGCACCGGTCATGGACAAACCGAACTTCCGCTTTGTAAAGGAAAGCATCACAGACCGTGACGCTGTTTACAAGCTTTTCGAGGAAGAGCATCCGGACATCGTGGTAAACTTCGCAGCTGAGAGCCACGTAGACCGTTCCATCGAAAACCCGGAGGTATTCCTTGACACCAACATCAAAGGTACTGCTGTTCTCATGGATGCCTGCCGTAAATACGGAATCCAGCGTTATCATCAGGTTTCCACAGATGAGGTTTACGGAGATCTTCCTCTTGACAGACCGGACCTCTTCTTCACAGAGGAAACTCCGATCCATACAAGCAGCCCGTACAGCTCCTCCAAAGCAGGTGCTGACCTTCTTGTTCTCGCATACCACAGAACCTACGGTCTGCCTGTGACCATCAGCCGCTGCTCCAACAACTACGGCCCGTATCACTTCCCGGAAAAGCTGATCCCGCTGATGATTGCCAACGCTCTGAATGACAAACCACTCCCGGTTTACGGAAAGGGTGAAAATGTCCGCGACTGGCTCTATGTTGAGGATCACTGCCGTGCCATCGACCTGATCATCCACAAAGGACGTGTAGGCGAGGTTTACAATGTAGGCGGACATAACGAGATGAAAAACATCGATATCGTAAAACTGATCTGCAAGGAGCTTGGCAAACCGGAAAGCCTGATCACACATGTAGCAGACCGTAAAGGCCATGACATGCGCTACGCCATCGACCCGACCAAGATCCATAACGAACTTGGCTGGCTTCCGGAGACAAAATTTGCAGACGGAATCAAAAAGACCATCAAATGGTACCTTGACAACAAGGAATGGTGGGAAACCATCATCTCCGGTGAGTACCAGAATTACTACGAAAAAATGTATGGAAACCGCGAGGAGGTTAAAGCATGAAATTTTTCGTAACAGGCGTTGGCGGCCAGCTTGGCCATGACGTGATGAATGAACTGTCCAGCCGTGGACATGAAGGCGTAGGAAGCGACATTGCACCTTCCTACAGCGGCATTGCAGATGGTACTCCGGTTACCACCATGCCTTATGTCCAGCTGGATATCACAGATAAAGAAGCAGTAGCAAAAGCCATCTGCGAGGTAAATCCTGACGCAGTGGTCCACTGTGCTGCATGGACAGCCGTAGATGCTGCAGAGGATGAGGAAAACCGCGAAAAAGTACGTCTTGTCAATGTTGTGGGAACCCAGAACATTGCGGACATCTGCAAAGAGCTTGGAATCAAAATGATGTACATTTCCACAGACTATGTTTTTGACGGCCAGGGAACCACTCCATGGGATCCGGACTGCAAAGACTACGCTCCCCAGAATGTATACGGCCAGACCAAGCTTGACGGCGAGCTGGCAGTATCCGGCACTGTTGATAAATTCTTTATCGTACGTATTGCCTGGGTATTCGGCAAAAACGGTAAGAACTTTATCCGCACCATGGTAAACTTAGGGAAAACCCACGACAAACTGACCGTAGTCAGTGATCAGATCGGTACACCAACCTACACCTATGACCTTGCCCGTCTTCTGGTAGACATGATCGAGACAGAAAAATACGGCTATTATCATGCAACCAACGAGGGCGGTTTCATCAGCTGGTATGATTTCACAAAAGAAATCTTCCGTCAGGCTGCTGCCCTCGGTCATAAAGAATATGAAAACGTACAGGTTTCTCCTGTTACTACTGCAGAATATGGTGTTTCCAAAGCAGTTCGACCATTCAACAGCCGCCTGGATAAGTCCAAACTTGTAAGAAACGGTTTCCAGCCCCTTCCAACATGGCAGGATGCCCTGGAGCGTTATCTAAAAGAAATTCTTTAACTATAATTTTATCAAAAACTAAAAACCGCCTGCGGTACACTGGTTCAGAATAAGTTCTGAATACCAGTTGCACCGCCTGGCGGTTTTTCTACGCTTTATTTCGTTTACTACTGTGCTGCACCACTATCTGCTGCCTGTGTATCTGTTGCATTCTGTGCTGCTGTGTCTGTAGTTTCTGCAGCAGCAGACTGCGTATCTGTATCCGTAGCTGCGGCCGCAGATGCATCTGCATCTGCTTCCTCCTGGGAAACAGTCTCACCGTCACGGACCTTCTTCATCATCTCTTCAGCCTTCTGAACAGTAGACTCATCCGGAATCATAACATATGCTTTCTGGCTCATGGAATACGGTTTCTGTGTGTCACCGGTACCATTTACACTGTAGCTTACAATATTCCAGTCTCCCCCGTTATTCAGCTGCTTCTGCAGAATACCGGCAATTTCCTCATAGGAGATATTTGTCTCAAAACATCCCTGGATGCTGGAAAGTACGGAAGAATAATTTTTCAGGAGTTCCGGAGAAAGCGCTTTATTGATTACGCCCTTGATTACGGCCATCTGATTCTTTCCGCGCTGGCGGTCTCCCTCCTGGAAGGAATAACGCTCACGACTGAAAATCAGTGCCTGTTCTCCGTTCATCTGGTTCTCGCCTTGATTAAAGTGATATCCTACCTCATTCTTGGAATCAAATTCATAATCAGAATAAACGGTAATACCACCAAGAGCATCAATCAGCTGTTCAAATCCGGCAAAATTGATACGGAAATAGTAATTGATATCTTCATTGTAAAGCATTCCCAGAGTATCCATACATACATTAATGCCATAGATTCCCGCATGGGTCAGCTTATCTTTCTGTCCGCCGGAAATTGAAAGCGGCACAAAATAATCACGTGGTGTAGACACCAGCAGAACCTGGCGGGTATCTGTGTTTACAGTTGCCACAATGTTGGAATCACTTCTGCTCTTGGCAACCAATCCGCTTCTGCTGTCAATACCGCTGATAAAGATTGTATAAACCGTTCCTTTATCTGCGCTGTCTTCAGATTTCTGTTCCGTCTGCTGCGGCTCAATGGTTGTTTCCACTTTTTTTACTGTCAGTTCACGGATTCTGGATGAAACATCTGAATATCCATCCATCTCCTCTATCACGCTCAGATAGGCGCTGTTCAGAACGATGGCCCCTGTCTGTCCGTTCAGAAGGCCGTCAACGAGCTCTGTAAGCCCTGCAAATTCCTGAACCTTGACACTTTTTCCGGCTTCAGAATCTACCTCCTGAATAGCCTTATCGGAATTCTCACGGTCAAGATCTGTAAGGACACCATATACATAGTCCGCAGTTGCCGCTATCGAATCAGCAGAATCATCCGCACGGACATATATTCCAACTTCCGTGACCTCTGTATTCACACCGGAAATATCCGCAAGTGCTGAATGGGTCTGATAAACATACATGCTTCCAAGAATAAACGCCGCACCCAGAATAGCGGCAATCAATACTCCCAGAACAAAACGTATTTTTTTGTCTGCGTTCCATACAAGTGCTCCGACAATCAGTACCAGAATCAGCATAACCAGACTGATCACTGCGATGAATTTTGTCGGGATCACTTTCATATTCAGGAGCATTCCTGCAAATACAACAGCAGTTGCCAGAACTACCAGCATTACAATCAGCCCCGGAATATGTTTCCCTATTTTTTTCATATGCAATCCTCCTTGGTAAGAAAATTATTCTACAGTAACACTTTTTGCAAGGTTTCTTGGCTTATCTACATCAAGACCCTTATTTACACTTACATAATATCCCAGAAGCTGTAACGGAATTACAGCCAGTGAAGTGGCAAAATGCGGATCTGTTTTCGGGATATAAACGGTAAAGTCCGCAGTGTCCTCAATATTATAATTTCCAAATGTGGTAAGCCCCATCAGATAAGCGCCACGGCTCTTACACTCTACCATATTGCTCACTGTTTTTTCATAGAGGCTCGGCTGGGTAAGAACGCCGATCACAAGAGTTCCGTCCTCCACCAGAGAAATTGTTCCATGCTTCAGTTCTCCTGCCGCATAGGCCTCTGAATGAATGTAACTGATTTCTTTCATTTTAAGGCTTCCCTCAAGGCTGATCGCATAATCAATTCCTCTTCCGATAAAGAAAATATCCTTGGCATTGGCCTGCTTGGATGCGAACCACTGGAGACGTTCCTTATCCTCAAGAATTTTCTCAATTTTCTCCGGAAGTGTCTGCAGTTCTTTTATATATGCATCACACTGTTCTTCTGTAATTTCTTCTCTTATTTTTGCAAACTGAAGAGCCAGAATATAGGAAGCAATCAGCTGTGTGCTGTAAGCTTTTGTGGTAGCCACAGAAATTTCCGGGCCGGCAAGTGTATAAAATACATTATCTGCTTCCCTAGCAATGGAAGATCCAATTACATTGACAATGGCAAGGGTACGGATTCCTCTGGCTTTGCATTCACGAAGTGCCGCAAGGCTGTCTGCTGTCTCTCCGGATTGACTGACGATGATCGCAAGGCCGTTTTTGTCCAGAATTGGATTACGATAACGGAACTCTGATGCAAGCTCCACACGTACCGGGATACGCGCCAGATCTTCCAGAACATACTGGGCTGCCATGCCAACATGGTATGCAGATCCACAGGCCACAATATAAATCTGGCTGATATTCCGGATCGTTTCTTCATCCATTCCCACACCGGAAAGGTCAATCTTTCCATCTTTTACAACAGAATTGATGGTATCGGAAACCGCTTTCGGCTGCTCATGGATTTCTTTCATCATAAAATGCTCAAATCCGGCCTTTTCAGCAGCTTCTGCATCCCATTCAATGGTCTTGAGTTCTTTTTCAATCTCTTCGCCATCCAGATTGTAGAAGGTGATCTCTCCCCTTTTCACTCGAGCCATCTCCAGATTTCCAATATAATAAACATTTCTTGTATATTTCAGAATCGCCGGAACATCGGAAGCAATATAAGACTCCCCGTCTCCCACACCCAGAATCATCGGGCTGTCTTTTCTTGCTACAAAAATCTCTCCCGGATAATCACGGAACATCATGGCGAGTGCATAGGAACCTCTGATGCGTACCATCGCATGGCTGACTGCCTCAACCGGTGATTTTCCATATTTCTTATAATAATAATCTACAAGATTTACCGCAACTTCCGTATCTGTTGCAGAATAAAACGTATAACCTTTACGAAGAAGTTTTTCTTTCAGTTCCTGATAGTTTTCGATGATACCGTTGTGTACGGCAACCACATTTCCATCGTCGCTGACATGAGGATGTGCATTGGTTTCTGACGGTTCCCCGTGTGTTGCCCATCTTGTATGGCCGATGCCACAGGTTCCCGGAACAGATTCTCCTCCGTTTGTTTTTTCAATCAGAACTTTAAGGCGCCCTTTTGCTTTGATGACTTCTGTCTCATTCTCTCCGTCACGCACTGCAATACCGGCAGAATCATATCCTCTGTATTCCAGTTTGGAAAGACCGTCCAGTAAAATCGGTGCTGCCTGATGCTTACCTGTAAAACCTACAATTCCACACATATTTCCAGTCTCCTTTGTTTTATCAATCTAACTACTGCTATTATTCTTATTGCTATAATACTCTGAAATCATACGCTTCATTTTGCGGATGACTTATTTCTTCTATATTATAATATGTATAAAAGCTTTCCTGTGAAAGTATATCACAAATTCTTCTCTTTTGCGATAAATACTTTTTCCCTATCGCCCTGTGATCTTACGGGGATTTTTGATAAATATTTTTTTTGCGTATTCCGTCCCCATGGTTTTTTCCACTTTTTCCACACATCTTCCAATTTCCGGAATCCGCTCATTCTGCCTGTGTCCGTCAGATCCCACAAAATCCAGCAGTCCCTGTTTCATGAGCTTTTTTGCATACATTTTTGCTCCGAAGCCGCTGTGTCCACTGATAGTGTCCGCATTGATCTGAATATAAGCACCGGCTTCTCTCAGCTCTGAAAGAAAACGAACATCATTTCTTGTGGCACTATATCTCTCCGCATGTGCAATAATCGGAATAAAACCGTACATCAAAAGACTTCTGATCCGTTCTTCAATATAGCTCTTTTCATCGTTATTACTAAATTCCACAAGTACATACCTGGAGCCGGCCATGGTAAGTCTCCTGCCCTTTTTCAGACATTCCACCATATCCATACTGGAATGCAGTTCACATCCAAGATAAATCTGCATATCGCCCTGGCCAATATTTACGATCTCTCTTCTCAGTTGCATAAAACCTCTCGTTACAATATTCATATGTGGTTCAAACATCTCATATCGGAAATGAGGAGTCAGAATCACATGACGTACTCCGTCTTTATATTCCTTGTTCAGCATCCATAAGGCTTCTTCCATATTCCTGGCGCCATCATCCACCCCCGGCAGAATATGGCAGTGAATATCATAAAGTCCCTTCATCAAAACAATCCTTTCTTTTTATTTACCTGTATCTTCTGGTTTCTGTTCCCAAAGCTGTAAAGCGGACATTTCTATTCCGCTCTGTGATATGCCTAGTGGCTATTATACAATCCGTCCATTTATTACGCAAGGTCTTTATTATTCTTCTCTCCTATGTTAAAATAGATACACGGCAATGAGTGCAGCAGTTACAGGAGGAGCCTTATTTTTTTGCCAACCGTGATTGGCTGCCATAAGGAGGATATAAACATATGACAAAACAGGAATTTCAGAAACTGACTGAGAACCATGTCCTGCTGCTGGATGGTGCTACCGGTTCCAACCTGATGAAAGCAGGAATGCCAAGAGGTGTCTGCACAGAGAGCTGGGTGCTTGAGCACAAAGATGTGATCCAGTCCCTTCAGAAAGCTTATATTGAAGCAGGAAGCCATATTATTTATGCACCTACATTCGGTGGAAACCGCATCAATCTCACCATGCACGGTCTGGAAGATCAGATTGAGCAGATCAACCATACCCTGGCCGGCTACACCAAAGAGATCACACCGGAGGGCGTTTATGTTGCGGGAGATATCACCACAACCGGTAAGATGATGGCCCCGGCCGGTGATATGACCTACGAAAAAGCCTTTGAAACCTATCAGGAGCAGATCGGTTATCTCCGGGATGCTGGCGTAGATCTGATCGTAGCGGAAACCATGATCAATATTGAAGAGACACTGGCTGCTGTAGATGCCTGCCAGAGTGTCTGCGATCTCCCGATCATCTGTACTGTGACTGTAGAAGCAGACGGAAGTATCTTCAGCGGTGGCAATGCCGTAGAGGCTGCTATGTCCCTCGAAGCTGCCGGTGCCAGTGCAGTCGGCATCAACTGCTCTGTTGGTCCGGATCAGCTGGTATCTGTTGTCCGTAATATCAAAGAAAATGTTTCCATTCCGGTTATCGCCAAACCGAACGCGGGAATGCCGCAGATCGATGATCTTGGTAATGCCGTTTACAGCATGACACCTGCTGATTTTGCAGGTTACATGAAGGTACTTGTTGAAAACGGAGCTTCTGTAATCGGCGGATGCTGTGGTACCACACCGGAATTTATTTCGGAAACTGCCCAGGTGCTTGGACTTCGATAACCGTCCTGCAGCTATTTTGTTACGAGTAAGCAGTAAAACGAACGAATTGTAAATATACAAAAAATCCTGAGAATCCTATGTAAAATATAAACATAGAAATTCTCAGGATTTTTATTTGACTGGATACTTATTTGACCGAATACTATTTCTCTTCTGGACGGTTTGCCGCGTCCGCATACGCCGCACGGATTGCCTTCCGTACAGGAAGTACGCAAGCCGGCACAACGGAAAGTCCGTCCACACCCATCTGGATAAATTTCTCTGTGAGATTGGAATCAGCTGCCAGCTCCCCGCATATGTAAACATTACATCCAGATTTATGTCCGGCTTCTGTCACCATACGGATCATCTTTACAAGTGCGGGATGATGGTCGTTGTATTTATTCTTAAGAAGAAGATTCTGCCTGTCCATAGCCAGGGTATACTGGGTCAGGTCATTGGTTCCGAGACTTAAGAAATCCACACGTTTTCCCAGTTCTTCACTGATCATAACTGCAGCCGGTGTCTCGATCATGATTCCGGTACGGATATTTTTGTAGGGAATGTTCTTCTCATCCAGGCCTTTTTTGACCTCCTGGATCAGCTTCTCGATCTCATCCAGTTCTTCCTCCGATGTGATCATCGGATACATCAGACTGATGTTTCCATAGGCACTTGCCCGGTAAATGGCACGAAGCTGGGCTTTGAACATTTTTTTCCGGTCAAGGCAAAGTCGGATACCGCGGTTTCCCATCATAGGATTGACTTCATCCGGGATGGCCATATATTCTGCCTGCCGGTCTGCACCCAGATCTACGGTACGGATCACAACCGGACGGCCTTCCATTTCTTCCGCCACTTTCTTATAAGCCCGGAACAGCTCGTTCTCTCTCGGATAATTTTCTCTTCCAAGATACTGAAATTCACTTCGGAGAAGTCCGATACCTGTGGCTCCATAATAAAGAACCGTATTCAGATCATCCAGATTTCCGATATTGGCCAGAAGTTTGATCTCTTTTCCATCGGCCGTGATATCCTCCTGATTACGAAGTCTTAAGAGTTCTTCCCGTTCTTCCATATCTGCCGTATGGCGGATCTCATATTCCTTCAGAAGTTCCGGTTCCGGATCAATATACAACGTTCCTGTATATCCATCCACAATAGCCATGTGACCGTCCCATTCTTTCTGTATTTCCACTTCCACCAGTGTGGGAACTGCCATGGATTTCGCCATGATCGATACGTGGGAAATGATCGATCCCTGATGCATGACTATCGCCAGAAGGCTGGATTTGTTCATCTCCAGGAGTTCATTTGGGGAAAGCTGCTCTGCCGCAAGGATCACCGGCTCATCTCCCAGGTTGATCCGCGCATGGGAACCACCCATGGCGCCGATAAGAAGTTCTGAGATCTCCCGGATATTTTCGATCTGTTCCTTGACAGCCTCGTCTTCCAGCTTGCGAAATACATTGGCAAGCTCATCTCTGGTTGTCTGAACCGCATAAGCCGCACTGACCTTTTCTGTTGTGATCATGCTCTCTACAGCCCGCTGGAAACTGCCTCCGCTTAAGAGCTTCAGCTGACGTTTCAATGTCAGCTCCTGCTCTTTTGGGAGGGGTGCTCCGTTTTTATACATATGCTGGATCTGGGTCTTTACTGCTGTCCTTGCATGGTCCAGACGATCCAGCTCTTTTTTTACATTGTCTACCATAGACTGACGGATCTGGTATTCGCCCCTGTGGTAATACAGTATTTTTCCAATGGCTATTCCGGAAAAAGCAGATGTGCCTTTGTATATTTCCACCTGAAAACCCCCCTTACTGGTCTGTCCGCCTTAATCGCAGGCAGCTTTAAATTCTGTCCAGATCTTATTGTATTCCTGCTCTGCTTCCTGGCTTACGTTCTGCACGATCTCGCCTTTAGTCACATCATCCGGCACAACCAGGTTCTCATCTACCAGATCATCTGCTGCCTTGTTTGTGTTGTAGTAACCTACAGAATTGATGCATTTTGCAGTTACTTCCGGCTGCAGGATATAGTTGATAAATTCATTGGCAGCCTCCGCATTCGGTGCCTCACTTGGGATAAAGGTTCCAAGAATACCAAATCCAAGACCTTCCTCCGGATAAACCACCTTCAGGTCCGGGTTATCCTTCAGCGCCTGTGTTACCTGGGATGTGTAGAGGAATGCCACACTTGCCTCTCCATTGAGAAGTGCATTCTGTGTATTATCATCCTGGATCATACGGATATTCGGTGCAAGCTCCTTCAGTTTCTCACCGGTCTTGGCAATCACATCCACATCCTCTTCATTCATGCTCTCACCCATGGAAAGCTGTGTGATTCCGGCAATTACACGGTAATTTCCGATGATCGCCACGCTGTCTTTCAGGGATTCATCCCAGAGATCTTTGTATCCTTTGATGTCGATATCTACCTGATCCGGATCATAAACGATCAGCGGGATTCCTGCACCGTATGGTACGGTGTACTCGTCATCCGGATCATAAAACTGTCCCTGGAAAAGCGGATTGATGTTTCCGAAATTGGTAACAGTATCCTTGTCGATCTTCTGGACAAGTCCTTCTTTTACCGCACTGTCGATAATGTAATCATCTGCAATTACCACATCGTAATCGCCGCCTTTTGCCTGGGAAAGTTTCTCAAGCATGGTCTCATCGGTATCAAAGTTAGAGTAAACAACCTTGGTTCCTGTCTCTTTTTCAAAATCATCCAGCACTTCCTGCGGAACCATTCCGTCCCATGTGTAAAGTACCAGTTCATCTTTATCCTTTGCACTGACGCTGACACCTGTTACCATAGATGCTCCAAGTGCCGCACATAACATGATCGCTGCCGCTTTTTTTGCTTTCATAGAACCTCCTTCATGTCTCTCTCTGACGTCTTGTTATTTTGCTTTTACCTTGGTCCAAAGCTCTGCAAATTTCTGCTTGATCTTTGGCTTCTGGTATCCGAAGATTTCATTCTTTGGGTTGTCGATCTGCGGAATATAGGAATCAATTCCCTCATAAGTTCCGTTTTTCATCTCCTCGAACGCACTCTTTACAGTAGAAGTATATCCTACTTCTTCGGTATTGGAAAGAGCATTTTCATCATCCAGCATAAAATTGATGAACTCATGAGCCAGATCTACCTCATTACAGTCCTTGGTGATGACCATCGCATCATACCAGGTATTGGTTCCCTGCTTTGGAGTGTAATAATCAAGATCCGGATTCTCACTGATGATATAAGAAGCGTCACCGGAATAAACCACTGCCATTGCTTTGTTTCCGGAAATCATATTATCGATCACATCATCTCCTGCATAGATCGGATCCATGGTATCACGCTGGTTGATCAGCCATTCATAAGCTTCCTGAATCTCACCCAGATCTGTGGTATTCATGGAGTATCCAAGTGCTTTCAGGGCGATCATAAAGGAATCTCGTTCGGAATCGTACATGTAAAGATTTCCTTTATATTTCTCATCGGTAAGAACATTCCAGCCCTCTCTATCCAGATCTTCCTGTGATACTACATTCTTATTGTAAAGGATTCCCACGGTTCCCCAGAAATACGGACAGGAATAGCGGTTGCCCGGATCATAGTCCTTGTTCTGTACTTCAGGGAGAAGATTCTTCTTATTTGGAATCTTTTTCCAGTCAATCGCCTGCAGATACTCTTCTTTGATCAGCCTCTCGATCATATAATCGGAAGGTACCAGAACATCGTAGGTCTCACCGCTGGCAAGTTTTGTATACATCATCTCATTGGACTCAAATGTCTCATAGACAATAGTACAGTTGTACTGTTTTTCAAATTTGTCGATCAGGCTCAGATCCATATATTCGCCGGCATTGTATACACGGAGTACATGACTTCCCTGGCTCACGATCGTCCATTTTCCAAAACCGATCACCAGAACCACTGTGGTAACTACTGCCACGATCTTTCTTGTTCTCGGATTCATCTTCTTTACTGTGGAAGCCTGAAGCTTCGGCAGTATCAGATTTGCAAACAGCAGCACCAGAACGATTACCACGATCACGATCGTTGACAGTGCATTGATCGTCGGATTGATACGCTTCGTCATATTATATACAACGATGGAGATATTTTTTACTCCGTTTCCGGAAACAAAATAGGAAATTACGAAATCGTCAAAGGACATGGTAAATGCCAGAAGCGCTCCCGCAAAAATTCCCTCTTTGATCATAGGCACGATAACTTTTGTAAGGGCCTGATATGGCGTTGCACCAAGATCCATCGCCGCATTGGCCAGGTTAGGGTCCAGGTTTCGCACCTTCGGATATACACTGGTAATTACATAAGGCGTACAGAACGCGATATGTGCCAGCAGCATGGTCAGATAACCTTTCGTCATTCCCAGAGAAGAAAACAGAAGCATCAGACCGATAGCTGTTACGATCTCCGGGTTCAGGATCGGAAAGTTATTGATGGTAAGTACCAGTTCCTTCAGTACTTTTCTGGATTTGGAAAGGCCGATGGCTGTAATAGTTCCCAGCACTGTGGAAATAATTGTTGCCAGGATTGCCACTGTGACAGAAACATAAACTGCCTTGCTGATCTCCATGTTGTTGATCAGCTCCCCGTACCAGCGCAGGGAAAATCCTGTAAATCTGGTCAGGGACTTGGACGAGTTAAAGGAAAAAATCATAGTCACAAGGATCGGCAGATAAAAAAACGCCAGGCATAACACGATATAAAATTTTGAAAATAAAGTATTTTTTCTTTTCATCTCCTGCCTCCTTTAATCGTCCTGGGTGTCCATCTTCTTCATCAGGCTCATAAAGATCAGGATGATCACTGCCAGGATCAGAGAGATGGCACTTCCAAAGTTCCAGTCACCTACGGAAATAAACTGTGACTCGATCAGGTTACCGATCAGCATGTACTGACCGCCGCCAAGAAGCTTCGGAATAACGAAAGTTGAGATGGACAGAAGGAATACCATCATAACACCATTGACCACACCTGGCATGGAAAGCTTCCAGGTGACTTTCCAGAAGGTCTGGAATGGATTGGCCCCAAGGTCATTGGCCGCCTCGATCAGTGATTTATCCATTTTACTTAAAGAAGTATGGATCGGAATGATCATAAACGGCATGAAGTTACAGACAAGGCCCACAATAACCGAAAAATCTGTATACATCATGGTGATCGGTGAAATTCCCAGCATTTTCAGAAGGTTGTTCACCAGACCATTGTCTGAAAGAATATTCATCCATGCATAAGTACGAAGGAGCATGTTGATCCACATGGGGATCGTAACCATAAGGATGAGAAAACTCTGCACCTTCTCGGAGTATTTGGAAATAATATATGCCAGCGGATATCCGCACACAAGACAGATCAATGTGGTCAGGATACCCAGGCGAAAAGATTTCAAAATAACACTTAAATAAGTAGTTTCCAGGAATTTTGCAAAATTCGCCCATGTAAAATGTAAAGTCAGAACTTCATTTCCATCTGAGGTAAACGCATAAAGTACGATCAGGATCAGTGGTACCACGATCAGGATCGAAGCCCAGATGATGTACGGCTTGATCAGATGTTTGAACTGTTTCATTAGTATCCTCCCATTCTGCACATAACATGGATGTCCTCAGGACCAAACTTCAGTCCTACTTCACGTCCCACTGCCGCATAATCGGTAGTGTGCACCATGTATGTGCGAAGTTCCGTTTCGATCAGGATCTCATAATGCACGCCTTTGAACGTAATGTTCCGTACAGTTCCTTTGATCTTGGCCTGATCCGGTTCCACAATATCCAGATCCTCCGGACGGAGAACTACCTCAATGGCTTCGTTGTCCTCAAATCCCTTATCCACACATTCAAACTGGAAACCATCGAATTCCACCAGGAAATCTTTGATCATCGTTCCTTCTATAATATTGGACTCTCCGATAAAGCCTGCCACAAAACGGTTCTCCGGCTCATTGTAGATGTCTGTCGGGCTTCCGATCTGCTGGATCTCACCGTTGTTCATGACAACTACGGTATCGGACATGGAAAGAGCCTCTTCCTGGTCATGGGTAACATAGATGAACGTGATCCCTACTTCTCTCTGGATCTTTTTCAGCTCGATCTGCATCTGCTTACGGATCTTGGCATCCAGAGCACCAAGCGGCTCATCCAGAAGAAGGACTTTCGGCTCATTGACAAGAGCTCTGGCAATGGCAACTCGCTGCTGCTGACCGCCGGAAAGAAGGGTGACGTCTCTTTTTTCGAAACCTTCCAGACCTACCATCTTCAGCATTCTTTTGACTTTCTGCTCAATGACAGTTTTATCTACTTTTTTCAGATTCAGGCCGAAACCGATATTGTCCATAACATTAAGATGTGGAAACAGCGCATATTTCTGGAATACCGTATTGATCTCCCTTTTATATGGAGGAAGCTTGGAGATCTCAATGCCGTTAAACAGCACCTCTCCACCGCTTGGTTCCTCAAATCCTGCGATGATCCTCAAGGTTGTTGTTTTTCCACAGCCGCTGGGTCCCAGAAGCGTAAGGAATTCGTTTTCGTGGATATCCAGGTTGATTCCCCGGAGCACCTGCTGGTCATCAAAATTTTTTGTGAGATTTTTTAACTCGATCAGTTTATTGCTCATCTCTCTTATTCCCCTTCCCGCGTTTTCCCATGATCAGATACACGGCCAGCACAAGGAGGATCACTCCCAGCATCATAGTACAAAGTGCATTGATCTCCGGCGTAACGCCTGTTTTCATCTGTGTGTAAACTTTTATCGGCAGCGTGGATACACGCGGACCGGTCACAAAAATGCTGATCACCACATCATCCATGGACATGGCAAAAGCCAGCAGAGAGCCGGATATGACAGCCGGCATGATCAGAGGCAGGGTAATGTCCCAGAATGCCCGGAAAGAACCGGCGCCAAGATCTCTGGCTGCCTCTTCCAGGGACGGGTCCATTCCCACAAGCCGTGCTTTTACTTCCATTAAAATATAGGGCACGCAGAAAACCGTGTGTCCGATCAGAAGTGTCAGCATTCCAAATGGCAGGTTCAGCATATAGAAAAATGCCATCAGTACCATTCCCAAAATGATCTCCGGGATCATCAGAGGCAGAATGGAAATGTACTCCATCACCCCTTTTGTTTTCCAGTGGATCCTGGAAAGTCCTACAGCCCCCAGCGTTCCGATCACTGCAGATACCCCGCAACTGGATATAGCCAGAATCAGGCTGTTTTTCAATGCCTGGATCAGATCTCTGTCATGAAACAGTTCCTGATACCATTTCAGGGAAAATCCGGTAAAACGCACCGGAAGTCTTGCTTCATTAAACGAAAATACCACTACCACGCCAATGGGCAGATACATAAGGAAAAACAGGATTCCCAGGTACAGTCCTGAAAGTTTTGAATTCTTTTTCATCCGATTCCCTCCAGTTCCTTCACATTGGTGATCTTACTGTACAGTACGATCATCAGCGTGGTCAGTATCATCAGTACTACCGCCATTGCCGCGGCAAAAGGCCAGTTATTTCCTCTTGTCATCTGCTCCTGAATCAGGCTTCCAACCAGTACGATCTTGTTTCCGCCCAGGATATCCGCAATAAAAAACAGGCCCATAGACGGAATAAAAGTAAGGATCACTCCGGAAAGAAGTCCCGGTAAAGTCAGCTTAAAAGTAACGCTCCAGAAAGCTTTCCATCTGCTGGCTCCAAGATCTCTGGCTGCCTCCACCAATGACCAGTCCAATTTTTCCGCACTGGAATATACGGACAGAGCCATAAACGGCAACAATACATAGATCATACCGATCACAATGGCAGGATAGCTGTACAGAATTTTTAAAGGCTCCTGGATAATACCAAATTTCATCAACAGATAGTTCAGTAGTCCCTTTTTCTGGAGAATGATGATCCAGCCGTACAGACGGATCAGAGAATTCACCCAGAAAGGCAGCATCAGGAACAACATGGCAAGCTTCTTTTTTCCCTCGGAAAGTTTTGCCATAAAATATCCGAAAGGATAACCCACCAGGCAGATGATCAGGGTACTTGTAATGGCAAGGCGAAAGGATCCTGTAAAAGTCTGCAGATATACGGGCTCCAGGATCTGTTTGTAATTATCCAGAGTAAATTTCCAGTTCACACCATAGCCGCCGTCTGCTGTGGAAAAGCTCAGTGCGACTACATACAGAAGGGGCAGTGCAACGAAGATCAGTGTGAAGAGATACAGCGGCAGGATCATCCATACGGAGCCTGCGCCGCGCTTACGCATTGGTGCCTCCCTGGTCCACCAGCACGGCATCTGTGGGAAGAAAACAGCAGCGCACCTTTTCTCCTACGCTGACGTTTGTATCAATGCCATAACGACTTGCCACGATTTCTTGCCCTTCCGAAGTTTTCAAAACAACACGGAGCTGACCGCCGGCGAAAGTTTTTTCAATGACTTCGGCATTTAAGCCATAGCAGTCGTTATTTTCTTCAAAGCGAATATTTTCACTTCTTACCGCGATGGTGACCTTTTCTCCTTTTTGGGGCAGATATCCTTTATCAGATGTGGCTGTGGTGTTCATTGATACTTTTACTTTTCCGGCGTCAGTTCTTACTGTGATCAGTTTGGAAATATCGCCTGTTTCCTCTGTACCAATATTTTCCACAACACCGGTAAGGATATTTGCATTTCCTACAAATGTCGCCACATAACTGGTCTTCGGATGGTTATAGATCTCATCCGGCGTTCCGATCTGTTCAAAACGGCCGTGGTTCATCACTGCGATCGTGTCAGACATGTTGATGGCTTCTTCCTGATCGTGGGTGATATAGATAAATGTGATCCCCAGCTTCTTCTGCAGGCGCTTCAGTTCTTGCTGCATGGCACGCCTCAGCTGCAGATCCAGCGCACCAAGGGGTTCGTCCAGAAGAAGTACCTCCGGATTGTTCACAAGTGCTCTGGCTATGGCCACACGCTGGCGCTGACCGCCGGAAAGCTCTGACGGCTTACGCCTCTCAAAGCCCGGAAGCTGAACAAGCTCCAGCATTTCTCTGACTCTTCTGCTGATCTCCGCTTTCGGTGTTTTTTTCAGTTTCAGCCCATATCCAATGTTATCTGCTACATTCATATGGGGAAAAAGTGCATAATTCTGGAACACTGTGTTCACATTGCGCTGATTCGGTTCCAGAGATGTCACATCCTTTCCATCCAGAAAAACCTGGCCGGAATCCGGCTGTTCCAGACCTGCAATGATCCGCAGTGTGGTGGTTTTTCCACAGCCGGAAGACCCCAGCAGGGTGACAAATTCTCCTTTTTTTGCTGTGAGACAGATGCTTTCCAGGACGTCCTCCCCTTCCTGGAAGCTCTTTTTTATGTTTTTGAGTTCTAATGAAATTTCGGACATTTAGTTCTCCTTTTATTTACTATGATACAGATATCCGTACCCCGCAGGGAACCTCCCTGATTCGGTTAATTACTCATTCTCATGAAAATTATTCTTTATATACTGACAATAAGTTTCTTTATTAAATACCGGTTTAAATTCCTGGCAGATTTTTTTTGCTTCTTTTGCCTGATCGCAGAGAAGGCGATACGTAGTAAGGGCCAGCAGTTTGGCTGGTTTGATATAGGCCAGTTCTTCATCTACGATCTGGAAATCTGCTCCATGGAGTTTTCCCTCAAATCCTCCGAACGTAAAATTCAACACTGGGAACAAATGGGTCATATCTCCCACATCCGTACAGGCATTGTTAAAATCTTCCGGTTTTGAGCACCGGTATGTCGCATCCAGAAGCTTTATGGATTCCTCCATCACTTTATCCGCGCCTCTGTGCAGGATCGGCATATATCCCTGAAGCGGTTCTCTTTCGATCGTACCACCAAAGGCATAGGCAGCTCCGTCATAGGCGCGGTCCATTTTTTCCTGTGTTGCACGGATCGCATCCAGGGAAGCCGCACGGACTTTTGTTTCGATTACCGCCTCGTCCGGAACCGCATTAATCACATCCCCGGCTTTTCGGATCACATTGTGAAGGCGCACATGGTCTTCCTCCCGAAAAGTTTCCCGCATCAACCCCATCATCTGAATGGCACTGGAAGTAATGCTTAAGGCATTCACTCCATCCCATGGATCGATGGCTGCGTGCGCGGCTTTTCCTCTTACTGTGACACGCTCTGCGGAAAATCCGTTGCATGCCGCATTTCCCAGGTAAAAATCTTCTTCTACCGGCATCATGTGCACGTGTGTGGTCAAAATAATGTCTGAATGATCAAATTCTCCAAGCCGGATCAGCTCACTTTTTCCAGATGCCGGGAATCCGATTCCTTCTTTTCTAAGACGTACACGTTTGTCTGCATCAATATATTCTTCCGCCGGAACGGCAAAAAAAGATACGGACCCAGACAGAGAGGCTTGAACCTCCTCATTGGTCAGTGCCAATGCTGCGCCGATCATGGCTGCAATCTGTGCGTGGTGTCCGCATGCATGTGCTGTCCCGTTAACGGGATCAGCCATCGGATGTGACTTACATCCGATGGCATCAAGTTCTCCAATAATTGTAATGTTCGGTCCGTCCTGTTCCATCCACTCTGCGCGAACCCCTGTGCGTGCAAGTCCTCCATGCACCCGAAGTCCCAGGCCACGCAAAAAAGCCGCTACATGTGCGGCTGTTCTCTCCTCATAAAACCCCGGCTCCGGATGACTCTGGATATCCTTCGCAAAGGCTATGATCTCGTCTCTGTGTTCATCTATAGTCTGAATGATCTTTTCTTCAATATGATTCATGTCTTATAACCTCCATTTTCCGCAGGTTAAGCTATATGATATCATAAAACAGTTGGTTTGGAAATAGATATTTTTTGGAGATATTTCGCCACTCCGTCGTTTTCATTGGAGCCGATGACCCCAGTTGCCACAGCTTTCAGTTCATTTACTGCATTTTCCACTGCATAGGCTTCATCCGCTATTTCAAACATATCAATATCATTTTTTCCATCACCAAAAACAACTAATCTGTCACATTCCAGTTTTTGTTTTAACTGCAAAGCAGCCTGCGCTTTAGATGCTTTTTGCGGCATGATCTCCAGCCACTGCTCTCCTGTATAGATATCTTCCTGATAAACAACGTGATATTTATTTTTGTATTTATGATAAAATGGTTCCAGCTTCTCCGGCTTATCAATGCAGGTGATATAAAAAAGATCTCCATACATCAGTTCAGACTCTGTAGTTACAATATTCGTACGTTTGTCGCCCTTCCGGCTGTTTAAAAATGTCTGCATTCCACTTGTTGCCTTTGCCGGTATATAAGAAAACTTTTCAATATTATTCTGATATGAATATATGATCGGATATATTTCGTGTGCAAAAAGATCTCTCAATACATCATATATGTCTTCTTCAAAATAATTGGCAATAAGGATTTCCTCTGTTATATTATCTTTCACAAATGCCCCATTGTATATAATAAGAGGGAAATGTGTGTTAAGGCCTTCTGTTACTTTTTTTGCCGTATTTAAGGAACGAGCTGTTGCATAGGAAAATAACATGCCTGAAGAAGTTAACGCATTGATTGTTTTTATTGTATATGGGGATAAAGTTTCATTTTTTCGTAAAAGAGTTCCATCAAGATCTGATACGTATAATGTTTTCATAAATAAATCCTTTCGTTTTGCTGTGGACTGTGAATAGAAAAACTTTTTTCAGTTGACAGGGACATTGATGATAACGTATTTTTTTATTATAGCACAAAAAAAGTGGCTGTTTAAGCCACTTTCTTACGATTGTATATTCAAAACTACATACATGCTTTGTTGATGGTTAATCGTTTTGTTGAATCAATTTTAACCTGCGTGCCGATTTGCCTTTTTTTCACGGGCTCGCAGCT
>ERZ1034946.212-NODE-212-length-39967-cov-7.245340_pt1 | contig 39967 bp, 37 predicted proteins | sample MGYA00520591_ERZ1034946 | MGnify/ENA primary metagenome ERZ1034946 (study PRJEB33766, sample SAMN09781753) | gut metagenome | biome: gut microbiome | host: Homo sapiens | place: Madagascar | study: EMG produced TPA metagenomics assembly of the PRJNA485056 data set...
GTATTATACTTATATAGTAGAATGTGCGGATAGAAGTCTGTATACAGGTTATACTACAGATGTAAAAGCACGAATCAGAAAACACAACAGTGGCAAGGGTGCAAAATATACAAGGAGCAGACTGCCAGTTAAGCTGGTGTATTATGAAGAGTACGAGACAAAGCATGAGGCGATGTCCAGAGAGTACTATATCAAGCAAATGTCGAGAAAATCAAAGCTTGATTTAATTTTACAAAAGAAGAAATACGATACTTAGTAGGAGCGTTTATGGGATTTACAGAACTGAATTTTTTATTAAGGTTTTTACCTGTTTTTTTTCTGATATATTATGTATCACCATCTAAATACAGAAACATAATTTTGTTTTTAGCTAGTATTGTATTTATCGCTTTGGGTAACTGGAAGAATCTGGCAGTACTGCTGGGCATAACAGTTATAGATTATATACTGCTGTTTATTATGAGAAACCACAGGAACCTGTCCAGAAAGCTTTTGTTTGGAGCAATGCTGGTCATAGACCTTGGAGTGCTTTTGTATTTTAAGTATATAGTACAGGCACTTCCACTTGGCATAAGCTTTTACACCTTTATGGCGATAAGCTGTGGCGTGGACATATATTATGGCAAGGCATCAATTGGCAGCTTTGCAGAGTTCGGAGCATATCTGACCATGTTTCCAAAGCTGGTGCAGGGACCGATTGCCCAGTACCGCGATATAAAGCCCCAGCTAAAGGAAAGGTCTGTGTCATGGACTAAAATGGAAAACGGACTTGAGGAATTTGTTATAGGTCTGGCTTTTAAGACCTTGATTGCGGATAAAATCGCTATATTGTGGAATGATGTACGGATGATTGGTTTTGACAGCATATCGACACCTATGGCATGGCTTGGAGCTATGGCATTTTCCATGGAGCTCTACTTTGATTTCTGGGGCTACAGTATTATGGCGGTTGGTCTGGGCAAGATGATGGGCTTTGACTTACCGCAGAACTTCGACCATCCATATGCCTCTGCCACCGTCAGTGAGTACTATAGGCGCTGGCACATTACTCTGGGTAAGTGGTTCAGGGACTATGTTTATATACCTCTTGGCGGCAACAGGGTTGGAAAAGCCAGACTGCTCATTAATCTCTTAGTGGTATGGGCTTTGACCGGTATATGGCACGGAGTCACCTTAAACTATCTCCTCTGGGCAGGGGTGCTGGTTTTATTCATAATACTGGAGAAGTTTGTATATGGCAAATTTTTGCAGGAACACAGGATTGTATCTACTGTATATATATGGCTTATAATTCCGCTTACCTGGGTGATTTTTGCTATAACGGACTTTAAATCACTTGGTGTATATTTTACACGTCTCTTCCCTTTCTGGGGTACAGGCGAAGCTGTAAATGCAGGTGATTTTATATACTACGGAAAAGATTTTGTGCTGATTATAATTGCTGCTTTTGTGGTATCTTTGCCGCAGATGAATAAACTATATAATAAATTCAAGGATTATGTAGTCTTTAAGCTGCTTTTGATAGGCGTGTTCTGGTTTTGTGCATATCAGATTCATAAGGGAGCAAATAATCCGTTTATGTACAGTGGTTTTTAGAGAGATAATGAATAACAATGAAAAAGATAAAACGCAGTTTGTTTTTTAATTTATTTTTAGTAAGTATTGTGATAATGAATATTATGGTGGTCTATTCTCAGGTCAAAAAGCCTGCTGAGGAGCCGCCTGCTTATGAGGACGAAAAAAAAGATACAGTGTCTGCTGGTAATGAGGCGGATAAGCCCCAGGACATGACAGCAGAGAATGGAACAGAAGCTTCAACAGAGAGTTCAGACCTTGTGTATTCAAAGCCACCGGAGGAGGAACCTCAGGAAAAGCAGTTTGTGACCAAGGATGTCAGTTATTTTGATGACGCTGCCTTCATAGGGGATTCCAGAGTGGTTGGAATAAAGCTCTATGCAGGAATACAGAATGCAGCCTTTTACTGTAAGGAAGGGCTCACGGTTTACAACATGTTTGACGAGCCCCTTGAGGTGTCAGCTACAACAAAGGAAACGCTGGAGAATGCACTTTCCCAGAACCAGTATAAGAAAATCTATCTGGAAATCGGAATCAATGAAATCGGCATAGGCACAATCGATTCCTTTATGGAGAATTACAGACATGCGGTGGAGCACATTAGAGAGCTTCAGCCGGATGCGGCGATTTTCCTGTGTGGAATAATGCATGTAAAGAAGGAAAAATCAGAGTCAGATCCAATCTTCAGCAATGAGAATATCTCACAGAGAAATGAGAGAATATCGGAGCTGGCAGACAACAAGAGCATATTTTATGTGGATATAAACGAGCTGGTTGTAGATGGGGATGGAAATCTGCTGCCGGAATATACTTATGATGAGGTTCATCTGCTGGGAAAATATTACAGTCTTTTATCTGACTGTCTCTTAGAACATGCCGTGGAGTGGCCGTAAGGTCACGACCACGGTTTTTGTAATCCAAAGGATACAATAAAAGCTGCCAGTGGCCTGGCAGCTTTTTGGGGTTATACAATTACTTATTTTGAGTTAGTGCTTCTTAGAAATGTAGTACACATCAAAATCCTGTGGCAGGAGTGTGTTGCTGTAGATACCATCCACGCCCTTTGCCAGTCCATCATACATCTTGGTGAATGTAGACACGGTATAATTATAAAACAGCATGCCGTTTTCATGTATACTAGCCACAGCGTCCTCGTCAAATCGCTTATCCTGATATTTGGCTGTAATCACATGGATATTGTCCTTGCTGCTGCAAAAGCTGATAATCTCGTCAGCGTCAGCCTCGGTCTTGTAGCAGGTAAATATCACACTTGGGAAATTATATACATCCATAATCCAGTCATAGGTTTCCTCAGAGTACACCTGCGGAACAATACGATTAATCAGCATAGGGTCGCGGTCCATAGCCGCCTGATATATGGCAGAAAATTCATGCTCAAATTCTTCCTGAGTTGAGTTGTCGTATTTCACATCAGTAATCAGATACATGTCCTGATTGACCATCATCTGATCCAGAATGTCCTCTATAAACATAGAAGTAAAAGTCCTGTCGGTGAGAGGCTTTGCCACTGTAGCTGTTTCAGCCCATTCCTCAGAGGACATGGGCTGTCCGTCCATATTTCCGAAATCATTCCAGTCGTGGACTGCGGCAAGTCTGCCATCACTGGTCAGTGAAAAATCAAATTCAAATATTCTTGCTCCCAGATTATAATTCTGCACCAGGGCATCATAGGAGTTGGTGTAATAAGAATAAAATCCACCATAGGTATCACGGTATCCGCCGCCGGCATGGGCAATAAGCTGACAAGCAGTCCACTCGTGGGCTGAATAATCATAGGTGTCATCCACTGGGACAGCACTTATATTGTAGTCCTCGTCCAGCTCAAAGTCATAGTTGGTGATAGCAGATATACATTCTTTCCTTATATAGGTCACATCTCTAAGTGTGTAGAGCATATTGGTCAAATCAAAGTCATATTCATTTTTGTGGCATATATCTGCGGCAAAGTTGAAGACCACATCTACCGGTATAGAGGCAATGGTCTTGGTATATCTGGAAGGCGTAATCTCCGATTGCGAATAGCCGGCCAGAGTCATGCAGTCGTTTAGTGGCAGATAACCGTCATCCATCAGAGAGTGGACTTCCTGCTCCTGATCGGCAGCAACAGCAGCCTGATAGGCCTGCTCATACGCCTCTGATGCGGCCTGGGCAGCAGTCTCTTCTATGGTCTTGTTTACCTCGTATATTATCTTTTTTGTGACAAGAGTGACTATCACTGCAAAGATTATGATTACCAAGGATATAATAAGGAGCTTCTTTTTCTGTTTTGGGTCTAAATTTTTTATTTTCATTTTAAATCGTTTCTTAATATTCATATTTTTATAAGTTATGGCTGGCTTTATATTATAAGCCTGTTGATGTATACCAAAGAATGCAGGAAAAGCTGTTGCTTGAACTGATGTTTAAATCTGGCATTTTCATGATCCTTTAGATTACACAACCATATGCGGTTATATCATAATTTGCGCGATATTGCAAATAAAAGTTATCATTTGGGTTAACAAACTATAATTAGTGGTCGATATATAAAATGAGAACAATATATAGTGTAGTTGTGTTTACTTGATTCAAGGAGGATGATGGTATGGACAATATTAGCAGTGTAGAAAGAATGGATTTCAACAAAATACTCCCTATGCAGCACTTTGTATTTGATTCTACGAGGCATGAGAAGACCCAAAAGGTTGCGGGTGTGAGCCGGAAAATTGCTGAGAGAAGCTTTTCACAGCTTCTGGACGAGCAGTTACAAAGACAATAAAAGAGGAATAGAAAATGAATTTGAGAGTGCATCACTTGCTGTGTGCACCGCTTTATGTGGGCAAGGGCTACAGTGAGAAATTTACAGAAAATATGGACACCATTGTGGCAAGGCTTAAGGAAGGAACCAGACTCAGGCTGCAGGTGACCCCGGATGTGGTGTGCAGTGAATGCCCAAATCAGGACAAGGAAAGAAGGGTATGCACTCTTGACTGTGATAAAGTAAAGAGCAAGGATGAGGCTTTGCTGGATGTGCTTTCTTTGCGCAAAAATGAGGAATATGATTCGTCAGAGCTAATGCGTTACATCAGGGAAACCATGACCAGAGAAATGTTTGAAAACTCCTGCTCAAGATGTGATTGGTATTTACAAGGACTCTGTAGTTATGATAAATATATAGAAGGATTAAATAAATTTATCTGACAGGAGGTCCTTATTTGTTATGAAAAATTTAAAAAGGATTATAAGAACACTGATCTGCGTCACTATGGTGGCGGTACTTGTGGTGGGATGCAAGGAGACCGCAAATAATGGAGCAGATGGTAAACAGATAGCTGCTGACACTGAATCAGTTACAGATGAGGCGGACAAGGATGCAATAGACACAGAAGCTGTATCAGAGGTGGAGCCGGAAACTGAAACTGAGACTGAGATAGTGAAGCAGAAGGAAGAGCTCGATGAATCGCAGCTTGAGCTTGTCAGGACAACAAGCGCGGTTAATGTGCGGATGGAGCCGTCTACAGATTCAGATATTTATAAAAAGCTTCCAAACAGAACCGATGTCTACAGAATATCGGACGATGGTGAGTGGAGCGAGGTCTATATAGACGAAGCCAGATACTATGTGGCAAGTGAGTATTTAAAGGTGCCGTCTGCAACAGGAAATGGCAATCTGGTGGTTATAGATGCAGGACACCAGCAGACAGGGGATTCGTCCCAGGAGCCTATAGGACCGGGAGCCAGCGAAACCAAGGCAAAGGTAGCAGGTGGAACCAGAGGTGTGTCAAGTGGACTGGCAGAGTATGAGCTGACCCTTCAGGTTGCTCTCAAGCTGCAGCAGGAGCTTGAGGAGCGGGGCTATGAGGTAATCATGGTCCGTACAACAAATGATGTAAATATAAGCAACAGTGAGAGAGCTGCAGTGGCAAACAATGCAGGAGCTGATGCTTTTATAAGAATACATGCAAATGGTTCTGACAATTCATCGGTGAGTGGAGCCATGACCATATGCCAGACTGCGTCAAACCCATATAATGCAAGTGTTTACAGTCAGAGCAAGGCTTTGTCCACAGCGGTTCTGGATAATCTGGTAAGTGCTACAGGCTGCAATAAGGAATATGTATGGGAGACAGATACCATGAGCGGAGTAAACTGGAGTCAGGTGCCTGTGACAATTGTGGAGATGGGATATATGACCAATCCTAACGAGGATATGCTTATGGCATCAGATGATTACCAGTGGAAGATAGCGGCTGGAATTGCAAACGGAATTGACCAGTACATGGGAAATTAGATACGGCTGATAAAAATTAGCAGCATATATTTGTGCTCAATTACCAGTGAGCAGATGCATGCAGGAAGATAGAGGAAATATGACATGTTATATATCATGAGACATGGTCAGACAGACTGGAATAAGGTGCACAGACTTCAGGGAAGCACCGATATACCTTTAAATGATGAGGGACGCCGGATGGCACTTGAGGCTGGCGAAAAATATAAGGATTTACATATTGATGTGTGTTACTGCTCACCGCTTAAGAGAGCGCAGGAGACAGCAGAGCTTGTCTTAAAAGGCAGGAATATTCCCATTATTACAGATGACAGATTAAGGGAAATGAGCTTTGGCATCTGCGAAGGCGAGGAGAGTGTGTTTGAGCACCCAGAACTCCAAGCCTATAAGCTTTTCAAAGACCCTGTTAACTATATTCCACCGGAAAATGCAGAGAGCTTTGAGGAGCTCTATGACAGAACCGGACAGTTTATGGATGAAGTAATCAGACCGGAGCTTTCAAAGGGCAGGGACGTCCTGATAGTGGGGCATGGTGCCATGAATGGAAGCATTATCGGAAGGGTGCGGAATACACCGCTTGAGAGATTTTGGGACAATCTGGGCGGAAATTGTGAGTTGACGAAGTTAATATAAGGTTTGTAAATGGTAATCCGTCATAGGGTTACCATTTTTTTGAAGCCTTAGTATGAAGAAAAGCAGCCAGTGGCAGGTTCTCTGTACCAGCATTATAGTTGACATCACACCAGTAGGGAACTATACTACTATGTATCAGAATTCTTATCTGTAAATTTAAAATCAGAGTTCATAGCCGGTTCGGCAGGAAATTCCATTTTATATTTAAACTGTATGTAGACATTGAAAAAAGCAGGAAATTCAATTATCATAAAGGGGGAAAATGATTGAATACGAAGGACGATAAAATACAATGGCATCCGGCATTTGATGCGGCACTGCAAATTGAATTGGGTGATGAAGCAAAGTATCTTGAATTTGAGTCGGAGCATATGCTTACAAAAAAACCGATGCAGATTGATGTGCTGGTAAAAAATGATAAGCATGTGAAGATACGGAAGAACATCGGAAGGATATTCAGGCAGTACAATATTATAGAATACAAGTCACCAAAGGATGATTTGAATATAGATGATTTTTATAAAACCTATGCCTATGCCTGCATTTACAAATCAGATACAGAGGCTGTTGACAGGATACAGGCGACGGAATTGACAATAAGCTTTGTATGTTACCATTATCCGAGAGCTATGTTAAATAAGCTGGAAAGGGATAGAGGTATTACAGTAGAGAGTGTCGATGATGGGATATATTATCTCTTAGGAGATGCAATATCAATCCAGCTCATAGTTGTTCCGGCTCTGTCAAAGGAGAATAATTACTGGCTGAATAATCTGAGAAATGATTTAAAATCAGGCGGAGAAATCAGAAGATTTATAGAGCTATATGAGAAGAATAAAAACTCAAAATTATATCAGGCATTAGCGGATACAATCATGCGGGCAAATTGGAAAGAAGTGAAGGAGGAACGAAAAATGTGTGAGGCATTAAAAGAATTATTTGCAGATGATTTGCGGGAATCGGAGCTTAAGGGACGAAATGCTGGCAAGATAGAGGGAAAAATAGAATTAGTGATAAAGAAATATGGTAAAGGATGTACAGTAGAAGAAACTGCAGAAATGCTAGAGGAGTCTCCAGCTGTAATACAGCAGATTTATGATGTTATTGAGCAATACGCTCCAAACTATAATGCAGAAACAATCTATAAAGCACTTCATGATGAAGCATTATAATTTAATTGAGGATAAAGGTATCATATGAAAGAACAAAGCAGAGCAGCCCACCAGCACCCAATCCCGGGGCTGACAAAGGCAGATGAGGAAAAACAGCTTGCCACAATAATCGGCACAGCCCAGGATAACCTGGACAGGGCAAAGGCGGATATAAGAAAACTGAATGATGATTTAGCAGACCTTATGGAGGTATATGAGGCTCAGGACAAGGAAGGACTGGCACTGTGGAATAATGCAGCTGCTCAGCTTAAGGAAACCAAGCGGAGCATGACAAGACTTGAAAAAGCCAGAAGCAAACCATATTTTGGCAGAATAGATTTCAAGGATCCGAATATGGATTTTCCAGAGTCATACTATATAGGAAGAGTAGGAATTGCTAAAAATGCCTCAGAGCCATTGGTAATAGACTGGAGGGCACCGATTGCCTCTGTCTACTATGAGAACTCTCTTGGACCATGCAAGTATACAGTCAGCTCAGAGGGCACCTTTGAAATTGATTTAGAGCGCAAGAGAACCTATGAGATAGAAAAGGACAAGCTAAAGGACTTTTTTGACTCAGACGTGGTTGCAAATGACGAGCTTTTGACCAAGTACTTAGCGAAAAACAAGAAGGCTGTGCTGGGGGAAATTATAGCCACAATCCAGCAGGAGCAGAACCTGATTATCAGGCGCTCACCAAAGACAAACGTGATAATTCAGGGTGTTGCTGGTTCTGGAAAAACCACAGTAGCCATGCACAGAATCTCATATATTTTGTATAATTATGAGGATGATTTCAGACCAGAGGATTTTTACATAATAGGCAGCAACAGGATTTTGCTCAACTATATAACCGGTGTGCTGCCGGAGCTGGATGTGTATGGAGTGAAGCAGATGACCATGGAGCAGCTTTTTACCAGACTTTTGTATGAGGACTGGGATGACAGCAGATACCGGGTCAGGAGTCTGGATAAAAATGATGAGAAAAACAGTGTCAAGGGCAACTTAAAGTGGTTTGAAGACCTTGAAGCCTTCTGTGTCAGATATGAGGAAAAATGTATACCGCGTGATGAGGTGTACATGGAAAAAACAGGAAATATCCTTGTGGGCAGAAATCTCATAGACACCTACCTGAGGGAAAATACAGCCATGTCCATGCAGAGTAAGATTATCATGCTAAATGAGATTATCTATTCAAAATACGAGAATGAGGTGCAGGGCAAAAACGTATCTTTTACAGCCCGGGAAAAGAAGCCTCTGGAAAAGAAGTATGCTGCATACTTTGGGAAAGATGAATGGAATGGCTCCATATATGAGCTGTATCAGGAATTTTTGCAGGAGCAGACAGAGGCAGGCTATGAGATAGATATGCCTGAGGAAGCCTTTGATGTATATGATTTGGCGGCATTGGCCTATCTCTATAAGAGAATAAAGGAAACCGACCCAATCAGGGAAGCAAGCCATGTGGTAATAGATGAAGCACAGGATTTTGGCATGATGGCATATTCCTGCCTGCACTATTGCCTCAGAAACTGCACCTACACAATTATGGGGGATACCTCCCAGAATATACACTACCAGTACGGCTTAAATGACTGGGATGAGCTTAGAAAACTCATACTCACAGGAACCTATGATGCATTTGGACTCCTGCGCAAAAGCTACAGAAATACAGTTGAGATATCCGATTTTGCCACAGAGATATTGAGGCATGGCGATTTCTCGATATATCCGGTGGAGCCTATAATCAGACATGGAAATGCAGTAAGGGTTGACGAATACAGGGATGTGAGGAGCCTTGTGGCGGCCTGTGCCCAGACGATACAGGACTGGCAGACAGCAGGCTACGAGACTATCGCTGTGGTGTGCAGGGATGAGAAGGAAGCCGAAAAGGTCACAAAGGAACTGAAAAAATATATAGATATCCTGGATGATAATTTAGAGAGCGCAGAGTTTGGAACAGGGGTTATGGTACTTCCGGTTGCATACACCAAGGGACTTGAGTTTGACGCAGTCCTGCTTTTTGACCCATCAGAGAGGAAATATCCGGCGGACAATGGACATGTGAAGCTTTTGTATGTGGCTGCAACCCGTGCACTGCACGAGCTGGCTATACTACACAGAGGAAACCTCACAAAGCTGATTGCAGAAAAGGCACCAGAGGATAAGCACTTGACCGAATTGCATGCGGAGACCCTGACCAAGGCGAAGGAGTATGACAAGCAGCAGCTTACCCAGCGCGAGCTTATAGAGCTAAGACGGGTTGAGGGCAGCAGGGAGATGGAAAATCGTCATTACATCGGGCCAAAGCGTATTGCTCCTAAGCCGGAGCAGATGGCACCGCAGGAGGTGGTGGCAGGGAAGCTGCAGGACATACCGCAGTCAAGCCATAATAAGCTGCAACAGGCTGTAAATACGAATATACAGAAAGCAGCTGTAGAACGTGAGGAAGATAAGTCTGGCGGCAGCATGAAATCCCAGACCAGACAGATACCGGTGAGGAAGACAACAGCTGCAGACACGCGCCCGATAAACAATTCACCCTACCTCTACGGCAGCATACCGGACAACAGCGTCCTGAAACCAAAGGGACATCCCAGGGTGAACACCGCTGTAAAATGGGTGAAGAAAACAAAAAAATACATAGACATTGCCAGTAACTATGGTTTGCTGAGACTAACTCCAATCACAGCAGACTGCGTGAGAGTCAGCTTTGTCAAGGGACAACTCACCAAGATCCATGACAATTACTGGACTCCGAAGACAGAGGCAGAGATAAAATGGACAGCAAAGGAATCAAAATCTGCTATAGAGATCAGGACAGACAAACTGTTGCTTAGAATCGAAAAGGCAGATGGTGCCATCCGGTTTTTAAATGCAGACAGAACCTTATTGCTTTCTGAAAATAAAAAGGAGCCAAGGCTGGTAGAAAACGGAGAGTCCTGGAGCTTTTTTGACTTTGAGAAAAAGGAAAAGATTAAGTCAAAGGGAATCCTTGCAACGGATTTGATGGATTTGAGTCTGAAAGCCCGATACATTTCCTTTGGAGGAAAGCCAATGCGCATGCCGCTGATTCTGTCAGACAAGGGCTATGGCATAGGGGTGGCAGCAGAAAAGACTGCTTTGTTTTGCAATGTTTCCATGTATGGACAATATGTGTATACTGATGTTACAGATCAGATAGATTATTATTTTCTGTATGGTGGAAGCTTAGGCAGGACTATCGAGTTGCACAAAGAGCTATTCGGGTAATGAATAATATGTTTTTTGAGACGAAGGTTTCCTGGGATGAGCACGTTGCGAATATAAACACGGAATACAAGGAGGGAGCACACATGAGTGAACAGGAGTTAGAACTGGAATTCGAAGAGTACACAGACCACAAAGGGCGCACCAGTACCCTCACAGTTGTTATAGAATTTGAGACAGACGAAGAATTTGGCGAAACAGCCCATTTTTACACTGCTGTAAAGGACAAGGATAATGCATTTTTCAGCCTGTCCATATTCAAATTCAGGGAATGTCCTGATGGTGATGAGGATGCATGGGTTAAGTTCTGTGGGGACAAAGCCAGTGAATGGGTAGAATCAGGTGAGATAGACTTTAAAGACGTAAAGAACTGGTTGGAGAGATAGGAAAAAGAAGGCATAAATCAGCCTTCTTTTTTTGCACCCCATCTGTCACGAAGAAGCATTATAATTCCGATTGTATTTGAAATGATTGTGAATACATCAAAGGCAAAAGAAACATAATTGTATAGCACAAAATCATACACACACCATGGCAGCATGGTGACAATGATTATGAATTTCAAAAATAAATCGCTCTTTGTATCCAGAAACCATGTGAAGACACAGGCGGCAATAATTGGGAACCAGCCTATAAGCCCCATTGTGTTCACCCGGGCGGACAGTATAAGCTGGATAGCAATAAAGAAAATCTTAAGGGGTATGGTAAATTCTCTCTTGAGACAGATGATATTCCGGAGAATGCTGACCACATTCGAAATCATTCCGGTGACACCGCCGAGAATCAGATTGCTGACTCCCATGATGGCGAACTGTCCGCATTGGGCAATCAGCACGTTTTTCCTGTTTTTTATAAAGCCTGTTGCCACCATCACTGCGGCACCGGCAAGAGCAACTATGTTTCCGATTAATATTAGGTTCATTATGTAATCTCCATGTGTTACAAATATTATTTGCGGAGCCTTAAAAGCTTTGGTGTAAGCTTGAGCCTCAGCATTTCATTTATGAATTTGTTTGGGGCATCCTGCGCACAGATATATGTAAAGCAGATGGTAAGACATATCAGGAGCGGCAGTGTAAAAGCACTCACATCATCCAGATAATCATACAGTCCACAGAATTTAAGCACATCACGGATGAGCCTGTGAAGCATGTATATAGGCATGGTACGCTGACCGATTATGGAAATCTGGGTCTTTCCCTTTGGAATAAAAAACATCAAAGCCCAGGACATAATAAGGGCGGATGCCATGAAAAACAATCTGACCAGGGGTCCAGCCCAGTAGTGGTCCAAATCCGAGTAAGGGATGTTCTGGTAGACCATTTCCATCTCGTCCTTGATTTTGGTGCCGAATCTCAGGAAAAAAGCACCCAGCATCACTGCCAGAGCAATCACCGGCAGACAGAATTTCTTGTTCATGGCTTTTGCCAGAGAATCCTTGTCCATGAAAAATCCCAAAAAGAAAAATGGACCAAATACCAGTATTCTTGACAGGCAGAGTACATCGCCCACTGAATCAAAATATCCCACGATAAGCGCAAGTGGTATGCTTATTGCAAATACAAGAGCGGGCTTCATTTTTTTGACTACAGGAATCAGCAGATACCAGGTCATCATGGCAAACATATACCATGGAGCTCCACTCTGCTTAAAGAAATTAATATCTGAGAACTTCCTGTAATGGAACAGGGCATATACAATCTGGATAGCCACAACGAATATTATGTAAGCCTTGAGAAAATACAGGATTTTCTCAAAATTATATTTTCCGTTTTTATAGATGCTCTTTGAAAAATATCCAGACACAAATATAAAAAGCGGCATATGAAATACATATATTAACCTCTTTAGGGTGACCAGAAAATTGTCGTCATGAATAGGCAGTAGAAAATGTCCAAGTACAACCAGGAAGATAAGTACTGCTTTTAAATTATCAAAATAGTAATCGCGTTCTTTTTCCATTTTTTTGCCTTCAAAATTTATCATTTATTTATACATAGCAGCTGCCATACATAAAACCTGCCACCGGCAGCTTTTATAGCATACTTTGGCATACAGAAAACCTGCCACTGACAGCATTAATTGCATACTTTGGTATTAACCAGAGCTGTCAGCTTTTATCCCAGACTTTGTGATGCAAGAGCCTCAGCCCGGGTAAGTGCGGCATCTATATTTTCACATATATTCTCCTTGCCGATTTTATCAGCAAATCCAGATTTGTCAAGTACATGCATAGGCTGCTCATTCACATGGGAGAGGAGTAAGGTAATGCCTCTCTTCTGGCAGGCTGCGTAAGCTTCCTCTAACACCTCTTCACCGGATACATCCATGGCGGGCACGTTTCTCATACGAAGAATCAGCACATTTTTGTGCTTCTCATCACTGAGCAGGTCAAGGAATGAGCTTGTGGCACCGAAGAAAAGCGGACCTGATATCTCATATACAAGGGCATTGGCAGGCACGTTTTTTAAATCTGTATGCTCTGATATTTCGTTCTCATCCAAATCCTCCTTGTATACCCATGCCTTAACCTCTGCCACATCTGACATTCTCTTCATAAAGAGGAAAGCAGCAAGCACCATGCCCACCTCAATTGCCACTACAAGGTCAAAGAATACTGTGAGGACAAAGGTCACGATAAGGACTGTGATATCACTCTTTGGTGCTGTCTTAATCATATGTCCAAATGTACGCCAGCCACTCATATTGTAGGCAACCATAATCAGTATAGAAGCAAGGCATGTCATAGGTATCATAGACGCATATGGCATCAAAAACAGCAATATGAATAAAAGTGTTACAGCATGAACCATGCCGGCTACGGGAGTACGACCGCCGTTTTTGACATTGGCAGCAGTACGGGCAATAGCACCGGTAGCTGGGATGCCGCCAAAGAGTGAGGACATGATGTTTCCAACACCCTGTCCCACAAGCTCAGCATTAGAGCGGTGGTGGCCGCCAATCATACCATCAGACACCACACAGGATAAGAGTGACTCAATCGAAGCGAGGATTGCGATGGTAAAAGCAGGCTGAATCATTTCCTCAACCAGTTTAAAGCTCAATTCAGGTACAGCGAATTTAGGAAGACCAGACTTAATCTCATATAAATCGCCGATTGTAGCCACATTTAAGTTAAGTCCCTGTACCAGAGCCGTTGTAACGATAATTGCGATAAGTGAACCCGGAATTTTCTGATTGATTTTAGGCCAGAAAATCTGGATTAAGAGAGCAAGTATTCCGATTGCAAAAGTAAGCCAGTCAATAGTGTGGAAATTCTGGGCATATGCCAGGATTTTATCAGCAAATTCAGAAGGCACAGCCCCCATCTTGAGACCGAAAAAGTCCTTAAGCTGACCGGCGAAAATACCAACTGCGATGCCAAAGGTAAAGCCCACGGTGATAGTCTTAGGAATGAATTTAATCAGATTACCAAAATGAAGCAGTCCCATGACAATCATGATGATACCTGACAGAAAAGTTGCAACGATAAGACCGCTGGTACCGTACTGGGCGATAATACCATATATTATGACAACGAAAGCAGCGGTAGGACCGCCAATCTGCACCCGGCTTCCACCCAGAAAGGAAATGAAAAATCCAGCGATAATGGCAGTGTAAAGACCCTGTTCGGGATTGACACCGGAAGCGATTGCCAGGGCAATCGAAAGTGGCAGGGCTATAATCGCAACGATGATGCCGGCGACTACGTCCTTGACGAACTGTTGCTTTGAATAATTTTTCATGGTCGAAAAGAATTTCGGCTTGATGTACTTAAGTGATTCCATATAATATTCCCTCTTTTAAATAAATGATTGAATGATACTTGAAAGCAGCTGTGATGCTAAACAAAATTGAAACAACATTAGTATTGATGTAATAACCGTAACAAATACAACTGCAATATTAAACGTATGTAAATTCAAACTTCCCACTCAAAACCTAAATCTATCGGATGGCATACAGTTGTTTCGCAGAACAAAATATGAACTGCCGCAGGTTTCCAATAAACCCGGCAACGTTAAATCTTAACAAGTTTAAACACCCTATCCGCGAATACATCCTGCGGCTGATTTCATATTTTTTATGCGGAATAATTGTATGTTATCCGATATCCCCCAAAGCGTATAGTGTGGGAAGTTTGCGAAACTCACAAACGTTCTTATATTATCAAGCCACATGGAATTATTCAAGGGTAAATTCAAGCGGAAAATTATAAAATCAGGGTTAAGTAATCCTGGAATCATCCGATAAATAATGTGAAAGCACAGATTTCAAGGAAGAAAGGGGATGCTGTTATGCGAATAGATGCATATAACCAGATTGCACAATTGTATGGAGTAAACAAGACTACAGCAGCACAGAAAAACTCAAAGTCTGCTTCAACAAGGGATGAGTTTACTATTTCATCAGCTGGTAAGGATTTGCAGATTGCAAAGACAGCGGTAGCACAAGCTTCAGACATCAGGGAAGATAAGGTTGCATTGCTTAAGAACAAGATAGACTCTGGTGAATACTCAGTGAGTCCTGATGACTTCGCTGCAAAACTGCTGGAGAAATACAACTCACTTTAATTATTAATAAGGAAACGAGGAATTAGTGTGGCTAGTTTGGTAGAAGAGCTTGTGGTATTGCTCAAGGAAGAAACTGAAGATTACAGAAAGCTTGTAGAGTATGGAGAGCAAAAGCGTCAGATATTAATTGATGCAGATGTACCGGCACTTGAAAAGCTGACAGCCCTTGAACAGGAAGCAAGTGATGAGCTCATTGTAAAAGGCAGCAAACAGGCAGGGCTTTTGAATGACATAGCAACAGTCCTTGGCAAAGAGCAGGAACAGATGACAGTTACCAAACTTATAGGCTGTCTGGATTCGCAGCCAAAGGTTCAGGCGAAGCTTATGGCAGCGAAGGAAGCACTGATTGAATCGGCAAAGGAGTTACAGGAAGTAAACAATATCAATTCAGTTCTGTTAGCTCAGGCAATTGAGATGGCTGAATTTGACATTACTCTGTTCAAAAGCATGCGACAGGCGCCGGAGACCGCAAATTATGGCAAGGATGCATATAATACAGGCGCAATTTTAGGCAGCAGTGGTTTTGATGCCAAGCAATAATTTAGGAGGGAACAGATAGATGGCAAATGGATTCGGCAGTTTCTATGTTGGAAATTCAGGACTGGTAAACGCACAGAATGCGATTAACGTCACTGCAAACAACTTAGCCAATGTGGACACACCAGGCTATGTCAGGGAGCAGGTTAGATTTTCAGATAAATCATATATAACACGCGTAAATCCAACAATCCGGACCAATATGCAGCAGAATGGTCTGGGAGTTTCAGTTTCAGATGTGGCACATGCGCGTGACATATTCTTAGATAAAGCATACAGACGTGAGAATGGACGAAGCGAGTTCTACAGCAGCATGTATAATGCAGTTGCTTATGTGGAGGACATCCTTCAGGAAATTGATGGAGAGGAATTCAAACAGAGTGTAGCTGACCTATGGAAGGCCTTTCAGGAATTCGGAAAGGATCCGTCGAACTCTACCAACCAGAGTCTGATTCTGCAGAAGTCAGAGCTGTTTTTGTCCAGAGCCACAAGTGTGTATTCTGATCTTCAAAAATACCAGGAAAATATAAATGAAGAGATAAGCGACAAAATAGACCGTGTCAATGAGATTGGAAAGCGTGTCAACGAGTTAAACTACGAAATCATGAAAGTTGAGTCCAATGGATTAGAGACCGCCATGACTCTGAGAGATGAGAGAGATTATCTCATAGATGAGCTGTCAGGCTACTTAAATATTGAAGCCAAGGAAAACAGCACCGGTCAGGTGATAATCAAGGCAGAGGGCGTGACCTTTGTCGATGAGGATGGCTTCAACAAGATTGGCTTGAGAGTCAAGGAATCTGCAAAGGGCACCGGCTTTTATACACCATTTTGGGGACATCTGTCAGACGCAGCCAAGGGCGAAACGGGCTACACTGATGTGTTTGATTTCAGCATGGATATTTCTACAGAATACAATAACGATATAGGAAGCATCAAGGCTTTGCTCTATGCCAGAGGCGAGAATTACGGCGAGTACGAGTATCTGGACACTGAGGCACAGGCAAATTTCAGCCAGGAATTTAAGGACAAATATGCTTATTCCAAGATTGATGACTGCGTAGTGGCAGAGACACAGGCAGAAGTTACCTACCTCCTGCACAAGGTTATATTGGCAATGAATGACATCATGGTGCCAAACAAGACCATGAGTGCTGATGAAATTCAGGCAGCAGCAGGAAACGGAGCAACATCAATCACAGCCTATGATGCAAATGGTAAGGAGTATCAGATTACTTCGAGCACAAAGATACTTGACGCAGAAAACTGCAATGTGGGAGCGGACAAGAAAATTCCGCCAGAGGAACTCTTTGTGAGAGATAACTGTGAGAGATACACAGAGGTGACATACACAGACCAGGATGGTAATACTCAGACTCTCTATGTATACAATGAGGAGGATGAGTACGATACCAACACCCTCTACAAGATAGGAAATGTATCAATCAATCCAGACCTGCTCAAGGAAGTTACCAAGATGCCTGTATACAAGCAGAATGGAACAGCAGACAGAAATGGTGCAGTGGATATGTCTCTGGGCACCAAAATCACAGCAGCATGGCAGCAGACCTCGATGGTTATCGCACCAGATGATACAGTGCCATGTAATTTTGAGGATTATTACGACAAGATAATCGACAGACTGGGAATATCAGGAAATGTGTACTACACAGCCAGCCAGACAATGTCAGCAACCGTGGCATCTGTAGACAACCAGAGACAGCAGGTAATAGGCGTATCTTCAGACGAAGAGCTCACAAACATGATTAAATATCAGTCAGCCTACAATGCGGCCAGCAGATATATAACAGTAATCAGTGAGATGACAGATACCATAGTTTCGGGGCTGATTTAGACCCATAGCTAAAAGCGGGAGGAATGGCTTATGCCTTCAACATTTTTCGGACTAAATATAGGATCAAGTGGACTGCGTTCCTTTCAGGTAGCAGTAAATACAACTGCAAATAATATCGCAAATGTCCAGACCAAGGGCTATACCAGACAGGAGGCAACTCTTGCGGCGACAAATGCCATGAGAGTAGCAGCCCGTTACGGAAGCACAGGAACAGGTGTCAATGTAACCAAGATTACACAGGTCAGAGACGAGTATTATGACACCAAATATAGGGAGAATAATGCCACACTTGGCAGATATGAGCAGAGACTTTACTACATGGATCAGATAGAGACTTACTTCAAGGATGATTCCACGTTAGAGGGATTCTCGACCATATTCTCAAAGATGTTCGCAAATCTGGACACTGTAAAGACAAATGCAGCAGATAAGAACACCAGAGCACAGTTTATAAACAGCGCACAGAGCCTGTGTACATATTTTAACTCAATGGCGCAGAACCTGTCGGAAATTCAGGCGGATTGTAATGAGGAAATCAAAAACGCTACAGACCAGATAAATTCTATTTCGCAGAAGATTTGTCTCTTGAATAAAGAGATTAATCAGGTGGAGACAGGAACCGGTGCCTGGGCAAGCAACTTGAGAGATGAGAGAGCAAACCTTCTGGATGAGCTGTCAAAGCTTGTGACAGTTACCACATCAGAGTATCAGGTAGAGAATACAAACAATCCGGACATGCCTCTGGGAGGTACCAACTTCTCAGTATATATAAACGGAGAGAAGCTTGTAGATGGAAGCACCTACAGGACACTGGAATGTGTGGCATCAGATACCAAGAATACCCTGACAGACAACGAGGGCTTGTATGAGATGTACTGGACTGACACAGATATGCATTTTTCAGCACTTACAGGCACAGGAAGCGGCAGCTTAAAGGGATTTTTCGAGATGCGTGATGGAGACAACGCAGAGAATCTCAAGGGAAAAGTCACAAGAGTAGATGTTGATAATAACACAGTTACAATAGGAAGCGTAACAGCAGATGAACTCAGTGAGTTAAATCTGCCGGCAACAATGGGCTCAATCACTGTGGGCAACAAGACCTTCTCATATGAGTCATGGGAGGCAAAAATCAATGCGGATGGTTCGATAGAAGAGATTACCTTTAATCTGGGAACCCAGTACGATAACTTTGGCAACCAGAAGAAGATATCCGCAGATGTAGTGGACTCAAGACTGACAACAGGCTCAGGAATAGACACAATGGGTGTCCCATATTACATGGCACAGTTAAACCAGTTCGTCAGAAATTTTGCCAGACTCTTTAACGATATAGAGTCTACAGCAGAGGACTTGAACGGAGACCCGGCAGGAACATTTTTTCAGGCAGAGACAAAGAACGGGACAGTATTCAGCTTTGCAGAGGCAAATAATACTACAATAACCAGCACCAGCGATTCATATTATCAGCTCACCGGAGCAAACTTCAGGGTGAGTCAGGATATGATTGATAATCCATCAAAGTTTGGTACTACAACAGACAGCGTAAAGCAGGATGCCTATGACGTAATCGAACAGCTCTTAAAGCTGCAGAGCGATACCAAGGTCTACAGAGGAGACAAGGCAAGCTCATTTTTGGAGACATTAATCTCAGATGTATCGGTAGATACAGAGAAGGCAAAGATATATTACAATGTCTACAACAATCTGAGCACCACAATAGATAACCAGCGTACATCAATATCAGGAGTAGATGAGGACGAGGAAGCCTTGAACCTGATTAAGTTCCAGAATGCCTACAATATGAATTCAAAAATCATATCAGTAATGGCAGAGATGATAGACAAGCTGGTAAATGAGACAGGCGTGTAAAGAGACCTGCGGACAAAAGGAGGTAAGAGGATATGCGAATTACCAACAATATTATAATGGGAAATACTAAGACCAATATCAATTCCACCAAGATACTGGTGGACAAGTATAATACCCAGATGACAACCCAGAAGAAAATATCAAAGGCATCAGAGGATCCGGTTATCGCAATCCGTTCCATGAGAATGGCAACAACACTGTCACATCTGGGACAGTATGTGGATAACAATATACCGGATGCCCGGTCATGGCTGGATGTGACAGAGACATCATTAAAAAATATGAAGTCGATTATCACAGATATCAGAACCCAGTGCGTAAATGGTTCAACAGATACACTTACAGCAGACGACAGAGAGACAATCTTAAAACAGCTCACCCAGCTGTCAAAGCAGGTATACTCAGAGGGCAACTCAGACTATGCCGGCAGAACAATATTTACAGGATATTATACCTCATCAAATCTTACATTTATGAAGGATCAGAAGGATACAACCTATGAGATAACACAGGGCTTCACATATGAGGATTTAAAAGAGGCGAGATACTACACCGCAGGTGTTACTGTACCGACAACAGTAGAGAAGAAAATCCCGGCAGGGGATGATATCAAGGATTACTACTGCAAGACAGATGTGCATGAGAATGCCTACCAGAGAATCAGGCTTGCCTATGGTGGAGTAACAGGAAATTCTGTAAAACTCAGCATAAAGGGAGCAGATGGCAATCCGGTGCAGACGGAGTCAAAGGATGTAAATGGAAATATCATAACAGATGCAAATGGAGATCCTGTTATGACAGACAAGTACCAGATTACAAAGGTATATGACAGTGCAGCAGATTTTACTTCACAGGCAGCCGGCAATGCCACTGTAGGTGATGACGATATAATTTTTATCGCAGATACAGGAGAATTGGTATTTGGTGCAAATGTGGCAAAAGAGATACAGGACAACAGATACAGCCTTGACGTGACTTATGATAAGACAGGATTTGAAGCAGAGGATGCCAGACCTGAGTTCTACTACAACTGTATCAACAAGACAGATGCAGCAAATCCGGTGAAGTATAAATTTGATGACCAGCAGTACATCAAGTACACAGTAGCTACAAATACTGATATAGCAGTAAATACACTGGCATGTGATGTGCTTGACACAAGCATCAAGAGAGACGTGGATGAGATGATAAATATTGTCCAGGATGCTATTCAGGCTCATGAAAAAGTGGATAAAATCAAATCCATGATGGCAGAGGAGCAGTACTCAGGAGAAGACTCACAGAAGATACTCCAGAGCTATCTGGATGCAGCAGAGCAGGAGGCATCATATGCAGATGATAACCTGCAGAAGACATATGGCCAGTATATCTCAAACTGTGATGGCTATCTGGATAATGTAAATCTGGCAATATCAAATGTGGGAAGCACAGAGAGCAGGATATCCCTCATACAGACCAGAGTTGAGAACCAGCAGACAACAATCGAGGAGCTCAAGTCAAATAATGAGGACAGAGATATCTCTGACATTATCATAGACTACTATGCTATGTATAATGCTTATACAGCAAGTCTTACAGCGGCATCTAAGGTGGAGCAGCAGACCTTGTTAAACTACCTGTAATTACATGCTTTAGTATGCATGAAAGCAGCAGCTTTAGGCTGTATGCCACATAAATAAGTATGTGGAGAAAATAGATGTACAGCTTTGATTTGAAGAATGAAAGAGCTGGGTAATAGGAAGTATCATATATCTCGCGGAGCGAAAAGGAGGATATGCCATGAAGGCGAAGACCAGATTATTTGGGGAAATAGAAATAGACGAAAGCAAAATCATCACATTTATAAATGGAATGGTGGGATTTCCCGACATGAAGAAATTTACCATCCTATATGATAATGAAAAGGAAGGAAAGGGAAACATCATGTGGTTTCAGTCACTTGATGAGCCATCCTTTGCAATGCCGGTTATGCAGCCAAATGTAATTATTCCGGATTACAATCCTATAGTAAATGACGAGCTCATCAGTCCATTGGGAGAGTTCACAGAGGATAATCTCTATGTGCTGGTGACAGTTACAGTGCCATCTGACATTACAAAGATGACAGCCAACATGAAGGGACCTATCATTATCAATACAGACACATTACTCGCAAGCCAGATTGTAGTGGAAAACGACATGCAGGTACGTTTCCCAATATATGAGCTGCTTAAGGCCAGAAAAGAAGAGAAGGCAGGTGAGTAGGATATGTTGGCATTGACAAGAAAAAAAGGCGAATCAATTATGATAAACAATGATATCGAAATCAGCATACTTGAGATTCGCGGTGATCAGATTAAAATCGGCATATCGGCTCCAAAGGATGTGCCAGTCTATAGAAAAGAAGTCTATAACCAGATAAAAGAGGAGACAAAGGAAGCTGTAGATGCAGAGGCACTGACAGCACTCAAGGATTTGTTCTAGGAGCTTTGACTGCGATTTTGTTCATGCTGGGGTTATTAAATCGGGGGAACGTCCGATATATGTTTTAGATAGGAATCAGCTCACTGCATTTGGCTTGAAAAGTCAGATGTGGGAAGCAGAAATAAATACAGTAACTCATGATTGCAATCACATGGAGGTGCGAAATGAAAATCGATGGATTAAATAATGTCACAGGTGGTTATCAGGGACAGGGAAGTTCAGTATCAACTACACAGACTCAGTCGGCTTCGGCATCGGCTGATGCAAGGACTGCGACACAGGATGCAAAGCAGCCGGTTATTACTGAGAGCAGTGATAATGTAAGAGAGGCTTCTGACAATGATGGCAAGATTGTCATCAGAGAGGAAGGTCAGGCCAGTAATGAGCAGATTCGTCAGTCTGTGGAGAAAATCAACAAGAATATGAGCAACAGTGAAGCGATTTTTGGTGTGCATGAGGCTACAAACAGAGTCATGATCAAAATCGTTGACAAGGATACAAAGGAAGTAATCAAAGAGTTTCCACCGGAGAAGACCCTGGACATGATAGCCAAGGTCTGGGAGATGGCTGGAATCATGGTGGATGAGAAAAGATAATAAAGATAGAAAAGAACAGGAGGTAAGGCTATGTCATCAGGAATAAGAGTATCAGGCATGGTATCAGGACTTGATACAGAATCCCTTGTAACTGCAATGGTAGCTACACAGACAGCGAAGAAAGAGAAACTCCAGAAAGCGCAGACCAAGCTTCAGTGGAAGCAGGATGCTTTCAAGTCAATAAATACAAAGGTATACGGATTATACAGCAAGATTAGTAATCTGCGATTCTCAACTGCCTACAATATGAAGAAGACAACAGTGTCTGATTCTACAAAGGCAACTGTAACAGCCAGCAGCTCTGCTGTAAATGGAACACAGAAGCTGACAATTGAGAAGCTTGCCACATCAGGCTACCTGACAGGAGCAGAGCTGAAGAAGGGCACAACAGGAAGCACAACCTTAGCAGATTTAGGCTACACAGACGGAGATACAACACTTTCTGTCACAGTAGGCACAACTAAGAAGGACATAGAGGTAAGCGCTACAACTACAATTGACGATCTGGTATCAAAGCTTAAAGACGCAGGAGTAAATGCAAGCTATGATGAGACTAACAGACGTATCTTTGTAAGTGCCAAGGAAACTGGAAAGGATAACGACTTTGCTATTGCAAGCTCAAGCAAGGCAGGACTTAATGCACTTAATGCAGCAGGACTGTGTGTAAGCTCAGCATCCGACCGGGAAAACTATAAGAAGATGGCAAGCTATGCAAAGGGAACAACATCAGAGACATCTGATGCAATGCTTGAGATACTTAAGAACCTGAAGAATGCCTATGACAGTAATGCAGAGCTGGCACTTAAGGAGAGCAGCCTTAAGACCAAGATATCTTATTCTAATGCCAAGGATGCGGTGAATGAGTATATCGCAGGGGATGACACCAATGCGGATGCCAAGGCTGACAGGGAGCAGCTGGTAGAGCTCTTAAAGCATAGCAACAGTAAATATACATATGTCAACAATGAGACAGGTGAAGTAAAGGATATATTCGAAGCTGTAGATACAATTGGCTGGACTAAATATGATGATAAGGTCAGTGAGTTGGCAAAATCTACGGGACTTACCACTGAGTCTACAGGAGATGATGGCGAGACAAAGACAGATTCTACCAAGCTGGATAAATTAAAATCTAATGTACAGACAGTGATAGCTGTGGATGACAACGCCATCTACACAGATGATGATAAGGCAGCTTACTATCTGACCACAGATGAGAGAGAAGCAGCCCAGAAGGAGCTTGATGAGACTATTCCTGCCAAGAAAGCAGCAAATGATGCTGTTATAGCTGATGAGGATAACAGCTACTGGGATGTCAAGGACTACACAGGCATGGGAGATACAGAGCTTAAGGCACTGGCTGATAAGTATGCTGAACAGATAATGAGTGCAAAGGATATAGTGGACAGTAATTTTGCAAATATCCCTGTCAGCAGTGGTGCTACAAGAGTAGATGCTGAGGATGCTAAGATTACACTTAATGATGCTGAGTTTACATCAAGCTCAAATGTGTTCAACATCAATGGTCTTACAATCAAAGCAACAGGTACAACGGCTGCAGGTGAATCACTCACTATCAGTACAGATACAGATACACAGGGACTTTACGACAAGATAAAGGATTTTCTGACAGAGTATAACAGTATAATAAATGAGCTTACGGGTCTCTATAATGCTGATTCAGCAAAGGGATATGAGCCACTTACAGATGACGAGAAGAGAGATATGTCTGACTCTGAGGTAGAGAAGTGGGAAACCAAGATAAAAGACGCCATTCTACGAAACGATAGTACAATTGACGGAGTAATGAACTCTATGACTACTGCAATGATGAGCAGTTATACAGTAAATGGAAAGTCATATTCACTGGCAAGCTTTGGAATACATACACTGGGATATTTGAACGCTGCCAAAAATGAGCAGTATGCTTACCATATTGATGGTGATGAGGATGATAGTAATACATCTGGCAATACAGATAAGCTTCTGGATATGATTACGAATAATCCGGAGGATGTGGAAGAGTTCATGAAGCAGCTTACATCAGGACTCTACTCAGCCCTTGATACCAAGATGAAGTCTACCACAATGAGCAGTGCATACACCATCTATAATGATAAGCAGATGGCAAAGGACTATAACAGTTACACAACCCAGATAAAAAATTGGGAGACAAAGATAGAGGATTTGGAAAACAGATACTACAAGCAGTTCTCTAACATGGAGAAACAGCTTGCCAAGATGCAGAGCAGTACATCTTCATTATCATCATTATTTGGAAAATAGAAGTGGAAATGTGGGAGGTAAAGGATGACACCTGCAAACGGATACGAAGCATATGCTAAGAATAAGATAACTATGGCATCACCAGCGGAGCTGACACTGATGCTGTATGATGGAGCTATTAAGTTTTGTAATATCGCAATAGTTGCCATAGAGAAGAAGGATTATGCAAAGGCAAATACTAATATACAAAAGGCTGAGAAAATCGTAGGAGAGTTCCAGGCAACCTTGGACTTCAAATATGATGTGGCTAAGGATTTTGACAATGTGTATAAGTATCTGATGCAGAGACTTATTCAGGCAAATATGAAAAAAGATACAGAAATACTGGAGGAGGTGCTTAAGCACCTCCGTACCATGCGTGATACATGGAAGGAAGTAATGGAGAAAACCAAGAATGGCACAGCCATTGCCTAAGAGGAAGATAATATATGTCAAACAACAGTTACATAGCAGTACTGGAAGATAGTCTGACCAAAAAGTCTGATATACTGATGCACTTACAATTGCTCTGCGAGAAACAGTCAGACATACTGGATGATGAAAATATGACACCAGAAATGTTTGAAGAAAACGTGCAGGAAAAGGAAGTGCTGATATCAAAGCTTACCCAATTGGATGATGGCTTTGAACAGCTCTACCAGAGAGTGGGTGAAGAACTGGCAGCCAATAAGGAGGCATATAAGGACAGCATTAGGCATATGCAGGAGCTGATTCGGGATGTCACCAGCCGAAGCATCCAGATTCAGGCTATAGAGGCCAGAAACAAGGAAAAAGCTCAGCGAAGGTTTGGAGAGATTCGGAGCCAGATTAGAGAAATAAAGCACAGTGGCAGGGCTGTCAGCAATTATTATCAGAATATGATGAAAATGAATGCTGTAGAGCCACAATTCTGGGATAGCAAAAAATAAATTTTGGCTTAGGTCAAAAAAATTTATTTTTACTATAAAGTATCGGAGAAAGCTTCCGATATATAAAGTACAAGGGCAGGAAACCTGCCTAAGGTGGAAGCCACGGAGTGTACGTCCCTGGTGGAAACGGACAACAAATTAATTAAGTATATCTGTCAAGGAAGACAGATTAATTTCAAGGAGGAAAAATTTTATGGTAGTACAACACAATATGCAGGCAGCTAATGCCTCAAGAATGCTTAACATTACAGCAAGCGCTCAGTCAAAGAGCACAGAGAAGTTATCTTCTGGATACAGAATCAACCGTGCAGCAGATGATGCAGCAGGTCTTTCAATTTCTGAAAAGATGCGTCGTCAGATTAGAGGTCTTGATCGTGCTTCAACAAATGCACAGGATGGTATCTCAGCAGTACAGACAGCTGAAGGTGCTTTAACAGAGGTTCACTCAATGCTTCAGAGAGCCAATGAGCTTGCAGTACAGGCTGCTAATGGAACTAATGCATCAAAAGACGTAAAGGCAATTAGTGATGAGATTTCACAGCTTAAGACAGAAATTTCTAGAATTGCTGATACAACAGACTTTAATGGTAAAAAGATGTTGGATGCAAAGGATGTATCTATCTTTGCTGGATATGAAGCAGGTGATGCTAATATTGTAATTAGTGGTATGAGCTTAAAGTCAACAGTAGCTGCTGAATTAACAGCATTCTCTACATCTAATGAGGCTAAGTCTTTAATTGCAAATATTAAGAGCGCAATCCAGCTTGTATCTGATGCAAGATCTACATTCGGTGCTGTTCAGAACAGATTAGAGCATACAGTTGACAACCTTGACAACGTAGTTGAAAATGTAACAGCAGCTGAGTCACGTATTCGTGATACAGATATGGCTGATGAGATGGTTAAATATTCTAAGAATAACATTCTTCAGCAGGCTGGACAGTCTATGCTTGCTCAGGCAAATCAGTCAACACAGGGTGTTTTATCATTACTTCAGTAATTTAAAATTACTAATTTTATTAAAGTATTCGTACACAATACTAAAAGGTCACGCAAAAGCGTGGCCTTTTTCAATTAAATTATATAAAGGGTAAATTGTTTTGGAATATTACCGATATAATAAATAGACAAGGATTGGTTGAATTTATTCATGGAGGAATATATGATAAAACAAGTTTTATTCGTGGTAATATCAGTATAATACATAAAAGCTATGCTCTATGAGTATGGCTTATTTTTGATTGGAGAAATAAAAAGATGGATGTAATAGAAGAACAAGCCAAAAAATTATGGCAGGGAAAAGGATGCGATATTGATATAGTAGTAGATTCAATAAATAACCTGGTGGGGGATATAGTTAATTATGGTTCTGTATTTGATAGACTTGAAATAAATTTTCCTATGGAATATGTAAGAGATGCAATGAAAAATTTAAATTATGCAATAGAAACAAAGGATGACTATCTTCTAGCAGATTGTTTGTTTTTTGAATGGAAAGAAATTGAAATTGTATTTAATGAGCTTATAGAGGAGTTGAAATAGGATGGATTCGTTTTTTAAGAAAAATTTTATTGCATCAAAGAATACTGTTTTGGGATGGCAGTATGAAAGTGAAAAGGCGATTTTGAGAAAATATGGAACGGAGGAATTAGAAGAACTTATAATTATAAATAATGGAAAGTCGTGGCATACAAAGAGCGGCATAGATATGAGCTTGGCGATAGATATATGGGGGCAACAATTTGATGATAGAAATATAACATATGCGTCTATCTTTGTGATTTATGGTTTTGGAAATATGGGATATATAGAGAAATTGATAGAAAAATACCCTGAAAATGTAGTTTTTGTCTATGAACCATTTGAAGAAGTAATTGTTAAACAGATGAAAAATTATGATATGACTAAATTATTTGAGAATGATAAGTTGTATATATTTACAGGTGAAGAACGACAAAAATTATGGAGAAAATATATAGGCAGCATAGTATCATATGACAATTATCATGATATTATATGTGTACAATTGCCAAATTATATAAAAATAGATATTGATGAGTACATAATGTTTAAACAGTCAATAGACTATTTTATTTGTAATGAAGTTGAGTCGGCTAAATTGATGGTGACATCTGAAAAGAACAGAGGTAGAAATTTCTTATATAATTTATATGATTTTTTGTCTCAATCGGGAATAAAAAATCTTAAAGATACGTTTGCAAAATATGATTTAACTGGATATTCTGCGATTATTGTGTCAGCAGGACCATCACTTGACAGAAATATTGCTGAATTGACAAAATATAAAGACAAAGTGTTTATTATTGGATTAAATGCCTCCTTAAATGTGTTAAGAAGTCACAATATAACTCCAGATATTATGTTATCATATGATCCTAAGATATCAGATATTTCACCTTTTGATGATGATTATAATAATAAAATTCCGTTGCTTACAAATTTAACTGCTGATTATAGAGTGGTAAAAAGAAATAGGGCGCGCCGTTTTTTTGGATATGAAAATAATAGTTATATAAATAAACTTGCAAAAAAAATAAATGTACAATTGATGGATTCTGATAATGGAGGATGTGTTGCAAATGCAGCTTTTGCATTTGCACAAACTATAGGTTTTAAAACGATAATACTTGTTGGACAGGACTTGGCATATACAAATAATAAGTTACATGCAGGGAATAGAATTGACGAGAAAAAAATAGATATAAATCAAAAAAAATATATTATGGTTAAAGGTGTTTATGGGGATGAAGTTCCTACAGACAGAATTATGTGTACATATCGAAAATGGTTTGAGAATAGAATCAATGATTATCCAGAGCTGAATGTAATAAATGCAACAGAAGGTGGAGCTTATATAGATGGAGCTATACATATGAAACTTAGTGATGCATTGAAAGAATATTGTACTGGAGAAAACTTTGATTTTAGAAAAGTAATAGATGAATGTGAACCGGCATTTTCACAAGAGGAACGTGCAAAAGCTTTTGAAATTATATCAGAGGCAGAACGTGAGATTGCAGCTGAAAAGAAAAAATTATTGGGACAAAAGGTGGTGTATGAAAAAATAGATTTATTAAACAGGAAACAGAAATATCATACTACAGAATTTAGAAAATGCTTGAAAAATGCTGGTGAAATCGAAAAAAATATTGAAGATGATATGAATATGGACCTTGTTAAACTGTTTGTGAATGATGCAGAAGTTTGTATAAAAAATAAGATGAGGAAAAAAGAAGACAATGCATATGAGGAAATTAAACTTGCTGTAGATTCTGGAATGGAATTGTTAGATGGATATGCTTTAGCTTGTGATAAGTTAAAAGAAACATGGGAAGAAGTTCATACTTTGATTGAGGAGAGTAAAAATGAAAGAGCGAATGAAAAAACGATTTAATAAAGATGGAAATGGCGTACAGTTATTAATTCAGCCACAACTGCCAGGTAGTTTAAATATTGAACTTACAAGTGCCTGTAATCATAATTGTGTATTTTGTCCATATCATAGTTGGATGCTCCCGGAGAATGAAAGACGAAGTAGTCATACAATGGATTATGAAACCGTAGATATGTTGTTATTAAAAGCGGTAGAAGAGGGTATCGGGGAAGCTGAAGTTGGATTTCATATGACAGGTGAATCTGTATTGCACAAAGATTTTACTAAGTGTGTAAAGCGTGCCAAAGAACTTGGATTTAAGTATGTATTTACAACAACGAATGGGGTATATATGACTCCTGACAGATTTGTTGAAAGTGCAGAGGCTGGTCTTGATAGTCTACGCTTCTCAATAAACGGATATGATAGAGAAAGCTATGAGTCTGTTCATGGAAAAGATGATTTTGACATAGTAATGAAAAACCTTAATTTTATGTCAGAATACAAAAAGAAGCATAATTTGAAAATGGTTACGTCAATTTCTGTTGTTTTGACCAAAAAGACATTTAAGTATAAGGAAAAATTTGAAGAACTCTTAGAGGGACTTGCTGATGAATTAGTATTTATTCCGGTCCTTAGTCTGGAGCGTATTTCAGAGAAGGCACAGGATATATATGGATTTAATTCTAATGGGGAATATGAGTATACACCATGTCCGACAGTATTTAATTCAATGTATATTTCAAGTGAAGGGTTTGTTGTTCCTTGTTGTTCCACAACAAAGATTGATGGTATGATATTGGGAAATATACATGAAGCTGTAAGTTTAAAAGAAATATGGTTAAATAAAGCGTTTTGCGATTTGAGGAAGAATTTTATAGAGGGAAATATACCTCAGGAATGGTGCAAAGGATGCGCACTCATTAATAAAAAACAGCAAATGATAATGGAATAGGAATACAAGAGGCTTGTATATGATTAAGGAGAACTATTATATCACGGAGGATGCTACGGTAATTGAAGCGATGCAGGCAATCAATGAAAATGGATTAAAATCGCTTTTTGTCGTAGAAAACAATAAACTAAAGGGATGTGTCACAGATGGTGATGCAAGGCGATGGATAGTAAATGGTGGTGACGTAAATGCTTCAATTACAAAAATTGTTAATTACTCACCTAAGCATCTTTTGCTTTCGTCGAAAGTAAACCCAAATGAATTTATGAGAAAGAATAAGATAGAGGCGGTTCCTGTTGTAAATGAGCAAATGGAAATTCAAAAAATAATATCATGGACGGATCGCGACCAGATTATACAGAAAGAAAAAGTTGCATTACCAGTGGTTATTATGGCAGGAGGAAAGGGAACAAGGCTATATCCATATACTAAAATTTTACCAAAGCCATTGATTCCAGTAGGTGAAATCCCAATTGCTCAGAGAATTATGGATGAATTTAATAAATATCAGTGTAATGATTTCTTTATGATAGTGAATCATAAAAAAAACATGATTAAGGCATATTTTAATGAACTTAAAGGTAACTATAATATAAGTTATATAGACGAAGACATTCCACTGGGGACCGGCGGAGGAATAAGCCTTTTAAAAGGTAAAATAGATAAAACATTTATCCTGACTAATTGTGACATTATGGTCACCGCAGATATTGCGAGTATATATAAGTGGCACAAAAAAAGAAAAAATATAATAACTATGGTATGTTGCAACAAAATTATGGAAGTACCATATGGGGTTATTGAAACGAATAATAAGAGTGAGATAAAAAATATGATTGAGAAACCACAACTTCCTTTTTTGACGAACACGGGATTATACTTTGTGGAGCCGAGAGTTATTGACGAACTAGAAGAAAATTTGTCTATAGGCTTTCCTGACATTATAGAAAAATATAAGGATGTCGGTGAAAAAATTGGAGTTTATACAATTGAAGAGGATGAATGGTTAGACATGGGGCAGCCAGAGGAATTAGAACGAATGAGACAGTATATTGAGAGGTGATTAATAATGAATATAGTAATTGTGGGTGTGGGTGCGTTAGGAAAAAGGCATTTACAGTCAATGTTGGAGCTGCCGGTTGAATATAGAATTTATGCTGTTGAAGTAGTTGAGGAAACTCTTAATAATTTGAAAAAAGAATTTGACAATAGGGTGATTTTTTGTTCTGAAATAAGTCAGTTGCCAAAGGAAATAGAGGTTGTAGTTATTGCTACTTCTTCAAATGTTCGCAGGATGGTATTTGAACAAATAGTATTGCATAGTAAGGTAAAAAACATAATATTTGAAAAGGTATTATTTCAGAGAGTAGAAGATTATGAATCAGTTAATAAAATATTAAGAGAACAAAATATAAAAGCATGGGTTAATTGTGCGCGAAGAGAATGGACGTCTTACCAAGCGTTGAAAGATGGACTATCAGAGGCTAAAAAGATGTCAATTTCTATTACTGGTGGAGATTGGGGACTGGCATGTAATTGTATACATATGCTTGATTTAATACAATATTTATCTTGTTGTCAGGATTGTGAGATTGATAATGTTAGATTACTAGAGGGAGTAGTACCAAGCAAAAGGAAAGGCTTTTATGAAGTACATGGAAGCATTAATGGTCATTGTGGTCGTTGTGAAGATTTTCAAATAATATGTATGAAAGAATCTGCATTACCTCTTCAGATTAGCATTACAACAGAGAGCGCACGATATATGATATCAGAAGGAAAGCAAATATTACAGATATCTTCTGAAAATAGTGGCTGGAATTGGGAAAATAATGAATTCCCTATTCAATTTCAAAGTCAACTCACAAAGAAAGTGATTGAGGAAATTGTTATGGACGGTAAGTGTGAATTGCCAGAGTATAACGAGTCTATGGAGTTACACTTGAAATTTATTGAACCATTAATGAAACATTTTGCAAAATGCAACATGGAGGAAGGATTATGCCCGATAACGTAAAGGTATTATTAGTTGGATGTGGAAATATGGGAAAGGAATATATGAAGGTATTGTCCGATATGTCCATAGAAACAATTGTTGTTGGAAGAAGTGAAAAAGGAACAAAGGAATTCGAAAACGCAACAGGTAAAAAGGCTTTGGCGGGGGGCATAGAAAACATTTTAAGCCAATTGGATTCCGTGCCGGATATGGCTATTGTTGCTGTTGGAACAATGGTTGTAAAAGAAACAATGCTTTTTCTAATTCATAATGGAGTAAAAAGAATTCTAGTTGAAAAACCTGCGGGAATGAACATAAAAGAAATTGAGGATATTAGCAGGGCTGCTAAAGAATACGGAGTGCAAGTATACGTGGCCTATAATAGACGCTATTATTCCTCTGTAGAAAAGGCAATAAACATTATTGGGGAAGATGGCGGAGTTGATTCTTTTAATTTTGAATTTACGGAATGGGGACATGTATTACGAACATTAGGTAAACCTCAAGAAGAACTTGATCAATGGTTCTTGCTGAATTCTTCTCATGTTATAGACTTGGCATTTTATTTGGGAGGAAAACCTAAGAACATTGCCTGCTTTACTGGTGGTAAAAACGTTTTGGATTGGCATACAAAGTGTAGTAAGTATGCTGGGGCTGGAATTACAGAAAATGGAGCCTTGTTTTCATATCAGGCAAATTATGGAGCACCAGGACGGTGGGGAGTAGAAATTCTTACAAAAAAGCACAGACTATATTTCAGACCTATGGAAAAGCTACAAATCTGTAATATTGGATCAGTTCAAATTAATGATGTGGAAATAGAAGATACACTTGATATTAAATTTAAGCCGGGCTTATATAAAGAGGTTTTGGAATTTGTTAGTGGAGAAAATATGAAAATTCCTACTATTGAAGAACAGGTAGAGAATTGTAAACTTTATGAATTGATTGAGTGTGAAACAAATGAGTAGGAAGAGGCTATGTTTGAATTAAACAGTTTTATATCAAAATACGTTACAAAGCGTCCACAGAGCATGTTTCTTGGCGATATCGAGGAAAATAAAGCCAGGCTGACAGAAAAGATTGAGGGAAAATCAATTCTTGTAATCGGTGGAGCGGGAAGTATTGGAAGCTCTTATATTAAGGCAGTATTACCATTTAAGCCACGTACACTGGTGGTGGTTGATATCAATGAGAATGGTCTTGCAGAGCTCACCAGAGATTTGCGAAGTACGAAGGGGATGTATGTGCCGGAGGATTACATTCCTTATCCTATGGACTTTGCATCCCCTGTATTTGAGAAAATGTTCAGAGCCAGAGGTGGTTTTGATGTAGTGGCTAATTTTTCAGCTCACAAGCATGTCCGCAGTGAAAAGGATATATATTCTGTTGAGGCACTAATTCAGAACAATGTACTTCACGCGAAGCGGCTGTTGGATTTGCTTAGTGAGTTTCCACCGGAGGAGTATTTCTGTGTATCTACTGATAAGGCGGCAAATCCTGTAAACATAATGGGAGCAAGCAAACGAATTATGGAGGACGTGATATTTGCATATTCAGATAAATTTCCGGTAAAGACAGCACGCTTTGCTAATGTTGCTTTTTCGAATGGTTCTCTTCCTGCTGGATTCATAGCGAGGTTATCAAAATTGCAGCCCCTCAGCGCACCATCAGATGTACGGAGGTATTTTGTATCACCGGAGGAGAGCGGACAGATTTGTATGCTGTCATGCATGCTTGGGGCAAACAGGGAGATTTTCTTCCCTAAGCTTGAAGAAGCACAGATGATGACATTTGATGCAATTGCCAGGGTGCTTCTAAAAGAACATGGTTATGATGTGCTTGAATGTGCTTCTGATGAAGAAGCAGTGGATAGAGCATCAGAGCTTAGAAATGGCAGCAAGGCATATCCGGTTCATTTTTCGGTTTCCGATACATCTGGGGAGAAGGCTTTTGAAGAGTTCTTCACTGATGGAGAATCTGTTGATATGGAGCGTTTCAGCTCGCTTGGGGTTATTACGGATAAGGGCATCCCAGACTTTGATAAGGTTAATGCAGTTATGCAGAAGCTGGATGTGGCTTTTGAAAATATAAATTTAACCAAGGATGATGTGGCTGAGATTATTAAGGGCTATTTGCCTAATTTTGAGCATATTGAAAAGGGAAAATCTCTTGATTCGAAGATGTAATTACAGGTAGAGGATGGTGGCAGTTATGGGAAGATTTATTCCGTTATCAATTCCTAATTTTGAGGGAAATGAGAGAAAATACGTAGATGATGCAATAGACCAGGGCTGGGTGTCTACTGGTGGTGCGTACATCACAAAGCTGGAACAGATGATGGCGGAATATCTGCATACAGATAATGTGGCTGCATGCCAGAGTGGAACAGCAGGCTTACATCTGGCATTGATTTCCTGCGGTGTGGAGCCGGGGGATATGGTTATAGTTCCTACTCTTACTTTCATTGCAGCAGTTAATCCGGTGAAATATCAGTTTGCAACACCTGTATTTATGGATTGCGATGACAGCTTGTGCATGGATCCTGTTAAGCTGCGCAGATTTTGCCAACAGGAATGTATGTTGAAAGATGATGTGCTTATTCATAAAGCCACTGGTAAAAATGTTAAGGTTGTGGTGGTAGTCCATGTTTTTGGAAACCTTGCTGATATGGAAGCTATTATGCAGATAGCAGAGGAATTTCATCTCAAGGTGGTAGAGGACGCTACAGAAGCTTTGGGCTCACGATATGCAGAAGGTGTCTTTGCGGGCAGATACGCAGGTACAATAGGAGATTATGGAGCTTATTCATTTAATGGCAACAAGATAATTACAACAGGTGGCGGTGGCGCTGTTACAGCCAGAAATCCACAGGAAGTAGACCATATCAGATATTTGTCAACACAGGCAAAGGATGACCCACATTTCTACATTCATAACGAGGTGGGATACAACTATCGTATGACAAATATTCAGGCTGCACTTGGAGTGGCTCAGATGGAAGAATTGCCAGACTTTGTAGAGCGTAAGCATAAAAATTATGATTTATATAAGTCCTTGTTTACAGATATGGAGCATGGCAGATTACTGGGATTCAGAGAGGGAACATGCTCAAATCAGTGGTTCTACTCATTGGAGCTTGATATGGATTATTTGAAATGTTCTCTGAGAGATGTAATTCTCAAATTACAGGAGCAGGGAGTGCAGACCAGAGCCATATGGGGGCTTATACATGAGCAGAAGCCATATGTGGATGAGATTGCTTATGAGATGGAGGAAGCTCCGTATTATAGCAGCTGTATTCTTAATTTTCCATGCAGTACTCAGATTACAGAGGAAGAGATAAGGATTGTAGCAGAGGAGATAAAGAAGATATTAGCATAGGAGAGCCAATGACGGATATTATTTTGGTTGGTGCGGGTGGCTGTATGAGAGAGCTTGCCTGGCAAATTATGGAGAGTAATAAAGTGCATAATAAATGGCATATAGCCGGATATGTGGACAATATGCCGATAAATGACAATTCCCGTGTAAAAGTAGCTGACACAGAGATTAAATATCTGGGAAATGATGATTATATCTTGAATACCAAGGTGGACATAAATGTAGTAATCAGTGTGGGAAATCCTAAGCTGAGAAAACAAATATCAGACAGCTATAAGGTGAATCCTCATGTGAAGTTTCCAAATCTTGTGCTTGAAAATGCAATAGTGTGTCAGGATCTTGTCATGGGACAGGGGTGTATTGTCAGCATGAACGCAAAAATATCTACAAATGTCAGGCTGGGTGATTTCGTATTTATAAATATGGATGCCACAATATGCCATGATGTGCAGGTGGGCAGTTTTGTATCTGTAAACCCCGGAGCAAAGCTTGCAGGTGCGGTAAAAATCGGTGCCGAGACAGAAATTGGTATGGGGGCTGATATTATTCAGGGAACAAAGGTTGGCAGTCGTGTCGTGATAGGTGCAGGCTGCGTTGTTATAGATGATACAGAGGATGAGTGTACAATGGTTGGTGTTCCAGCCAGAAAAGTGAGATAAATATGAGTGTGTTGATTATTGCAGAGGCAGGAGTAAATCATAATGGCAGTTTAGTGCTTGCAAAAAAACTGGCAGAAAAAGCTAAGGAAGCAGGTGCTGATTATGTGAAATATCAGACCTTTAATCCTTCTAATATGGTTTCAAAAGCAGCATCAAAGGCGGATTACCAGAAGAAGACGACAGATTCAAGCCAGAGCCAGCTGGAAATGCTGGAGGACTTGTCATTATCGTATGCTGAATTTAAGGAATTAAAGGATTATTGCAAAAGCATAGGGATAGGCTTCTTGTCCACATCCTTTGATTTGGAGAGCACGGCTTTCCTTGATGAGCTTGGATGTGATATTTGGAAAATACCATCTGGAGAGATAACAAATTACCCATATCTTGTTGATATAGCCAAAAGGCATCAGCCAATTATTCTTTCTACCGGTATGTGTAGTGAAAATGACATAACAGAGGCACTGGAGGTATTAAATGCAAATGGAGCAGGAAAAATCAGTCTGCTTCATTGTACAACAGAATACCCGACACCATTTTCAGATGTAAATCTTATGGCTATGTGCTCAATGAGAGATAAATATGGACTGGAAGTAGGATATTCTGACCACACAAAGGGGATAGAGGTTCCTGTTGCGGCGGTTGCTTTAGGAGCTAAGATTATAGAGAAGCATTTTACTCTGGATAGAGATATGGAGGGTCCAGACCATAAGGCCAGCTTGGAGCCGGATGAACTTAAGCAGATGGTTGAAGCAATCAGAAATATTGAAGCAGCACTGGGGTCTGGAGTTAAGGAGCCTGCGGAGTGTGAGAAGAAGAATATAGCAATAGCAAGAAAGAGTATCGTTGCAAATTGTAGAATTAAAAAAGGGGAAGTACTCACGGTAGAAAATATTACTACTAAGAGACCTGGAAGCGGTATTTCTCCGATGAGATGGAATGAAGTGCTGGGAACAACTGCAATAAAAGATTTTGAAGAGGATGAATTAATAGAGTTATGATGAAGATTGCTGTTTTGACAGCTACAAGAGCTGAATATGGATTACTATCTCCAATAATTAAGTATATGAGCGAGGATAACGACATTGATTTGAGAGTTGTAGTGACTGGAACTCATTTGTCAGCAGAGTTTGGATATACATACATGGAAATTGAGGCTGATAATGTACAAATTGATGAAAAAATAGAGATTCTTGAAAATGGTGATGATGCTGTTTCAATATCTAAAACTATGGCGAATGCTTTGGGCAGATTTGCGGAATATTTTGAACGCAGGCGTCCAGATGCACTTATGGTTTTGGGGGACAGATATGAAACACTGTCTGTTTGTATAGCGGCAGCTAATGCTCAGATTCCTATAATCCACTTATATGGAGGAGAAACTACCCAGGGAGCTATAGATGAGGCAATAAGACATTCAATTTCGAAAATGAGTTATCTGCATTTTACAAGCACGGATGAGTATAGACATCGTGTTATTCAGTTGGGAGAAAATCCTGCCAGAGTATTTACAGTTGGGGCAATAGGAGTAGAAAATGCTTTGAAGATGCAGCTCTTGTCGAAAGGTGAATTGGAGACTTCTCTTGGATTTGAATTAGACAGACCTTATATAGTGGCAACATATCATCCTGTGACATTGGAAAAAGTAGGACTTGATAATCAGATTGAAAATTTTCTTGCGGCAGTAGAGGAGAAATCTGAATATATTTATATTATTACAAAGGCAAATGCGGATGCTGGTGGAAGAAGAATTAATGGATTATTAGAGCATTTTGCTGATAACAGAGAAAATATTCATGTAGTTGATTCACTGGGAGTCAAGAGATATCTCTCCGCATTGAAATATGCCGGTATGGTTATTGGAAATTCTTCCAGCGGATTAACAGAAGTTCCTTCTTTTCATATCCCTACAATAAATATTGGTGACAGACAGAAGGGGCGGACACATGCTGAAACAGTTATAGACTGTGAGTGTGATAAAGATAGCATAATAGCCGCGATGGCAGTGGCAGAGACAGAAGATTTTAGAAAAAGCTGTATGAAAGCAGAAAATCCTTTTGAAAGAGCAGATGTGGCAAAGAATATAGTAGATATCATAAAAAGAGAGATGATGGATAGAACTATTGACTTGAAGAAAAAGTTTTATGATATTCAATTTGAGGAGGCATAAATGAATAATCTTGCTGTTATATTAGCCAGAAGTGGTTCCAAAGGGCTAAAGAATAAAAATATAAAATCGCTTGCAGGAAAGCCGCTGCTTGCTTATACGGTTGAGGCTGCTATAAAGTCGGCTGAATATGATACTGTTCATGTATCAACTGATAGCGAACAATATGCTGAAATCGCAAGAAATTACGGAGCAGATGTTCCGTTTCTCAGGGGAAAGTCGCTTGCGGGAGACAAGGCAAGCAGTTGGGATGCTGTACGTTTTGTGGTATCTGAATATGAAAAACGTGGAAAGAAATTTGATACAGTTACGCTTCTTCAGCCTACATCCCCTTTGCGGGATGCAGAAGATATAAAAAAAGCATTTGAGGTATATGACAGCATGAGCGCAACAGCTGTTGTGTCTGTATGTGAGGTGGATCATTCGCCATTAATGTGCAACACTTTGCCAGAAAATAATTCGTTATATGGCTTTATAGATTTAGACAAAGTGGGTAGACGTCAGGATATGAAGCCGTATTATAGAATAAATGGCGCAATATATATTCAACGTACCAAATTACTTATGGAATGTGCCAGCATATATGGAGAAGGTTCATATGCTTATGTGATGGATAAGAGTCATTCCGTAGATATTGATGATGAAATTGATTTTATGGTGGCAGAGGCTATGATGGCTAGAAATTTTAATGGAGAGAGATAGAAGATTCTTGGGTATATGACACCTACATTTATGAGGCTGCCTTAAAAAGCAAGCCTTTGGCGTGTCAAGTGAAATAAAATTTGAAAAAAGTTTAATAAACGTAAAAAAACGAATGATTAATTTGTAGGTATATTTTATTGAAATACAATATATTAAATGCTATTATAATTTCAAAGCATATATTTCATATCCTGTGCCACGTGCACACAAATCTAAGACATATAAATACATATATGATTCAGAAATTCATGCTTTTAACTACAACAATTAACAACAAAAGAGTGAATTTCAGAATTAAAGCTTTGTAAATAATTAGGCAATGCGCGTAAGACCTGAACTATCAGGCGCGTTGTTATAAATGTAACACATGCAAATCTCCTTATTCGAGAAATTCATTCGACACAAGAAAGGGAGAATGTATGACAGGAAACAGAGAGTACAAGAGTGACGTATTTAGCATGTTATTGGAGGATAAGGAAAACGCATTATTGTTGTATAATGCACTGAATGATTCGGATTACACCAATCCGGATGATGTGGAGATATGCACCTTGGAAAAGGGAATATCACTGACAGTCAGAAATGATGCTTCATTTGTGATTGATTCAAGCCTTAATATCTACGAGCATCAATCTACAGTATGCCCTAATATGCCGCTGAGGAGCCTTATATATGTGGCAAATCATCTGGAGAAAAGAATCAAGCAGCAAAGGCTGAATTTAT
>ERZ1034946.215-NODE-215-length-39080-cov-27.674363_pt1 | contig 39080 bp, 34 predicted proteins | sample MGYA00520591_ERZ1034946 | MGnify/ENA primary metagenome ERZ1034946 (study PRJEB33766, sample SAMN09781753) | gut metagenome | biome: gut microbiome | host: Homo sapiens | place: Madagascar | study: EMG produced TPA metagenomics assembly of the PRJNA485056 data...
ATTCACACTCGGAGACGTTACAGCTGCCAGAAGGCATTCTGTCCGTTCCGGGAGTCCGTCCCTTTTGCTTAATTAACTTTCCAGTTACAAGTTCTCTCGCAGTTTTTCCGCAACTTTACGATACATCGGCACAGGTACGTGATATTTCTCTCCCATACGTACCACTTCGTATACCAGTCCGTCAATCTCAGACGATTTTCCCTCCATGACATCTCTCTGCATAGAGGTGGTAGCTTCCGGGGTCAGCGTGGACAGGATCTTCAGATTTACCTCTACCATATCTCGCTCAAAGGGAACACCCATGGCTTCTGCCAAGGCTGCGATTTCGCGGATCATGGTCTTGAAGGCTTCACGCTGCTCTCCTTCTCTCTGGAAATCGGCTGCGGTGGCATGAAAGTAAAGTCCGGCCGCACCAATGGGTGAGACATAAGAGAACTTCTCCAGAGCATCCCTGCGAATGTTTGCAGACAACACACCGTCAATTCCGCTGTCATCGAAATCTCTTTTGATTTCTTTCAGGCAATCCATGACATCTTCGGAATGCACTTCTCTGACACCATACACCACACGCAGGATCTTGCCATGTTGGATCAACACCCCGGGTTCCTTAATATTGGCGGAAACATAAATACATCCGTCCGTTACCAGCAATCCCGGCAGCTTCTCCTGCATTTTTGCTCCGGTTCCGTAGATGTTCAGTACCGGGATCACGATGGTGGAAGGCTTGGCCACCCTCTGAATAAAGGGAATGGTATCTTCCAGGGAATAGCCCTTGACGCATACCAGTATCACATCCGGCTGTTCATTATAATGTTCCATGTCTGTCGCTTTTACCGGAATGCATTCGGTGGTTTGATCCCACATTTTTTCAACGGCAAGTCCTTTCTCCCGCATCGCCGCCAGGTGTCTCCCTCTGGCGATCAGAGTAACATTCTTACCTGCCTTACTCATATAAAATCCTAATATTCCACCGGTCCCACCGGCGCCGATAATTGCGTATTTCATGGTAATCGTCTTCCCTTTCTGCTATATTATAAAAATTATCGTTATTTTGTAACTATTCGGAGTAAAAGAAAAGCTCCGAATATCGCTTTCTATCAGCAAATCTATGATACCATGGCATAAAAAAAGCCGCCAGTCTCTGTTTTCACATAACCGGCGGCTTCTCCTTGATATCATTTATTCCTTACAGGAACTCTTTTACAGACTTGTAAACGCCCTTGGCATCCAGACCATACTTCTCTACCAGAGCGGCAGCGGATCCGGACTCACCGAAGACATCCTGCATACCGACCTTCTTCACAGGTACGGGATGATTTGCGCACAGGCAGTCACATACGGCACTTCCCAGTCCACCGATCACGGAATGCTCTTCCACGGTCACTACCTTGCCGGTCTTCTTGGCGCTGTTAATGATGATCTCCTCGTCCAGAGGCTTGATGGTACAGATATTTACAACCTCTGCACTGATGCCTTCCTCTTCCAGCATCTTTGCTGCACCCAGAGCGGAATCTACACAGATACCGGTAGCTACGATGGTGACATCCTTACCTTCACGGACTACGGTTCCCTTACCGATCTCGAAATGATATCCGGGATGATCGTTGATCACGGGTACTGCGGCACGTCCGAAACGGATGTACACAGGTCCTTCATATTCCAGAGCGGCGCGTACGGCAGCTCTTGCTTCCACATCATCGGAGGGGCACATTACTACCATGCCCGGAATGGTACGCATCAGGGCGATATCCTCGTTACACTGATGGGTTGCACCATCCTCACCTACGGTGATACCTGCATGGGTTGCACCGATCTTGACATTCAGATGAGGGTATCCGATGGAGTTACGTACCTGCTCAAAAGCACGTCCTGCTGCGAACATTGCAAAAGAGCTTACGAAAGGAATCTTGCCTACCAGGGACAATCCTGCTGCCACACCCATCATGTTGGACTCTGCGATACCGCAGTCAATGTGACGATCGGGATATGCTTTGCGGAAGATTCCGGTCTTGGTAGCTGCTGCCAGGTCGGCGTCCAATACTACCAGATTGGGGAATTCTTCTGCCAGCTCCTTCAGGGAGTTACCATAGCTTTCTCTGGTTGCAATCTTTTTTACGGTATTTTCTGCCATTACTGCTCACCTGCTTTCTCTAATTCTTTTTCGATCTTATCAAGGTCTGCCATTGCCACTGCATACTCCTCGTCGTTGGGAGCCTTGCCGTGCCAGTCCACGCTGTTCTCCATGAAGGATACACCTTTACCCTTCAGGCTGTGGAATACGATACATGTGGGCATGCCCTTGGTCTCTCTTGCTTCCTTGAACGCTGCGCGGATAGCATCAAAATCATGTGCATCGGCATTGATCACATGGAAATTGAATGCCTCGAACTTTTTATCAATCGGATAAGGAGAACATACCTGATCGATGGGTCCGTCGATCTGTAAGTTGTTGTTATCTACCATAACACAGAGGTTGTCCAGCTTGCGGAAGCCTGCGAACATAGCTGCTTCCCATACCTGACCTTCCTCGATCTCGCCGTCACCCAGCAGAGTGTATACACGGAAATCACGATTTTCCATCTTTGCACCCAGCGCCATTCCTACAGCTGCGGAGATACCCTGTCCCAGGGATCCTGAAGACATATCCACGCCGGGGATATGAATGCAGGGATGTCCCTGCAGGTAAGAGCCCAGATGACGCAGTGTGGGCAGATCCTCTACCGGGAAATATCCTCTGTAAGCCAGTGCGGAATAGAGTCCGGGAGCGGTATGACCCTTGGACAATACAAATCTGTCACGTTCCTCCATATCGGGATTCTTCGGATCAATGTTCATCTCCTCGAAATACAAAAATGTAAAAATATCTGCGGCTGACAGGGATCCACCGGGATGTCCTGCTTTCGCACCATGAACTGCGGTCACAATGCCCTTGCGGACATCATTGGCACGCTTTTGCAGTTCTAAATTCTTCATTGTCTCCTCCATTCCGCCATATTGGCTTGTCTGTTGCGATTTACGTTGTAATACTAGCATACTTCCGGATGCTAGTCTAGTAAAAGAATTGCGATGTTACCGCAAATTATTGCGGTGGCAAATTCCTGTATGCAGTTCAGACCTCCATTCATAAATTTGTTCGTTCCACTCACATATTCATTTCATGGAGGGGCGCTCCGCTAATAGAATTTGTCATATAGTGCTCTGTGTGCAAGCACCCTCGCACTATAAGCCAAATCCTATTTCTGAACTGTTTGGCCATAGTATGCGTTCTTACCATGCTTACGGTTATAGTGCTTATCCTGCAGTTCCTGTGGTGCGGGCTGGATCCTGGGATTGATAGTCTCGGCACGGTACGCCATCTTAGCCACTTCTTCCAGTACTACGGCATTATGTACCGCTTCTTTGGCGTCTTTCCCCCAGGCGAAGGGACCGTGGTTCTTGCAAAGTACTGCGGGAACTGCCTTGGGATCCTTGCCCAGACGCTTGAATTCATTAACGATCAGGTGTCCTGTATTTTCCTCATAAGCATCCTCGATCTCTTCTTTGGTCAGGCAGCGCACACAGGGAACCGGTCCGTAGATGTAATCCGCATGGGTAGTTCCGTAGCAGGGAATGTCTCTTCCTGCCTGCGCCCAGCTGGTAGCATAGGAAGAGTGGGTATGTACGATGCCGCCGATCTCCGGGAATGCCTTGTACAGTTCCAGGTGCGTGGCGGTATCAGAGGAAGGATTCAGGTCTCCCTCTACCTTATTGCCGTTCAGATCCATGACTACCATCATCTCCGGTGTCAGTTTGTCATAATCCACCCCACTGGGTTTGATAACGAACAGGCCGCTCTCTCTGTCAATGGCACTGACATTTCCCCAGGTAAAGGTCACCAGACCATACCGGGGCAGATCCATATTTGCTTCATAAACTTTCTGCTTTAATTCTTCTAACATTTATACATCATTCTCCTGTTTCTATATTATTACATTATTGTGAGTTCTCCCCCGATTAAGCTATCTATGGATTGTCTCTCACAACATGTCTCCGCATCATGTGTGTCAAAATACGACAACTGTGACTGCACCATAAGCTACAACTTTTCCTATTTTGCTGCAACCGCTGCCTTTTCTGCGACAAGCAGCTTCTTATACTCTTCCAGGAAAGCGTCGAAGCCCTTCACGTCCTCCGGTTCCGGAGCCAGTGTGGTTCCGCTCTGTCCTGCGAAAATTTTCTCATTCAGATAAGAAGAAAGTATCTCTCCGTCTTTTTTCTCTTTCATAAATGCTGCCAGGACCGCAATGCCCCAGGCGCCGCCTTCACTTGCAGTATCCATCACGGTGATCGGCGCATTCATGCCTGCTGCCATGATGCGCTGGCCTACTACGGGAGTCTTGAAGAAACCGCCGTGTCCCATCAGGGAATCCACTGCCACATGCTCTTCCTTCAGCAGAATATCCATACCGATCTTCAGGGTAGCAACCGCACTGTACAGATGAGAGCGCATGAAGTTCGCCAGGGAGAAGTCCGCATCCGGTGTTCTCACGACCATGGGACGGCCTGCATCCAGTCCGGTGATCGGTTCTCCGGAAAAATAGTTGTACGCTGTCACGCCGCCGCAGTCCGCAGCACCTTCCAGTGCCTTGCGGTACAATACACCGTACAACTCGTTTTTATCCACCTTCACGCCAAAACTTTCTGCACATTCGCCGAGAAGATTGACCCAGGCATTCAGGTCAGAGGTACAGTTGTTACAGTGTACCATGGCTACCGGCATACCATCGGGCGTAGTCACCATATCGATTTCCTCATGGACTTTTTCCATTGCTTTTTCCAGTACTACCATGGCAAAAATGGACGTTCCGGCGGAGACATTACCTGTTCTGACGGCCACGCTGTTAGTGGCTACCATACCTGTTCCGGCATCTCCCTCGGGAGGACACATCGGTGCGCCGGGCTGCAGGGTTCCGGTAGGATCCAGTAATTTCGCGCCCTCCGCGGTCAGGACACCGGCAGGTTCTCCGGCTACCAGTACCTTTGGCAGAATATCGCGGATCTTCCAGTCATAATGATGTAACTCATCAAACTGATCCAGCATTTTCTGATCAAAGTCCATAATTCCGGAATCGATAGGGAACATACCTGCTGCCTCACCGATACCCAGCACCTTTTCTCCGGACAGCTTCCAGTGGATATATCCGGCCAGAGTCGTGAAGAACGCGATATCCTTCACGTGATCTTCTCCGTTCAAAATAGCCTGATACAGATGTGCAATGCTCCATCTCTGGGGAATATTGAAGTTAAATACCGGGATCAGTTTCTTGCAGGCTTCCTCCGTCATGGTGTTTCTCCAGGTACGGAAGGGTACCAACAGTTCTCCGGCTGCACCAAACGGCATATAGCCGTGCATCATTCCGCTGAATCCCAGAGAGCCCAGGGTGGTCAGCTTCTCACCGTATTTTGCCTCTACATCGTCTGTCAGGCTCTTGTAGCATCCCTGCAGGCCTTTCCAGATATCTTCCAGGCTGTAGGTCCAGATGTTGTTCTCCAGACGGTTCTCCCAGTCATAGGTTCCCATGGCGATGGGTGCGTGGCTCTCATCTACCAGTACCGCTTTGATTCTGGTGGAACCAAACTCGATGCCAAGGGCTGTTTTTCCTGTTCTGATCGCTTCTTTTACTGCTTCGCTCATTGTGTTCTCTCCTTTTCGCTTCTTTATTTATCTCATTTTTTATTTCCGTTTTCAGTGCATTCCGCAACAGATTCCCGCTCTACGACACGGGTGTCAAATTCGTAAGTCAGGTCCTTTTTCCTGCCCGCGATCATCTGTAACAATGTCTCCGCTGCTTTTTTCCCCAGATTCTCCTTGGGGTGCGGCAGGGAGGTAATGGGCACCTCGCTGTGTCTTGCCAGATCCGAATCGTCGATACTGATGACCGATACATCCTCCGGCACCCGGATATTGCGCTCTGTCAGCATCCGGATCAGCTGAAAAGCGATCTGATCATTATACGCCAGAAGAGCAGTACACTCTTCCACCCGGTTCAGAATCCGGTCCCGGCAATATCCCAGTTGTTTCGATTCATCCGTGTCGATCCATACCATCCGGGAATCCGTCACTGTAAGTCCGGCTTCTTCCATGGCCCGCAGATACCCCAGATAACGCTGCCTGCCCTGTCCGTCATCCAGTTTCAGGATCGCCCCGATCTTCTGATGCCCCTTGTCGATCAGATATTTTACGGCCTTGTAGGCCGCCTCGGCATCGTTTAACGACACATGAGGTACCTCCAGCTCGGGATAATAGGTATTGAAAAACAGAAGCGGTATCTTCCTGACCATCAGATGACGATACAGATCCAGGTTCGGATTCGGCAGGCCGCTCTTCGTGCCCTCCACGATCACGCCGGCCACGTCATCCCGTTTCAGCAGATCCTTCAGGATGCTTTTCTCCCGGTCCAACGTGTTGTTTGTGAAATAGATCTGGACAGAAAACCCGCTTTCAAATAAAGTATTCTGCATTCCCTGTAAAATTCTGGGGAAAATATAGCTGTCCACGTAGGTGGTCACCACCGCAATACTGTTGCGCTGTTCCAGATTCTTCCGGCGGTCAAAGCTCACATAGGTACCGCTGCCGCGGATTCTCTGCACCAGACCGTTCTCCTCCAGTGTCCCGATGGCTTTCCGCACTGTCTGCCTGCTGATATGGAACTGTTCCGAAAGCTGATTCTCCGAAGGGACTTTCTCTCCGGGGCCCAGTTGTCCGTCTGTGATCTGTTCCTGTATGTAATTAATGAGGTTTTGATATTTCGTCTCCATAATCACTTTCAGTATAATAAGGCAACCGTACAAAGTCAATACATCTTTTATTCATTTTAGATACATTTATATATAGTTGTACACCATACAACTATGTTTTGTTTCAACTTCTATCCGCAGTTTTCTAAACATATACTCTTATTAACACTCTCTGTCATCAGGTAATCATCGTGCATAAACGTCCCTCTCTCTCCTTCCCCCAGCTACTCCTGTGTATCTGTCTTCTCTGTGCCCTCACCGGCATTCTCGGGCTTCTGTCCACTCATTCCTCTGCCGACAAGCGGTTTGAGCGATTCACCTCCGGGCTTTTCCGGGATGAAATGACTGCCAATACCCTGAACATGCACTACACCATCGCAGATCCGGAACAATTCGGAATCTCCGCATACGAACCGGTGCTTCCGGTCTATCAGCCGGGTCGTCCGGAAGACAGTAAGAAGCAGTGTGCAAAGCTGTTAAAACAGCTGGATGACATGGATCCCGACAGGCTCTCTGCAGAAAATGCCTGCACTTACCGGTTATTGCACTGTTCTCTGGAAAATGACCTGGCTCTGGCACAGTTTCCCTATTATGCAGAACCTCTTTCGCCTTCCTCCGGAATGCAGTCCCAGCTTCCTGTATTACTGGCAGAGTACACCTTCCGCACTACCCGGGATGTGACCGATTACCTGTCCCTCCTGGATCAGGTGGACGACTATTTTGCCTCTCTGCTTCTCTATGAGCAGGAAAAAGCCTCCGCAGGCTTCCTCATGCCAGACATTTCTCTGGAGAAAGTCCGCAAGCAATGTGATACCATTATCACTTCCCGTGAACTGACTCAGGGAACACATTTTTTGCAGACCACCTTCGAAGACCGGCTGGCAGGACTACAGGCACAGGGGATTTTCTCGCCGGAAGAAACTGCTTCTCTGATTGAAAAAAATGACCGTCTGTTGGTCACTGTGGTACAGCCTGCTTATTCTGCCCTGTCCGAAGGACTGCTCCGGTTAGCCTCTTCCGACAATCACAACAGTATTTCCCCGGAATCTGCAGATGAACAGGACATTCTTCCCAAAGGCCTGGCTCTGTTCCCGGACGGAAAATCCTACTATCGCCACCTGCTATTTGCCGAGACCGGTTCCTCCCGGTCCGAAAAAGAACTTGTGCAGATACTGTTGGAAAATTTCCGGGAAGAACAGTCTGCCATCCGCAGTCTGACCACGCAGTCCCCTTCTCTGATCTCCCTGCTCTCCGAAGAGACCGCGGCAGATTTTCCCCTCGATGCGCCGGAAGAAATGCTCACAGATCTACAGGAGCGTATGAAAAATGACTTTCCCGTCAGTAATCCTCTCCCTTCTGTCACTGTCAAGGATGTTGTTCCAAGTCTGGAGCCTTACAGTGCCCCGGCATTTTATCTGACGACACCTTTGGGAGATTCCGACAATAATGTCATTTATATAAACCGCCGGAACTCTCCCCGGGGGCTGGAGCTCTACACCACGCTGGCTCATGAGGGATTTCCAGGGCATCTCTACCAAACGGTCTACAGTAACCGCACTTTTTTATCCGGAGACACAGATCCTGCCAGGAAACTGATCTGGTACGGCGGTTATCTGGAAGGATGGGCATTGTATGTAGAATTTCTTTCCCATGATTATGCGGCCAATCTACTGGAACAATCCGGGCAGGCAGATGCCGCGCAGGTTGCACGGCTGGAAAAACACACCCGCAGCCTTCAGCTGTGCATGTACACTCTCTTAGATCTCCTGATCCACGGAGAAGGAGCCGGATACGATCAGGTGGCGGAAATCTTAGGGAAATTCGGTATTGATTCTCCGCAGGTCTGCGAAGCGGTCTACACATATATTGCGGAAGAACCCTGTAATTATCCGAAATACTATGTCGGTTACCTGGAGATTTTAAAGCTGCGGGAAGCAGCAAAGCATCACTGGGGAGATACCTATTCCGACCTTAGATTCCATACCTTTTATCTGGAAACCGGATCCTCCGATTTTTCCTCCCTGAATGAGCTGCTTTTGATGACAAACTAGCGGTTTTATGCTAAAATAGGCGCATGGATCATCAGGTTGGAGGAACCCATGACACAGTTTACAAGCAAGGCCATTGAAGAATCCTTTATCCGGCTGTTGAACGAACGGCCATTGGATAAAATTACCATAAAAGACATCGTGGATGACTGCGGGATCAGCCGCAACACTTTTTACTATCATTTTCAGGATATTACCGCTCTGTTGGAGCACATTCTGAATGCGGACGTAGAGCGTGTCCTGTCGCAGCATATGGATATGGACTCCTGGGAGGAAGGTTTTATTTCTGCTGCCCGGTTTGCTCTGGAGAACAAGCGTCTGGTCTACCATATTTATAATTCTGTCAGCAGGGAACGGGTGGAGCGTTATCTCTACAGTATTGCCGGCGAGGTCATGCGCCTGTATGTAGCCAAGATCACGGAACAGGTAGAACACAGCAACCATAAAAAAGTATTTCCCACCGATCAGAAAATGGTGGTGGATTTCTATAAATTTGCACTGGTAGGTATGATTTTAGACTGGTTGAACACCGGAATGAAAAAAGATCCGGAATCTCTGATCCGGCGGATCGGCGAGATTTTTCACGGAAATATCGAAATGACCCTGACCCGTGTAGCCCGTTAATTTGGGCATTTTGAATCATTTGTACATTTTTTGGATGATTTCCCGGCAATGCGCAATTTTTGTGCATTGCCTTTTTTTGTCCGTTTTCAAAGCAGGCAGCTCTGAATACAATACCAATTGAGAAAGAATCGACAAAGAAAGGAGCCCTGTTTATGAAATTTGGAAAATGGGTCGTAAAATGCCGTATTCCTATTTTAATACTGGCAGTTGTATTACTGGTGCCGTCCCTGATCGGAATGATCGCGACGCGAATCAATTACGATATGCTGACATACCTGCCCGGTGACATTGATACGGTGGTTGGTCAGGATATCCTGATGGACGAATTCGGAAAAGGAGCGTTCTCCTTTGTAATTATGGAAGGCATGGATCCGGAAGACGTCTCTTCACTCCGTGAGGATATCTCCCATGTGGATCATGTGGATACCGTTCTGTGGTATGACGATTTTGCAGATGTATCCATTCCTATGGAAATACTTCCTTCCAAACTGTATGACGCTTTTAACTCCGGTGACAGCACGATGCTTGCAATCTTCTTCGATACTTCCACTTCCTCCGACGACACGATGGAAGCTATCTCAGAGATCCGCAGCATTGCCGGCAAACAGTGTTTCGTCTCCGGTATGTCCGCCATGGTCACCGACCTGAAGGATCTGTGCGAAAAAGAGGAACCGATCTACGTAGGTATCGCCGTTGCGCTGGCATGTGCCGCTATGATGATCTTCATGGACAACTGGATCACCCCGTTCGTATTCCTGATCAGTATCGGCATGGCGATCCTGTTGAATATGGGAACCAACTATTTCCTCGGAGAGATCTCCTACCTGACCAAAGCGCTTTCCGCAGTGCTGCAGCTGGCCGTTACCATGGACTACTCCATCTTCCTCTGGCACAGCTACGAAGAACAAAAGTCCATGTATGAAAACAATAAAGAAGCCATGGCGTATGCGATCAACAATACCTTAACTTCCGTCGTCGGAAGTTCCATCACCACCGTAGCGGGATTTATTGCTCTGTGCTTTATGAGTTATACCTTAGGACTGGACCTCGGTATCGTTATGGCCAAGGGTGTCATCTTAGGTGTCATCGGCTGTGTCACAACGCTTCCTTCCATGATACTGATACTGGATAAAGTGTTACAAAAGACCAGTCATAAATCCCTTCTTCCCGATATGGGAAAGGTGGCTTTAGGTATCACCAAGGTGTTCCCTGTGTTCCTGATCCTATTCCTTGTGCTGGTAGTTCCTTCCTATTGGACTTACAAAGAGACAAACAACGAAGTGTACTACGATCTCGGTGAAACACTTCCCGAAGATATGGCTTACGTAATAGCCAACAGTAAACTGCAGGAAGACTTCGGTGTGGGTGCCACACATATGGTGCTGGTAAGTACCGATGTACCTGACACTGACGTACGTGCCATGATTCACGAGATGGAAGACGTGGAAGGTGTGAAATATGCGCTGGGACTGGAATCCGTAGTCGGTCCTCTGGTGCCGGAAGAGATGCTTCCCGAATCCGTGAAAGAGGTTTTAAAAAGTGATGACTGGGAACTTCTCTTAGTCAACTCCGAATACAAGACCGCTACCGACGAAGTCAACGCACAGATCAACGAGCTGAACACAATCCTGAAAAAATATGATTCCAAGGGCATGCTGATCGGTGAAGCACCCTGTACCAAGGATCTGATCGAGACAACGGATCAGGACTTCAAAGTAGTAAATGCCGTATCTATTGTAGCGATTTTTGTAATTATCGCATTGGTAGAAAAGAGTATCACCCTGCCGCTGATCCTCGTTGCAGTTATAGAGTTATCCATTTTCATCAACCTGGGACTGGCTCATCTGACAGGAACGTCACTTCCTTTCATTGCCCCGATCTGTATCAGTACGATTCAGCTGGGTGCAACCGTTGACTATGCGATCCTGATGACCACCAGATACAAACAGGAGCGCTATGAAGGAAGAGGAAAACGTGAGGCCGTGACCAATGCCCTGAAGGTATCCATTCCTTCCATTATCGTCAGCGCCATGGGACTGTTCTCCGCGACCTTCGGTGTAGCCCTGTATTCTGACGTAGACATCATCAGTTCCCTCTGCGACCTGATGGCAAGAGGCGCTATTGTAAGTATGTTCGCTGTTATTCTGTTCCTGCCGGCGATGTTCCTGCTGTTTGATAAGATCATCTGCGTGACCAGCATCGGTTTCCGGAACAAAAATGTAACTGATCATACTACACAGACCTATAAAGAAAGGACGGTATAAAGTTATGATAAATATGAAAAAACAGATCTGGAAAACCGGTGCCCTGTGTCTGGCCGGGGTTGTCGCTTTGAGCGTTACCGGCGTATCCGTATATGCAAAAACTTCCGAGAAAAAAGAGACTGAAATCAAAGAACAGATTCAGGATGCTGTAGACGACATCTGGAAATCCGAAGATACTTCCGCCGCTTCCATTGACGAGACCGTATATGTCATTCTGAATGCCGACGGCACACAGCAGAAAATCTACGTGAGTGACTGGCTGAAAAATCAGGGAAAAAAAGATTCCTACACCCAGAGTACTCCCGATAAAGAGGCTCCCGTATCCCTTAAAGTTACTTACAGCCTGGACGGAAATGAGATTTCCGCCGCTGACCTGAACGGGAAAAACGGTCATGTGGTAATCCGTTACGATTATACCAATGAGCTGTACGAAACCAGAGAGATTGCCGGAAAAGAAGAGAAAATCTATGTTCCTTTTGCTGTAATGACCGGCATGATCCTGGATAACGACAATTTCAGCAACATCCGGGTATCCTCCGGTAAAGTCATCAATGACGGCAGCCACAGCGTTGTCACCGGTATCGTCTTCCCCGGACTGGGAACCAACCTGGATATGGAAGAAGATCTGGATGATTATCTGGAAATTGAGGCTGATGCTACCGATTTTACCATGAATGAATCCTACTGCATCGCTACCAACTCCGTATTTTCCAAGCTGGATCTGAGCAATATGGACGATCTGGATGACCTGAAAAGTGCCATGGATGATCTGGAAGATGCTACCCATCAGCTTATGGACGGTACTTCTGATCTCTATGACGGTGTCAACGAGCTGTATGATAAGTCCGGTGACCTAATGGACGGTGTCGAAGAATTAAGTGACGGCTCCAATGATTTACGAGACGGTGCTTACCAGGTTGCAGACGGTACTGTTTCCTTAAGAGAAGGCATCGGTGCACTCCAAAGCGGTGCCGGTACTCTGCGAGACGGAACCAAGACACTTCAGGCAGGCGCGGTAGAATTGAATCAGGGATTGACAAAGCTGGCTGCAAATAATGATACCCTGAATGCCGGTGCTGCACAGGTATTCGACCAGCTGTTAGCAGCGGCCAATGCTCAACTTAAAGACAACATCCAGAAGGGTCAGATACAGGCTCTGACAAAAGAAAATTATCATTCAGAGCTGAAACAGTTCTCTGATACTTTGGCAGCACTCTCCACGAAGGACGGTGCTACCATGGCTGTTCTTGCTCAGTTTAACATGACCTTGCAGGACTATAAAGATTTGGTTGACGCTGCTAGTGCTTCCGGTTCCAACACAGCTTCCCAGGCTGCAGTGGTTACCGAAGAAACTGCTCCTGTAGCTGTTTCCCCTGTAACTACTCCTCAGAATAGCACGACCGTCTCTGACGGTGATGCTGAAGCTGACAGCACTCCTATTGAAACTGCTGACGCTGACAACGCTTCCGTTGAGAATACCGATACTGCCGCAAACAACGCCCCTGTTGTAGCCCAGACAGCTCCGGCTGCCGACAATACTCCTGTGGTATACGCCAATGACTCTGCAGCAAAATTGCAACAAATAAATGCTGCTATCGCCGCAACGCAGCAATCCGCGCAAGCAGCCAAGCCGCAGATTGATTCTCTCCTGACCTCTCTGGACAGCTATAACACTTTCTATCAGGGGTTGTTAGCTTACACCGCAGGTGTCGCATCTGCAAATGCCGGTGCCGCCAAAGTGTCTGCCGGAACTACGCAAATTCTGGACGGTGCCAATAAGCTGGTATCTGGAAGTGATGACCTGTTCAAAGGCGCCAATACCTTAGTAGACGGAGCAAAAGATCTGGCAACCGGAAGCGGCACTCTGGCAAATGGTGTCAATACCCTCTCTGACGGCAGCAACAAATTGATCGACGGTGTCGGTCAGCTGAAAGACGGTGCCAAAAAGTTAAAAGACGGCATGATCAAATATAATGACGAAGCCATCAGCAAGCTCACCGATATGGATACCGATGAACTTCAGGAAGTCATCGATCGTATGAAAGCTACTGCTTCCGTATCTGAGAATTACGATTCCTTCACCGGTTCCGATAACGGCATGAATAGCAGCGTGAAATTCATCTACAAGATCAATGCCGTAAAATAGTTCATACCTATTGTATGCTTATATGTGCATATATTTTTTGAGTAAAATGCCCCTGATCCGGTGCGCACTTGACAAAGCCTCCCTCCTTTTCTATACTTGCAAAAGGAGAGAGGCTCTTATTTATATGAAGTTTTAACAGGTACTGCAATAATAGAAAGAGGCATGTATTCCATGGAACAGCTCGCATTCAGTCTGAACGCCACCATTCCCGTTTTTCTGGTTATGGTGATTGGCTATATTTTACAGCAATTACATCTGACCAATGATTCTTTTATTAAGACATTGAATTCCTTTAACTATAAAGTAACACTGCCTGTCCTGCTTTTTAAAGATATTTCCTCTGCGGATTTCTACAGTGTGTGGGACACCGGCTATGTTCTGTTCTGCTTCTTCGTAACGTTTTTCTGCATTGCGGTCACCTGGATCGTGGCAGGTATTTTTTATAAAAATAAATCCCGTCTGGGAGAGTTTGTACAGGCCAGCTACCGCAGCAGCGCCGCCGTCCTGGGTGTCGCTTTTATCCAGAACATCTACGGCAACTCCGGTATGGCGCCCCTGATGATCGTCGGCACCGTTCCCCTGTACAACATAGCCGCGGTATTGATCCTGTCCTTCACCGGTCCGGATGCCAAAGGCTTCGATAAAAAGTCCCTGATGAAATCCCTGAAGGGAATCATTACGAATCCGATTATTATCAGTATTGCGTTGGGAATGCTGTCCAGTGCCTGCCGGATCAGTTACCCCGTAATCATCTCCAAGACGATTAGCAATATCGCTGTACTGGCTACTCCTCTGGCTCTGATTGGTCTGGGTGCCGGCTTTGAAGGACGCAAAGCGTTAAAGCTCTTAGCTCCCACCGCCGTCGTGACGCTTCTCAAGCTGATCGTATGGCCTGCCCTGTTCCTGCCTCTGGCAGTGCATTTCGGCTTCACCGGAGAAAAGCTGGTGGCGATCCTCATTATGTTGGGTTCTCCCACCACCGTAAGCTGCTATATCATGGCAAAAAATATGAATCACGAAGGAACGCTGACTTCCAGTGCTGTCGTGGCTACCACGTTTTTAAGTTCCGTGACACTGACGGTGTACTTGTTTATACTGAGAAGTCTGCAATTGATTTAATTACATTTTTCCGGCAAGGAAGATACTTGCCACCGTCCCCGCTAACGTTGCCAGAAGTGCTCCCGGCAATGTATAGCGGGTTTTTGTTACCTTTGCCGCCAGAAAATACACACTCATGGTATAAAAAATCGTCTCCGTGCAGCTCATCAAAATCGAAGTCAGCATTCCCGCATAGGAATCCGGCCCACAGGTCTTGAATATATCCAACACCAATCCGGTCGCCGCCGAAGAAGAGAACATCTTCACAATCAGAAGCGGAATCAACTGTGCCGGAAGCCCTGCCGCCTCCGTCGCCGGCCCAATCATTTTCCCCAGCAGGTCAAAAAATCCGGAGGTTCTGAGAATCCCCACTGCCATCATCAGTCCCACCAACGTCGGTAATATTTCTACTACAATGCGCAGCCCTTCTTTTGCTCCCTTTAAAAAAGTCTCATATACTTTCACCCCCGATACCATTCCGTAACCAACGATCCAGAAGATGATCATAGGGATCATAATATCTGACATATGTGTCAACGCATTCATCATAATCCTTACCGATCCTTCCATTTGCAGTAGATTATTGCAATCAATGTACTGAACAACGTAGCAAGCAGTGCCGGTGCGATGATCACCGCAGGGTTGGCACTGCCGTAACGGCTGCGGTAAGCGATCATGTTCACGGGGATCAGCTGCAGGGACGAGATGTTTAAGATCAGGAAAGTACACATCTCATTACTTGCGGTTTCTAAGTTTCCATGTGCCACTCGCTCCCTTTCCAGTTCCGCTAACTGTTCCATTGCTTTCAACCCGGCCGGTGTGCAGGCCCAGCCCAGTCCCAGGACATTGGCAATCAGATTTGTAGCAATATATTCTCCTGCCGGATGATCTTCCGGAAGCTTCGGAAACATAAATCGCAGGAAAGGTCGGATCCCCTTCGTCATCTTCGTAATCATCCCGGACTCCTGTGCGATCTCCATCAATCCCATCCACAATGCCATGACCCCTGCCATGGTAATACAGAGACTGACCGCTTCTCCGGCACTGTCCAGTGCTCCGTTCGTCAACGCACTCATCTGTCCGGTGCAGACGCCGTAGATCACGCCTAACAGGATCATCCCTGCCCAGATATAATTCAGCATAGTTATCCCCTTGCATTTCTCCTTGTCTCAATATATGTATCCATTTCATCTCCCATTCAATAAATCTGATTTCGGACAGATACCACCTGTTTTTCATACGAATCTCTATTCCGCAGACGTTTTCTTGCGTCAGCGGTAATCGCAATGTGCCTCGTAGATTCACATTGCAATATGGGCTGCTTTGCGGTGCCCACGGCACAAACAATCCTAATCAATTTATATAGGTAAAACATAAAAGAGACCAAGTCCTGCTCCACACAGAACTCGGTCCCAAGTATTTTTACATTTTCAAAATAGTATGAAATAACATTTTTTGCCGGAGTATCTCTCTGACACCGGCATCTCATATGCTGCTTTTCAGCTTACAGAGTTCCCTGCGTAAACAGACTTCTCACATGTGCCACTTCTTCCGCGGTGGCTTTCTCCGCCGGCACATAATAAGACTTCTCTCTGGCGATCTGATACAGTTCCTCCTGTGACTGTTCGCAAGCCGTACGGAACTGCTTCAGTGTCTGTTTTAACTCCTTGTTCTCCGACTGGGCGATCATTCCCGCATAACGGGTCAGCTCCCCGTTGATCCCGGCCAGAGTATCTGCTACCATTGTCTTTTCCTGCATTCTGTTGCCTCCTTACTGCAAAAACTTCATAAGCTGCTGTTTGTTCTCCATGGCACTTTTGGCACCCTTTTCAAAAAACTGTTTTACCTTCGGGTCCTCCGCCTCTTTGGCGTACTCCTGCATTTTGCAGTGGGTCGTGTCGAAACCGCCGATTAAGTGGCGCAGATTCTGCAGATCCAATTCTGAAATATCGCTCATGTGCTAACCTCCTTTTATTCTTTGCGAGGTTAGTATGCGCAATAATTTTCTATCTATTCCTTATTCGCCTGATTCACATCATCTTTTTCATACTTAAACATTAATATAAAGCTAAAAGGCATATACACAGGTATCGTTGTTATACTTTTCATATAAAAATTAATTCATCCGAAAAATAATCAGCGCCTTAGATTGCGCTGATCATTTTCCACATACCTATCAACTATAAGCATATCAGATAAAGTTTGCAAATATAGATACGGAAATTACCGTCAAAACACCGCAAACTACGATAGACAGGCTGCTCATGGCACCTTCGATCTCGCCCAGTTCCATGGCTTTGGCGGTTCCCAGGGCATGGGCGCTGGTGCCGATGGCCAATCCTTTTGCAATCGGATCTTCAATTTTGAACAGATGGCAGATGGTATCTGCCAGAATATTGCCCAGGATGCCGGTCACAATGATAACAACTACCGTAATCGTCACGATACCACCCATTTTCTCGGAAATGCCCATACCAATTGCTGTCGTAATAGACTTCGGCAGGAGCGTAACATACTGCTCATGATTCAGTCCGAACATCAGGCTAAGTACAAAGACACTTACCATAGCGGTCAGTACACCGGCAATGATGCCGCCGAAGATAGCCTTCGGATAGGTCTTTAACAGTTCCAGCTGACGGTATAGTGGAACCGCCAGGCTGACCGTTGCCGGGGTCAGGAAGATGCTGATATACTGTGCCCCGTTGGCATAAGTGTCATAATCTATATGAAGCAGTAACAATACTGCCACGATCAAGATGACTGAGATCAATAGCGGATTCGCGATTGCCTTTCCGGTCTTCTTCTTGATCCACAGACCGATCTCATAAGTCACTAAAGTAATCGCAATTCCGAAGAAAATAGACTGACTCAATACTTCGTTCATTTATTTTTCCTCCTTTGCTGCTGCGACATCGCTTACGGCATCTCGCATACTTCCGACAACTGTTTCCTCTGTGTTAGCGTTGCCTGCAATCGCTTTCTCTGCGGTCTTTCTCTGACTGCGGATAATGCGCTGGGATACCCGTCCGGTCACAATCATGATCAGCACGGTAGACACCAGCGTGATCACACAGATCGGAAGGAGCATTTCTTTTAATGCATCCGCGCTTGCCATGATTCCCACAGTAGCCGGTACGAACATGATAGACATGGCATCTACCAGAAAATCTGCCGCGGTCTCAACCTTTTCCAATGGAATCAGACCGGTGATCAGACCCACCAGCATGATCACGAGACCGTAGACACTGGCTGCTATCGGAAGCGGAATCAGAATCTCCAACAGTTCTGCTAAAAAGGAGATTCCTAAAATGATGGAAAGCTGCTTTACATACTTCATAATGTTTCACCTTTACTTCTGTTCGTATTACACTTCTTCTATACTAATAAAACATGCATAACCGCTCAAAAGACACTACTCACAATACTTACCAAAACGCCCCTTGCGAATTATGGACTTATGGGATTCATCCGCATGCAAGCATTCAAATTCTCCGCGTTACTTATGTAAATAAAAAGAAGCTGCGCACTGCTCTTTCACAGCACGCAACTCCGTATTATACTACTCTGTTTTCGCTTTCACAATCAGCATTCTCTACCATTTAAGCAGACTTTTTTCAATCGCTTCTGGTAATTTTTACCCTTACATCTGATGTCTTACCACTGCATATTCGTCATCCAAACGGAAATAGGGACATTCCTGTTGGGTACCGGACAGGAAACGGTACATTTCGTCCTCATCCAGGTTCACCATGCAACAATAACACTCATAATCTTCATCATATTCATAATTGACACATGCGTCACAGTTCGTCATTTTGCCTCGTTTCTGCAATTTCTCAAGAATTGCCATGCAGATATTGATAAATCTCCCGTTTTCCGACACCTCTGTCTTTTGCGACCTGCTTCATGGCAGATTTGTTGTCCATTCCCTGTTCTTCATAATATGCCATATGTTCTTCGATGGTCATGGACTCCCAGGATGCGATCTCTTCCTGCCGTTTTTTCTCCGGGCTTTTTCCTTCCACTACCAGTACATATTCCCCTCTGGGCTCTTCTGTCTTATAGTAGTCCAATGCTTTTTCCAATGTCGTAGGGAACACGGTCTCGAACTTTTTGGTCAGTTCTCTGCACAGGGTGATCCGCCGCTCTCCCAATGTCGCATACAGCTCTTCCAACGTCCGAATCAGATGATGCGGTGCTTCGTAGAGGATCATGGTGCGGCTCTCGGTCTTTAATTGCTCAAGGATTGCTTTCTTTTCCTTTTTATCCGCAGGCAGAAATCCTTCAAAGCAAAATCTCCGGGTACTTAAACCGGATAGCGTCAACGCAGTAATACACGCTGCTGGACCCGGCAGTGATGTCACGGTAATATTATTTTCATGGCACATCTTCACCAGTACTTCACCGGGATCGGAGATCGCCGGAGTTCCGGCATCTGTGATCAGAGCAATATTCTGACCGTTTAAAAGCTGCCCTACCAGCTGATGCGCCTTTTCCACCTTATTGTACTCATGGTAACTGGTCATTGGCGTGTGAATATCAAAATGATTCAGCAGTTTGATGCTGTTGCGCGTGTCTTCCGCTGCGATCACATCCACTGTCTGCAACGTCTCCACGACACGCGGTGTCATATCTTTCAGATTTCCAATGGGGGTCGCGCACAAATATAACGTTCCGGGCATAGCTCCTGCCTCCTCTCTAATCCTATTTGTTCCATCACTGCACATATTGATCCGTTGTTATACAACTTTCGCAATTCTACACATATTTGAAGTCTGGCGATTTTCCTCAGAAAATCACTACTTCCTCCTGTGCGTGCAGGTCAATATCCATATATATCATAAATATCCGGCATGTATACTCCAGGTGCCTTGTACACGATCAGCGGTTTCTCCACGGTCATGCGTGATTTACCCCCTCTGGTCGCCTCGATCAATACCATGTTGGGTTCTTTATCAATATACGGATATACCAGCTGCATCCGCTTCGGCTCCAGCTTGTATTTTACAAGTGTGGTCATGATCTCAGCCAACCGGAATGGACGGTGTACCATATAAAAATGTCCGCCGGGCTTCAGAAGCTTCGCTGTCCTGTTTGCGACATCTTCCAGGGTGCAGAGCACTTCGTGCCTGGCAATGGCCTTGGGCTCCTCCGGATTGGTCAGACCATGCTGTCCGATCATATACGGCGGATTGCAGGTAATACAGTCAAAGGAAGCAGCCGCAAATATCCGGTCTGCTTCCTTGATGTCTCCTGTCACGATGTCGATACGATCCTGCAGATCATTCAATGCCACACTGCGTCTCGCCATATCTGCACTTTCCGCCTGGATCTCCAGTCCCGTCAGATGCGCACAATGATATTTGGCTTCCATCAGGAGCGGAATGATTCCGGTGCCGGTGCCAAGGTCTAGCAAAGTATCCTTTTCTCTCGCATGAGCGAATCCCGTCAAAAGCACCGCATCCATACCAAAGCAGAATTTCTCCGGATTCTGTATGATCTGATAACCGTTCCGCTGAAGGTCATCAATACGTTCCTTTTCCTTCAGTTCAACCTTCATTATTTGTATTCTCCGGTTTTCTTCCGTCTGCGTCTCTTCTGCCGCCGTGTCTGGGTCTTCTGCGGAAAGAACTGTCTCGCTGGGATCTGTGCTCACCATCCTGTGGTACCTGTCCCTGCGTGTTTGGCTGCTCAGCACCCTGCGTATTGCCATTGTCTCTTCCCTGTCCGTCCGTTCTGTTCTGATACCGGTTGTCACGGCGTCTGTCATTCCGGTTATCACGATTGCGGTTGTCATTTCGATTCTCACCGCTGCGATTTTCATTCACACGGCCGTCTCCGCCACGATTCTCACCACGGTCTTCTCTGCCGCGGTTATTGTCTCGGCGAGTGTCATTGTTACGGTTCTCGCCACGGTTGTCGTTTCGGTTCTGGTTCTCGCCACGATTCTCATTTCGATTGTCGGCACTGCGATTGCCCTCACCGCGATTATAATTCCTGCGGTTGTCATCTCTGCGGCCGTCACGTCTGCGATTGTCACTGCGGTTCTGATTTTCGCTATCTGCTCTCTGTTCTCTACGATCCGGACGCTGCTCCGCGCGTTTTTCCTCGCGTTCCAGTGCCTCTTCTTTTTCCTCGATCTGCTCTAACTTTTCCAGCTCGCGCTGCTCTTCCTTGGACAGTTCCTGTCCGCCCTTCTTACCGCGACGTCTCTTGAACTGTAAGGTATCAGCCTCGTACTCCTTCAGTTCCTTCTCGTCACCGACTTCCACCAGTACCTTAACCAGCTGACGCAATACATTCACGCTCTGTACTTCGCCGTGCAGTCCGTCTGCCGTCGTCACATAATCACCCACACCGGGAAGCTTGCGGTTCAGCTCTTCGTAAGTATCTTCTTCATTTTTCAGACAGCACATCAGTCTGCCGCAGACTCCGGAGATCTTCGTCGGATTTAAGGAAAGATTCTGCTCCTTCGCCATTTTGATAGATACCGGTACGAAATCCGACAGATAGCTGTGACAGCACAAAGGCCGTCCGCAGATACCGATACCACCGCGGATCTTCGTCTCATCACGGACACCGATCTGGCGCAGCTCGATACGGGTCTTGAACACACTTGCCAGATCCTTTACCAGCTCACGGAAGTCGATACGTCCGTCCGCAGTAAAATAGAACAGCACCTTATTGTTGTCAAAGGTATACTCTGCATCGATCAGCTTCATCTCCAGACCATGCTTTAAAATTTTCTCCTTGCAGATCTTGAAGGCTTCCTTTTCTTTCTCCTTGTTGGCAGTCTCCTGCTCGATATCTCTCTCTCCGGCGAGTCGCATCACGGGTTTCAGAGGCTGGATCACCTTGTCATCCTCTACCTCATGCACACCCGCTACAACAGTACCGAACTCAATTCCTCTGGCGGTCTCCACGATCACGTGGTCGCCTCTCTTTATCTCAAACTGCAGCGGATCGAAGAAATATACCTTGCCCGCCGTACGAAATCTTACACCGATTACTTTTGTCATATCTATCTACCTCACTGATGCCGGTGGCATCTTCACTTAAAATAAAAATAGCAGTCACCTGCGCAAAATGCGCCTGCAACTGCTATTTTAGCATATCTTTTCGGAAATGACTACTGTAAACTTAGGATCTGAGTTCCACACCCAGCTTATTGTTCAGGTTCTTGAGGATCTTCTTCACGTAGCCGTCGACTGCCTCTGTGGTGAATTCCTCGTCCTTCGGAGCAAAGGTCACGGTGAATGCCATGGACTTCTTCTCGGGGCCTACCTGTAATCCCTCGTAAACATCGAAGAGTTCTACGGATTCTACGAAGCTGCTGGCTTCCTCGATGGCCTTCTCTACCTCACCACAGGTAACGGACTTGTTCATTACCAGTGCCAGATCTCTGGTCTCCTTTGCGAACTTGGAGATCGGTGTGAAGGTAGGAACCTTGCCGTATACAGGACGCAGGGCCTTCAGATTGATCTCTGCAATGTATGCGGATTCACGCATATCTTCTTCCTTCTGGATCTCGTAGGTCAACTGACCTAAGTAGCCGATCTCTTCGCCGTTGTACAGGATCTTTGCGGTACGGTAAGGATGCAGGAAGGTCTTCTTGTCCTCTACATATTCGAAATCAATGAACAGAGTCTCTGCTACGGTGTCTACCAGACCTTTCAGAGTGAAGAAATTCTCTTCCTTACCCCAGATACCGATGCAGATAGTCTCTCTCTCATCGGGATACTCGGTCAGAGGCAGATCCTTAGGGATGAATTTATTGCCGATCTCGTATACTCTGCCTTCCAGACAACCGTTCTTCTGGTTGCGTGCGATTGCGTGGATCATCTGGGGTGCCAGTGTGGTACGCATCAGGGACAGATCCTCATTGATCGGATTGATCAGACGGATCGCATGTCTCTCCGGTGCATCCTCAGGCAGATCTAAGAGGTTCAGATCGGAAGGGGAGAAGAAGGAGTAATGTACGCCCTCAAATGCGCCCTGTGCACACAGTGCTCTCTTGATCTTAAGCTCTGTCTTCTGCTTCGTATTCATACCGCCGCTGGTTACTGCTGCTGCTTTCAGGAAAGTCGGGGTTACGTGGTCGTAACCGTACATACGGATGACTTCCTCTGCAATATCGGGATAAGATTCCATATCTTCACGGTATGCAGGTACCTGGATGGTCAGTTCATCACCGTTAATCACGGGCTGGAAATTCAGAGACTTTAAGATTCTCTCGATGTCAGCGGTAGGTACTTCGATACCCAGTACGCCGTTCACCTTCTTGATGCTTGCCTTCATCTCGGTGGGTTCAATGGAGTTACCGGTGTTTGCCTCTACGTGAGTAGAGGATACTTTACCACAGCCCAGCTCCTCGATCAGATGCAGTGCTCTCTTGCTTGCCATAACGGTAGCATACTCATCCACGCCTTTGGCATATCTCTGGGAGGAATCGGAAGACTGTCCCAGTGCTCTGGAGCTCTTACGGATATTGTCTCTTGCAAATTTTGCGGACTCGAAGATGACAGCCTCTGTGGTATCGCGGATCTCGGAATTTAAACCGCCCATGATACCTGCCAGTGCTACGGGCTTTACGCCATCGCAGATGACGAGGTTGTTTTCGTTTAATTCGAACTCTTTTTCATCCAAAGTCACAATCTTCTCTTTGTCATGGGCACGTCTTACATGAATGGCATTACCTTCAATGTAAGAAGAGTCAAATGCGTGCATAGGCTGACCCAGCTCTTTTAAGATGTAGTTCGTGATATCTACCACGTTGGAGATAGATCCGATGCCTACCAGTGCCAGACGTCTCTTCATCCATGCGGGGGATTCGCCGATTTTTACATCAGTTACATAGTGTGCGATATATCTGGGGCACAGATCCGGAGCATCCACAGTTACGGTGAAACCGTCCTTGGTAACGCCGCTCTCGGTGTAATCCAGTGCCGGAGTCTTCACGGGTTTGTTCAGGATCGCCGCTACTTCTCTGGCAATACCAAAGATGCTCTCGCAGTCCGGTCTGTTGGCGGTAATGGCAATGTCAAAGATCCAGTCATCCAACTGTAACAGAGGCTTTACATCTGCACCGATCTCGGCATCCTCCGGCAGTACCAGCAGTCCGTTGTAGCCTGCACCGGGATACAGATCCTCGTTCAGTCCCAGCTCGGTACCGGAACACAGCATACCGTAGGACTCATAGCCGCGCAGCTTACCTTTTTTGATCTTCATGGTGCCTTCGATGGTCACATGATCTTTTGCGGTAGCGTACACCTGTGCACCTTCCAGTGCTACGGGGTATTTGCCGCCTGCATGTACATTGTCTGCACCACAGCAGATCTGCAGGGGCTCTGCACCGCCTACATTTACCTTACATACATGTAAGTGGGTCTCGGGGATCGGCTCACACTCTTCTACCAGTCCGACTACCACGCCGCTGATGTCCTTACCTACTTCGTAAGATTCCTCTACCTCGAATCCGCAGGAAAATAACTTTTCCTCCAACTCCTTGGCTTCTACATCTATATCCACATATTCTTTTAACCAACTAAGTGGTACTAACATATCTTTTACCTCCTTCGATGCCGTCTTGTACGACATCCTCTCGTAATGTTCCTTGCATCGTTACTGTTTTAAAATCATATTCCTGTGATCTTAGTCATCATTGATCTGATCCAGTACACGCATATCAGATTGATATAACAGTTTGATATTGTTAATACCGTACTTTAACATTGCCAGACGTTCAATACCGATACCGAATGCCAGTCCGCTGTACTCCTCGGAGTCAATGCCGCAGTTCTCCAGCACCTTCTTATTTACAATACCTGCACCCAGTACTTCGATCCAGCCGGTACCCTTGCACAGACGGCAGCCGCAGCCACCGCAGGCGAAGCAGCTGACATCGACCTCTACGGACGGCTCCGTGAACGGGAAGTAAGAAGGACGCAGTCTGGTGGTGGTGCCTTCACCGAAGATTTTCTGTACCAATACTTCCAGCATACCCTTCAGGTCGCACAGAGTGATGGTCTTGTCCACTACGAGGCCTTCCATCTGGGTGAACATGGGAGAATGGGTCGCATCATCATCGGAACGGAACACCTTACCGGGGCTTAAGATCTTGATCGGAGGCTTCTGGCTCTCCATGACATGCACCTGACCTGCACTCGTCTGCGTTCTTAATAGGAATTCCGGAGACAGGTAGAAGGTATCCTGCATGTCTCTTGCGGGGTGATCCTGTGGGGTATTCAGTGCGGTAAAGTTGTAATAATCGGTCTCGATCTCGGTTCCCTCGTATACGCTGAAACCCATGGATGCGAAGATATCGATCAGCTGGTTACGCACCTGGGTTACAGGATGGAGGTTACCGGTCTTGCGGCTCTTTGCCGGCATGGAGATGTCGATCTTCTCACTCTCGTAACGCAGCTCCATCTCTTTTTCTTTTAACTTTGCATTCAGCTCATCAAAATGCTCGGTTGCCCAGTTCTTCAGTTCGTTGACTCTCTTACCGAAATCAGCCTTCTCTTCCTTGGGCACGGAACCCATCTGCTTCATCAATCCGCCGATGATACCGTTCTTGTCGAGAATCGTTTTCTTGTACTCATACACGCCCTTGGTGTTCTCAATCTTCTCCAGCTGTTCCCGGATGTCGGCTTTGATCTGTTCGACTTTTTCATTCAATTCGTTTAAATCTGCCATCTTGCTCCTCATTTCTGTGTGCTTTTTGCACACTGTGCTTATGCACACGTATTTTTACTTGTGCCTGGGATGGGTATGTTGCCTTGCTCTATTGTAACTATTCAGAGCCTCATTCGCAAAACCGCACCTGCGATGCTTACTTTTGGCGAATAGATACAAAAAACCGCGCATACAAATCCACCCCATTGGGACGAATTCATATCCGCGGTACCACCCAAATTCCTTATGTGAAAACTACATTTAAGTTCACGATAAGACTCTTAACTCACGTAACGAGTGAGGAACGTCATACCCTACCAAATCCCATTGACTCTTCCGGTATGCGGCTCGCGTGTGAATTTCGATTCCAGTTGAACCTCAGGAAGCTTTTCAGCCGGTGAGCTTCCCTCTCTGTCAGGAAAAAAGAATCTTACTGTGCACGTTCATTGCCTTTACTTTGATATGATAATACCGAAATAGCGGAAATGTCAAGGTTTTTTAACTTACTCTCCGAATATGAAAATTTCAAAAGTTAATTCCACCCCCTTTCTTTGCTCAAATTACGGTTTATCACTAAGTTGATAACTTTAATTTTAAAATATCATTATTTCATCTATATACTATACATTCTCTTCAATTTCAAATATTTCATTTTTAATTAATTTATAAGCCATATTTTGTCACCTTTACCCATATGGTATCTTCATCCGTCAGACTATGCTCTTCTCGCCGTATCTCCCTTCCCTGTTCATCATACTGATATAATATTGTTTCCCCATGAGTTTTACTTCCCACAGTACAGGACGTCCAGACTTCTTTCTCCAACACCCCGTCTTCTCCGTAAGTATAATTGCTCTCCACAATCGTATCATCACTGGACTCTCTATTCTCTCCATCTCTGTATGTTTTCGTTATACGAACCAACTGATTTTCATCATTATATTCATAATCTATCTTACATACCGAAATGCTGCTATCAGGTCTTTGTACCAGTTGGAAAGTCGGATCTCCATGACGATTGTATAAAGTCACATCATAATAAAAAAAATCTTTGCCTTCTCCCGCATAACAATAGATTTCTTTTCTGCGCTCCGTATCCATACTATATTTATAAGAATACGTTTGCGAATACAATTTTCCCCGTATTATTTCTTGTGAAAGTATTGCATTTCCATTAGCATCCAGAATTGTTTTTGCCACCCTGTTGTTCTCATTTGTATAAGTCATATTTTGATAACAAAAGTCATCATCATACCTATAGTCATACCGAAAAGATAACCCCATTTCTCCGGTGTTTTCATCCAGCTGATAAATATTCTCCATTGTCAAACGATTCTGCTCATCATATTCATAATCCTGAATTTGCATAACCGTATCTCCACGATAAAATGTTTCCCTGCCGACGAGCGGCCCCTCTTTTGCAAATATATTCCCATCACTTACATCTGTCTCCTCCTGTTGCGCAGATTCTGCATTTTCTTCCTGTGTTGTCAGATATTCCTCTATTCTGTCATACACCTGCTGTGCATCTATAATCCCATGTGCACGAGCATCCTGCTCCAATTTTTGTGAGTAATATTCCAGAATATCATTTTCTCCATTCACATAATTCTCTATCTCCTCCGCATATATTTCCGCATCCATCAGAAAATAGGATTTCTTATTTTCTTCCGATACCTGATCATATATATGCGCATACTGGTGCTGTGCTGCATGGAACATTTCATGATAAAGCGTCTCAAGTACGCTTTGTGGATCATCCGACAAATGCTCTGTGTCTATCTGAATCACAGCTGTGCTATCTCTGTAATATCCCAATCTGTCATTCTCCAATGAAGAAGTTTTCACAGTCACTCTTCGGTCCAACCCTAGATACCTTCCTTGTATATTTGCCATCACCTGCAGCAATTCCACTTTTTCGTCAACAGTTAGTTTGGAATATTCCTCAGGCTGCATTTTCAGTACCTGTTCCATATTCGCTGCCAGAGAATCTTCATCATTATAAGCCGTTGCTTCTATCCCAAATGCACATCCCAACCTTCTATGCGAAACACAGGTATCTATTAAAGCAATGATAATGACCATTGTACAAACCAATGCCCCCACATATTTTGCTCCCCAATAGGCTCTTCTCATTCTGGATAAAATAATTCTTCGACAATCTGCTTTTTCTTTTATTCTACGCACAAATAGGACCATCACATAGCATCCCCAGAACATCCCCGCCACGCACAACACCTTTTTACACCAATCGCTCCTATAATACAAATAGGTGTAAATGGTGTATCCACCCGGAATCAGAGGGATTGTTATTACTATATTTCTCCAGTTACGTGCATATCGTCCCAAAAGTAGCAGATCCAGCAATGCTCCCATAAATATTGCAACTATCAAAAGTATGAATGATTGCAGTTCCGAAAATCCCTTCATAGCGGAAAAGATGGTAATGTAATATATCCATAGAAAAATAATATTTCCATAGATCATATTGATAATATATCTCTTTTTCCCCATTTCATTTCTGATCATAGTATTTTATCCTTCCATCCATTTGACTATGGCCGTTATCCCCTGTAATACATTTGTTTATGGCTCTTCGGCTTTTCAGGAATCGCAAGCTTGATTTCGCCGCTTTCTACTAATGGAAGAATATATTTTTTCATAGCATATGTTCCGGAAGAAAGTCCCAGATACTCACAGATTTCCTTTCTGGTTCTTGGAGTTTTGCAGAACAAAAGCAGCCTTTCGGTCTCTTCATCCTTTTCCGTTAAACTCTCCACAGCTTCTTTATAAAAAGTAACAATAAAACTTCCTCTTTCATCCGCAAACACAGGCTCGGGCAATCCATACTTTTCCATTTCTTTTCGTATTGTAGGGATTCCGGAATATCGATTCTCCGTAATTCCCAATGTCTCCAATTCCAATGCCAACACAGGATTTCTTGTGTCCGGCTGCATCTTTCCCAACTGGTCTACGGTAATTCTGCCGTAGATTCCTCCGGGATTGCGAATTTCCATTCTGTCTTCATACATTAATATCTGTATCGGCATTCCTTCCGTATGAATACTGTAATCTCTGTGAACCAAAGCATTGATCACAGCCTCCCTGACCGCAGTAACCGGATATTCTGTGCGATCCTCCCTTGCTCCATTTACGGCATTAATAATAGTCTTTATTTTCCCATTTCTTTTTACAAAACGAATTGCCTTTTCCAACATTTCCGGAATATTTCCTTCTATTCGTTCATTATCAAGAAATCTCTCTCCTTGTTCTCCTACTTCTCCCATTTCTGTTCCAGGGACAGCAACCGCGGTAATGCAAAGTTGGGGAAAATACGCCTGCGGATATGGGCAAAACGTCAATATGGTACTCAAAGTCACCTCATGATTCCGTGTAATACTCATGAGTTCCTGAATACTGTCATCCGGCATTTTAGATAAATTGTTTTTTCCCTCTTTTAAAAGTATCATATAATGCTCTAACGCGGATTTATCCAATGCTCTCATCGTAGCTCTTGGAACTTCCCTGATATCATCCTGATACTTTTTCCGGTATGCTTCATAACTATACACTTCATATTCCGTCATAGGTTCATCGCTGTCACCAACCCGTACATATGAACCTTTCAAGCGTCCTTTTCCTCTATAAAATACCGGTCTTTCTGCAATATCTACTCCGGGTATCTCTGCTGCCACAAAAAATTTTCCCGATTTTTCCACCACTGTCATTACCGGTTGCACAATTGGCTCCATCTGTAAACATTGTTCATTAATCTTTTTCTGAATATCCTGCGGATCATATACTCCAACTTCTTTGTAATTTTGCTTTTCATCAATACCAAATATTATGGTTCCTCCATCATCCTGATTGGAAAAACTGGACAAACTATCATATAGTTTCTGTGTACATCCTTTTTCCGCACTCTTTAATTCCAAAGTCGCTGATTCACATTTTTCTTTTTGAATATCTTGTAATCTATTTAACAATTCTTCCTTCGTCATTTTACTTTTCTCCTTTTCATTTTAAATTTTAACATTATATTTTATTTTATGCAAGAAAGTGAAATCGAATACGCAAAATATGAAATCTAAAACTCAAAAAGTGAAATGGAAAGTAAAATAATTTCACTTTCCATTTCACTTTCTACTTATTCGTGTCTTTCTGTTAACCGTTCTCCTTGATCTCCAGCATCAAAAGCTCCATCGTCAGATCAAAATTAACATTGGCATCTAATCGTCTCTTGGCCTTATCCAATGCTTCGATGACTTCCTCGATTCCTTCATAGCTGCTGCGCTGTGCCACGCGGCGGATAGCACTGATCTCCTCCCTGAAAACAAGGTGATTTACGTCGCTGGTGGCCTTGAACAGGAGTACATCCCGGTACCAGATAGCAATCAGATCCAGGTAATCATTGATCTGAAGTTTGTATTCCGTGATTTTTTTGATTGCTGCGGTGATCTCACTCAGATCCATATCCTGAATGTATTTTAACAGCGACAATGCCTCGTTTTTGATATTATCAAAATCTTCACTGGAGGCCAGGGATTTTGCTTTGCCGATATTGCCTCTGGCAAATGCCACACATACCTCTGCCTTGTAATCCGGTACCTGTAGCTGCTGCATCAGGTACTTCCGCACCAGGTCATCCGCTACCGGCTTCATATTCAATACCACACAGCGGCTCAAAATCGTAGGCAGCAAAGCATTCACATTAGAGGTCAGCAACATGATCACTGCGTATTCAGGCGGCTCCTCCAACGTTTTCAGAATCGCATTCTGCGCCTGCGGCGTCATCTTCTCCGCTTCATTCATGATATATATTTTGTAACGACTGCTGTAGGGCTTGATGGCAATATCATTATTGATCTGCGCACGGATGTCATCTACGCTGATGGTATTCGGCTTCTCATGACTGACATAAATAATATCCGGCTGGTTATCCGACAGTGCCTGCTTACAGGAATGACATTCCTGACAAGGCTCCGTCCCACCCTTTTCACATTGTAAGGTCATAGCAAATACTCTGGCAATGAATTCTTTGCCGGAAGACTTTTCACCGTTGATGATATAGGCATGGGAAATTTTTTTCGCCGAAATAGCGTTCTGTAAATGTTCTTTGATCTGTTCCTGACCGATAATGTCATGAAATGTTGCCATTGGTATTCCCCCTGTCCGTATCTGTTTTCGTTTCTCGTATACTTATTACTTTTACGTATTTTTCAAATATTTAACGTTATCGTACTGTTTTTCGATAAACTATGCAAGTTCTAAAAGACTGATTTTGTAAATTAATTTTCGAGCGTTGCATAGCTGCTTAAGATTTACGTATCGCATTCAGGTAAAGATATCGAGCAATAGTCCACGAATCTCTCCGATCTTATTCAAGATCGCCAGGTTATCCTTCTCATCCTTCATCAGTTCCTGTGCCAGCTGATCCAGATTCTCGTCCACCAGACGGATAATGCCATATACCCTGTGCCGTCCTCTTCTGTCCAGAAAATTCTCTCTGGAAAAAGAATGGGATCTCGTCACGACTTCGTTCAGGAATTCCTTGACCAGTCCACGGTAATGCCGCATATCCTTCACATCCCGGCGCTTCGCCAGCTTTTCTCCCTCTGTCGTGATCTCCGCCATGAGGTTTGTCAACCGCTCCTGGAGCTCCGCCTCCTCCACATGGCTCGCCAGCATGAACTTGAAGCTGCCATCTGTGGGCGCTGTATTCTGTGTCTGCTCCACCGGAGCAGGCTGCTGTATCTGATTGACTCTCATTTCCATACGCCCACCTCTTTTCTTTTATAATCTATCCATCTAATCATGTATGCTATCGACAGTAAGCCTTTTTAATTCCAGGCAATGATACCCTATTGCTATACACCTTATTCTTCGGTCAGATTCCGGCTTCTCTTAAGTACTTCGTAATATCCTGCAGACATTTCGTCAAATCTGTATTTTCAAATCGTTCCCTGATGCCTGCTGCCGCCAGCTTCTCCTCGGAGAAATCCGCACTGTCAGCGAGGAATCTGCGGCACATCTCCTCATACTTCGGCTTCTCCTGGCGAAGCTCTCTGTCCAGTGCCCGCTGTAAGCGCACACCGTCGTCCAACTCGATATAGACCGGAAGGATTGCTTCAGTGCCAAAATATGCAATCATTTTCTCATAGCCTTCCAACGTACCGATCATGAGATAGTTCTGTTTTTCCAGATCAATCTGCCCGTCGTCCACCGTAAAGTATCGCCAGATACCATAGACCGTATCGTATGCCCTGTCCTCGATGATCTTTCCCTGCTCCTTCAAAGCCTGAAAACCTGCCTCGTCAGTGAAAAAATACTCTACGCCGTTCTGTTCTCCGGCGCGGATCGGTCTTGTCGTATAAGGCACGATAGTCCGAAGATCCATCGTGCCTTTTAATAATTCTTTGAATATGGTGTCTTTCCCGGAAGAACTTTTCCCGCAAAGATACACTATTTTACCCATAGTTCTCTCTTTTCTGTTGTCACACTGCATTTTGGTCTCATCCCACCAGACAGTCTGTGCTGTATGATAATGTTTTTACAACTTTTTCTTTGCCCGACAAAATATCTGATTTGTATCCTCGATACTCTCTGCTTACGCATCGTAATCAAATTCGTCGTTCGCCGTATACTCTTAGACAAATATACACTTTTTACGGAATATTAGCAACTACTGTCTATATTTCATTACTCTACTTCTACCACATGAATCATATCGGTCTTACCTACCACACCCAGAGGAACGCCTGCGGTAATGACAACTGTGTCACCGGTCTTTACCAGGCCTGCCTGCTTTGCTTTGAAGACAGCTTCCTCGAACAAAGCATCGGTGGTCTGCTCCTTCTGAATCATCACGGGCTTCACGCCCCACAGCAGATTCAGCTGGCGGTAAACCTTTTCATCCAGCGTACATCCGATGATCTGGCATCCGGGCTTATAACGTGCGATCATGTTCGCGGTGAACCCGGACATGGTTACAGTGATGATCGCTGCTGCCTTCAGGTCAGATGCTACACTACAGGTTGCATAAGAGATTGCAGTTGTGATATCCGGCGTCTCCTGACGGTCTTCCTTTACCTTCTGCATTCTTCCGCGGTAGTCGATATCCTGCTCCGCTCTCTCGGCGATACGTGACATGGTTCTGACTGCCTCTACGGGGTACAGACCGGCTGCACTCTCTCCGGACAACATGATTGCCGTGGTTCCGTCGTAAATGGCGTTTGCGATATCCGTTGCCTCCGCTCTGGTCGGACGGGGATTCTTGATCATGGATTCCAGCATCTGGGTTGCAGTGATTACGTGCTTGCCCTGTGCCACTGCCATCTTGATCATCTTCTTCTGCAGGATAGGTACTTCCTCCAGAGGAATCTCGACACCCATGTCACCACGTGCAACCATGATGCCGTCCGCTGCGGTAATGATCTCTTCCAGGTTCTGAATACCCTGCATATTTTCAATCTTAGCGATGATCTTGATCTTGCTGCCTCTGTCCTCTACGATCTTGCGGACTTCCTGAATATCTTCCTTCGTTCTGACAAAAGAAGCTGCGATAAAGTCAAATCCATGCTCTACACCGAATACAATATCCGCCAGATCCACCTCACTGATATAAGGCATGGACAGAATCGCACCGGGAACATTCACGCCCTTATGGTTGGAGACAAAGCCGCCGTTGATGACTTTACATACAATGTCCTCGCCCTTAATTTCTTCCACGGTCATCTCGATCAGACCGTCATCGATCAGGATCGTAGTTCCGACTTTAATGTCATTTTTCAGATTCTTATAAGAAATGGTCGCTCTCTCAGCAGTTCCCATGATCTCTTCCGTTGTCAGGATAAATTGCTGACCGGATACCAGCTCTACCTTACCGCCTTCAAAATCACGCAGACGGATCTCCGGGCCCTTCGTATCCAGCAAAGTAGCTACCGGCAGTCCCAGCTCCTTGCGGACTTTCAGTACTCTGTTGTATTTTACCAGCTGCTCCTTGTGACTTCCGTGGGAAAAATTAAAACGTGCCACATTCATTCCAGCGAGCATTAACTCTCTTAATTTTTCTTCACTCTCACTGGCAGGGCCTATGGTACAGATAATCTTGGTTTTTCTCATACGAACTTAATCCTTTCTGCTGCTAAATTTTCAAATACTTTCCAAATTAATTTCAAATACAATTACTTTCTGCATTTCCTGATTTCTGAAGGTTTGGCAGTCAATACTTTCATGCGATAATCCGTAGTCCCGGTCACGCCCTGGACATTCAGGCCTTCCTGCAGATACTGTGCCAGTAACCTGCAATGGATCTCTTCCACCTGCTCTCCCGGCACCAGTACCGGAATCCCTGGTGGATACAGATTCACGAACTCTCCGGCGATCCTTCCCACTGCCTGTGCCAGAGGGATTTCCTCTTTGGGTGCATCCCAGGCATCCGCCAAAGACATGCACACTTTGGGCTGTATGTGATAAAGAGACTCTTCTTGTATCTTTTTGCCTTGCAAATTATCCTTACCAATCACATCTCTGCGATTTACGGATAAACTCATACCTGCTGTTTCGCTGCAACCCTGACTCTGCCCACTATACTCAGCTTTGCTTTTTTCTACAGAATCCTCGGCACATTCTGTCAGAACGGATTCCCGTTTTTCCGCTGAAATCTTCCGGTCTATGGCAAGAAGTGCCTCTGTCATTCTCCGGTAAGCTTCCTCCCCGTCACCGATCGTAAACATCGCAAGGCAATGATCTGTCGCCGCCATTTCGAGCTGAAGATGATACTCTTCCAACAGAATATCATAAATTTGTTGTCCTGACAAACCTGCCTTACCGGACAAAATGACCAGTTTCCCGATATCCTGCGTATCATCCGGCCTAAGGAACTCCAAATTTTTACACTGTGACAGCTGCTCCAGCATTTTCTCATACCGATCACGGAACTGTTGAAATAGCGTCTCTCCCTGTTCCTCTACGATTTGCAGCGCATTGTCAATTCCTGCCATTAATACATAGGATGGGCTGCTGGACTGGTAAATATGCAAAAAACGTTTTAACAACTCTCTGTCGATCAGATCTCCGCTTACATGAAGCAGCGCACTCTGCGTAAGTGCCGGCAACGTCTTATGCACACTGTGAATCACAAGATCCGCGCCGCACTGACAACTGTTCTTCGCAAATCTGTCCGTGAAACCCAGATGTGCTCCATGCGCTTCATCTACGATTAACGGAATCCCATACTGATGAACGATCCTGGCAATTTCCGCAATCTGTGCGATTCTTCCTTCATAAGTCGGCGACACCAGAAATACCGCATCCGGAACCGGTTCCTTTTTCAAAGCTTCCGCAATCTGTCCGGGCGTTACCGCATCATAAATATCATACTCCTCCATCATCTCCTGATACAGATAAGAAACTGTTAAATTTCTCAAGTACACCGCATGATAAGCTGATTTATGGCTTCCCCTTGTCATGAGGATTCGTCCGCCCTTAGGCACCGCAGCACTGATTGCCGCTAAGATTCCACCGGTACTCCCGTTGATCAGATAAAAGCTTTCTTCCGCACCGTACAATTTCGAAGCTTTTTCCTGCAATCTACAAAAAATCTCCTCCGGCGCATGAAGATTATCGAAGCCATCAATCTCCGTAATGTCAATCTTCATGATTTCCGGCGGTAGTTCTCCGTATAACTGCCTTTTATGTCCCGGCATATGATAAGGATAATAATCCTCTTCACTATATGCTTTCAGTCTCCGGTACAGTTCTCCCACTAGTACAATTCTCCTATATAAGTTTACTCCTGCTTTCAGAACGCCTTTCCGATTGATTGTTCCTCAGTTCTGTCTTGTTTCTTGCTGTCTTTATTTTGAGTTTTGCTTTGATTCTCGTTTTTATTTTCGTTGTCTATTTATTGCTTCTCATTACGATTTTCCTGCATATCACGTAATTTGGCGATCGTTGCACCATGTCCTTTGTGAACATGAAATGTCTCCATCAGAGAACACCATTTATCCGCCATCGTAACGATCCAGGCTTCCCTGCACATAGGCATGGCTGAAATCGTGAGCGGCCACATATGTTTTTTAATGATATCTTTTTCTCTCGGAGTCAAGTGATATTCTTTCTGCGCATTGTTCAGCGCTCTTCCGGGGTGGTAAAAGCCATGCAATTTGTGCGGACTGATATGATCCGGCGTATGCCAGTCATACAGAAAATAATCATGTAGCAGCGCGCCGCGGATCAAATCCTTTTTCTCGCATGGAATATGCAGTTTTTCACTCAATGCAAGGCTGTATTTTGCCACATTCATGCTGTGGTCGTTCACCGTCATATTCCCGTGCTGTACATGTGTCTTCGTCGATCTAAAGTTATCAGAACGCAGAATATCCGGGGCTGCTGCCCGGATCTCCTGTCTGAGTTCCCGTTCTCTTTCGAATCTTTTCTTCCACTTCCGTACTTTCTTAGCTGAACGCTGCTTCATATCGTCGCCTTCCTTCCGAAAATTCCCTCTTCCGTACAGAAAACATCTTGTGATAAATTCTAGTAATAATAACATACCACCGGGAAGCCGGTAGACACATACTCATAAATAGCCGCTGCCATATTTAACGGTAAATTGACACATCCGTGAGAACCGGCAGTCAGATAAATCGTGCCGCCAAAGCTTCCTCTCCATGTTGCATCATGCATACCTACGTTTCCGTTAAACGGCATCCAGTAATTTACCGGTGTCTCATAATCTGCTCCACGCAATACCGCATTTTTTGTCTTATAAGTCAAGCCAAATACACCGGGAGGTGTTATACAACCGGCTTTGCTCATATTGCCGGACACGAAATCTGTTTCTAATACAATATTACCGTCTTTAAACAGATACAAATGCTGGTTCGTCAGGTCAATCTCTACATAAGAATTACCGATATCGTTGCTTCCCTTTTGCGCACCCTTACTGCTGTAGACCGGCTCCTTACTGATCACTTCACCCTTTTCAATGCTCTGTGTCAGTTCCTTGCTCTCCTCAGTGCGATCGGTTTTCCAACCGAAAGCGCCGCTGGGCAGATTCAGTTCTATGCCCTGCACCGTAGTGAATTTTCTCTTTTTGCCGTAAGTATCGTATTCCTTGGCCTGCTCTGCCACGAACTCCGCAATTGCGTCTTCATCAAGCGCAGGGGTCTTATCATCCAACTGAATCCACTTACTGATCATGTCTGCGTCTACAACGACTTGATTGTCATTCCAGTTATAAGTAATCTGTGCACTTACCCACTTGTTCACTGTATCGCAGGCTTTTACCAGTGTCTTATCGTCTGAAGTCACTTTTGCGGCCATGTAACATCCCTGTGCTTCCAGATCAACGGTATCTGTTCCGGCCATAATTGCTGTAGATACAACACTTTCTACAAGATTCGTATCTAACTCCGTTCCCAGGGTCTCCGGAACGATCTCATAGCTCTTAGTCTTCTCAGAATAATCACTGATATAAGCATTTTCCGGCTGAATCATATTTTTCTTCTGAAGTAACGGCATCTGCGTCAGCTGCTCTTGTAATTTATCCTGATCAAAGCTTACATTCTGTATCACATTATAGTTTTCGGTTGTCCATAACATCTGAATCCATAAAAATTCATTCTGCTTATCCAACACTTCCTGTGCTACAGCCTGTGTATCTACCCAGTACATGCCGATCTCCTGTGCCGTGATCGTACCGATTTCCTCCTGTACACCGTTCTCATCTCTTCCAAGAATCTGCAGGCTATAGGTCTGCGACTGTTGATCCATAATCGCTGCCACTTGCACTGCCGTAAGATTACTGCAATCGGTGTTGTTGACAAAGCTGTTATTCAGGAAATGAGAATGATAATATACCGCAAAACCGCCATAGACCAACAGAATTACTACAACGATTGCCGCAATGATACCAATCCATTTCTTGCTTTTTTTCGCTTTCTGTACAACTCCTTCGTTCTTTGCCTTCTCGTCCTGAACCTTTTCATCTACCTTTTGCTTTGTTTCTGTTTTCTCTTTGGTTTCAGAATCTTTCTTCGTCTCCAACGGAGTCTTTGTCTCTACCTGTTCTTTTTTATCTTCCTTTGCAACTTCTTCGTTTATTTCTTTTTTATCTGCTTTCATTTTATCTTGTGTGCTCCCTCATATATTTCTGCTGCGCCCATTATAGCATTAATTGTCATAAAAAAACAGTGTGAAAAGGCTGAAAAATTACCCTTTCACACTGTTTTAGAATACTACTTGCACTAATATCATATAAAGTACGGTTCCGGCCGCTATACTGAGCAGCGTATTTTTCTTCCAGATATGAAGTCCGGCTACCACTGCAATAGACAAAAGTTCCGGAATTCCATGATTTCCTGCAAATAAGTGAATCCCTTTGATACAATAAATCACTAAGATGACCATGATCGCCGGTGGCAGCACTTTCCCCAGATAAGTTACCGTAGCCGGTACCTCTCTCTTCCCTCCGAATACCACGAAAGGAATCGCCCTGATCAATAAGGTAACAACTGCTGCAACAGCTATGATTCCGATGGAATGTAACATTTCTTTTTTACTCCTAATAAAATAATTGCTGTGATTGTTAATGCCGGTAATAGGAAAGCGTCCGCTCCCAAAATCACCAGACACAGAATCCCGACAACACCTCCGACTACCGCCGGTGTATGTTCTTTTGCCTCCATCCACTGATTTACCACGATTACGGTAAATAATGCCGTCATTGCAAAATCAATTCCCGTCGTGTTAAAAGGTAATACCTTTCCTGCCAGTGCTCCGACACAGCTCCCGACAATCCAGTAGATATGATCCAGCAGAGAAATATAGAAGCTGACCCGTTCCTCACTCATCTCCTCCGGAACCTTCAGATCACATACCAGGGAAAACGTCTCATCCGTTAGGGAAAATACCATATACGGATATATTGCCCCCATTTTCTTAAACTTTTCCACAAAAGACAATCCATAAAACATATGTCTGCCGTTGACAAACAATGTCATGATCAACGTATACCACAGACCTGCTCCTGCCGTCAGCAATGTCACCAATACGAACTGCATACTTCCCGCATACACAAACACACTTATAAAAAATGCCCACCAGAAACCGTAACCTGCATCATTCAACATCAATCCGAAAGCAAATCCCAGGAAAAGATACCCCAACATCACCGGAATCGACTGTACGATTGCATATCGCAATTCCTTTCTTTTGTTTTCCATATCTTTAGCTCTTTCGTTTTATTCTTCTACCCAAGTAGTAATTTTTTACAGTAACACTTGACAGCGTATTTTAGCATAAGGTTTTGTCGCTTACAATGTTCACAAATATGCTATTTTCATTTCTATGCAAAAAAAAGATCAATGTATCTATCCTACATTGACCTTGCTGAATGAGACACGGGGGATTCGAACCCCCGACAACTTGATTAAAAGTCAAGTGCTC
>ERZ1034946.217-NODE-217-length-38995-cov-7.292193_pt1 | contig 38995 bp, 35 predicted proteins | sample MGYA00520591_ERZ1034946 | MGnify/ENA primary metagenome ERZ1034946 (study PRJEB33766, sample SAMN09781753) | gut metagenome | biome: gut microbiome | host: Homo sapiens | place: Madagascar | study: EMG produced TPA metagenomics assembly of the PRJNA485056 data set...
TTCATTTTCCGCTCAGTTTCAAGCTGTATCTCCTGCAGGCGGATTAGCTGGTGGCTGATCTTTGAGGGCAGTGTGTCCTTAGTTTCCAGATTTTTGGTCAACTCCTTATGATTTATCATCTGGCTTATTGCATCTGATATACCGGCAAACTGTCTCTCGTATCTTCGCCTCATTATTAAAAAAGATATAAGCCAGCCAATCAGCAGAAAACCTATAATTAAAATAAGCACAATTATCTTTTCCATCTACCGCTTACTCCCCAAACACATAACCCATTCCAAATACATTCCTGATGTATTCCATGCCCTCTGCTGTTTTTCCAAGTTTTTTCTTAAGGCGGTTTATGGTGACACTGACAGTGTTATCTCCCACAAAGTTTCCGTCAATGTCCCATACCTTTTCCAGTATCATCTCTTTGGATAAAACCTGTCCCCTGTTCCTCGACAGGTATTCCAAGAGCTTATATTCCCGCGATGTGAGCTGTAGCTTTTCCTGCCCTGCGGACACGGTTCTCTTCTCATAATCAATCCTTAAGCCCTGATATTCCAAAGCGTCTCCATCGCTGCCTTTTCGCCTCAGCACTACCTGAATACGGCGTTTTAGGATTTCTGTCGAAAATGGTTTTACGATATAATCCTCACAGCCTCTCTCGTAGGCTCTGAGCATGTCAGCCTCCTCGTCTCTGGCTGTAAGGAAAATAACCGGGATGTCCTTTGCCCTTTCTATCACGGAAAAGCCCAGTCCGTCCGGCAGAGTCACATCCAGTATCAGCAAATCCAGCTCACTTTTTAACAGCTTTAATCCATCTGCTACGCTATAGCCCTTATAAATCTGATACCCTTCTTTTTCCAGCAAAAGTGCCAGAGATTCATTTAGCAATCTGTCATCTTCAATCAGACCTACTTTTATCATGATGCAAGCTTCCTTTTCTGTCATCGGCAATTCTGTATGCAAAGCTGTCAAAACACTTATACTCTGCTAGTTAAGCGATTTTATCATATTTGTATACACAGCCTCTCTCATCTCCTTATCGCTCATTATCTCATAGTGTGCCCCTATCTGGCAAGTTATAAGCACAGCATACTGAATCATTGCAGTGAGGATTGCAAGACAGCGTTTTCTCTTGTCTGTCTCTGTAAAAGCTCCCTGCGCATAACCGTCCTCCATAAATTCATCAATGGTCTGGCAAACGTACTGATATGCCTCATAGCCAAAATTGCCCGGCTCACATTCCTCAAGCTTCTCCATAGGCGGCTCTGCCGGAAGCCCTGCATTCATCCTGAACAGATGCTTAAACATCATATTGTAATCCTTGTTTTCACACAGCCAGTCCATGATTTTATAGCATCTTTTTTTGAAATCCTTCTCCTTAAAGGCAGACTCCACCAGCAAGGCTATCTTGTTGGCATACTCAAACATGAGGGCATTGGCAATAATTTCCTCCTTGGAAGAAAAATACTCATAGGCTGTGCCCTTGCCGATTCCAGCTTTCTGGGTAATGTCCTGCACCTTGATGGATGAAAGCTCCCTGTCTCCCTTAAGGAGCTGGGAGACCGCCTCATACATGAGCCGAACCTTCTCTGGAGGATTCTTTATATTCTCAACCTTAATCTCGATTTTCATTTAAGAGTCCTCCCTCATATCCTTTTCCCTGTTGAAGACATCATAGATACAAGGAATCACAATCAGGGTCAACACTGTTCCATATATAAGTCCACCTATAATCGTAATGGCCATCGGTCTCATCATTTCTGAGCCCTGTCCCATGCCAATTGCTGATGTAGACATGGCAAGTATGGTTGTCAGCGCAGTCATAAGGATTGGACGGATTCTGGTCTTTCCTGCATCTATAATTGCATCATGCTTGCTCATGCCGGCTCTTCTTGCCTGATTGATATAGTCAATAAGCACAATACCATTATTTACTATAAGTCCTGCAAGCATTATAAATCCAAGCATTGATATAGCTCCAAGCTCCTGTCCTGTGATGATAAGTCCCAGGAAGCCTCCTGTAAAGGCAAGAGGAATGGAGAACATAATTATAAATGGTGATGCCAGTGACTGGAACTGGGCAACCATAATGAGGTAAATAAATATAACTGCCAGTACAAGCATGAGTCCCATCTGGCTCATTGCGTCATTTATGGTCTCATCCTCACCAACCATCTCCACGCTGTAGCCCTCTGGTACGTCAAGCTTATCCAGTGATTTCTGAATCTTGTTGGATACAAGTGTTACATTGTGGTTCTCGTCTATTCCGCCTGATACCGTGATGTATCTGGTCTGTGAATCCCTGTGAATAGTGCTCAGGGTGTTTGTCTCTTCTATATCACAGATTCTGGTAAGTGGTATCTCCTCTTCCTCCCCATCATCATTGACATGGGTAAAGGTAAGGGCTTTTATATCCTCCACTGTAAGCTCTGACTGGTCTTCGGTCTGTAAATATACCTCGTACTTTTTAATATCTGTTGATATGGTTGTGGCACTCTTGTTTGATGATATATCCGCATAGACTAACTGGAATACCTGGGCAACAGTGTAACCGTATTTTGCAGCCTCTTCTTTATCAACAGTAATCTTAAGCTCTGCTGTTGTATCATTCAGTCCGTCATCAATGTCAATAACGCCCTCTGTGTCCTCAAGTATCTGCGCAACATCCGCTGCAATGTCCTGCAGCTTGTCCAAATCGCTTCCCTTGATTTTTACCGCAATACCCGAACCAAAATAAGAGGTCATATCCATGGATGAGGTATCTGTACTGATATCGCAGTCCATATCCTTGGTTTTTTCTGCAATCTGGTCTGCCACCTCTGAGGAGCTTACATCTGAATCCTCATCCAGAATAATATACATGCTGACAGAGTCTGTGGATGAGCTCATAAGGCTCATTGTAGAGCTGCCTCCTGCTGTGGCACCGATTGTCTCTATTCCATCTATATCTGATATTCTGTCCATAACCTCATCAGACAAGGCTGTAAGCTCGTCAAAATCAAGCTTCTCGTCCTCCTTTGCAGCAATTGTAACTGACAACTGGTTTGTCTCCATGTCCATATCCATAAAGGTCATTCCCTTTGAGATACAGCCCCAGGCTGAGACAATCAAAAGGGCAATGGCTGCGATAAATACAAGCGGCTTAAATCTCAGGCAGAGCCCAAGGAATTTTCCATAAGCATTTTTCATGGCATCAAACCATGGGTGCTTGATTTCCTTTGTCTTTTTCAATACTCCACATGCCATGGCTGGCACAAAGGTAAGTGCCACTACAAGGCTTGCTATCAGTGTAAATGCTATTGTAAGTGCCAAATCCACAAAGAGCTGTCTGGTAATACCCTCTGTAAAAATAATCGGTGCATACACACTAACTGTTGTGAGTGTGGAAGCTACAATAGCTCCACTCACCTGACTGGCTCCCTCTACAGCAGCCTCTTTTATCGAATATCCCTCTCCTCTCAGACGATAGATATTTTCTATTACAACTATAGAGTTATCAACCAGCATGCCTATGCCAAGCACAAGTCCTGACATTGAGATTACGTTTAACGTTATTCCTGTAAAATACATGATTACTACTGCTGCAATTACAGAAAGCGGGATTGAACATGCAATTACTATTGTAGGCTTTATATCCTTAAGGAAAAGCATAAGCACAATTACGGCGAGTATTGCACCGACAATCATATTCTGCACTACACTATCCACAACTAAATCAATGTATACACCCTGATTCATAAGCACAGCTATATTGAGATTTTCGTTTTCAGCTTCAAGTGCATCAAACTTATCCAGGACTCTGTCTGTTACATCACCTGTTGAATAGCCTGTCTGCTTTTCCAGAGAGAGGATTATTCCCGGGCTGCCGTTTACAACAGCATATGACTCGCCTGAGTTATCAACAATCTCTACATCTGCCACATCCGACACACGAATTGCATCTACCCCATCAAGTCCCATATCCATCAGGACAAGGTTTTTCAAATCATCTATAGAGTCAACTGTGTCACCGATTTTAACAATATACTGGGTTCCATCCTCTGCATTCACATAGCCTGCCGGCATACTGAAATTCTGGGCAGTCAGAATGGATGAAAGTGTATCCATTGATAAAACAGTGTTAAGGTCTGCCTGGTCAAGGGCTGAGTCCTTTTTCTCATCAAGCTGTGACTTTGCATCCTCCAGTGAGTCAGCAGCTATTGCAAGCTGGGCAGACTGCTGTCCTATGTCGATTGCTCCCAGTGCTGCCTGGGAATTTATTGTGTCGAGGGCATCTGATAATGACAGCTTGCCTTCCTCGATTTGGGCAAGCCCTGTCTCAATCGCACTTATTCCTGCATTTACCTGTGCTATTGTTCCTGACACAGAAGCACTTGCAGCCGGTAAATCCTTGTATGTGGTTATGGTTATTCCCATAGTGGACAATTGTCCAAACTGTGATGCAAGCTGGGCATTTGCTGTGTCAATCGCTGACTGGGCAGCCGCCTTCTGGGCTGCCAGCTCCTGAACCTGTGAACTGCTGTCATCAAGTCCAAGGCTCTTCATCTGCTCGATTGCCTGGTCAAGCTGGGCTATGCCGTTTTCTGCATTTACAAGCTGGCTGTAGCTATCAGAAAACTCTCCTGATGCAGCATCCGCATTCTTGTATACAAAGCTGTCAATTTCTGATTTTACAGTATTTAATAAGTCTCTCTGAGTCTTAAGCTCTGCAAGCTGATTTTCTAAATCTGTCTGAGTCTGAAGAAGCTCAGTCTTTTTCTCATTTATTGAGTCTATGCCATCTGAAAGCTGGTCCTTGGCACTGCTTATAGCATTCTGACCACTTTCAATCTGGGATGTGGCGCTGTCCATCTGGCTCTCTGCATCACTGAATTTTGCTTCAATGGCAGACTGTATTTTCTCATTCAGGGCATCAATTTTGTCCTGATTGAGTGTAACCTGTACACTCTCCTTAAGCTCACCAGTGGCACTTACAGAGGCAACACCCTCTATACTCTCAATACTTGGGATAAGCTCATTCTCCACATAATCTGTAATCTGGGATGAATCCATGTCCTTGACATCAACTGCCGCCATGACAATTGGAAGCATATCCGGGTTAATCTGCATAATCACAGGGCTTCCTATGGAGTCGTCCCAGCTGGCAGATAACTGATCCAGCTCCTGCTGTATCTCAATAACGACAGAATCCATGTTTGCATTCTGCTCGTATTCACAGGTTACAATTGAATAGCTGTTGTAAGACATGGAGCTCACATTTTTGATATTTGAGGTGGTTGCCATTGCTGACTCAACCGGCGCTGTAACGTCTGTCTCTACCTCCTCCGGGCTTGCTCCCACATCTGTCGTGATGATAAGTGCATACTGAAAACTCATATCTGGCAGTAAGTCAGTTGTCATTTTGTACAATGATACTATGCCAAGCACGATAACCAGTATAACTCCCACTAACACGGTGTAGGGTTTCTTTACACTGTACTTTGAAAACATAATTTCCTCCTGATTCTGTTAATGGCAATAGATAATTGCCTATAAGCACCCCGACCGACTGGTCGGTCAATAAGATAGTAAAGATTATACTCCGTCAGATTTTCGTTGCAAGTCAGCACTTGATTTCTTAATATATTTTTTATAATTGAAACATCTTGCAGAAAATATTGAGTGTGATAGAATGTTTTATATATAAAAGGACTTGAAATCAGGTTTAGATAAAGGAGATATGACATGACAAGTGGTGGATTCTTAGTATGGTTTTTCATATTTATTTTAATCGTAATTATTGTTGCTCTTATCGCAGTTATCGGAGCTGTTTCCGGAGCTGTTGCCGGAATCGTTGATGACGAGGATACTCTTGAAGAGGAAGGCAGTCTGTAAATAAAACAAGATGACTCTGGCTTACAAAAAAGCTGACTGGGTTTAATCCGGTCAGCTTTTATTTGTTCTGACTTACCACCAAAAGTCTTCCATCATGTGCTAAGTCTGGCTATTTTTATTTTCCTGATGTGGCCTTAAGTCTTGCCATAGCCCTGGCGAGAGAAGCTCTTGAGTGATAGTATTCCTGAATACTCTGTTTCTGACGAAGCTGCTCCTCTGCTCTCTCCTTGGCTTCACGTGCCCTGGCAACATCAATTTCCTCTGGTCTTTCTGCGGTCTCCACCAGAAGGGTAACACGGTTGTTCATGATCTCCACAAATCCCATTCCAACAACTGCATATTCCCAGTTGGCTGTTCCCTCCGGCTGAAAACGCATCTCACCTTCATCAATTGCTATAATCATGTCTTCATGATGTGCCAAAATTTCTTTCTGTCCATCATATTCCGGTACAATTAAAGAACGACATCTTCCGGAATAAAACACACGATTAGCAGATATGATTTTCAAATAAAATGTATTGGCTGCCATATTGCTTTTCACCTTTCCGGTTTTTTACCATGTACATGCTGTTTTCTGCTGCTGTATCCTACTGCATGCTTTTTGCTTTTTCCATGACGTCTTCAATGGTTCCTACGTTAAAGAATGCATTTTCCGGATATTCATCCATCTCACCATCAATGATTGCCTTAAATCCACGGATTGTCTCCTTTAAAGGTACATATACACCCTGAATTCCTGTAAAGTTTTCCGCTACATGAAATGGCTGGGACAAGAACTTCTGGATTTTTCTGGCACGATATACCAGAACCTTGTCCTCGTCTGCTAATTCCTCCATACCGAGGATTGCGATGATATCCTGTAATTCCTTGTACTTCTGCAGTGTTTCCTGCACCTTACGGGCAACCTGGTAATGCTCTTCCCCTACAATATCAGGCTCAAGGATACGTGAGCTTGACTCCAGTGGGTCAACGGCTGGATAAATACCCTGTTCTACAATCTTTCTGGACAATACAGTTGTAGCATCCAGATGGGCAAAGGTTGTAGCCGGGGCTGGGTCAGTCAGGTCATCGGCAGGCACATATACAGCCTGTACTGATGTTACAGAACCATTCTTTGTAGAAGCAATACGCTCCTGTAATTCACCCATCTCAGTTGCAAGTGTTGGCTGATAACCTACGGCTGATGGCATACGTCCTAACAAAGCAGATACCTCAGAACCTGCCTGTGTGAAACGGAAAATATTATCAATGAATAAAAGCACGTTCTGATGCTTATCATCACGGAAATATTCTGCCATGGTAAGTCCTGTCTCAGCGACACGCATACGAGCTCCAGGTGGCTCGTTCATCTGACCAAACACTAGCGCTGTTTTCTCTAATACACCGGATTCTTTCATTTCTGTCCAGAGGTCATTACCCTCTCTGGAACGCTCACCAACTCCGGTAAAAATGGAGTATCCGCCATGCTCTGTGGCTATGTTGCTGATTAACTCCTGAATTAATACGGTTTTACCTACTCCGGCACCACCGAACAAACCGATTTTACCACCTTTTGCATAAGGAGCCAGCAGGTCAATAACCTTTATGCCTGTTTCAAGAATCTCCTCTGCTGGATTCTGCTCTTCAAATGTAGGCGGCTCTCTGTGGATTTCCCACTTTTCAGCGCCCTCAAGCTGGGCACCGCCATCAATTGCTTCACCTAATACATTGAACAGACGTCCTAATGTCTGCTCGCCTACAGGTGTCTTTATACCGCTTCCTGTTGCAGTTACTTCCATATCTCGGCAGAGTCCTTCACTGGAAGCAAGCATAATACAACGTATGGTATTATTTCCTATATGCTGTGCGACTTCCATCACACACTTCTTATCACCATTTAAAACTTCAAGTGCGTCCCTGATTGCCGGTAATTCTTCATCTTCGAATTCCACATCGACAACAGGTCCCATCACCTGGACAATTTTTCCTGTTTTCATTGAAATCACCATGTCTTTCACTATTTTTTGCGTTTTCGCTTCTGCGACTTTGCGCCGGCGATTACTTCTGTTATTTCCTGTGTAATTGCAGCCTGTCTGGCACGGTTATACAGGATACCCAGTTCATGCAACATGTCTCTTGCACTTTTGGATGCTGCTTCCATAGCCATCATTCGAGCATTCTGTTCACAGGAAAAAGATTCTACCAATGCACCATAGACAAATCCGACTACATAATCTGGTACGATTCGATCCATAACTGCCTCAGGGGACGGCTTGAGTGCCAGCTCCTCTCGTGGAATATCCACTGGAAGCTGTATATCAAAGTCCACCTTTTTCAGAGGAAGCAGCTGTAAAATCTGAGCCTCTTCCTGAATGGCATTAATCATACTGGTGTAGATGATGTATACCTCATCCAACTCTTCCTTATTGTAAAGCTCCAAAATCTCTTCTGCAATATTTCTTGCACGATTCAGTGTAGGATTCTGTACAGTATAGTGAAACTGCTTCTGTATTGCAATTCCACGCTGTTCAAAGTAATGACGTCCCAGCTCACCCAGCACGAAAAGCTCATGATTTGGGTGTGAACCCAGATGCTCTTCCGCAAGCTTTAAAATGCTATGGTTATAAGAACCTGCAAGTCCCTTATCTGCTGTGATAACTATATATCCTACCCTGCGATCATCCATAGGTATATCCTCTGTGGATTTGAAGTATATATCCTCAATATCCGGAATATGTCTTAGGATACGGCTCATTTCCGACTGTAATGTGTAGAAATACGGCTCTGTGTCTGCAAGCATCTTTTTAGATTTTTTCAATTTGGAAGAAGAAATCATATACATGGCATTCGTAATCTTTAGGGTATCATTGATACTTTTAATTCGATCCTGAATTTCCTTAGTATTTGCCATAATATTTAACCTTCAAATTCTTTTACTGCGTCCATGATTCGGCTTACCAGATCATCATTGATTGCCTTTGTCTCTTCTATTTCCCTGCCAAGCTCAGGATGTTTTAAATCCATGAATGAAAGGATATCAGCCTGACGGCTCTTTACTTTCTTAGTTGGAATCTGATCAAAAACACCATTGTTTGCCATACAGAGGGTCATTACCTGCTCATGCAGGGAAAGTGGATGGCAGAGCGGCTGCTTCAAAAGCTCCATAAGGGCTTTTCCATGCTGCAGCTGTGCCTTGGTTGCATCATCCAAATCAGATGCAAACTGTGTAAACACTTCCATCTCACGATACTGGGCAAGGTCTATACGGATGCTTCCTGATGCCTTTTTCATTGCCTTGGTCTGAGCTGCACCACCGACACGGGATACTGAAAGTCCTACGTTTACGGCCGGTCTCATACCTGAGTTGAAGAGATTGCTCTCCAGGAATATCTGACCATCTGTAATAGAAATTACGTTGGTTGGGATGTAAGCTGATACATCACCAGCCTGGGTCTCAATGATTGGAAGTGCTGTGATAGATCCTCCACCAAGCTCATCACTGAGACGGCTTGAACGCTCTAACAATCTTGAATGTAAGTAGAATACATCACCAGGATAAGCCTCTCGTCCAGGTGAACGCTCCAAAAGCAGTGACAGTGCCCTGTAAGCAACCGCATGCTTTGATAAATCATCATACACAATCAGGACATCTTTTCCCTGATGCATAAAATGCTCTGCCAGTGCTGTTCCAGCATATGGTGCGATATACTGCAATGATGCCGGGTCACTTGCTGTAGATGATAATACGATGGAATAATCCATTGCATCATTCTTTGTTAAAGTAGAGACAATCTTGGCTACTGTAGAAGCCTTCTGTCCGATTGCCACATAGATACAGATGACATCCTTTCCCCTCTGGTTAATGATTGTATCTGTCGCTATTGATGTCTTACCAGTCTGACGGTCACCGATGATTAACTCTCGCTGTCCACGACCGATTGGAAACATTGAATCTATTGACAGGATTCCTGTTTCCATTGGAGTATCTACGGATTTACGCTCTACAATTCCCGGTGCATCTTCCTCAATTGGACGATAATCCTCTTCTTTGATTTCTCCCTTTCCATCGATTGGCTCACCTAAGGCATTGACAACTCTTCCTATGAAGCCCTGACCTACAGGGATTCCTGCCTTTTTCTTGGTTCTAACAACCTTTGTTCCTTCTTTGATTCCTGTATCCCTTCCAAATAAGATTACTCCTATCTCATTCTGGCGGATATCCTGAACCATTCCTTTTACTCCATTATCAAAGATAACGATTTCACCATACATAGCATGGTCGATTCCATAAATGGTTGCAATTCCGTCACCTACCCAGATTACTGTACCAGTCTCACGGCTTGCGTCGTCCCAATTTATATTTTCAATTTCACTTTGGATAATGGAGATGATATCTGTTGCACTTATTGCGCCCACAGGGGTCACCTCCCAGTTAATTTTCTTTCCAGCTGACGAAGACGTCCTTCATAGCTTCTATCGTATTCTTCATGAGAGATCCTTACGATATAGCCGCCTAACAAACTCTCATCGACCTTCTTTGTCAGCTCTATTTTTTCTTCCGGATATTTGCTTTGTAACAGTCTCTCTGCTTCCTCCACCTCTTCATCCACAGGCTCTCCTGCACTGATGAATTCTGCACGGATAATATGGTTTTCTTTATCCCAATAATGATAAAATGCCTTGAAAATATTCTGCATTTCATCGCAATATCCAATCCTGCACATAGTCTTTACAAACTTTATGATGACATCTGGCAGGTCTTCTAATGCAAAGACCCTATCGATAATCTCATATTTTTTTGTCTTAGGAACCATTGGATTTTCCAGAGTTTTCTGCAACTCAGGAGTTAGGAAAAACAGCTTTTCTGCCCTTTCCACATCCTCCCTTTTCACAGACAGCCGGTATAAAACTTTTGCGTTATTTACTGCTGCCTGTGTCATGAGCATCACCTGTCTTTACAATTTTTCTTGCTGCAATAAGAGCGAGTTTTGCAATCTCAGCCTGTGCTGCCTGTGTTGCTTTCTCCTGCTCACTTGCAATATCAACCTTTGCTTTCTCAAGCATATGTTCTGCTTCGTCTCTGGTTCTTTCCAGAGTTCTGGCATGTTCTTCTTCTGCACGCGCTCTCGCATCCAGAATAATCTGGTCAGCCTCTGTTTTGGCATTTTCCAGTCTGTCATGGTACTCAGCCTTTAGCTTTAAAGCCTCATCCTGGTCTTTTTTTGCACTATCAAACTGCTGTTTGATCATGTTCTCTCTTGCCTCGATTACATTCATCACAGGCTTGTACAAAAACTTCTTGAAAACCAGGTATAAGACGAGCAGATTGACTATCGTCCATACAATATTCCATGGATCTATACTAAGCATCGCTCCGCCTTCCTTTCTATAATAGCTGATATAAATATAATTCGCTTATCAGAATTACTTAAGGAAAAGGATAATTAACAATGCGATAACGAAACCATAAATAGCTGTTGCCTCTGCAAGGGCACATCCTAAAAGAAGTGCTTTGCTGATTTTGCTTTCTGCTTCTGGCTGTCTTGCAATTGCATCTACTGCACTGCTTGTTGCCTTACCAATTCCAAGACCAGCTCCGATACCTGTTAATACTGCTACACCTGCTCCAATTGCTACTAATAATGTTGATGACATAATTTTATCTCCTTTAAAATTTAAAATCTTGTAAAAAGCTATTCGGTTGCCTCTTTAATAAACAACCCGGTCAGGAATACAAACACATAAGCCTGTATCAGACCATCAAAAATATCAAAATAGCAGCTAAATACTGCTGGTACAATTGCCGGAACAACCATTTTTAGCAGCTCCATAATTACAAAAGAGCCAAGGACATTTCCAAACAATCGCATACATAATGATAATGGCTTGATGAAAATTTCCAGGATATTAATTGGAAGTATAATTGGCATTGGCTCAGCAAAGCTCTTTAACCAGCCCTTTGTACCTTTGGCTCTTATCCCGGATATCTCAATAAGCAAAATACTCATGAACGCCAGTGCTGCTGTTACGTTCATATCCTTTGTTGGTGGCTTAAATCCTAATAAGCCAATCAGATTGGCTATACCTATGTAGATTGCCACTGCTGAGAGATATGGAATATATGCTGTTCCTTTCTCTCCGACTGTTTCACTGAAGAAATCGTTTAATCCTTTTACTGCAGTTTCTACGACAATCTGCCTGCGTCCCGGGTGTTCCACACTCAGATTACGGCTAAGCAAAATACACAGTAAAAAAACAACCGCCATGATTATCCAGGTCACAACAACTGACTCATAAATTGGAATTCCTCCAAAGAGTGGAATCGTAAACACTGTCTCACAGTTCAGTTCCTCCAACAGCCCATCTACCAGAGCATCCATCTGTGCTACCTCCTTTCTCTTCTTGTTGATGTTAAGATTTTAACACTCAACAAATCAAAGTCAATCTTTGGATAAATTATTTTATACACCGATTTGAGGTGTATTTTTTCGTAAATCCTCTATACATATTGCACAATTTCATTTTTACATTTTAGTCATTTTAACAATTGCTTTTTCATATAATTTACGATTTTTTTGTCCATACACATTTTTATTAACAAATTTTTGCACAAAAAAAAGACAACTTTTTCCAATTTTACCAAAAACTCGGCAAAAATTGGAAAAGCTGTCTATATCTGATTGCTATCTTATTTATTTGCTTTTTTCATTCCATAGGCAGATGCCACAGCTGCTGACAAACCAGCAAGCAGAAGCATTATCATCCAGCCCATGACTGTATCATCTCCTGTCTTAACAGAAGCAAGTGCTGTCTGCACCGGTGCTGCTGATGCTGTAGGAGCAGTGCTTGGTGTATCTGCTTCAGCTGGGTCTGGCTTCTGCTCTGGCTCAACCTGAGCTGCAACCGGCTCCTCCACAAATACATATGTACTGAAGTGGTCAGTACTGAATGACAGCTTACCATCTACTACTGTCGATGTACATTTTGTGAGTGTACCATCATCCTCAAGTCTGTATACAGCAATTGTGGTTGTGCTTGATACTGTGAAGCCCTCTGGTACTGGAAGAGTTACCACAACATAGTCTCCCATCTGGTGAAGCTGTGTGCCGTCTGCATCCTTCAGGTTAATCTCATATACTGTGAATTTGCCGTCAAGCTTTTTCTCTGATAAGGCTTTCTCTGCACTTGCGTAGCTCTTTGATGTCTTAGCAAGGCTTGATACCTCAAACTTAACGCCTGCCGGTAATGCACTTGTGCTTCCCTTAATAGAAATTCCATTGTTAATGACAGTTCTGTCATCGTCATTTGCGAAGTCTACTGTATCACCAAATGAAGCAAATGATTTGTCTACTTCCTCTGTGATGTATGATTCATTCTTGTCCTCTGACACGCCGTTATTGTTTAAATCAGGTGTTCCATTATCCTTGCTGTCTGTGTCACCTGAATTTTCCTTGTCTGCATCATCCTTTGTATCTGTTTTTCCTGAATCTCCCTTGTCTGTGTCTTCCTTTGTGTCTGTTTTTCCTGAATCTCCCTTGTCTGCATCATCCTTTGTATCAGTATTGTCTTTGCTGTCAATATCACCGATTCTGTACAGCGCGATATCATCAAATGAGCCCCATACACCAGCTGTAGTATTTTCAATTGAAAGTACTACCTGTATCTCTGTGTCATCCTCTGTGACAACAATTTCATCAATTGTTGGATTGCTCCAAACCTTCCAGCCTGACAGCTCACCTGCTGCTGTGTATGTCTCATCACCTACGATTGCTTTGATAGAGAACACATCGCTAGTGCCGTTTCCGCCACCCTGGATATATCCTGTCAAGGCGTACTTTCCAGCTTTAAGCTTAACTGTCTGAGTGGCGGTTGCGCTGGCGCCGGCTTTATCTGTGTAAAAGTGTGCACAGCCATCTCCGTTTCTCTGGTTAGAAGCAGCATCCTTTGTGTTTATAATTGCAGATGAAACCTTCCAGCCATCAAGACCACTCTCAAAGCCAGGATTTGTTAGTAAATTGTCGTACCCTACTGTGACTGTTATTGTAATGTCATTTTCTACTTCCACACCTGAGTCAGATGTAATTGTATACTTGCCATTTACTGTATAACTGCCTACACCTGATTCCTTTGCTATCTTTACATCCTCGCTGTTCCATACGACAGGTGCAGACTCGGATGTTCCGTCATTGTATTTTACATCAACTGTTGCTGGTAAAGTAATGCCATTCACTGTTGAAATTGTTGCTGTAATATCATCTGCTGTAACACTTGTAACCAGCTTAGGTGCTTTGGTTCCAGTTCGGATATACTTGTAAATGTTTACTGTATCAAGAGCCTTTCCGTCGAATCCAAACCAAGACTGGTTGTCTACTGCGGAACCACCATACCACTTACCTGCATCATCAGCATCGTATTCACCGGCGTATGATGAAGCCCAGCCTGAACCATTTGCTTCCCATGCAGCCTTGTTTGACTCAACAACATCTGATAAGACATTGCCATCCTCATCATATGCATACTGTACCGGAATCCATGCAGCCTCCCAGTAGAAAAGACCTATTCCTGAATCCCCCACATTTTTTACTGCCTGTGCAACTGCTGCAATTTCATTTGCCTGTCCCTGCACTGAAAAATCATATCTCAGCTGTTCCTTGCTGGTATTGTCATCATTATTTCCAACACGGACTGTATTATCATGTCCATCACCGTCTTCAAGAGTAGTAGCCCATGATGTCTCTGCTACCATTACTTTTTTACCATATGTATCCGCTACTGTCTTTAATGTGCTTGTCAGATTGCTAAGTGTACCATGCCAGTATGGATAGTATGATGAAGCAAAAACATCATAATCTACTCCATAGGTATTCAGGTTCTTGGCAATAGAAGGATAGTTGCCCCTCTCCGGATTGGTAAAATGTAATGCGATCTGAATATCCTTATTGTATTCTGCTGATACGCTTCTAACAGCTTTACATCCTGAATTAAACAATTCACTGACTTTATCCCAGCCATTACTCTTATATGTTTCTCCACAGAATCCGTTTGTAGTCTCGTTTCCTATCTGAACCATTCCTACATCCACGCCATTATCTAAAAGATACTTAAGGGATTCTGTTGTGTATGTGCTTATTGCTTCAAGCTTTTCATCATGTGTCATATCTGACCATGCCTTCGGAGCCTGCTGCTTAGCTGGATCAGCCCAGAAATCTGAGAAGTGGAAGTCAATAAGTACCTTCATTCCAGCCTTTGTAGCATACTGTCCCATTACCTTAGCTGCTTCAAGATCATTATTTCCACCACCATATCCGTTGCCATCTGCGTCATATGGGTCATTCCATACTCTTAATCGGATATAGTTTGTGCCGCCTGATGCAAGCAAATCGAAAAATCCTTGATTTATAAGCTCATTTCCGTCTGCATCATAGAATTTTGCACCACTGTTTATGAGGCTTAAAAATGACGAAACATCAGCTCCTGTAATAAAATCATCTGACAGACCAGATATTTTCTTTACAGAAATGTTTGCTGCGACTGCTGTGGAATCATCAGTGTCATCACCATCATCACTGCCATTGTCTGTATCATCCTTTGACTCTTCTGAGGCAAGCTTTACAAGCTTGATGTTGTCTACATCGCCCCAGTAATCTGCCGGCATTGAACCACTGATTTTGATTGTTGCTGTATCAGCAGCACTTAATGTAAATGCAAGTGTTTCTGTGCTCCAAGTATTAAAACCTGTTGTTTTTTCAAGTTCCTTTTCAAGCCCCGCCTCTGCACCAGAGCCTACCACAGAAAGTGTAAGTCCGCTGGATACATTTTCTTTTCCATCCATATCAAGTGATACGAGATAGGTTCCTGCCTCAAGGCTTAACTCCTGTGACAGTGAAATGCTCTCTGCATCACTGCCGCCATTATACATATTGCAAAAGTTTGTTGTATTACTTGTCATCCACTGATTTGTTTGTACTTCATAAGTTACATCAGCGTCCTGCTCAATTGTCCAGCCTGTTGCATCGCCAGTTTCAAAATCTCCATTTGTCAGAAGGTTTGTTGTACCAAACTCATAGTCTGTGGCAGCGACCTCTGTGTATGTTGGAGCAGCAGGCTCAGTATCTTCTGCTGATACTCCACTGATTGTGAGGTGGTCTAAATATCCATATCCACCATCAGCTACAGCTACATTGAAACCAACTGCGACATCAGCATCATCTTCTTTTACCTCGAATGTTTCCGTCACTGTATGCCATGAATTGTAGCCATCCAGTGCTACTGCGCCATCTGTGGTGACAGTTATATTTCCATCTGCACCTTCTAATGTCAGGTCTACATCTGCATTTTCTCCCATGACATAGGATGTGAGTGTGTACTCTCCTGCTGGAAGCACATCAATTAACTGAGTCAGGTCAAAGCTGCCTGCACTCTTCATCCAGAAATGAAATCCCGTCTCACCCGCATCCTCGCCAGGAGTAAGCCACTGGTCTGTTGCATAGGTATAATACTCAAATGTGGCATCATCCCATGTAGTCGGATTAACTGTCCATATTCCATCCTCCCACAAGGAACCAGTAAAATCCGAATCCTGCAGTGTCACACTTTCCGCTGTCACAGTGCTGCTGTCACTTGCCTCTCCCTCGGCAGTTTCCTCAGCAAAGACCCTGATTCCATCTCCTAATCCAAGCTGTGAAACTGTAAGCATAGCCGCCATAGCCATGCTTGTAATTCTTACAATCGTCTTCTTTTTCATACATACTCTCCTTTTGAACAACCGTTTGCTCATTTCATGATACTAGTCTATCATCATATGCCATAGGCTTTCAATCGTTAGCATTTCCAAGGATTTTGTATGTATTTTGTATATTTTTCCCAAGGGGTATATGTAAATAATGCAAAATTTTTACTAGGGCATATCTGCGCATTTTCTGCGCAACTTCATATGGTTTTTTCACAATTTTATTCACAATCCACAAATCAATGTGGATAAATAGTCTTTATTGTGTTTTTTATGATTTTTAATGCATTATTTAATTGTATTTTTTTATAGTCATTACTCACAAATACCTTAGTACTAATTTTATCAGCTAGTCTGCAATCTGTTTTCCAGTCGCATCCATATGATAGTTTTCCGTCATGATCAGGTCTGAAATTTTGACAAATTCATACCCCTGATTTTCGAGATTGGTGAGCAGCTCATCCAAGGCATCCGCAGTGTAGGCTGCTCCGTTATGGCAGAGAATGATTGCTCCCGGTCCCATGGCTTCGTGATTGCAGACTGTATCTATTATGGATTTTACCCCATAATCCTTCCAGTCCAGAGAATCCACCGACCACTGGATTGGATAATATCCGCAGTCATAGGCAGTGTCGATTACCTCGTTGTTGTAAGAACCATATGGTGGTCTGAACAGCTTCATATCATAGCCCGTTAACTCACTGACTTTGTCATGCACATCCATAAGCTCAGACTCAATCTCCTCCTTTGAAAGAGTCGCCATATCATAATGGTGCTCACTGTGGTTTCCCAAATCATGTCCTTTCTCAACCAGTTCCTTCACGCAGTCAGGATTGGCTTCAACCCATCCTCCTGTCATGAAGAAGGTGGTCTTTACATTGTGTGCGTCAAGGACCTCCATAATTCTCTCAAAGTCCTCTGCTCCCCAGGCGGCATCAAAAGAAATAGCAATCTTTTTCTCTTCAGTATCTACGCTGTAGATTGGAAGTTTTCTGTCACCGAATGAATAATCTCCCAAAATCGGTATTTGGGCTATTGCATTGTTGAACCAATCCACGCTGCCTGCATTACCTGCCACAATTTCATCAAAAACTGCCACCACATTATCGCTTATCTTATTTCCTGCATTGCTGCCAAGTGCCGCCTCTATGCCTCCTGTAAACGGCGTGTCTATTTTGTTGTGACAGCAGTATATGCTGCCGGTCACTGCCACCAGTAAAATCAGCATTAACAGAATTTTGCGTCTCTTCCTATTCCTTTTTCTTCGGTCAAATTCTTGCTGTCCTGCTAAATAATCTCTATATATACTCATGGTAAATTATATTCTGAGTTTGGGATGATATTCCATTAATCCAATATACACCAGCCAACTCCGTGAGCTGCGCATATTGCAAGCCAGCCTGCTTTTGCTGTATGGAAAATTACTGCGAAATTTTCCATACAAAAAAGACAGTGCCAATCAGCACTGTCTCTCATCAGTGAAAAAAGTCTCTATAATCCTATAGTCAATGTGAATCAGCCTAAACTCGTGCTATGAACTCCTTCACCACCTCAATAGACTGGTCTGCCGCCTTCTCAGCAAATGTCTGATAATCAATGGCTCCGCCCTCGCTGTCTGAGATAGAACGAAGGATTGCAAAAGGAATATTATTGATATAGCATACATGTCCGATGCTGCCACCCTCCATCTCTGCTGCAATGGCATCAAACATGCCTGTGATGCGGTCTTTCTGCTCTTTTGTGGCAACGAACTGGTCACCTGTTGCAATTGTTCCTTTTTTGAACTTAATTCCCTTGTCTGATAAACAATCACAAAGTAAGGCATTCATATCCTTGTCTGCATCAAGTGTTACCATATTGATACCTGATAAAAGTCCAACAGGGTCTCCAAGTGGTGAGGTATCCATATCATGCTGTACCACGTTGTTTGCAACAGCTACATCAAGGACACCTAAATCCTTTGTCAGTGAGCCTGCAACTCCGATATTAATAATTTTGTCTACATCAAACTTAAGAATCATAGCCTCTGCACAGATTGCGGCAAAAACCTTACCGATTCCGCATTTTGCTACAACTACATCCTTGCTGGCATATCTTCCGCTGACAAACTCCACTCCGCTGTATGTTTCAGTTGTAACATCCTCCATAACAGCCTTTAAATTGTCTACTTCCATCTGCATTGCGCCAATTACACCAATTCGCATTTTATTTCTCCGTTCCTTTTCTAGTTCTACTGTTTACCTGAACTTCCAACATAGCAAAGTTCGATAGTCCACTTATCTATTCTGGATATGTAAACTCCATATTTGTCTGGGCATTTAATACGTCAAGATATTTCTTGCACTCCACATGTGCTTCATTCAAATCAAGATTTTCATAATGGCCGCACTCAATGGCTGATGCACCATATACAGGACCATTATAGGCAAGTATTTCCTCAAGCACCTTCTTAGTCACTTCAAATACCTTCTTTGGCTCCTGTTTTCTCACAACCAGATAAAAACCTGTCTGACAGCCCATGGGGCCAAAATATACCACATTATCTGCAATCTCTGAGTTGCGCACGATTGTAGCAAACATATGCTCAACCGAATGCATTGTGGAATTGCTCATGTAGTCCCCTGCGTTTGGCTTTCTTGTCCGAAGGTCATAAGTGATTATGTCTCCGTCCTCTCTGGATACATAAAATCCAGGAGTAAGCAGATTATGATTTATTGTAAAACTCTTTATTCTCTCCATTTTATTCCTCTTTCCTATATAAGTCCGAAGTGTGGTCTGTATTCCTTGCACACGCACTTTATCATATACGGTCTATGCCTCTTTTTCGAACTTGTCAAGGTAGTCCTCAAATACCTTAAGTGCAGAATCTACAGGTTCTGGAGAGCTCATGTCAACTCCTGCACTCTTAAGCAGGTCGATTGGATCCTTTGAGCATCCACCGCTTAGGAAATTTTTGATATACGTGTCAACTGCCGGCTGTCCCTCTTCCAGAATCTTCTTAGAAAAAGCAACTGCTGCTGAATATCCTGTTGAATACTGGTATACGTAGTATGGTGTATAGAAATGAGGGATTCTCATCCACTCATATCTGATGTCCTCATCAACTGTCATATCAGGTCCATAATACTGTACATTTAAGTCATACCATATATTGCAAAGGTCTTCCTTGGTAACTGTCTCTCCCTTTGCCACCTTCTCATGGGCAATGTGCTCAAACTCAGCAAACTGAGCCTGACGAAAAAGTGTTGTCCTGAAGCTGTCCAGATAATGGCAGGTGAGGTATTTTCTCTCATTCTCATCTGTGCAGTTCTCAAGCATATAGTGCATGAGCAGTGACTCATTACATGTAGAGGCAACCTCAGCCACGAAAATCAGATACTCCGCATATGTAATAGGCTGTGTCTCATTTGAGAAATAAGTGTGCATAGCATGCCCCATCTCATGAGCAAGCGTAAATACAGAGTCCAGATTGTCTACATGGTTTAAAAGCACATATGGGTGTGTGCCATAAGCGCCCCATGAGTAGGCTCCGCTTCTCTTATTTTCATTCTCATATACATCAATCCATCCGCTCTCCATGCCATTTTTAAGTATAGAGACATAGTTCTCACCCATAGGTGCGAGAGCCCTGACTACCAGCTCCTTTGCCTCCTCGTATGTGTATCTGCTATCAGCATCATCAACGATTGGCACGAAAAGATCATACATATGAAGCCTCTCCACACCAAGCATTTTCTTACGGATTGCCATATATTTGTGAAGAGCAGGCAGATGTGCATGCACAGTCTCAATCAGGTTGTCATATACGCTCTCCGGGATATTTCCGTCAGCCAGATACATAGCTCTTGGGCTGTCATACTTTCTCATTTTTGCATAAAAGCTGTCATTTTTCAGCTGGGAAATATATGTGGCTGCAAGTGTGTTGCTCCACTTCTTGTAGGTATCGTATACACCATGGAAAGCCTGCTTTCTGAGGCTCTTGTCCTTGCTTGTAAGGAAATCAATAAAGTTACCATGTGTAATCTGTATCTTGTTGCCCTCCACGTCAGTGATATAAGGGAACCTGATATCTGCATTGTTAAACATAGAGAAAATGTTGTCAGGGGCAGATGTCACCTCTCCTACTGCAGCAAGGATTTTCTCCTCCGGCTCAGAAAGAGTGTGTGCCTTTTTTCTCATAATCTCATCAATCACACGCTTATAATTAAGAAGCTCCGGCTCATCACTGTAGAACTTCTCCATTTTTTCTGCATCAATACTTAAAATCTCAGGATCCGCAAATGCAAGGGCACTGCTTACTCCGACAGCTACAGATTCAGCCTTTGCTACATATCCCTGATATTTTGTGACTGCTGTGTCCTGATGGGATCTCTGGTTAGAATATACTATCACTCTGGCAATGTAATAGCTAATCTCATCCTTTTTCTTCATAAAAGCGAGAAGATTTGATGCGCTCTCCCCCAGCTTTCCCTGAAACTGTGCCATCTCAGCTCCAAGCTTTGCAAGCTTATCAGCTTCCTCCTCCCAGAGTTCATCTGTCTCATACATATCCTCAAGCTTCCATTTGTATTCCTCTGGAATCTCACTTCTTTTGCGAAGTTTTGTATCTGCCATTAGCTTTTCCTCATTTCTATTACTTTCATATTATTTCTTTATCAATGTGCCCATTCCGCCTGAAATCTGGGTTCCCTCTTTGTTAAGCTTTGTGATAAGTACAGACTTGATTGCTGACTCATCAATAAAATCAATTGCTGCTTCAATCTTTGGAGCCATTGTTCCCTCTTCAAACTCACCTGCCTCAAGATATTTCTTTGCCTCTGCAACAGACAAAGTATCAAGCGGCTTCTCATCAGAAGTTCCGAAATTGAGGCATACCTTATCCACACTGGTTAAAATCACAAGCATATCTGCATCCAAAAGCTCTGCAAGCTTTCCTGCCGCCAGGTCTTTCTCAATAACTGCACTTGCACCCTGAAGTCTGTTATCCTGTGAAAGTACAGGGATTCCGCCACCACCACAGGCAATTACAACCTGGTCAGCATCAGAAAGTGTCTTGATGGCATCAATCTCTACAATATCCATAGGCTTTGGTGCGGCAACGATTCTTCTGTAGCCCCCCTCTACCTCTGTGACATGGTTTCCTTTTGCCTCCTCTTCCTCAGCCTCTTCCTTGGTCATCACACGCCCTATAGTTTTGGTAGGATGGTAAAAAGCCTCATCATATGGGTCTACAACCACCTGTGTCAAAACTGTGGAAACAGTCTTGTAAATTCCTCTGCTTAAAAGCTCAGTTCTGATTGAGTTCTGCAGGTCATATCCAATATATCCCTGACTCATTGCAGAACATACAGACGTAGGTGTAGCTGTGTACTCCGGATAGAGCTTACAGAACTCTGACATAGCTGTATGAATCATTCCCACCTGTGGTCCATTGCTGTGTGTTATTACAACCTGATAGTCATCTCTTATAAAATCCGCAACAGCCTTGGCAGTACGCTTTGTAGCTTCCTGCTGCTCTGGTAAAGTTGTGCCCAGTGCTTCATGGCCTAATGCGATAACAATCTTCTTCTTTTTCATGGCAACCTCCTAAAAGCATATTCTATGATTAATATATTAATTATGAGATACACTTTAAGATTTGTCAATTCTATTGCTTTTCTACAGAGATAATTTTTCCTGTAAAAGCATCTACTTCAGATAATTCTCCTGTGTATGTGACTTTAACCTGGTCTCCTGCCTGGACATTATCCAGTCCATCCGGTTTTGTGTCGAAGCTAAATTCATAGGAATTGCCTGAATCATCTGTTACTATAAACATGAAATCTTTGATTTCATCGATTGTGCCTGTCACTGTCTGCTCGGTGTCTGTATTATCAGTCTGTGTCTTATCATCAGCCTCTGCCTTGTCTCCCGATATTGTGCTGTCGGCCGAATCTGTACCATCACTCTTGTCAGCTGAATCTGTACTGCCATCTGCCTGTGTATTGTCCTTCACCTCAGTCTGGGCTGTATTTTGAGGCACATCTGCCTTTGCACCACATCCTGCTGCAAAAATTGTACATGTCACTACTAAAACCGCTAAAATATACTTTCTTTTCATTATAGATTCCTCCATTTTTCTTTACTTCATCATACATTATACAAACTTATAAATAATATTCCACAGTATTTGCAAATCTTCATAAAGGCTTTAAAAATTCTTAAATTTTGTTAGATTATTTTAATATGTGTGATATAATAAGCGTAGCGAAATTATATCAGACGCGAAGTGCGAAGCACGGATGCGCATGATATAATAAGTCTCAAATATTATACCCCATCAGGAGGCAATTCATTATGTTCTATGAACTCATGCAGACGAAAATCTATCGTCTCGAATCACAAATTTCAATTTTTAAACACAAGCTTAATTCCTATCCCTCAGGAAAACTCATCTTTGTAAACAACGGGGGCTATACCAAGTGGTTTATAAGCGATAATCACACCAATACTTATCTGCCCAAAAAACAAAAAGCCCTTGCCAGACAATTTGCTGAAAAGAGCTGCATTAACGCCTATATCAAGGATTTAGAGGCAGAAAAGGAGGCGATTCGCCAATATCTGCAATACTGTGACAATCACGCAGACCATGTAGCAAAATTAAATGCTGATTCAAATTATCTCAAGCTTATTTCTACTGATAGTCCAACTGCTTGCAGCACTGCTAAAACACTGAATACCACTCTTCTTAATCATAATGAGTCTGTAATTGCAAAGCTTCTCTTAGAGTATGACATACCATTTGAATTTAAAGCCCCACTATTGTTTAATGACATAACCTACTATCCGAGTTTTACAATACGGCATCCCCAGACAGATGAACTCGTATACGTAGAAATATTTGACTGCATGGAAAACTCTATACATCGTGCTAATACCTATTACAAGCTGGATTTGTATGCCTTGCATGGAATACTGCCGGGGAAAAATTTAATTGCACTTTATGGAAATGAGAATGAGCTTGTGAATGTGGCTTATGCCAGGGCGGAGATTGAATATTTTTTCTCATAGTTTATTGGTTATTTTTATAAAGCACTGAGACATACATAAAACCTGAACCTGTAGCTTTTCTGCATACTAAGGCATTAAAAAATCACCTGCCATAATATCCTTAAATGGCAGGTGATTTATTCTATACTATCAGCATATCCGCTTCAATCGGTGCTTTATTATCATAAAAATCTGCTTGAGACGATATAAGGTCTACTGCATATCACTTGCAGAGCTTAATGTAACACTGACATCAGACTCCTGGAAGCCCTGTCCCTGCTGACGTGAAACAGTAATTGTCACAGTATCTCCTGCTGAGTAAGAGTCAAGTGCGCTCTGAAGCTCATTCATGCTTTTCACTGTATTTCCATCAATAGCTGTAATTACATCACCCTGCTGGATGCCAGCCTGTGCTGCGCCTGAACCATCAACTACTGAAGCTACATATACACCCTCTGGATAGTTATATGCAATCATCTCAGATGTTACATCGCCACCCTTGATTCCTAGGTATGCAGACTGGGTATCAACATATGAGCCTGTGTCTATGAGTTCCTTTATGATTGGCATAGCATATTCCATTGGAATAGCATATCCAATTCCCTCAACCTCTGTTGAAGCATATTTTACAGAGTTGATTCCGATTACCTCTCCATTTGCATTTAAGAGGGCTCCACCTGAGTTTCCTGGGTTTATAGCGGCATCTGTCTGAATCAGGTTGTTGTTTGTGATGGTTTGTCCTGTTGTTTCGTCTGTTGTAGAAACAGAACGGTCAGTGGCTGAGATTACACCTGTTGTTACAGACTGTCCATATCCAAGGGCATTACCAATTGCAATTGCAGCACTTCCTACCTGATAGCTGTCTGATGTACCAATTGTAGCAGTCTTTATAGTAGAAAGTGTCTCATCATCTATATCGCTGAGTTTCACCTGTACTACAGCCAAATCATCTGCCGCATCTGTTCCTTTGATTTCTGCGTCAACTACTGTATCGTTGCTGAACTGGACTGTAAGTGCCTCTGATGATGCTACTACATGGTTATTTGTAGCAATATAGAGATACTGGCTGTCCTGTCCTATGATGATTCCTGAACCACAGCTCTCACTCTCCTGTGACATTGACTGTCCCCAGAATGACTGGTAGGTAACAACTGCCTTATTCGTGATTGCTACTATGCTAGGCATTACCTCGTCTGCGATTGAAGCTACATCTGTCAGATCTGATGCATTGCCTGTTGATGTCTGCTTAACATTAGAGCTGTCAGTTGAGCTTGATGACTCACTGGATGCTACAGTACTGGTATTTGAGATGCCAAGTGCCTTTGTTCCTGCATAGCTGACGCCTGTAAACACACCGCCGCCTACAAGTCCAAAAACAAGAGCCACTGCAACTGCCTTGCCCATTGTTGCACCAAATCCGCTATGATTACGCTCTCTTTTTTCTCTCTTCTTTCTCTTCTATCTGGCTTCTCCTGGCCTGCATTTGGAGCCGCATTTCCATTGTTGTATGCATTGTAGGTGCCGTTTGCAGTATTGTATGTGTTGTATGAGCTGGCAGTTCCGTTTGCGGTGTTTCCTGCATTTCCTGTATTGTATGCACTGCCTGCATCTGCAGTATTGCCTGTGCTGTACGCATTTCCCGCATTGCCTGTATTGTATGTGCTTCCAGTATTTCCAGCACTGCCTGAACCATAATAGGTTCCATAGGCATTTGCCTGATTTGTTCCAGAGCTTCCTACATTCTGGTAACCAGTCTGCTGATTTACGCTCTGTCCGTTTGTGTTTTGTCCATTTCCATTATTCTGTGGCATTCCTGCGTATGGATTGTAATTGTTGTTATCCATAATAATACCCCTTTCTCGGATTGTTTATATCCATTAAATATATTTATTATTTGACATGTCTTATCTTTTAACAATTTTGAGTATAGGCATAAACTGTGTTTAAATTGTGACTTTGCACTAAATTAATTATAAATACATAAAACCTGCCACTGGCAGCTTTTATTGCATACTTTGGTATACATAAAACCTTCCACCGGCTGCTTTTCATGCATACTTTGGTATAACAAATCTCCCATGCCTTGTTCCAGCATGGGAGATTCCACTTATATCTGTATTCCGTTTTTCTTGAGAAGTGCTCTCGCCGACTCAACCGAATCCGTTCCTGTGGCATTCTTGACAGGAGCAAATTCCTTTTCCCTGTCTACCTCAAATGACAGACAGTTATCCATCATATAAACCATATCAAGAATAAGAGTCTCAAACTTGTAAGCATTTGGTGTCTCTGGCTTTACCGCCACACCATTCTCATCTATGTATGGAACTTTTTTCTCTACAACATGAAGTGGCAGACTCTTCTCTGCTATCTCTAAAAGCTTGTCTACTCTGAAGAGATAATTAAGAATTACTCCAAAACCATACAATAATGTACCCTTTTCATCTCTTGCTTCTGCCATCTCTGGTGTGAGCTCATAATACTCCACGATTGATGGCTTTCCATCCTCAAGGCACATAGCTCCAACACGCTCATATGGGTCAACCTTGCGCACAACCTTGGCTCCGCTTACACATCCTGATTCAATAGTTGCACCCACGAATACCGGGTCTGCAATCTGCTGCAGTACATTGTCTACTGCAAATACATTAAGCCATTCAACACCTTTTTCCTTAATGTCTGCATCATAGCCTGCCTTTATAAGGGATTTAAACCAACCGCCGTTGCCATTTGGCGACATTGCCAGAGAGTCCTCGGCCTCAACAAGCACATTACCATCAAAGTCTACTGCCGGCACCATTTCCTGTACAAAGAATTTCACATAATCTGGATTATATCCAAAAAAGTCATGCTCCCTAAAGAATTCTCTGGTCTGCTCATCATTTTTTTCACTTGTCATGATATAAAGAGGAACCCAGGCATCTGCTGCACTTGTAACCTTTTTAAGGTTCGCAATAAGCTGCTCAAAGATATAAAGCTCCTTTGTCTCTCCAATATTGTACATACCCTTAGCCTTATCAAAGCCAAGACGTGTACCCTGACCTCCGGCAAGAAGAATTGCTCCAACCTTGCAATGTTTTATGGCATCAATACCAACAGCAGTATACTTATCCTTATTCGCCTCTATCTCAGAAAGCTCCATAGCTCCGAGAGGTGAAAAACTGCCTCTCTTCTGCTCCTTGTTGTGAATTGCGTCTAAATTAGACCAATCCATCTCCTCAAGCTGCTTCTCTAGTCTCTCTGGGATATCTTTTCCAACAAACGCAGATAAGTACCTCTGCTTTGTGCTGTTTATCTTATCAATTACTCTCTGTTCCAATGTAAATAACCTCCGTGCATATTCCCCTTATTGGTTCTCAGTCTCCGTATTCTGGGTCTTCGATTCCTTATTCTGAGTCTTTGTAGCTTCTGTTCCATCTGCCCCAACTGTCTCGTTGTAATTAGATGTATCTATGCCTTCCGTATCTTTTGTAATACCTGTTGCATTTACAATTTGTGCACTTGTATCTTTCACAGTATCCGATGGTACATAGTCAGCATCATCATATAAATACTCATGCAGCTGTATAACGTTCGTCTCCAAATCTGCTGCAACTACAGTTGAACCGCATTTTGGCAGCGACGCTGTGGCAAGCTTGAATGGGAAACCAGTCGTTGACTGAATCTCGTATTTGTTTACATCCTTTGCAAGACCTACAAGCTGTGAGATTGAAAGGCTTGTACTAATGTCATCAAATATATCACTGCAAAGGGTTGTAAGAGTCACAACATCTGCTTCCTTAGCCTTTGCAAGCATCGCCTGAATAACAAGTCTCTGTCTTGATGCTCTTAAGAAATCGTCTCCTGCTGTGTATCTGACACGGGAATAAGCCACAGCCTGCACACCATCAAGATGTGTCATTCCTCCACCTGATACATAGCTTGAAGAATAACCTGTAGTCTGCTGTATCTCATCAATATATGGCTGCATCACAGAAGCCTCATCAGTGGTGACCTCAAGGTCAATGCCTCCAAGAGCGTCTATTGCTTCTATCAGGGCTCTCCAGTCCACACATACATACTCGGTAATTGTAAGGTCAAGATTAGAGTTCAACATCTGCACTGCACCCTCAACTCCACCCTTGGCATAGGCTGCATTAGCTTTTCTATAAGTATCGTCCCCTATATCCAGATAGGTATCTCTGTATACAGAGGCTATCTTTACCTCTTTTGTATCTTCATTTATGCTGGCAATCATAATTGAATCAGAATTTCCAGTATTATAGTTGCCGTTTGTTCTGTTATCCAGACCAAACAATGCAATGTTGACATATCCATCCATTGACTCAAGCGCGGCATCACTGAGGTCGTCATTGATTCCTGCATCCTTTAAATCGCCAAAATTAATCTTACCCAATGTCATATTGTAAAGTGCCAATACAACCAATATAATTACAAGCACAAGAATCTCTACTCCAAACAGCAAGAGCTTCTTTTTTGCTTTCATTTTTTTTCTTCTAGCCATCTTATTATCCTTTTTTCCTACAATGAATATACATCCATGCGTCAGAATAATCTTTTCTTTCTTTCTCGCTCATATCTGAGTACTTTGTAAATTCAAGATTAGTGAGCTTCATCTGCTCATTTCCGCATTTGTAACATTCTACGTCCTTACGGCGGGATACAACACGTACCCAGCCACATTCAGGACATATGTATACTTTCATCATAATTTTTACTCAAACATCTTCAATGTCTCGGCTGATAATTTATCAAGCTTTGCCTGTGAATCTGCAAGTGACTCTCCTTTTACTCCAAAATAGAATTTAATCTTAGGCTCTGTGCCTGAAGGACGTACACAGCACCAAGCATTATCCTCAAGTTCATAATACAGTACGTTTGAGCTAGGAAGTCCTGTAGGAGCAGTCTCACCTGTAACCATATCTTTTCTTGTGTCATTCTTGTAATCTCTTATCGCAAGTACCTTATAGTCACCAATCTGGGCTGGAGCCTTTTCTCTTGCATTTGACATTATTGTATCAATCTGGGCTGCCCCATCAATACCCTTTAATGTCATTGTAGATATGCCCTCACGATAATATCCGTACTTCTCGTACATATCAATCATGCCATCCCAGAGTGTCTTGCCCTGAGACTTGTAGAAAGCTGCTACCTCGCAGAGCATACAAACTGCCGCTGGGGCATCCTTATCTCTTGCATAGGTTCCTGGAAGGCATCCATAGCTTTCTTCCATTCCGAATACATAATTGTTGCATCCAGTCTTTTCAAACTTAAGCATCTGCTCACCGATATACTTAAAGCCTGTGAGAACCTCAATAAGCTTAACTCCATATGCAGAGGCAATAGCCTTTGCCATATCTGTAGAAACAATAGATTCTACTAAGGCTGGGTTTTCAGGCATGGTATTGTTCTTTGTCTTCTCACTTAAGATATACTCAGCAATAAGCATAGCAGACATATTGCCTGTGAATGTCACATACTCACCAGTCTTTGTATCCTTGCAGTATACACCAAGACGATCTGCATCCGGGTCTGTAGCAAGCACGATATCTGCATCCTTTTCCTTAGCAAGCTTCAGGGCCAGCTCCCAGGCATCCGGGTTCTCTGGGTTTGGATATGGTGCTGTAGGGAAGTTGCCATCTGCTACAGCCTGCTGTGGCTCAATGTATACATTTTCAAAGCCAAGGTCAGAAAGCACACGCTTTACAGGGCGAAGTCCTGTACCATGAAGTGGTGTGTATACAATCTTGATGTCCTTTGCCATGCTCTTGATAATCTCAGGATGGATTGAAAGCTTACGAAGCTCAGAAAAATATCCCTCCTCAACTTCATCATTTATTACATTGTAAAGACCAGCCTTGACAGCCTCTTCCTTATCCATAGTCTTAACCATGTCAAAAGATGTAACCTTTGCAACTTCTGCCATAATACTTGTATCATGAGGCGGTGTGACCTGTGCGCCATCCTCCCAATATACTTTATATCCATTATACTCACGAGGATTGTGACTTGCTGTGATAACAACTCCTGCTAATGTGCCAAGAGTTCTCACCGCATATGATAGCTCTGGAACTGGAGCAAGCTGTGGAAATACATATGTCTTAATACCATTTGCATTAAGGCAGAGTGCTGTTGCATCTGTAAACTCATCATGCATATTTCTCGAATCATGTGCGATTGCAACGCCTCTCTTAGCGGCTTCCTCTCCCTGTGAAAGAATATAGTTTGCAAGTCCCTGTGTAGCCTGACGGACAGTGTAAATATTCATACGATTAGTACCAGCACCTATAACTCCTCTGAGTCCTGCTGTACCAAACTCCAATGTGCGATAGAAGCGATCCTCTATCTCCTTATCATTTCCCTCAAGTGCCTTGAGTTCAGCTCTTGTAGCCTCGTCAAAATAAGGGTCTGTACACCACTTTTCATATTCTGCTCTGAAATCCATCTGTATTATATCCTCCTGATTTTATAATCTAAAACCCTCTCAACAAATCCATGGTTGATTTTATCATAATATTCCATTTTTGGAAAGATTTAACTATTCGATAAGCTATTTATTAATAATCTGCTCTATCTTTGTCTTCATAAGTTCAAACGCAACATCATTCATTCCGCTGTTAATTACAAGGTCTGCCAGATACTTTGTAGGCTCTACATATATGTAATGCATAGGCTTTACTGTCTCCAGATACTGTCTGGCAATATCTTCCACGTCACGTCCACGCTCTTTTACGTCCCTGACCACGCGCCTTAAGATACGTTCGTCTGCGTCAGCCTCAACGAAGACCTTGATGTCCATGAGGTTTCTAAGCTCCACATTTTCAAGCGCCAAAATACCTTCTATTAATAGAACCTTTCTAGGCTTTACTGTCACAGTCTCCTTTGCACGAGTATGAATCGTGTAATCATATGTAGGGCTCTCAATTGTTTTACCCTCCTTCAGGGCTTTCACATGAGAAATCATAAGGTCGGTTTCCAGTGAATCCGGCGAATCGTAATTCACCTTTTTTCTCTCTTCAAAAGGTATATCATCCTGTGCCTTATAATAATTATCATGATATAATACTGAAATATCATCACCAAAGGCAGCCTTTAATCTATTTGTAAATGTCGATTTGCCGGAGCCTGTGCCTCCTGCAATTCCTATTACTGTACAATTCATATAATGTCCTCTTTATCCTGAATATATTTGTGAGTTCGTTTTCTACTAGTCACACAGTATATCGCAAATATTAGATTTTGCCAAGTAATCAGCCAATTTTCTCAATATCCTTTTCACTGCTGTCACTTATTATATAATGGGGTCTCCGCTTGGTCTCCGTGTATGTCCTGCCAATATACTGCCCTATGACCCCCAGACAAAACAACTGGATACCGCCTATAAACACGATAATGCAGACAGTAGATGCCCAGCCTGCCACTGGGTCACCAAACACCAGCCTCCTTATTATTATAAAAAGCAAGGCTAAAAATGATATTCCCGTGCAGCTGATTCCAAACCAGGATGCAACCGCAAGGGGCGTATCTGAGAAATCCACAATCCCCTGAATGGAATATTTGAGAAGCTTCCAGAAGCTCCACTTGGTCTCCCCCGCTATCCTCTGCACATTTTCATAGGGATACCAGTATGTTCTGTAGCCAATCCAGCCATATATGCCCTTTGAAAAACGATTTCTCTCGCCAAGTGCCACGATAGCATCCGTCATATCTCTGGTCATCAGGCGGTAGTCTCTGGCTCCATCCACTATGTCTGCATCAGATATCCTGTTAATCAGCTTGTAAAACTGCCTTGCGCAAAAAGACCTGATTACAGGTTCCCCCTTTCTGCTCACACGCCTGGTAGCTACACTGTCGTATTCTCCAGATTCAAGGATTTTTAACATCTCTGGCAATAAAGCCGGCGGGTCCTGCAAATCAGCATCCATTACCGCCACATAATCCCCAGTGGCATTGCAAAAGCCTGCATACATAGCTGCTTCCTTGCCGAAATTTCTGGAAAAAGATATGTATTTCACCGCTTCCTGCTCTTTACTGAATTCCCTGATTGTCTGTAATGTATTATCTGTCGATCCATCGTCCACGTAGATTATCTCAAAACAATAGTCCGATAAACCGGACATCATCCTGTTTATTTCCTTATCAAATTCAGGCAGTCCGTCTGCTTCATTAAAGCAGGGAATAATAAGGCTTACTTTTTTCATGCTGCTTCCATCTCCTTATTACAAGTTCACTCCATATAATTTAATGGCTTATACATTGTCTGCAAATTGTTTGCCCATCATTTTACATATTACAAACATACCTGCATCCTTTGTTATTTTAAACCCTTTGTCCGTCCTTTTTTTTACAAAAGTCCTAAACTCATTGTACCTGTCCAGAATATACTGATTCTGGTTACCATGACAGGATAGTATATATGATATAAGTGCTTCCGGTTCTGTCACCAGAAGGAAATCTTCATACTGTCTCCACTGGCAGCTGCCCTCTGGAAAATATGGCATCAAAAGGTCTCTGCCATTTTCTTTTCCAAATTTCTCATACAGACGATTTTTCGAAAGCAGTATCCTGTCATCAAAATCCGATACAAGCCGACTGATTTCCTGCATATGTGAAGTTCCATAGGTACTGCTTATGAGCACCCCATCTGCTTTCAGGCACCTTGACAACTCCTTTGCTGCCTTGCCCACATCCTCACAATAAAAAAGCACATGATCTGCAATTATAATATCAAAGCTTTCATCTTTATACGGAAGCTTATTGCAATCTGCTACTTTAAAGGAAAAACGCTTGTCTCTGGGTCCAATATTTCTTCTGGCATCACGGAGCATTCCCTCAGAAACATCTGTAAGTGTAATGCTTACATTCTCCGGAATAGCATCCATATTTTCACTCCACAAAGAGCCATCGCCACAACCGATTTCCAATATATTCATATCGCGTGATTGAACGGCGTTCAATCCTGCTATTTTCCGGTCGTATATTTGATTACACAGCTTCATGCACTGCTCAAAAACCCAGTTAAACCAGCCCTGTTTATTTACAGAATACCGCTTGTGAAGATTGATTCGTGAAGTAATATTCGATGCATCCTGATACTGGTTCTTAAGACTTTTTTCCATGCCCGTCATGTGGATAAGGTCGAGCATCTGATTCCAGTCTATAGTGTGCTGCTTTTCTATGGCAAGGGAGGTGTCCCTGATTGCTTTTTCCACATTCTGCAGGTGTTCAATCCTATCCTGTACCAGCTTAAGCTGCAGATTAAGGGATTCTGCCATAAAGTGATAGTCTGAATCGTCAATTGTCATTTCCTTTATATCATCTAGGGAAAATCCCAGATATTTGAGCAGGATAATCTGCTGCAGCCTGGCAAAATCAGCATCAGAATAATACCTGTTGCCATTTTCGTTTCGTACAACCGGTTTTAAAATATTATGTTCATCGTAATACCTGAGTGTCTTCTTGGTGATATGCGCCATTTTGGCAAACTCACCGGAAGAATATAATTTTTCTTTATCCATAATGTTATCATAACGTTTTACATGCCTTAACTCAAGAAAAAACTCCCATATCTGCTGCATGATTTACAGCAGCCCATGAGAGTTTTAATCAAATCTGAGTTTATCTTTACTGCATACAGTTGACTTCTTTATATTTCCAAAGCATTTCAGCATGGTTCTGCTCTTCAATCTGAATATCTGCAAGGACTTTTCTGATTGATGGCTCGCCAAAAATAAATACGTCTGTATTATATTCACACGATACCAGCTTTTCAGTTCCTATGCAGTCAGTTGCAAGAAAACAGTCATGCTTCTTATCCTCAGAGTCCGCGCAGCAGGCATATGTGGCCTTAGGATTATAGTCAGCACCTTTACTGTCGTTACAGTCACACTTTGGAATATTTCCGTCAATCATCTGGCTTAAGGTGTCATAGTGCTTCTGTTCTTCCTTTGCAAGCTGGGAAAAAAGATTTTTCAAGACTGTGTCCTTAGCTTCTTTCTCGTATTTTGTGTACTTGTCGATGCAGGACTGCTCCTGTGTGCGTAAGTCTTCTAATGCTGTGATTTCTTTTGATGTTAATACCATATTATCTACCTCCTGGGTGTTTTCCATAGTATTATGGGTAGATTTTGGGGTTTTATACATATTTATCTTAGACTTTGATGGGAGATTGCACCAGGGCTGGGCTTGAATTTGTGTCGGGTTACGGATATAAGCCCAGCCCTGACGCAATCTCCCCTTCTACGTTACCAAATATAGCTGACAAGTTACTTTATTATATTTAGCATAGCCAAAAACAATAGAATAATACAAAAATCAGTTTAGGATAACTATCCCGCAATTTAAGTAAAAAGCAAATACGCACCATATCAGGTATGGTATCTGCAGCCGCCCTGCCAATACATCACATTCCGTAAACTTCATTATCATTTTCACCACTGCACATATCAGAAAAACTAATATTATAAGTGCTATTATTCTGTTTTCCAGCACAAAAAACACCGGTGTCCACAGGAAATTTAATCCCAGCTGTATTGCATAGATAAAGTAGGCCTCCATTTTGCTGCTATCTGTGATTCTATTTTTGCTGGAAATCAGATATGTACTTACTCCCATCAATATGTAGAGTATTGTCCACACTATTGGAAAAACTATTGCTGGTGGCGCAAACATCGGCATTTCCAAATCCTTATATGCTGAAAAGGTGTCTGATGAAATCAATACTGAAAAGGCTCCAACTACCAATGGTATCGCGAGATTTATCACTAATTTTGCTAATTTACTATCCATAGGGTTTCCTTTGCTAAGCTTATTCTCTTTATTTATTTTATGCCTTATGGATTGCTGGTATGACTTTTTGACAGCACTTTGAGATATGGCTTTTTTGATATAGCTTCCTGACATTAGATAAAATTAGTATATTGATAGCTTGGACTTTTTTATATAAAATCAGTTATCTAAGTCCACAAAAACAAGTTTAATGATTTTTAGTATCAATCAGCGTGCTATTTGCTAAAAAAGTCCAAATTTTTTAAAATCAACAAATTTGCTGCTGTCATCCTCTCGAAATGCATAACAGTAAAAAGCCGTAGCACATTCTCATAGCCACGGCTTTTTGTATCATAGTATGCAAGAGAAACTGTCAGCATACATGCTTTCATGAAAGCTGCCAATTGCAGATTAGACTCTCTGCATAAATCTTAAAATTTGAATGTATTCTCCAGGGTATCCCACTTCTGGTCTTTGTCACTAAGGTTAATTGCTGTACCATCCTCTAGTGTATATCCTGAACCATCAGCACTTCCCGGATACTCACCCTTCAGCTGTGGCCACTCAATTCCAATGGCTGGATCATTCCATGCTAATCCACCCTCGTCTCCCTGATGCCAGAAGTCTGTGACCTTATAACAGAACTCTGCTACATCTGAAAGTACAAGGAATCCATGCGCAAATCCTTCTGGAATAAGAAACTGTACCTTGTTCTCCTCTGTAAGCTCTACTCCATACCATTTTCCATAGGTCTTAGAATCGCTTCTTAAATCTACTGCAACATCAAATACAGAGCCTTTTACGGCACGTACGAGCTTTGCCTGTGGATATTCCTTCTGGAAATGAAGTCCCCTTAACACTCCCTTTGTAGAGCATGACTGGTTATCCTGTACAAATACTCTGTCGATTCCAGCTTCCTGCATATCTCTTGAGTTGTAGGTCTCCATGAAATATCCTCTGCTATCGCCATGCACTGCCGGCTTTATGATACAGAGACCTTCGATTCCACCTACGTTCTTTTCAACTGTAATCTGTCCCATAATTATTTCCTTTCTTGATTTTAGCTTTCAACTATACGTTTTCCATAAACCGTCAATTGTCAGATATGATTTTGCCAGGCTCATTACCTCTTAGAATTCAATTTCATCAAGATAACGGCTGAGCGCATCCTGCCATGTAGGAAGCGGCTTAAATCCGTTTTCTACCAGCTTGCTCTTATCAAGTCTGCTGTTAAATGGGCGGGCAGCCTTTGACACTCCATACTCGGCTGTTGTTACAGGGCTTACTGTAAGTCTGTCCTCTGAGTACTCTGGATGTCCTTTTTCTACTGCCTGACGGAAAATTTCTTTTGTGAAATCATACCAGCTTATATATCCGCCCTCATTTGTGGCATGATAATAACCATATTTATCTGTCTCTATCATATCCACAAGAAGTCTTGAAAGATCAAGTGTATATGTTGGTGTACCTATCTGGTCACTTACAACAGTAAGCTTATCATGCGTCTTACCGACATTAAGCATTGTCTTGATGAAGTTCTTGCCATTTACTCCAAATACCCATGCAATACGGACAATAAAGTATTTTTCAAGTGTATTTGCCACAGCAAGTTCTCCGTCAAGCTTTGACTGTCCATATACATTAAGTGGGGCATAGTCCTTGCAGTCTGGCTGCCATGGTGTTTCACCCTGTCCGTTGAATACATAGTCTGTGCTTATATATACCATCTTGCAGTCAAGCTTTTTGCATACATTTGCAATGTTCTGTGTGCCGCCTGCATTAATGGCGTGTACCTTTTCTACCTTATCGTCATCCTCGGCAAGGTCTACGGCTGTCCATGCTGCACAATGGATGACTACGTCTGGATTTACTTCTGTAATGATTTTTTCTACAGCTTCTGCATCTGTTATATCCATAGACACATATGGCATTGTGGCAACAGCAGTGCCATCCTGAGCCCCACTGTACTCTGGAGCAATGTCACTGCCGATTCCTTCGTAGCCACGTGCTGCCAGGTCATTCATCACGTCGTGTCCGAGCTGACCACCGACACCTGTTACGAATATTTTCATGTTTTGGTCTCCTTTTGCTTATACATGTTGATAATATGCTATAACATATAAAACATATTTACGGGGGAGCTGCTTCCTGCAAGCAGTCACAGCCTCTCCCCCTCCCTTGCTGCCTTATTATCGCAGATAACATCTCCGCATATGCGCAAAACCAGCTGACTTTGTCAGCTGCCGCACTTCGTGCTTTTTGTTTTGCTTATATACGTTGATGTTATGCTATCGCATACGAAATATAGTCATGAAGTCTGCCGGCTGCAAGCAGCCGCAGCCTCCCTGGCTATATTTCTATCTGCGATAATAACTATCTATTCGCGTACATCTTCTCATAATAATTCTGGTACTCGCCTGAGATAATCTCTTCCCACCAGTCCTTATTCTCAAGATACCACTTGATTGTCTTCTTGATTCCATCCTCGAATTTTGTCTCTGGAAGCCATCCAAGCTCGTTGTGAATCTTTGTTGGATCGATGGCGTAACGCATATCATGTCCCTTACGGTCTGCTACATATGTGATTAAGTCTTCTGACTTTCCTAACTCTTTGCAGATAATCTTTACGATTTCAAGGTTTGTCTTCTCGTTGTGTCCACCTACGTTGTATACCTCTCCAACTTTTCCCTTGTGGATGATGAGGTCGATTGCCTTGCAGTGATCCTCTACATATAACCAGTCACGAACGTTCTCACCTGTTCCGTATACTGGGAGCGGCTTATCATTGAGTGCGTTTGCAATCATAAGTGGGATAAGCTTCTCTGGGAAATGGTATGGTCCATAGTTGTTTGAGCAACGGCTGATTGTTACAGGAAGTCCATAGGTTCTGTGGTAAGCGAGAACTAAAAGGTCTGCGCCTGCCTTTGATGATGAATATGGGCTTGATGTATGGATTGGTGTATCCTCATGGAAGAAGAGGTCTGGGCGGTCAAGTGGCAGATCTCCATATACCTCATCTGTAGATACCTGATGATATCTCTTGATACCATACTTACGGCATGCATCCATAAGTGTTGCTGTTCCGATAATATTTGTCTGAAGGAAAATCTCTGGGTTCTCGATTGAACGGTCAACGTGAGACTCAGCAGCAAAGTTTACAACGATGTCTGGCTTCTCCTCTTCAAAAAGCTTGTATACACCCTCACGGTCACAGATATCTAACTTAACGAATCTGAAGTTAGGATTATCCATTACTGGCTTAAGTGTTGAAAGATTTCCAGCGTATGTGAGCTTGTCAAGACATACGATTCTGTAATCTGGATATTTGTTTAACATATGAAATACGAAGTTGCTTCCGATGAATCCTGCTCCACCTGTTACGATAATTGTCATGATATTTTTCTCCTTGTTTTTTATATACTATTTAATGCATACAGACTCCTTCCACATATATTCGCAAAACCGCACGCTCTACGCGTGCTTTACCGCTGCTACGCAGCTAATTTTACTCATATATGTGGGCGGCGGCTCTATTCGAGCCACCTTACGAACAAACCAAATGATACTTACATGCAAGCATGACGTATCATTTTATTTGTTCCTAATGAGTCTTAATATTTACCTCTTAATATAAGCTTTCCTGATATTTTCCATCCAGGACATCCTTTAAGTACTGTCCGTACTGGTTCTTCTTTAAGACCTCATATACCTTAAGTACATCATCCTTTGAAATCCATCCATTTAAGTACGCAATCTCCTCAAGACATGCAATCTTACGGTGCTGATGTGTCTCAACTGTCTTTACAAAGTTTGTTGCATCTACAAGACTCTCATGTGTTCCTGTATCCAGCCATGTGAATCCCTGTCCGAGAAGCTCTACATTTAAGGCTCCCTCCTCAAGATAGATTCTGTTTAAATCTGTTATCTCAAGCTCTCCTCTTGCTGATGGCTTAAGGTTCTTAGCGTACTCTACAACCTTATTGTCGTAGAAGTAAAGTCCTGTTACACAGTAATTGCTCTTTGGCTTTTCCGGCTTCTCCTCTATAGAAACAGCCTTGCCGTCCTTATCGAACTCTACAATACCGAAACGCTCCGGGTCATCAACATAATAACCAAATACTGTAGCGCCCTTTCCTGACTCTGCATTTTCAACAGCAGCTGTAAGTCTCTTCTTAAGACCATGTCCTGCGAAAATGTTGTCTCCAAGAACCATTGCCACATCATCATCCCCGATAAAATCCTCACCGATAATGAATGCCTGTGCAAGTCCGTCCGGGCTTGGCTGTACAGCATACTGTAAATTCACACCAAACTGATGTCCATCTCCAAGGAGTTCCTCGAATCGTGGTGTATCCTGTGGTGTAGAAATGATCAAGATATCACGTATCCCAGCATTCATAAGAACTGACAATGGATAGTAAATCATTGGTTTGTCATAAATTGGAAGCAGCTGCTTCGATGTTACCATTGTAAGTGGATAAAGACGTGTGCCTGATCCACCAGCTAAAATAATACCTTTCATGAAATGTCCTCCCATTTAAATTCATTCATATGTATTGATAGTACCATGTTTATTGAATTTTTTCATTAATAAATTATACCTTTGATTTATATAATCTATTCATGATG
>ERZ1034946.218-NODE-218-length-38623-cov-8.037155_pt1 | contig 38623 bp, 35 predicted proteins | sample MGYA00520591_ERZ1034946 | MGnify/ENA primary metagenome ERZ1034946 (study PRJEB33766, sample SAMN09781753) | gut metagenome | biome: gut microbiome | host: Homo sapiens | place: Madagascar | study: EMG produced TPA metagenomics assembly of the PRJNA485056 data set...
GCTAAAGCTACTCCCTCCACCTGCCGAGCAGGTGGTTTATTTTTCTGCCATACAATAAGAAAAAGCGGTAGAGCCTCTATTTTTGCAGGCTCTACCGCTTTCTATCTGAATTCCCCTCAAAAAATCTCTATACTTTATATCAGAACAGTCCTGTGATCTTACCGCTCTCGTCTACGTCGATCTTGGTTGCTGCCGGTACTTTCGGAAGTCCTGGCATGGTCATGATCTCACCTGTCAGTGCAACAATAAATCCTGCACCTGCGGAAATCTTAAGATTTCTTACTGTTACCTCGAAATCTGTCGGAGCACCAAGCTTTGTCTGGTCGTCTGTTAAGCTGTACTGGGTCTTAGCTACACAGATCGGGCAGTTGCCAAATCCAAGTGCCTCCAGCTGTTTCGCCTGCTTCTGGGCATTTGCTGTAAGAACCACTTTCTTTCCACCGTAAACCTTCTGTACGATCTGGTTCAGCTTGTCCTCGATGGAGCCTTCCAGTTCATAAGCATATGTGAAATCATTCGGCTCTTCAACAAGACGGATCACTTCCTCAGCAAGCTTGATTCCGCCTTCGCCGCCTTTTGCCCATACCTCGGAAAGTGCTACATTTACGCCAAGCTCCTTGCATTTTGCTTCCACAAAATCAAGCTCTGCCTTGGTATCGGTCGGGAATGCGTTGATGGCTACCACACATGGAAGTTTGTATACATTCTTGATATTGCTTACATGCTTCAGAAGGTTCGGGATACCTTTCTCAAGAGCCTCAAGGTTCTCATTGTTAAGATCCGCTTTTGCAACGCCACCGTTGTATTTCAGGGCACGTACGGTTGCTACGATAACAACTGCACTTGGTGTAAGACCTGCCATACGGCACTTGATATCCAGGAATTTCTCTGCTCCAAGGTCAGCACCGAAGCCAGCCTCTGTGATGGCATAATCAGCAAGCTTCATAGCCATCTTTGTAGCGGTTACGGAGTTACATCCGTGAGCGATATTTGCGAATGGTCCACCATGAACGATAGCCGGAACATGCTCCAGTGTCTGTACAAGGTTCGGTTTCAGAGCATCCTTCAGAAGTGCTGTCATAGCACCCTCTGCGTGGAGGTCTCCTGCTGTTACCGGTTTCTGCTCAGCGACCTTGCCGTAAGTATATCCGATGATGATTCTGGAAAGTCTCTCTTTCAGATCTTTGATATCACTTGCAAGACAGAGAACTGCCATGATCTCAGATGCAACTGTGATGTCATATCCGTCTTCACGAGGCATACCGTTTGTTCTTCCGCCAAGTCCGTCTACTACATTACGAAGCTGACGGTCGTTCATGTCAACGCATCGTCTCCAGGTGATCTTTCTCGGGTCGATGTTCAGTTCATTACCCTGGAAAATATGGTTGTCGATCATTGCTGCAAGAAGGTTGTTTGCCGCACCGATTGCATGGAAATCACCGGTAAAATGAAGGTTGATATCCTCCATCGGAACTACCTGTGCATAGCCGCCGCCTGCCGCACCACCTTTGACACCGAATACCGGTCCCAGGGATGGCTCACGAAGAGCTACCATAACATTTTTTCCAAGTCTCTGCATTCCATCTGCAAGACCTACCGTTGTAGTTGTTTTTCCTTCCCCGGCCGGTGTCGGGTTGATAGCTGTTACCAGGATCAGCTTTCCGTCTTTTTTGTCTGTTTCTTTCAGAAGATTATAGTCGATCTTTGCTTTATATTTACCATACTGCTCCAGATACTTGTCATCAATACCTGCTTTCTCCGCAATCTTGGTAATTGGCTCCATTGTGCACTCCTGTGCGATCTCGATGTCACTTTTGAATCCCATAATGTTCTCCTTTCTCCGCAGCAACCGTCCGCATCTTTTTATCCCACAAAAAAGAGCAGTATCTGAATTTCTTCAAATACTGCCCAGACGGTCGACTCATCGAATCTCCGGCTCCCTCGTGGTTATCCCACAATTCCGTCAGTCACCGAAGACTTTATTAATTTGATGATTGAATACTAACATATTTATTAGTACTTGTCAAGAAATTATCAAATTATTTTTTTCACTTTTAAAGTGAGCTGAGTCTAATTTTCTGAATTATTTCAGTTTTCCATACTATTCATCAGATACTGAACGTTATAAGGAAAACACTGTTTTTCGTCAATTAACGTAAATCAGGTCTGATCTTTGCCTGCAAACCCACACCGGATCGCCTGTGTCGGACATATCTTTTTACATCTTCCACATCGGATGCACTCTGCACTGTTGGAATTTTCCGTCGGATCGACCTCCATCTGGCAGATATTTCTGCATTTTCCGCAATGAACACATTTTTCTTTATCTACTCTGTAACGAAAAACGGAAACTTTATTAAATACCGAATAAAAAGCTCCCAACGGGCAGATATACTTACAGAATGGCCGGTATATCATAATTGATAAGATAATGGTGATCACCAGGATTGTATTTTTCCACATGTACAGCCAGCCTACTGCACTTCGCATGGATTTGTTCAGCAGCACCAGAGGGATACCTCCCTCCAACGTTCCTGCCGGGCAGATCAGCTTGCAGAAATATGGTGCTCCCTGGCCCATGATATCTACTACAAACATGGGAAGTATGATCACAAATACAAGAAAGATCACATATTTCAGTTTTCGCAGAAGCTTATCTCCCCGAAATGTCCGGATCTTCTTTGGAAAAGGAATCTTGTTCAACAGATCCTGGATCAGTCCAAAGGGGCAGAGAAATCCGCACACCAGTCTTCCAAGCAACGCTCCCACAAAGATCAGAAATCCAGCTACATAATATGCCATCTTGAAGTTCCAGCTTCCGATCACAGCCTGAAGGGACCCAATAGGGCAGGCCCCTCTTGCCCCGGGGCAGGAATAACAGTTCAGCCCCGGAACGCAGACATTTTTCATTTTTCCGGTATAGATCTTTCCAGTCACAAAGCCTGATATGTGACTGTTTGTAAGGGCCGCCCACAATGCCTGGACTCCATGCCGCGGCCATTCATTTATTTTTATCTTCTTATTATCCAATGCCAATACACTCCATACAGATGTTGATCGCTTTTGTAAAAACTACAGATACCTCACCCCTGCAGATTCCCAGTATCATCAGTAAAATTCCAAAAACCGCCAGAGCTGGTCCGATCCACCTGGATTCTGTTATTTTCCGAATCATTTTTTCACTCTCCGTAATGATCATCTTTTACTTTGAAACGTTTTTAAGCTCTTTTTCCACGATTTCCTTCCATTCGTCCAGTGTATGGCTTCCTGTATAGGTATCGCCTACAATGTTTCCATCTTTGTCAACAAAAAATGTTTCAGGAAATGCGGAAATCCCCTGCAGACGGCCGTTCATCATAGTAGTATCCGGTATCAGGAACGGATATTCTGCTTTTGTTTTTTCCTGAAGAATGCCTGCTTTCTTTACAGCCTCCTCGTCCTGGTTTCCCTTTTCATCTGTAGTATCAAGCACTACGCCTGCTACTCCGACGCCTTTATCTTTCATTTCTTTATAAAGCTCCTGAAGTTCCGGAATTTCTTTTACACATGGTGAACACCAGGTTGTAAAAACATTTACCAGCGTCAGGTCATAGTCACTGAATACTTTTTCTGTATATGTTTTTCCATCTATTCCTGTTGTTTCAAATTTTCCTACAGATTTTACATCCTCCGGGTTGACGCTGGTATCCTGTGGCTGGTCAAACACGGAAATATTCTGATACGGTGCCATTTCCGTAATGTCGGTTTTGATCTTTTCCAGCTCCTTTGTCAGCTTTTCATCTGCATCTTTGTTGGTGCTCAGATAATATTTGTATTTCCCGTCACTGCTGCTTCCAAGCTCTTTATGCTCTGTACAGCCAGTGATCTCATCCAGCTTTTTCTGTGAAGCTTCGTCATAAACGCCAATTGTGCCAATTCTGTCCAGACCTGCCACCCAGTCGTCATATCCTGTTCCCATCTTCTGTATTTCGGCATTTTTCTGTTCCTCTGTCATTTTGCTCCAGCTTACATAGGCATATGTCACTGCATTGGTCTGATTCTCAAAATCTTCCGTGGTAAGCATTGCAATACTCTGGTCCTTGATCTGCTTTAACAGCTCCTTCGAAAGTGAAAGCTTCAGTCCCAGAAACGGATATTCATAAGAATCCTGTGCCTTGCAGGTTACGTCGGAAGGCTTAAATGTACCTGCTACCAGATCTGATGAAACTGCCTCTCCATCCACCGCCATTGCCTCTCCGACATCTGCTGTTTCCGTGCTTTCCGCCGCTGTTACCGGTACGCTTCCAAATGCAGATATTCCTAATACCGCTGCTGCCATAAGTGCTGTTATTTTCTGTGTTCTGAATTTCATTGTTTATATTCTCCCTTCTGATATCACCGGCCCATATCCGGAACCGACGTATATTTTATATGTAAATCTTGCTCTCTGTAGCCTTACTATATCATCCCCTGTATAAAATCTCTGTTAAGAAATAAAAAAATTTACAGGAATTTTATGCTATACATGATATGATAGATAACAAAGCAAAATCAACTGTTTTTTAGGAGAATTTACTATGCATATATTGATAATCGAAGATGAAAAGCAGCTCTGCCAGTCTATTGCGGAGGGACTTCGCATGGATGGCTATGAAGCGGACACATGTTTTGACGGGGATGAAGGACTGGAATTATGTCTGGTGGAAAATTATGATCTCATCCTTCTTGATCTGAACCTTCCAGGCGTTGATGGTCTGGAAATCCTGCGCCAGTTTCGAGAATCCGATACTTCCACTCCTGTTTTGATCCTCTCTGCCAGAGGACAAATCCAGGACAAGGTTGAAGGGCTTGATCTCGGTGCCAATGACTATCTCACAAAGCCTTTTCATTTTGAAGAGCTGGAGGCACGGATCCGAAGTCTGACACGAAGGAAATTCATCCAGCAGGATGTGTGTCTGCGATGCGGACGTATCAGCTTTGATACCCGTACAAGAAAGGCCAGTATCGATGGACTTCCCCTTTCTCTGACCCGAAAGGAAAGTTCTCTTCTGGAATATTTCCTTCTTCATCAGAACCGTATCATAAGCCCGGAAGAAATGATCGAGCATATCTGGGACGGAAGCGTCAACAGTTTCAGCAATTCCATTCGTGTCCACATTTCTTCTCTTCGAAAAAAACTGCGCACTGCTCTCGGCTTTGATCCAATACAGAATAAGATCGGCCAGGGTTACATTTTAACGGAGGATATACAATGAAAAAAATAACCGGAAAGCTTTCTCTTCAATGGCGTCTGACACTGATCACCGCGCTGCTTATGACAGTCACCTGCATTCTGATGTATTTTTTTATCAGCCAGTCCGCAGTTGCCGGAATGGAGGATCTGGGAGATTACATGATACGGATCGATAACACAGATTCTGCTCCCATCACATTTAATATGAATCCCTCCGTCTTATTTCCGGAGCTTTCCGATCAGCTTCAGCTAACAAAAAAGCTTTTTCTCACTAAAGGACTCATGGTAACAGGGATCATCATCCTTCTCAGCAGCATCTGCACTTATTTTATCAGCCGTCAGGCATTACTTCCTCTTCGCAGACTCAGCCAGGAGGTGAACAAAATAGAGGTCCAGAACCTTTCAGAGGCTCTTGAAGTTCCTGCTACCAATGACGAGATTTCCCGCCTGACAATTTCATTTAACAAAATGCTCGCACGCCTGGATGAGGCCTTTACTGCCCAGAAGCAGTTTTCTGCCAATGCCGCACATGAGCTGAGGACTCCTCTTGCCGTTATCCAGACAAATCTGGAGGTCTTTGCCCGCAGGGAAGCACCTGCTTTAAAGGATTATCAGGAGATTTTTTCCATGCTCCAGGAACAGACCGGGCGACTTTCCCATCTGGCTGAAATCCTCCTGGATATGACCGGTGTACAGACTGTTGAACGTTCCGAACAGATCTCTCTGGCAGCACTGACGGATGAGGTTTTCTGTGACCTGGCTTCTGTAGCGGAACAGAAGGATGTTGAACTGATCCAGCAGGAGGGAGACTGCATCATTACCGGAAGTTACCTGCTGCTGTATCGCGCTGTGTACAATCTTGTGGAAAATGCGATCAAATACAATCACTCCGGTGGAAAAGTAACCGTAAATATCCATCTTTCCGAAGAAATAACAGATACCTCCACGTCCGTCAATTACGTCTTTCTTGAGGTCTCCGATACCGGAATCGGCATTCCTCCCGAATATCAGGAAAAAATCTTCACCCCGTTCTTCCGTGTGGACAAATCAAGAAGCCGCGCTATGGGAGGTGCCGGCCTGGGGCTTGCACTTGTCAGTGAAATTGTCAGACAGCATAACGGACAGGTAAAAGTACTGGAAAGCAGCAAAAAAGGCAGCATAATCGCAATCATGCTGCCAGTCTGAATATGTTTGTATTACATTTACTTTATATGCTCATGAACGCAATCGCTTTGCGATCTGCGTTCAAATCCGAGTATATTTTTTCAACAATACTGTCTGTATCCATTTCGCAGGTAATAGCCTGTTCCCTGAGAACTGAAGAAAAATCTTTTTCTCTCCACCATCTGCGCATATCTTTTTCACCAAATTCTCTGTTTCTTGTATTATGTCGTCTCACGGTTTCTTCAAACGACAGATCAAAATAATATGCGTATACATTTGAACCATATACTTCATTTGCCAGTTCAAACAACGAACGATACCATTCATCATACATGATCCCTTCCAGGATAGAAAATTCGCTGTGTTCCCTTCCGTATCGTAAAAGTTCTGCCATAAGCGGCAAAGCCTTTGTATCTATGCCATCATCAACCCACAGCATATTTCTTCTGACCTCATCCTGTGATATCAGCATTGTATTACGTCCTAGCTTTTTCTGTAATGCTTTCGCTACTGTTGTTTTTCCACTTCCGGAGTTTCCTCTGAGAATGATCAATTTTCCCATGCTTTGGTTTCTCCCTTACTCATCCTTTTTTCTTTTATACTGATAATTTCTGTACAGTAACCGTTTCTTATTGTCTCATATTTCGATACTCCGTAGGTGAAATCCCATAGCAGCTTTTGAATACCTTCGAAAACTGAAACGGATTTGTATATCCCACATCTGATGAGATATCTGATATGGAATATTCTGTGGTTGCCAGCAGGAGCTTTGCCTGATTCATCCTCACTTTACGAAGATATTCCCGTGGTGACTGGTCGTATTCCCGGCGGAACAGTGTGCTGAGATAGTTTGGATGTACATGGAGGATTCCTGCCACATCCTGGATCCGGATATCCCTGCTGTACATGCGGTCCATATAGTTTTTTGCATCTTTTGCCAGATTTTTTTCTTCTTTTGTCAGATTTTTTTCTTCTTTTGTCAGCTTTTTTATATCGCCCTGTGTTTCCAGGAGTCTGGCAAAAAGATGCAGCATTCTGCTGTTTGCCTCCAGGGATGCGGAAAAATTACGTATAGAGAAAAACTGCTCTCCCGGAAAATCTTCTTCCTGATAAATGGCCACATCCTGAAGTCTTTTATCCATCACCGACAAAATCGACAGGATCTCTTTTTCCAGTTCTTTAGCCGGAAGAGCCAGGTCCAGGATCTCGTTTTTTCCAAATAAAAGATCAATAAATTTATTTCCGTTGTCTGCATAAAATCCGATCCAGGCATATTTCCAGGGATTCTGCAGGGAAGCTATGTATTTTCCTTCTATTCCCGCAGGTATAAAAAATGCCTGTCCGGCATGTACATTCAGCATTCTGCCTGAGATTTTCAAGCTTCCTTCTCCCTGCAGTACAAAATGCAGCAGATGATAAGGTCTTGCCTGAAACTGCCACATATGTCCTTTTTCACATTCCTGGATACCGCAGTGGTTCATCTGCATAACCGACAATTCCCGCTTTGCCCGATCCAGAAAAATATCTTTACTTCCAAGCATGGACTCACCTCCCCCATAAACGATCTTTAATTCCCGGCACTTTCATATCTTCCCAGTCCACGTTTCAGGCACACTGCCGATAACCACAGCATCCCTATGCAAACAGGAAACAGCAACAGAGATCCTGGCAGCATGTCATTTTTTCCTAACAGAAAGCCCGCCGGATAATAGCTGATATATGCGTAAGGTATGATATATCCAAAGATTCCTTTCAATAATACCGGGTATATGATAAGTGGATATTTCGCCATCTCTCCTACAGAAAGGACCAGATAATTTAACGAATTTTTCGGTCCCTGCATCCAGAAGGACATACAGCTTGCCATCCAGATCATGCAAAAACGGATCATAGATGCTGTAAGCAGAGATGCCACAAAATACAGGATTTTTATGATCGTCCAGTTTATTTTACAGTTTTTTATTCCAACTGACAATATTCCCAGTGCTATGATCATTTTATTTAATCCGTCAAAATCAATCCTGGAAGCTGCCATCTGCATTCCTGCCGGAAGCGGTCTTACGAGAAACCGGTCGATTTCTGATTTATTTACCATCTGTGCAATTTTCCAGGATCCCTGAAAGAAAAAGTTCACCCATCCTTCCGAAAATAACAGATATCCGTATAACAATAAAATTTCCCATACAGACCAGCCGCCAACCGTGGGAATATTTGTATAGATAATTCCAATAACTGCCAGATCTGATACCTGGGACAGCAATGTAAAAAATGTCATCATCAGAAAATCTGCCCGATAATACATCAGGGATTTTATATTCATTTCCTGCATCTTCCGGTATATTTTGAAATATTTCCTGTATCTGCCCATCTTTAACCTCCATATAATGCGATAACGGAAGAGGCTTTTTTCCATAAGATGCTTCCAAATGCAAATAATATCACATTCCATACGCTCTGGAACAAAAGTGCTTCCCAGCATTTCTGCCAGCAAAATATTCCGTCAAATATGCTGCATGGAATATATACGATCCCGGAAAAAGGCATAACCGTAACAGTTTTCTGCAAAAATACAGGAAACAATGCCAGTGGAACCAGAGCTCCAGAACAGAAATTTGTCAGAACTTCTCTCCCTTTTACAACACCATACGCATTATCTGTATAAAAACAGAGCATGGAAAATATATACTGGATGTTAAATTTGATTCCCATTCCCAAAAGTATGGAGAAAAGCAGCAGAATAACTCGCCACACCTCTATATTCTGCATTCCGTTACACATTATCAGAAAAGTACCGCACCATAAAAATGTGATCAAAAATTCCATTCCTGCTGTTCCCACAGCTTTAAAGAAAGTCAAACTTCGGTAACTCAGCGGTTTTAACAGATCTGTGATTATATTTCCACTGATAATACTGTTGGCCGTCTGCATTTCAAATCCAAAAGAAAATGTACTGTTGCATAAAAAAGAAACAATTACATACTTTTTCATGATTTCCCATGTATATCCATTAATCTCCGTATGATATAAAAAAATACTTTTCCATACATAGTAAAAAACTACAACCTGAACAAAATTTGCCAGCAATCCTGTCAGAAAGTTTTCTTTATAAGCAATTCCTTCCAGAAATCCGCCTTTTATCAGTGCCAGATATTTTCTCATATTTGCTCTCCTCAGAAAAACAAAATCAGACGGTTACTTCTTCGTATTTCCATTGAACAGTTCAATAATAATTTCTTCCAATGTTTCTGCTTCCGGATAATTATCAAAAATTTTTGTTATTTCATCATCAAATAAAATTTCTCCTTTTTCCAGAATGATAAGTCTCCGGCACAACCATTCCATATCTTTCAGATCATGGCTCGTCAGCAAAATCGTGGTCTTTTTTTCTTTATTTATGTATTGTAAAAACTGATATACTTTCTGTTTGACTGCCACATCCAGCCCTATTGTTGGTTCATCCAGAAATAAAACCGGCGGATCATGTAAAAGAGCTGCTGCTATATCTGCCCTTACTCGCTGTCCGAGGGACAGCTTTCTTGCCGGCTGGTCCATAAATTCTTCCAGTTCCAGAATTTTCTTAAACAGATCCAGATTTTCTTCATAAACGTTGTCCGGGATTTCATAAATACTATGCAGCAGTTCAAAAGAATCTTTTACCGGAATATCCCACCACAGTTGTGTCTTCTGACCAAACACAACGCCTATCTTCCCGGCATTTATGAGCCGCTCCCTGAATGGATCATTTCCCATAACGGAAATCTTTCCCTCTGTCGGTTTCATGATCCCTGTAAGCATTTTAATGGTCGTTGATTTTCCTGCCCCGTTTGCCCCCAGGAAAGCTACGCATTCACCCTGCTGTATTGAAAAAGAAATTCCTTTTACGGCTTCCTTCTCTTTATATTGGGGATGGAATAAGTATTTCACCATTCCGGCAAAGCCTTCCTGCCTCTGTGATATCTTATATTTTTTGTACAGATTTTTAACCGCTATGCTCTCCATATGTATTCTTCTTTCTCTGTATTTTGCTCTGTTTCTGCAAGACTGGTTACTGTCTATACAATAGCATCGTATATTTTATCCGTACATGTTCGTTGTATAAATCTTTATGTTTATAATATAATTTTTGCATCATAAAAAATCCCCTGAACGCGGATAGATTTCCGTATCCAGGGGAGGCTTTTTCCCATTTGTGTATATTTTATTCTTTATGATACCGCTCAATTATACAGGTATGCTGCTTTGTTTTTCTATCGTAATTGATTCCTGCAAGCAGGAGATTTCCATGATAGTCTTTCAGGGCATCTACATATTGCTTTTCTTTAATTTGTGATATGGCTCCATAAGCATCTTTGTCCCATTTCAGTTCAATGACTGCTGCCGGTTTGTCTGCGTATAACTTTCTTGGGATAAAGCAGATGTCTGCAAATCCTTTTCCTGTTGGCAGTTCCCGGATAATCGTATAATACTCTCTGGCAAAATAAAACGCCAGATTGATGGTACAGCTTAAAGAATTCTCGTCATTATACTGAAGAACCGAAATTTCTCTGTGAGCCTGATTGATTCCCCTCGCCACCGCTTCTCCATCCAGATTCCACAATGCTTCCAGAAGTTTTCTGGATGTCTCAACGGACTGTATCACTTCTTTCCAGTCCATTGTGCTGATGGCATTTATATATTCCTGGGATACCTCTTTATTTGGAATCGTCACCGTCTTATCCGGCCAGTGATAACTTAAGTACCCCAGATGCACCAGAAGTGTCAATACATCATCCTTTCCCTGAAACGTTGTCATATCGTTGGAAAAAGTTCCTGTATTGATCTGAACCTTATCGCCTGCCAACATTCTTATCACTGCATCTTTCAGGCCATCATAATTCATACGGATATAAACTTTCAGGGCTTCATAGGTTTCTGTCTGATTCCAGTAATTGTCAAAAATTCCACTTAACATGGCATCCACCACAGATTTCGGGCTGTACATGGAATACGTCTTCTTTCTTCCATCCTCTATGGCTACCAGCTCATAGCCATCATACCATGCCTGTGCCTCCTGAAAATTCCGTTTATACTGACTGCAGAGGTCTTTTACCTCATCTTCCGTAAATCCGAAAAACTCAGCCATTTCTCTTGGATTGATCATGGAATATTCCGTAAACATATTTAATGCGGAATGGGAACCATATTTTTTCACCGGGAGGATTCCGGTCATATAGGCTAATGCCACATATTCCTGATCCTTCAGCCATACACGCAGAAAATCCAGATATTTTTTCTGTGCTTCCATATTCTGTTTAAATTCACGGAATATACAATCCCATTCATCGATCAGGATCACGAAAGGATGTCTGGTATATGCAAAAACATCCTGCATGGCAAAGACCAGATAATCACTGTCAATATAATCCGGATACTGTATCTTCAGCTCCCTGAGAATACGTTTCTGAAGAAGCTTCAGCATCTCGTCCATGTCCGGTGCAGCACTTAAAAATTCCTGCATGTTGATCCGGATCACATCATACTGGTTCAGATTTTCCCGGAAGCTTTTATCTGTATGGATCCTGAGATCAGAAAACAGTTCTGTACTATCTTCACCTCGGCCATAGTATGCAGCCAACATATTAGCAGCCATGGATTTTCCGAAACGTCGCGGTCTGCTCACGCAGACAAAACGCTGCTCTGTTCCCAGTACTTCATTTGTTTTTGCGATCAACCCGCTTTTATCCACATAAATTTTTGACCGCAGACAGGCTTTAAACATTCCACCGCCCGGATTCAGATAACTTCCCATTCGGTTTCTCTCCCTCTTATCAAAAATGGCCTCACAGTATCCGTTTCTTTCTGAAACTATGATACCATGAAACCATTTTTCTGTAAATCCAGCTGATTCCCTCTCAGTTCTTCTTCCACCCCTCAAAGGCCTTGATCTCCTCAATAAATTTCTCCACCACCAGGGAATTAGGGATGTTTCTCCTCCAGGCTACTACTGTATTGGATGTAATCTCCGGGTAAAGTCTTCGCTGTACCAACAGATCTTCTCTCCAATATCTCTCCGCGCCTTCGATGGAGACGGGATAGCCGGCGCCTTTCAGCTCTTCCAGGTTTTTTTCTTCCAGATCCAGGATCTCCAGCGCCCTGCGTTTAAAAAGGATTCCCTGATCTGTCAGCGTGATGCGCCTTCCGGAACGCACCAGAAGTTCCACGCCCAGTTCCTCTTCCAGGGCGGCCAGCTGCCTGGAAAGGGTGGGCTGGGTGATATGTAACTGTTCGGCTGCTTTTGTGAAACTCTGTTCTTTGGCTACTGTGAGAAAATATCGTAGTATTCGAAAATCCATGATTGTTGTCCTCCGATAACGCGAATATTTACGCTCAATTTTTTTGTTTATTATACAACGCAATACCCTCTCTTAACAGACTTGACAATATCCTTTTTTATTTATGCAAAACAGGAGCGAAAAGTTGCCTGAACTTTTCACTCCTGTTTATTTTTTATAATTCGATTTTTACAGCCCGATTTTACAACCCGATCATGTTTGCAAACAGCACGATCAGCGGGATTGCAATGATGGTTCTCTCAAGGAAGATCACCAGAAGTTTCCAGAAATTCAGCGGGATCTCACTTTTGATGATGATGGTTCCAACCTCAGTAAGGTAAATGATCTGTACCAGAGAAAGTACTCCGATGACAAATTTTGTTTTTACAGAGGTAAGTGTCACTGCAAGCAGTGCCGGGATGAACATATCGGTAAAGCCTACCAGTGTGGCCGGTGCTGCGGCAAATGCTTCCGGCACGCCAAGAACTTTCAGATACATTCCCATTGGATAGGAAATCCATTTGAAAAACGGGGTGTACGTTGCAATGATCAGTGCCAGGGTTCCCCAGGATACTACAATCGGGATCAGGTCAAAGAACATGCCCACCATAACTTCCAGGCCGCCTTCGCCTACGTTTTTCAGAGTAAATTTTTCCGCACGTCTGCAGCTCATCTCAACAGCATATGCAAGCATTCCCTTTTCCTGTGGGATCTCCTCGTCGATCTGTTTTCCAACAGCTTCACGGTAAGTATCCGGCACCATACGGATCGGAGGGATTCTGGCGATGATCACTGCCAGGATGATACCGACCACGCAGATGCACAGATAAAACGGCGGGAAAATATTTGCGATTCCCATGGTATCCGCAACCATCAGGCAAAATGGAATGGACACAAGGGAAAAGTTTGTCATAATGTAACCGGCTTCTCTTTTTGTGTAAAAGCCTCTCATGTACTGCTCTCTGGTAAGGATTACCGCTGCATTGGATGCACCGAACCAGGATGCGATCAGGTCTACGGACGCTCTTCCAGGTACATGGAACAGGGGGCGTACCACCGGCTTGGCGATCACACCGAGAAACTCCATGATTCCGCAGTCTGTCAGAAACGGCATGATAAAACTGAATGCAACTACGATACAGAACAGTGTACCACAGAGATCCACGATGGTTGCTCCGGTATCAGCGGAAATGATCACTTCCGGTCCGATATTAAATACAACCATCACTGCAAAAACAGCTCCGATGATCTTGGATACCAGATACAGCGGTGTGGTGGTAAACGCTCGTGTCAGATAATGATTCTTACGGATCCACTCCGGTTTTGCAAAGTAATCATAGGTACTCATGATTGCAGATACGATCAGGATAACTACGATAATGTAGCTTAAGCTTCCTCCGAACAGACCTTTGATCCAGCTTTTCAGGAAATCCAGCAATGTGGTGACGGACTCTCCCTGCGGGATCGGCACCAGAAACATCAGGATACCGAACGCGGAACCAATTTGTCGTAGAAGTAAAAGCTGTCAAAGTTTCCGTCTTCTTTATACACAACGGAAAGCGCGGTAGTTGCCGCGCAGGTGGCCGCGATAGTCGGGAAGGTAAATACCGGAAGACCGGCTTTCTCAGCAGTTCCCTTGGCTGTATCCAGAGCTTTTCCGCCGCCCATGCCGAAGATCATGTCTGCACCACATTTTTTTGCGTGCTCTGCCAGCTCTTCCATTCTTGCGTACGTGCAGTCTGTGCCGAAAAGAACCGTGTCTACGATCTGGATCTCAGAGGCCAGCGCCTGAATAAGCTTCTCTTTTCCTGCTTTCAACGCCAGTTCTCCACCGATCAGCAGCGCTTTTTTTCCATAATGGCAGCACACTTCTCTGACATTCTGATACGCATCCTCACCGATGGTATAATTTGCGAAATTTACAGAATAGGTCATTTTAACAGCTCCTTCATTTTCTTCAGGCGGGAAAGTGCCTCGTCGATGGTTTTCTCCTCACGTGCAAAATGGAGACGGATCAGATTGTTGACATCCTCACGGAAAAAGCTTGATCCCGGCACTGCCGCAACCCCGATGTTTTTGATCATCCACTCGCAGAATTCTAGGTCTGTATAACCGGCAAACTGAGGAAGATCCAGGAATTCCTGAATGTCGATCATGACGAAATAAGTTCCCTGTGGAACATTGTGCTTCAGGCCGATCTCATCCAGGCCGTTAAGGAAATGTTCTCTTTTCTTTGTATATAAAGCAAGAAGGTCTTCATAGTAGGATTCCGGGAAATTCAGTCCCACAACTGCTGCCTCCTGAAGTGGTGCTGCTGCTCCTACGGTCAGGAAATCATGAACTTTTTTTGCTCCCTCGATGACTTCCTCCGGTCCGATAAGATATCCAAGACGCCAGCCGGTGATGGAGTAGGTTTTGGAGAGGGAGTTACAGGTGATGGTGTGCTCGTACATTCCCGGAAGGGATGCCATGCATACATGTTCATTTGGAGCATAGACCATATGCTCATATACCTCATCTGTCACAACAAAGCCGTCGTATTTCACAGCAAGCTCACCGATGGCTGTCAGCTCTTCTCTTGTGAAAACTTTTCCGCATGGGTTAGACGGATTGCAGACGATGATGGCTTTTGCTCCGGCTTTGAATCCTTCCTCCACAAGATTGATATCAAACTCATAAGTCGGCGGTACCAACGGAATGTAGATCGGCTCTGCTCCGGAAAGGATGGCATCAGCTCCGTAGTTCTCATAAAACGGGGAAAATACCATAACCTTATCTCCAGGATTGCAGATAGTCATCATGGCACTCATCATAGCCTCGGTTCCACCGCAGGTTACTACGATCTCTGTCTCCGGATCGATTTCTCTTCCGATGGCTTTTCCCTGCTTTCTGGCAAGAGCTTCACGGAAGTTTTCTGCTCCGAAGGTTATGGAGTACTGGTGTGGTCCCTCGTAGGCTGTTTTTGCAAGTGCATCCAGGATTGCTTTCGGTGGGTCAAAATCCGGGAAGCCCTGAGACAGATTGATGGCTCCGTACTCATCGCTGATCCTGGTCATACGGCGGATCACGGAATCTGTAAATGTATTAACGCGGTTACTTAACTTTGGCATGATTTTTTCTCCTTTTTTATTCCTATGTGGTAATCTCTTATTTTTCAGTCCAGACTGGTTTCATCCACTCTGTCCGTTGCGTTCCTTTCAAAACAGCTATATAATAAAGTATACCGTTACGTTATAGTCAAGGAGGAATTGTATATTTATGCAAAAATTTAATGATCCATGCATAAAAACCGGGGAATTTGCGCGTCTCTGCGGCACAAACAAGCGCACACTGATCCATTATGATGAGATCGGGCTGTTTAAACCTGCCTATACTGACGATCGTGGATACCGATATTACAGTGAAAGTCAGTTTGATGTGTTTTTTACCATCAACTGTCTGAGCAAGCTTGGCATGCCTCTGAAAGAGATCGGGGCCTTCTTAAACCACCGTGATCCTCAGGCATTAAAAAAACTCCTTCTCGAACAACGGGAAGAAGTTTTAAAAGAAGAAGAACGAATCCGAAAAACACGTCAGGTTATCGAAACGAAGCTTGCTCTTGTTTCTCTCCAGGAAAAGCTGGAAAGCAACCAGGCCGGGAGCAGCACGGAACATATTTTCCAGGAATATACACCGGAAGAATATATGATCCTAAGTGATCCATTAAACACCAATGACCACGAGGCCATCATCCACACCCTCTGCAGCCACATCGGCTACTGCAACAAAAACAACCTGAATGCCGGCCATCCTTATGGCGCCATGCTGGATGTCTCGGAACTGCGCCAGGGGCATCTGGATACCTATGCATATTTTTTCACCAAAGTCATTGACCGCCCGGAAGATTTCCCCTTCCATATCAAGCCTGCCGGCACTTATGCGGTGGCTTATCTGAAGGGGGATTACTATGATTCGGAGGAAACTTACAGGAAGCTGTTTCAGTGGATCGATGAAAATGGCTTTCGTACCGGGCAGTATTCCTATAAAGAAGCGATCATCGATGAGCTGGCCGCTGATTCCTCGGAGGAATATCTTACCAAGATTTCGGTACAGATTTTCTGAGTATCTGCCATGTGACAGGTCAGATACTTAGACACCTCAAATATTTACACTTACAACGCCTCTTTATACAGCGCCAGAATATCCTCCCACCCGGTTTTCCACGGATTCACCGCAATGTTTCCGCTTTTCATGGCATCGTCTGTCATCTGGGAAAAATGCTCATCCGTAACCCCTGCGTCAGATAATTTTGCCGGAATCCCAACCTGTGTGTTCAGCTCACGTACTGCCTGCTCCAGCATTCCCTTCGAAAACTCAGATGCATTTTTCTTTTCCGGGGAAATGTAATGATAGATCTTTTGATATTTTTGAAATGCTGCCTCTTCGTTATATTTCACGATATACGGAAACAGGATTCCGTTTGCAACACCGTGAGGCACATTGAAAAAAGCACTGACCGGATGGCTCATGGCATGGATATTTCCAAGTCTTGCCCAGGAAAAAGCGATCCCGGCAAACAGAGAGCCTGCCAGCATATCGGAGGCTGCTTCCAGATTGCTGCGGTCTGCCACATAGGTGCGGATGCTCCGCCCGATCAGCTCCATCGCTTTTTCGCTCATGGCCTCGGAAAATGGGGATGCGTCCAGCGAAACGTAGGATTCCTCTGCATGGATCAGTGCATCGATCCCGCAGGCAGCCGCTACGGAAGCCGGTGCGGAGGTGAGAAGCAGCGGATCCAGAAGTGCATAAGCCGGAATCAGCTTATAGGAAAATACTGTAAGCTTGTAATTTCGTTTGTGATCGGTAATAACAGAAAAAGCCGTAACCTCTGAACCGGTTCCGGCAGTTGTGGGAATGGCGATTAGCGGGATGATCTCCCCCGGAACCTTGTCCGCACCTTCATATTCTGTGATGCTGCCGCCGTATTTCGCCACAACGCCTACGGCTTTTGCCACATCCATCGGGGAACCGCCTCCAAGGGCAACAATGAAATCCGCTCCGCTTGCCCGGAACGCTTCTGCTGCACGTTCCACAGTCTCCACAGATGGATTTCCTTCTGTATCACAGAAGGTGCTGACTGCAATGCCTGCCTGTGTAAGGATTTCTTCACACTGCCCCACTACACCAAGTCTGTTCAGTGTGGGGCCGGAAATGATAAAGCCATGTTTTCCGCCAAGCTTCCCGGCTGCCCCGGGAAGCTCCTTTAATACACCTTCACCAAAAAGAATATTCTGCGGTACGGAAAATGTAAATCTTTTCATGCTGTCCATCTCCTCCGCTTATTCTGAAAGTGCTTTTACTGTCTCTTCAATGATGGCAGCCGCCTGATCACAGTCTTCCTCTGTAATGATCAGCGGCGGTACCATACGGATGGTATGTGCTCCGATGGCAGTGATCAGGAGATGTCTGTCCAGACAGCCATGCTTTACATCCACACCGGAAATAGTATCATCAAATTCCACGCCTACCAGGAGACCCTGACCACGAACCTCTTTTACATGAGGGATCTTTGCAAGCTTTTCCATAAAATAGGCGCCCATTTTTGCTGCATTGCCAGCCAGATCTCTGTCAAGAAGTTCTCCAACCTCTGCAAGAGCTGCAGCACAGGAAACCGGATGCCCGCCAAAAGTTGTTCCATGAGAACCAGGCGTGAACGCTTTTGCCACTTCCTCTGTGGCACAGATCGCACCGATCGGCATGCCACCACCGAGGGCTTTGGCCATGGACACGATATCCGGTTTGATCCCGTAATGCATATAGCTCATCACCTTACCGGTTCTGCACCAGCCTGTCTGGACCTCATCAATAAGAAGGAGCATATCGTTCTCATCACAAAATTCCCGAAGTCCCTTCATAAATTCCATCGTTGCCGGATGGACACCGCCCTCGCCCTGTACAGGCTCTATCATGATAGCAATGGTATTTTCCGTGCAGGCATCCTTGAAAGCCTCAAGATCATTGTACGGTGCGTAGGAAAATCCGTAGGTCATAGGACCAAAGCCAACCTGGCATCCGTTTCCCGGCTGTCCGGTGGCGGACATGGCACCAAAGGTTCTTCCATGGAATCCCATTTTTGCAGTCACGATATGATAACGGTTCGGACCATATTTTTCGATTCCGTATTTTCTTGCCATTTTGATCATAGCCTCATTTGCCTCTGTACCGGAGTTTTGGAAAAAGATCTTATCCATTCCGATGGTTGTGCAGACCTTTTCAGCAAGAAGTGCCTGGGGAATGGTATACGGATAGTTGAAGGTATGCATCAGTGTCTGTGCCTGATCTACAACTGCTTTTACTACCTTCTCATTGCAGCTTCCTGCGGAGTTTACTGCGATACCTGCATAAAAATCCAGATATTTTTCGCCCTTCTCATTGTAGATATACTGGTCTTTTGCACTTTCTGCCAGAAAATCCATTCTCTCATAGGTCTCGATCATGTATTTGTTTACTTTTTCCTTGATATCCTCAAATGTCAGTCCTGTTTCTTCCAGCTTCATTTCTTTTCCTCCCCTTTTGTGATCTGTTCTGATAAGATCTGTTCCCGTGTGATCAGACCCTTCATCACCAGATATTCTTCGATCATCTTTACGCATCCTGCAATTCCGACTTTTTCACTGTTCAGCGTCATATCGTAGTTGACGGGATTGGTCCAGTAATTACCTTTTGTATAATATTTATAATAGTCCGCTCTGTACTTATCTGTGTTCTCAATGGTGGCTGCTGCCACATCTGCGGATACCTTCATCCTCTGCATGGTCCGCTCCAGACAGAAGGCACGCGGCGCTTCGATATAGATACTTACCACATTTTTTCTGCCCTTTAAGACATAATCCGCACATTTTCCGACGATCACACAGGATTCCTGATCTGCCAGGTTTCTGATGATCTGTGACTGATACTCAAACAACCGGTCGTCGGAAACAAATTTTTCATTTCTTGCAATGTACTGTCTGGATCTGGGCAGCCCTTTAAGGAATCCTGTAAAGCCTCCGTTATTCCGGATACGCTCATTGATATCCAGGAAGAGCTTTTCATCCAGTCCGCTCATCTGGCTTGCCAGTGTCAGGATACGGTTTTCATAACAGTGGATCCCAAGGTCTTTTGCCAGCATGGAGGCGATTTCCTTTCCGCCGGTTCCAAAACCTCTGGCAAAGGTTACAATAAAATTTTCCATTTTATACTCCTTCCTATCCTGCCAGATAACGGCTCAAAAATTCTCTGGTACGGGCATTTTTAGGATTTTTAAACAGCTCTGCCGGAGGTGCATCCTCCACAATGTAACCCTGATCCATAAAAATCGTCCTGGTGGAAACATCTCTGGCAAACGCCATCTCATGAGTCACAATGATCATGGTAAGGCCTGTGGTCGCCAGCTCCTTCATAACATTTAAAACCTCTCCTACCATCTCCGGGTCCAGTGCTGATGTAGGTTCATCAAAAAGCAGTACCTCCGGATTCATGCAGAGCGATCTTGCAATGGCAACCCTCTGCTTCTGTCCACCGGAAAGCTGTGTGGGATTTGCATTGATAAACGGTGCCATTCCTACCTGCTTCAGATGTGTGATCGCCCGGTCAAAGGCTTCTTCCTTTGACAGATGAAGGACTTTTCTTGTACAGAGCATACAGTTCTGGAGAACTGTCATATTGTTAAAGAGATTAAAGGACTGGAATACCATGCCGACCTTTGACCGGTAATCATTGATCTCCTTCTGTACTGCTCCGATCTCTTTTCCATGATAGCGGATCTTTCCGCTGGTCTGGGTTTCCAGCTTGTTGATACAGCGAAGCAGCGTGGATTTTCCGGAACCGGAGGAACCAACGATACAGATGATCTCGCCCGGCTCCACGTTGAAATCGATTTTTCGCAGTACCTCATGCTGTCCGAATGCTTTACTTAATTCCTCAACGGATATGATTGCATCACCCATAATTTCTCCCTCCTTACGGATTTTCCATATATTCCACTGCCAGTGCGTAGTTCTCTGTCTTCTTCATCTTCTTTTCAAGGAATGTAAACAGACGGTTGAATACAAAGCAGAGTACAAAATAGATCACTGCGATAACAAGATAGGATTCAAAATATTTATAATAATTTCCGCCTACAGTTTTCGCTGCCATAAACAGTTCCTGAACTGCGATAACATTCAGAACGGAAGTCATTTTCAGATTTGTAAGAAATGTATTTGCCATCTCAGGGATGATGTTTTTGAAGGCCTGTGGAAGTACTACATAGATCATGGTCTTCATAGGTGACATTCCCATGGCCCAGGCGCCTTCTCTCTGTCCCATATCAATGGAACCGATGCCGGCTCTGACAGTTTCTGCCATGTAAGCTCCGGTGTTCAATACCGTTACCATAACACCTGCAAACAATGGTGTAATATTCACATTTGCCTGACGGATACCATAATACAGGACCATTGCCTGAACGATCATTGGCGTATCTCGGAAAACCTCCACATAGATCCTGCAGATTGCCTTTAAGATTTTAAAAATTCCTTTTTTCAGAATGCTGTCGCCTTCATTGATACGGATATCCTGGATGATACCGATGATATAGCCCAGCAGGAAACCAAGAATGGTTCCTGCTACAGCTATATAGAGAGTCAGCCAAGTTCCTTCCAGAAACATACTGGAATATTTTTTTGCCAGAAAGATCATCCATTCCAGGGAATTAGACGGATCTGTAATTGAAAAGCCTAACATATCTCCACCTCACTTGGACTAGTTCGCTGCCGGCTGCTGTGTCAGAACAGTATCCATCAGCTCATCCATTTTCTCTTTATCGTTCCAGCCGATGTCATCCATGGCACCCTGCAGCTTATCTCTCAGCTCTGTGTCATCTTTTCTTGTTGCGATGCAGACATTGACCATTTCATCATCATCTTTAAAGGTATCCTTCTCATCCAGGTTGATGATCTTCAGATCCTTGTTTGTCAATGCTGCTGATTCTGCTGTAGGAACATCTACAACGCAGACATCTGCAACTCCGTTGGAGATTGCCATAAAGCACTCGGATGTTGTCTCATAGTTTCCGGACTGCTCTGCACCGTCGATCTGATCCAGAAGCGGTACCCATCCGGTTCCAAGCTGTGTGGTAACCTTGCAGCCTGTTCCTGCAAGATCGGAAAGACCTTTGACATCGTCATATTTGCCGCCTGCCTTTACCACAATACAGTTATCTCTGTAATAATATGGTTCTGTAAAAGAATATGATTTTTCTCTTTCTGCCGTTTTTCCCATACCTGCGATGATACAGTCATAATCGCCGGCATCCATGGAGATTCCGATGGAGGACCACTCAACCTTGTGGATCTCCAGCTTCATTCCAAGCTGATCTGCAAGCTTCTGGGCTACTGCCACATCGTAGCCATATGCGTAATAATCACTGCCGTAAATAGGTTCTGCCTTGCTTCCGTCCGGGGTTGTGTCGGTATCCTGGGTCCAGTTAAACGGTGCATATGCACATTCCATACCTACTCGTAACACATCCTCATCAGATTTATCTGCTGCCCATGTGGAAGCCGCTGTAGATGCTAACATTGCTGCGGAAATAATACCTGTGATCATCATTTTGCCTAAAAGATTTTTTTTCATATTCGTTTCCTCCTCTTCTACATAGCTGGCACAAAACATATTTACCTGGTCGACCTGAACGTTTTCGCCTGAAAACAAAAAGGGCGCTGAAAGAAATTTTTCATTTCCTTCAACGCCTTTGTTGTTTTGATGAACTCCATTATACTCAGGAGAATTTTTTCGTCAACTTTCATTTTGCACAAATTAACTGTTCATTTTGCACAGTGCAGATGCCTGATACTGTATTCGCATGAACCTGACCATCAGGAAAACATCAGCCGTTTGATCAGGATGCAGTTCACCACATCCAGATATTCCATGTAGTCATCCAGCTCAAAATCCACCAGTTCCTGGATCTTGTTCAGCCGGTACTGCAGGGAATTTCTGTGGATAAAAAGTTCCTGGGCTGTTTTTCCCACGCTGAATCCGTTCATGTAATAGGCAAGCAGGGTATCCAGGAGAAACGTTCCGTTGGCGTGGTCGTATTCTTCCAGTTTTCCAAGCCTTTCATTACAGTAATTCAGGATCTCATCATGGTTATCGTTATTGAACAGATACTGGTAAATCCCCATGGCTGTGGCACTTAAAACTTTCTTGTGTTTGGGATTTGGAAGCATGTCTTTTTTGGGGATCAGCCGTTTTGCCTCCTGATAGCTGGTACCGAAATCTGCCGGATTGGTGTAGATCCCGCCCAGGATACAGGTGCTCCGGATGGTTCCGTGAAACTGGGGGCTGGCATCGATCTTCTGCAGGACTTTCTCCAGCTCATGCTCGATACTTTTGTCCTTTTTTGCCTCAAAAAGAAGAACAAACTTGTTAAGAAACCTGAGGAACATGGGCTTTCCTTCCATTTCCATAACTTCCTGGTTCAGATAATTGGCATAATATTCATAGATATGTTCATCCTGTTCCAGATTGATGCCATACTTCCGGTCAGCCACAATAATCCCAACTCTGCAGGGTGTGGTGAAATTGATCCCGAACTGCTGGGAGATCTTCTCGATATAACGGTCATTGATATCATAGCCAAACAGAAGATTATACAGATAATCTCCCATCCGCTTATTCTGCATTTCATATTCCAGAATGATCTTTCCCACACTCTGGGCAATATCCACAAATGAGGCCCCTTCCCACCGGATGTAAAACAGCGGAAGCTTCAGCTCATTGGCTTTGTCGATCATTTCTTTTGGAACAGGTTCCCGGTCATCGGTGATGGAAATCCCAAATCCGGAAATTCCAAGTCCATACAGTTCTTCCATGGCTTTCTGCGCTTCCGCAAGATCAAACCGGACATAATCTACCACGCACAGGGCAAAATTTCCCTGGTTCATATGCTCCGCAAACGGCCGGGTCTGCACCATATAGGTCCATGTGACAGGTCTTGTAAGACCCTTTTCCCCGGCGATCAGTTCCACTCCGTCCAGCTGCAGTTCCAGTATATCCTGACAGGTGATCATATGCATTCTCCTTTATCTTTGCAATATTTCACACGCTCTCCTTCATAAATACCGGAAAGTAAACCTTATTCCCCGCTTCTATATGCTCATGAACGCAGTCACATCGTGATCTATCCGTTCCAATTTTCTCATCCTGACAATTATCCTAGCAGAAATATCAGATTCCGGCAACTTATAACGCTGTACCAATCTTTGTGCTGACAGATTTTTCAGCACGCTCTTTTACAAGGTTTCGTCCAAGCAAAGTCAGGCATACAAATGCGATCACCGCAAAAACAGCTCCGATTCCAAATACCACGTTCATTCCATAACCATTGCCTCTTACCAGGCCGGAAATTGCCGGTGCGCCAAAGGTTGCGAATACGATACCAAACATGACAAATCCATAATTTTCCCCTGTGTGCTTCATTCCGAAAATGGAACTTGTCAGAGACGGGAAACTTCCCATGATACCGCCGTAGCAGCCGTACATCAGAACAACGGCAACGGTTACTGCCAGAGATCTGGATGAAAAAAGAACTCCCATAGCGATCACTGCCACAATCAGTACTCCTTTGATGCAGACGATCCTTCCCACTTTATCTGCCAGTGTCGGAAGCACCAGTCTTGCTCCTGCATTGACAATGGATCCAAGCATAACGGCACTGACTGCCACTGCGGACGGAATCCCGAGATCAATCTGATAGGTCTGGGATACTGGTGAAACCATAAAATAAGAGGTCAGTCCAAAGAACATGGTCGCAAGGAGAAGATAAAAATTCTTTGTACGCATCATCTCTCCGGATGTGTATTGTTTCACCTCCGGTGTCCCTGCCTTTACCCCAGAGCCGCCTGCGTTTATCAGGCTCTTTTCCGGTGCCTGAAAAAAGATGCCGCACAGGATCCAGGAAACCGTGATGGCCACGCCAACGATCAGAAGGGTTTTCTGCACGCCTTCCGCTTCCAGCAGTTTTCGGCTCAGCGGCGCCAGGAAAAATCCGCAAAGTCCGTTGGCAGTTACCACAACACCGGAAGCAAATCCGGTGCGGTCCGGAAACCATCTCTGTACTGTTGCCAGGATCACCGTATAGATCATTCCCTGACCAAATCCCTGCATCACGCCATAGGTAAGATACATAGGAACCGGTGTGGGCACGATCAGGAAAGCAGATGCCAGAATTCCTGCCGCAAAGATTCCTCCGCCGATCCATACGATCGTTTTTTCCTTAAAGTGGTTCTGCATCCTTCCGCCTACGATGTTTCCAAATACAAAGGTGCTCAGTGCCAGGTAAAAGCACATGGATGCCTGTCCCTGACTCCACCCTGCCTGCTCCATCACATAAGGCTGGTAAATGGACCATACATGCGGATATCCGGTAAAAAAGATCGCGAAAGCTCCGAATATCATAGTCAGCAGACGCTGTTTTTTCTGTGTTCCTGTTAAATTCAGCTGCAATGCTCCTGTCATAATTTCCTCCCCTGAAAAACTTTCCGGCCTGTTTGCGTGCCGTTTTTATTTTGCGTGCTAAATGCGTGTTTATTCTGTTGTATGTATGTTATCACACGCTATTTGATTATGCAATATAAATTTATATCTTTTCTGTTTTTCTCATTTTTGTCTAAATCATCCCTTTATTTCTTTGTATATTATTCATAATGGCGCTACTTTAGACACGCATGTGCACGCAATTGTTTTTCTCTGGAATCCTTATTTTTTCTAATCTGTACACGTTATGTTTCTTTTTCCGGTGCAAAAAAGCACGCATTTCAAGCAGGCGTGCTTTTCCGTTCTTCTTATTTCTTTTCCGCTTTATCTGTTCACAGCCTCGAAACTGTCTCTTTAAAAATTATTATTTTTGGATATTTTTAAATGCACAAGTCCGGTTTATAATCTGGAACCATCAGAAATCAAACACGAAACCAAAGATCAGGGAGGATAAAGATCATGTCTACAACAAACGAAAGATATAAACTGAACAAAGAACTGGCACAGATGTTAAAGGGCGGTGTGATCATGGATGTCACCACCCCGGAGCAGGCTAAGATCGCAGAGGCAGCCGGTGCCTGTGCGGTTATGGCGCTGGAGCGTATCCCTGCAGACATCCGTGCGGCAGGTGGTGTTTCCCGAATGAGTGACCCAAAGATGATTGAGGGAATCCAGAATGCGGTTTCCATTCCTGTTATGGCCAAATGCAGGATCGGACATTTTGTGGAGGCCCAGGTGCTGGAAGCCATTGAGATCGACTATATTGATGAAAGTGAAGTGCTTTCTCCTGCGGATGATGTCTATCATATCAACAAAAGAGACTTTAAGGTTCCTTTTGTATGCGGTGCCAAAGATCTTGGCGAAGCACTCCGCCGTATCAATGAAGGTGCTTCCATGATCCGTACAAAAGGTGAACCAGGAACCGGTGATATCGTTCAGGCAGTCCGCCATATGCGAAAAATGAACAGCGAGATCGCAAAACTTACCAGCATGCGTGAAGACGAACTCTTCGAAGCCGCAAAAACACTCCAGGTTCCTTATGAGCTGGTATCCTATGTTCATGACAACGGCAGACTTCCGGTTGTAAACTTCGCGGCCGGCGGTGTTGCCACTCCTGCAGATGCCGCTCTTATGATGCAGCTTGGCGCGGAAGGTGTATTCGTTGGTTCCGGTATCTTCAAATCCGGAAATCCGGCAAAAAGAGCTGCTTCCATCGTAAAAGCAGTTACCAACTATACCGATGCCAAACTGATCGCAGAACTTTCCAGAGATCTTGGCGAAGCCATGGTTGGAATCAATGAACAGGAAATCGCCTTACTGATGGCAGAAAGAGGCAAATAATGACAATTGCAGTACTGGCTTTACAGGGTGCTTTTGCAGAACATGAAAAGGTCCTTGACCGCCTTGGCGTTTCTCATATCGAGCTGCGCCAGGCCAACGATCTTGAGCAGCCTTTTGACGCTCTGATCCTCCCGGGCGGGGAAAGCACCGTTCAGAGTAAACTTTTAAAAGAACTTGAGATGTTTGAACCCCTGAAAAAAAGAATTGAAAACGGAATGCCCGTCCTGGCTACCTGTGCCGGACTGATCCTTCTGGCGTCGGAAATCGAAGGACAGGACAGCTGTCATTTCGGCACCATTCCCATGTGCGTCCGCCGGAATGCCTATGGAAGACAGCTGGGAAGTTTCCACACGGAAGAAACTGTTGGATCTTTGGGCAAAGTTCCCATGACTTTTATCCGTGCGCCTTATGTATCTGACGTCTATAAAGATACAAAGATTCTGGCTTCTGTAGAAGACCGGATCGTCGGCGTGCAGTACAAAAATCAGCTGGCTTTCGCCTTTCATCCGGAACTGGATGAAGACACCCGGATCCATGAAAAATTTCTGGAGATCGTCCGGAATTCCTGCAACTGAAAATCCGGGAACACAGTCCATACTGCTCTGTGTTCCCGGATCTTCTGATATTTTCTGAGATTTATTTTCCCGCTTATTTAATTGCTTTAAGCTCATACTCCCTGGTTCCCAGGCCAATCTTTTCTGCCTGATCCAGAGTTGCCTTCCACTCAATATTCGGATTGGAATCCTTAAAGTGATCATGATGACAGTGCCATCCCGGCTCTGCCAGATGCTCTCCAAGCTGGCTGTTGGCGATCGGTGTTGCCTTCAGGCAGGCATCTGCACAGGCCTGATCCAGTGCAACCGGGTCAAAGCTTGCGAACATTCCGATATCCGGAAGGATCGGTGCATCATTCTCTCCGTGGCAGTCACAGTTGGGGCTGATATCCTGTACCAGTGCAATATGGAAATGAGGACGTCCGTGACAGACAGCCTGTGCATACTCTGCCATCTTGCGGTCAAGAAGCTCGTTTGCACTGCTATTCGGATTGTATACGGCATCATAGCTGCAGGCACCGATACAGCGGCCACAGCCTTTGCATTTATCGTAATCGATAACTGCTTTCTTGTTTACATATGTAATCGCATCACTTCCGCACTCTTTCGCACAGCGGCGGCAGCCACGACAGACATCTTCATGGATGGCCGGCTTTCCGCTGGCATGCTGCTGCATTTTTCCGGCACGGCTTCCGCAACCCATACCGATATTCTTCAGAGCGCCGCCAAAGCCGGTTGCCTCATGTCCCTTGAAATGGCTGAGACTGATAAAAATATCTGCGTCCATGATAGCATGTCCGATCAGGGCAGTTTTGCAATATTCTCCGTTTACTACCGGAACTTCTACTTCATCGGTTCCTCGAACTCCGTCACCGATGATGATCTGACATCCGGTTGTGATCGTGTTAAATCCGTTAAGATTTGCACAGTCCAGATGCTCCAGTGCATTCTTTCTGCTTCCCGGATAAAGAGTATTACAATCTGTCAGGAACGGCATTCCGCCCTGCTCCTTACAGAGATCTGCGACTACCTTTGCATAGTTCGGACGAAGGAATGCCATATTTCCAAGCTCTCCGAAATGCATCTTGATGGCTACGAATTTTCCATCCATATCGATATCTTTGATTCCTGCGGCAACGCAGAGTTTTTTCAGTTTGTCCAGCTGGCTGGTTCCCACCGGACATCGAAAATCAGTGAAATAAACTGTTGATTTCTCCATTCTGGTTTCCCTCCTGTTTGATCATTTCAAAATAAATTTACCCTTTTCCTGACAATATGTCCAGTTTTTACACAAAAAATATATAAAAAAATGCGCTACGCTACTCTCGAAAAAGGATCTGCGAAAAATACCGGAACTTTCCATCATTGGTCCAGCACTGCATTCCCACAGCATCTGCCATCTTCTGCGCATCTACACAGTAGGCAGACATACAGGAATTATGCTTGTACGGCCCGGCGCTCATAATCAGAAGATCTGTTTTTCTGCACTCTTTCATCTTCTCTGCGAGCTGCTCTGTCAGTTTATTATGTGCAAGCTTGGCTTTTCTGTAATCCATGAGTCTGTCCTGCGTTGTCTGGAGCACCAGTGTGTTCTCATAACCCAGGGCACGTTCCTTCATTTCTTCCACGGTTCCGCTTTCCGGTGGACATGCAGGATTTTTATCATAATTGCCACAGGCATTTTCTTCACAGAAAACACGGTATTCCGGCACAAACACCAGCTTATCGGTTTTCATGACCGCAGCATCGGAAAAGCCAAGCTTCTTTGCTTCTTCAATAAAATCCATTTTTCTCTCTCCTGTGTTTTTTCTTTTATAGTGCCACATTTTATTTGTATTTACAAGCGCAGATTTTCACTCTGCCGCCAGGCGGATAAACTCCTCCATCTCTCTCGTCTTAAACTTATTCTTATGGTAAAAGATCTGCCGGTACATGGATATCTCCACATCTTCCACATGTAAAAGGGCAATTCTTCCTTTCCGGATATCCCGCTCCACAGCCAGATAGGGAAGGAAGGAAAGTCCGTGATTCTTTTCCAGCATGCGGATGATAAAAGCGGTATCGCTGATCTCCAGTACCGGTGACAGGGCCTGCTTCTTAAGCGCCAGCTGCTGATCCAGGGCCTGCCGATAATTGGCATTCTTTTCCGTGAGAAAAAAAGGCTCTTCCAGGATATCCCCCATCTTCAGCGTCTTTCCCGCAAATTCCGAATCTGCGGAGGCCACAAATACCACAGGTTCTGCTTTCTCCATTACTTTGATCCAGTTCTGGTCCCATCTTGGAGTGTCCAGTATGTAAATAAGGTCAAGCCCGTTATGCTCCATCATCCGTATCAGCTGTTCCGGTGTATCAATAGTCACCTGCAGGCTGACCTTCGGGTGAAGCTGGCGGAATTTACTCAGGACCGAAGGGAGCTTGGCAGTACACAGGGATTCGATCGTCCCGATATGCAATGGATTTTTCAGTTCTGCATTATCATTCATTGACTTTTTTGCTTTATTTACATCATATAAGATCCTGCTTGCATGCTCCATAAACTCTTTTCCGGACGGAGTAAGCTCCACGCGCTTTCCGGTTCTGTCAAAAAGGCGGGTTTCCAGTTCATTTTCCAGTAAACGGATCTGGACAGTAATGGCTGACTGGGAGTATCCCAGGACTTCTGCTGCCCTGGAAAAGCTCTGAAGCTGTGCCACATGTACAAACGTCTCCAACTGACGGATTTCCATGATTTTTCTCCCTTTTTCTATGAAAATTTTTCATCGTGATGATGAAATCTATGAATTTGCCTTATTCTTATGTCAATGTTACAATACAGAAACGAGGACGTCAATCGTATTTTTGTGCAAAATGAATAAATTCATACTTAGGAGGAAAGAATCCAAATGGAAAAGAAAAAAATCAAGATCGGACTGGTTCCGAAGCTGATCATTGCCATCATCGTAGGTATCCTGTTCGGTCAGTTCCTTCCGGAAGGCTTCTGTCGCTTTGTTGTAACCCTTTCCGGATTTTTCAGTACCTTTCTGAAATTCGTTATCCCGCTGATGATCCTTGCTTATGTGACCATGGGTATTGCGGATCTTTCACAGGGGGCAGGGAAGCTTCTCCTGATCACAGTGGCTCTGGCTTATGGCTCCACTCTGATTGCAGGTTCCGCATCCTATCTGGTATCATCCAGCCTGTTCCCGCACTTTATGAGTGAAGGGGCACTGGACCAGATCGCAGCTACCGCAGACGCATCCCTGACACCGTTTTTCTCCATCACACTGGAGCCAGTCATGGATACTCTTTCTGCTGTTGCCCTTGCCTTTGTCATGGGCCTGTGCCTCTCTTCCATGCGTGGAAAAGAAATGGGAAACAGCCTTTATAACGGAATGAGCGACTTTTCCAAGATCATTGACAAAGTCCTTCATACCATTATCATCCCGCTGCTTCCGCTTTACATCTGCGGAACTTTCACAGATATGACTATTTCCGGAAAAACATTTGCCATCTTAAGCATTCTCTGGAAAGTGTTCCTTGTTGTGATCATCATGCATCTGATCTGCATTACGATCCAGTTTGTGATCGCAGGTACTGTAAGCAAGAAGAATCCTTTTACCCTGATCAAAAATCAGATTCCGGGATATACCACAGCTCTTGGAACTCAGTCTTCCGCTGCTACCATTCCGGTTAATCTGGAATGTGCAAAAAATGACGGTGTATGTGAGCAGATCCGTAACTTCGTAGTTCCGCTCTGTGCAAACATCCACATGGCCGGTTCCATGATCACCATCACAGCCTGTGCAACAGCAGTCTGTCTTATGAACCAGCTGCCGATCAGCCTTGGAACTGTTGTTCCGTTTATCATGACTCTTGGTGTTGCCATGGTCGCATCCCCGGGTGCTCCAGGTGGTTCCATCATGACTGCCCTTCCGTTTCTTTACATGGTATTCGGAGCCGAAGCCGGTGATCCGGACGGCGCTATCTGCGCTATTATGGTTGCCCTTTACATTACACAGGATTCCTTCGGAACTGCCTGCAACGTATCCGGTGACAATGCCATCGGCGTGATCGTTGATACGATCTATAAGAAATTTATTGTAAAAACACCACAGGAGAATTAAGAAAAATGTCTTTTATCAGTGTATTTGACGTTATGGGCCCGAATATGATCGGTCCTTCCAGTTCTCATACCGCAGGTGCGGCGCGGATCGCTTTCCTTGCCCAGAAAATGATCACGCCGCCCCTGAAAAAAGTGGAGTTCACCCTTTACGGTTCCTTTGCCAGAACATACAAAGGACACGGTACAGACCGTGCCCTCCTTGGCGGGATCATGGGCTTTTCCACCGATGATATGCGTATCCGGAATTCTTTTGACATTGCCACGGATAAGGGAATCGACTTTTCCTTTACCCCCAATGAAGTGGAAACGGATGTGCATCCCAACACAGTAGATATCCATATGGTCAATGACCAGGGACAGGAAATGACGGTCCGTGGCGAATCCCTTGGCGGCGGCAAAGTCCGCATTGTGGAGATCAACCACGTAAAAGTGGATTTCACCGGCGAATACAGCGCCATCATCGTGATCCATCAGGATACCCCTGGTGTTGTGGCTTACATCACCAGATGCTTAAGTGAACGTAACATTAACATTGCTTTCATGCGCCTTTTCCGGGAATCCAAAGGAACCACAGCCTATACGATTGTGGAATCCGACGGTCATCTCCCGGAAGATATCGTAGAAAGCATTCACCGGAACACCAACATCCATGATGTCATGGTTGTTCAGATGTAGGGAAAAGGAGGATGTGTTTTATGGATTTCAAAAATGCCAAGGAACTTCTTGCTCTCTGCCAGGAAAAAAAGCTTCCAATTTCCGAAGTAATGCGCCAGCGTGAGATCCTTCTCGGTGAAACCACTGCTGAAATCGTGGACCAGCGCATGGACCGTGTTCTGGAGATCATGAAGGATGCTGCTTTTTCCCCCATCAAAGATCCGGTGATATCTATGGGCGGACTGATCGGCGGTGAAGCCCGAAAGCTCTGCGAATTTCATGACCTGGGAAAAAGCCTGTGCGGAAATGTTCTCGGAAAGGGGATCACCTACGCTATGGCAACCCTTGAGACCAACGCTTCCATGGGCCTTATCGTTGCTTCTCCTACTGCCGGCAGCGCAGGCATTGTTCCGGGGCTGCTCCTTGCTCTTCAGGAAGTTTACGGATTTTCTGATGAAAAGATCCGCCAGGCACTTTTTAATTCCGGTGCCATCGGCTATCTTGCCATGCGTAATGCAACAGTTGCAGGTGCTGTTGGTGGATGTCAGGCTGAGGTCGGAATCGCTTCTGCAATGGCTGCTTCCGCTGCTGTTGAGCTTCTTGGCGGTACTCCGCTGCAGTGTACCTATGCGGCTTCCACCGTTCTTATGAATATGCTCGGTCTTGTATGTGACCCGGTAGGCGGCCTGGTGGAATATCCCTGCCAGAACCGTAATGCAGCCGGTGTTTCCAATGCCCTGATCGCAGCCGAAATGTCCCTGGCAGGTATTACACAGTTTATCCCGCTGGACGAAATGATCGATACCATGTATACCGTGGGCAAAAAACTTCCTGCCGAGCTTCGTGAAACTGCGCTTGGAGGCTGTGCGGCGACACCGTCTGCCTGTGAAAAGTGTCATCTCTGCAGCTGATGGTATCTTTCGTGAGCTGTTCAGCTTTATAACTTTGAGTAAAAACGGAGAATTCCTGAACTTTTTCTTTCGGGAATTCTCCGTTTTATTGTTTTTATAAATTCTGCCTTACCATCTCATGTGTAAACATCTTTTATTTCTCCAGTACCGGAATATCTCCTACACCGTTAAGGATCAGCCTCGGTCTGTACGGGAATTCATCTACAGTCTCTCTCGTTGATACACCGGAAAGTACAAGAACCGTATCAAGACCTGTCTCAATACCGGCGATCACATCAGTATCCATACGGTCACCGATCATAACCGCTTCATTGGAATGTACTCCGAGAATGCGAAGTCCGGTACGCATCATCAGAGGGTTTGGCTTGCCGACATAGTATGCCTGTTTGCCTGTGGTTGCCTCGATGGGTGCCACAAATGCACGGCAGGCCGGTGCGATTCCGCCTTCGATAGGACCTGTAATGTCTGTGTTGGTTGCAATGAGCTTGGCACCTTTGTTTACCAGGTTCATGGCACGTAAGATATGCTCATATCCGTATGTGGTCGTCTCACCTACAACTACATAGTCCGGGGAAACATCATCGATGGTAATCCCTGCGTCATACAGAGCATTGTAAAGGCCATGATCTCCGATTACATAAGCGCTACATCCCGGAGCCTGACTCTGCAGGAACTTGGCAGTTGCAAGTGCACTGGTATAAAAATGTTCTTCCCCAACATCCAGTCCCATACGGAGAAGCTTCTCGTGAAGTTCTCTCGGAGAACGACTGCTTGCGTTGGTAAGGAACAGAAAGCTCTTATCTTCTCTCTGAAGCCATTCCACGAATTCCTTTACTCCGTCAAGAAGTTTGTTTCCGTGGTAGATCACACCATCCATATCGCAGATAAATCCTTTTTTGGATCTTAATGTTTCCATAAATTCCTCCCTGTCTGATGCGGATATTCGCAATCTGAATCCGCTGATTAATTCGTTTCTTTGTATACGATCTTCTCGATCTTATTTCGTAATTTCAGCATTCTGTAATCCAGATTTGCAATTTCTTCTGCATATTTTTTTAATTCTGCTTCAATTTCCGCATTGTCTCTTTTTTTATAATACAATTCATATTCTAACACAGACCAGTAATCCATTGCAATGGTCCGAAGCTGTATTTCCACCAGTTCTTTCTGCTCGCCTTCTGCAGAATAGATGGGAACTTTTATGATGAGATGCAGACTTTTGTAGCCGTTTTTCTTTGGATTTCTGATATAATCCTTGATCCGGACAATCTCGATATCTTTCTGCATTTCCAAGAATTCTGCCACCTGGTAAAGTTCATCCTCAAAAGGACAGACCACGCGGATGCCGATGAGATCTTTCAGATTTTTCCTGGCTGTCTCGAAATCCGGTTCCAGTCCTTTTTTCAGAAGTTTTGCGTAGATGCTCTCCGCGCTTTTGATCCGACTGGTAATCTGACTGATCACGGTACGTTTTTTCTGCCCGGAAAGTTCCGCATTGATCATCTTCAGTTTTGCCATAAGGATATCAATAGCTGCCTTGCAGCGGAGACGGTAGTCCGGATCTTTGATGTAGCTTGCGATAGCTGCTGTTTTTTCTGCTGCCAGCTTCTGATTTTCCAGTTCCGTTGAATCCATAACTTTGCTCTGCTCTGATTTCTGAGCCGGATCATCCTTTTTGGGATTTTCCTTCTTCTGCGCCTCTTTGGCCTGTGTGAATCCTTCTTTCATGGATTTCTGTTTTTTACTTATTTTTTTCTTTGATTTCTTTTTTGTCATTTTTGCCTTATCTGTTATTTTCAGTTTTCGTGTACATCTTATATATTATACCGGCCACATGATATTTTTCATCAAATCAGCGTAAGGCTATTGTTAAATCTGTGGTAAAAAATCCTCCGAAAAGTCTCAGGATCCTATCTGCTGATATACCCGTGACTTCCCGAAGGATTTTTTCATACATGATTTTATTTTAACCGAATCAGGCAAATAGTGAAGCGGATCGCGAATATCCGCTTGACTAAAACAATTTACAGAAATTCCGACTGCAGCGCATCGTATCCGGTCTCGCCGGTACGGATACGGACAGCATTACGGATCTCATAGCTGAATATCTTGCCATCTCCGGGATCGCCGGTAAAGGCTGCTTTCTGTACGGCATCGATAACTTTGATCTCCCAGTCTTCCGATGATACTACAATTTCAAATTTAATCTTCGGTTTCAAAAATACATCAATCTTGGACCCCCGGACATACTCTGTATAACCACGCTGGGTTCCGCATCCCATGATCTGGGTTACGGTAAAACCGTTTACCTGGATCTCATTTAACGCAGCTTTGACATCTTCCATTTTTTCTTCTCTTACAATTGCTTCTATTTTTATAAGCATACGATTTCCTCCATTTTCACACGATCATTGCCATAAAAAATCTTTCTGTCATGATCAGTCAAATCCATTGAATGACGGATATGCATTTTCTCCATGCTGGGATGCATCCAGACCAACCAGTTCTTCCTTCGGATCTACACGAAGCGGTGTAAAGATCCGCACGATTCCGATACAGATCAGCGTTCCCACAATGGCAACCGCAATGGTGATCACAATACTTAATACCTGTGCCAGAAACAGCCGGTAGTCCCCAAACACCAGGCCATCCCATTTTGCAACGGAATTAATAGAAGATTTTCCAAAAAGTCCCGTGGCGATTCCTCCCCAGATACCACCGATACCATGGCAGCCAAAAGCATCCAGCGCATCGTCAATTTTCAGTTTCTGCTTCAGCAGAATTACGGTAAAGTAACAGATCGGACTTACCAGGATTCCAATGATAAAGGATGCCCACACCGGTACAAAACCAGCCCCCGGTGTGATCGCTACCAGACCAATTACAAGACCTGTGGAGGCACCAACCAGTGTGGGTTTTCCCTCACGGATCACCTCGATCAGCATCCATGTCAGAAGTGCACAGGCAGAAGAAATACTGCTGGTCATAAAAGCATGCGCTGCAAGACCGTCTGCTTTCAGTGCACTTCCCGCATTAAAACCAAACCATCCAAACCACAGCATGGCCGACCCAAGAAATACAAAGGGAATGTTATGTGTACGATAGGTTGCCTTTGCATAGCCACGTCTCTGCCCCAGATAAATGGCAAGAACCAGTGCACTGACACCGGAACTGATGTGTACCACATTTCCACCTGCAAAATCCACAGAGCCAATGGCTGCCAGAAATCCGCCGTCTCCCCAGACCATATGTGCCATCGGATAATACACGATCAAAGACCAGATCGCCACAAAGAAAAACAGCGCCTTAAAACGCATTCTTCCAACCACAGCGCCGGTGATCAGTGCCGGTGTGATCATGGCAAACATCATCTGGAACGCTACAAATACCAGATGCGGGATCGTATCTGCATAAGGTCCCGGCTCCCAGCCAACACCATTCAGCGCAAACCATCTCAGGTCTCCGATAATCCCTCCATGGTTTCCGCCAAATGCCAGCGAATATCCAAACAATGTCCACATAACAACGGACAGCCCCATGATCGCCCCACAGGCCATCATGGTATTTACCACATTTTTTCTGCGGACCAGTCCTCCGTAGAAAAACGCAAGCCCAGGTGTCATAAAGAACACAAAGGCTGTACAGATCAGCATAAAGCCAGTATCTCCTGCATTCATCATCCATTTCCTCCTCGATTCCCTCACATTATTTCTGCAACGCAAAAAGCGCCTGGAAACTTAATTTCCAGACGCCTTTGTCATGTCAGTTAGCATAGCAGATAATTTTTCGGTTTTCAAGAGTTTTTCCGTTATTTTTCTGTTTTCTTACAGAATTACTATGTTTTATGTGGATATGGAGTTTATTTTCGGCAATCTATCCGGTTATAAATGTTGAGAAAATTTTATCTTATTTCTTACTGTACCATAATCCGGACTATACTTAAGATCAGCAGATGGGCCGGATAAAAAATATAGAAAAACCACTTGGAAAACTTCGGTGCTTTCTCGGATTTTTTTCCATTGTAGAAGTTCAGGATAATAATTCCCGACACTACAATTCCAACTGCAGACAGCAATGCATGGACCATCGCCGGGCCAGACGCCATTTTTTCTGCATAGGAGCCGTAATTAAACAGCACAAAAAGAATCGCACCGACTCCATAAGCGGTTATCATCTTTTTCCGGTTCCCCCAGCCTGCGTAAAACCAGATGGTAAAAACCGGCGCCAGAATCGCCCAGTCCGAAAAAACGGACAGTAAAAGAAGCAGGATCAATAGCGGAACTCTCCATGGACTTGCCATCATTTTTTCCTGAATCACCAGGATCATAAAACAGATAAACAATGTAAAAATCATATTCAGCTGGGAAAATCCGAAAGCCATCATATAGGGAACCTGAGAGATTCCGGCAAAGATCAGAAGTCTTTCGCCATATTTTCTTCTGGAATGGGTATAATAGAAACCTTCCACAAGGAAATAACACATGGTGATGGCTGTAAAATAACCAATATCCACCAGTACTTCCCAGAGAATTGTGTTTTCCGGCAGAAGTACATTGGCAATATGGTTCAAAAGCATGGTAAAAATCGCCAGATACTTAATGGCATCCCGGGTCAGGCCCGGCTTTTCTGTTGTTGGCATAATGTTAGGTTCTCCTTCTGTGCGTTATGTAATACTCTTATCTTACACTTCTCTCTTGATCTCAGGCAATGGGATTTACACAATTTTCATAAACTTTATCAGATTTTTCTCTTAAGAAAAGGAAGGTTGCCTTTTTTCATCGGTAAGCTTATACTGTAGAAAGCGTGCTGTATTTTATACGGCAAAACTTATCAGAAAACACTGAAAAACAATAACTTCGGAAAGGAATTATCGATCATGATCCAGGATATCGCACCGCATACCTATCACAACGAATACAAACCTGTGGCTCCGGATAAATCAAGCCACATCCTCGCCTATGAAGAGGGTAAGATCCTTATGAAAAAAGACGGCGAGACCATGACTCTTCCAAGCTTTGGTGAGCTGGAGGGAAAAGTCGGGAATCTGTATGAAAATTATATCTATCTCTTCTCTGTTGACGAGGAACATTTTTACCTGATCCCGGATCTGGATACCAGTCTTCTGCCGGATTATCAGTTTGAGATCACCCGCGTACTCCGTACAGCTGAACCACAGTATCTGGCATTTGCGGGAATCACCGGATACCAACTTTTCCAGTGGTACAGCAAACGTCGTTTCTGCGGCTGCTGCGGTAAACCCATGGTACATGACAAGGCGGAGCGCAAGATGATCTGCCCTGCCTGCGGAAACGGAGAATATCCGGTACTTTCTCCGGCTGTGATCGTAGGAGTTACCAACGGCGACAAGCTGATACTCTCCAAATATGAAGGCCGAAACCACACCCGCTACGCCATGATCGCAGGCTTTGCGGAGATTGGTGAGACCATCGAGGAGACCGTTCACCGTGAAGTTATGGAAGAGATCGGCGTAAAGGTCAAAAATCTCCGCTACTACAAGAGCCAGCCATGGTCCTTCTCCGGAACCCTTCTGTTCGGCTTCTACTGCGACCTGGACGGCGATGATACTCTGACTGTAGACCACAGCGAACTTTCCATGGCCTCCTGGTTCAACCGGGAAGATATTCCGGATGAGGGTGACAATATCAGCCTTACCAAGGAAATGATGATGGCGTTTAAGCATGGAAAAGCCTGAATCATCCACTTATCTGATTTCATAAAAAACACCGGTCATTCATCTGTAACATGTCCTGTCCGGGTTGCCAGATCATCTCTGACATCTCAGACCCAGTACATATTTCCGATGAATGCCGGTG
>ERZ1034946.219-NODE-219-length-38518-cov-24.651925_pt1 | contig 38518 bp, 30 predicted proteins | sample MGYA00520591_ERZ1034946 | MGnify/ENA primary metagenome ERZ1034946 (study PRJEB33766, sample SAMN09781753) | gut metagenome | biome: gut microbiome | host: Homo sapiens | place: Madagascar | study: EMG produced TPA metagenomics assembly of the PRJNA485056 data...
CCCATTACCTCGATGATACTGCATCTCTCATGAGAGGAAGAGGTATCCTTAACTTTATCAATTGCCTGCATTGCAGTATTTACTGCGGTATCGAAACCGATGGTATACTCGGTACATGCGATATCCAGGTCAATCGTTCCGGGAAGACCGATCGTGTTGATACCCAGTCTGGACAGAGCCTGCGCACCGCGGTAAGAACCGTCACCACCGATGACAACGATACCGTCGATACCGTGCTTTTTACAGATCTCAGCACCCTTCTTCTGTCCTTCCGCTTCCTTGAACTCCAAACAACGTGCGGTTCCTAAGATGGTACCGCCGCGCTGGATGATATCGGACACATCCTTGGCTTCCATATCTACGATCTCTTCATTCAAAAGACCCTGATAACCTTTTTTGATTCCCTTAACCTTCAGTCCTCTTGCAATGGCTGTACGAACAACTGCACGGATAGCAGCGTTCATTCCCGGTGCATCACCGCCGCTGGTCAATACGCCGATCGTCTTAATCTCTTTTGCCATGACTGTTACCTCCTAAGTAAACGAACGAATAGTTTTCTCTTCTCGATTTCCTATTTTAATCTATTTTTGAGCGGTTTTCAATAGGTTTCGTTATAAATTTAACATTTTCTTTTCCAAATTCTGTATACAATTTGTCCCGAAGTTCCTCGCCTGCGTTTACACGGAGATTCGCCGGCAAAATCTTATAATTCTTGGTATCTCGCAGATAGATTACCACGTCATCATTACCATCGGAATCTGCCATGGTCTCCAACAGTCCCTGCTCTGCGGCTTTGTACTGTTCCATATTTTGGAACTGGATCCAGACACCGGCCGGCATGCCTTTTTTCTGCGGTGTAGCTGCGGCATTCTGCCCGTATTGCCCCGATTGTGACTGCCTATACTGTCCCGGCTGTGACTGCCCGTTCTGTGTTCCGCTCATGTCGTTTGGTGTTCCGCCGTTTACCGGATATCCATTGCCTGCACCGGTGCGGTAACCGGAATTACGATATCCGCCGCCGTTTCCGCCCCTGCCGTAGCGTCCCGGGAACAAGGGCTGTTTTGCAGCTAACGCGGTCTGCGCATCCTCGAAGCTGATGATCTGGTCGCAGATCAGCTTGCCGTCTTTATCCTCTTCCAGCGATACTCTGCCGCGGATAAATACTTTTGCGTCTTCTGTAAGCAAGGTATTGTATCGCTCATATACCTGCGGAAATACGACTACTTCCACATTGCCGATCAGATCTTCCAAGTTCAAAAATGCCATGATCTTGTCGTTCTTGGTATATTTCACGGTCTTATCCGCGATCATTCCGCCGATCACGGCATTCGCCTGATCCTGTACCAGCGTCACCGCACCGGTCTCTTCATCCATGGCAAAATCTCCCGCGGTATTGCTGATGCAGTTCTGCCACAGTTCCTGGTATTCTTCCAGAGGATGACCGCTGACATAGACACCGAGCACCTCTTTTTCAAAGCCCAGCATCATTTCCTTGCTGTATTCGCCCACATTCGGCATACGAATGTCGAATTCTTCCTTGTCTTCTTCGCCGGCGATATCAAACAGGGAAATCTGACCTGCCAGGTTATTTTTCTTATCATGGGCAATATGATCTGCAATCTGCACATAGACGCTCATGAACTGTTTTCTGGTGCCGCCCAGTCCGTCCAGTGCCCCTGCTTTGATCAGGTTCTCGATTGCGCGTTTGTTCATCTCTTTTTTGTCGGACATACGGGTGATAAAATCCTTCAGATTGGTGAAAGGTCCTCTCTCTTTTCGCTCCTGTACCAGGCTGTCAATCACAGGACGTCCGACACCCTTGATCGCTGTCAGCGCATATCGGATTTTCCCGTCTGCCACGGAGAATCCGGCTTCCCCGGCGTTCACATCCGGTGGCAGGATCGCGATGTCCATATTCCGGCAGTTTAAGATGTACTCCGACACCTTTTTGGGGTTATCGATGACAGAAGTCATCAGCGCCGCCATGAATTCTACCGGATAATAATATTTTAAGTATGCTGTCTGATAAGCCACCACCGCATAGCATGCCGCATGGGACTTGTTGAATGCATATTTCGCGAAGTCCATCATGGTATCGTAGATCTGGCCTGCCGTCTGCTCATCGATACCGTTGGCGATACATCCGGGGACATTTTCCTCCGGATTGCCATAGATAAAGTTGGCACGCTCTTTTTCCATGACAGACTGTTTCTTCTTACTCATGGCGCGACGCACCAGATCGCTTCGTCCCAAGGTATATCCCGCAAGGTCACGCACGATCTGCATGACCTGCTCCTGGTACACGATACAGCCATAGGTCGGCTTTAAAATCGGCTCCAGCTGGGGGCAGGCATAGGTTACATCCTCTGGATGGTTCTTACCCTGGATGTATTTCGGGATAAAATCCATAGGGCCCGGCCGGTACAGCGAGATACCGGCTACGACATCCTCCAGATTCTGCGGACGAAGTTCCTTCATGAAGTTCTTCATCCCGGCACTTTCCAGCTGGAACACGCCTTCCGTCCGACCGGTACCGATCGATGCCAGCACCTTCGGATCATTATAATCGATAGCATCCACGTTGATATGTTGTCCGGTGGCGTTCTCAATGAAATCCACCGCATCATGGATTACGGTCAGCGTACGCAGTCCCAGGAAATCCATCTTCAATAGTCCCAGTTCTTCCAATGTCGTCATGGTAAACTGGGTAACGATAGAACCGTCGGAGCCTCTGGACAGCGGCACAAATTCATCGGCAGACTTCTGGCAGATTACGACACCGGCTGCGTGCATGGAGGTATGCCTCGGCAGACCTTCCAGACGCATGCACATGTCAATCAGGTGGTGTACCTGTTCATCCTCCTGATACAGCTTGCGGAATTCCGGATTCATCTCCAGCGCTTTGCTCAAAGTAATATTCAGTTCATTGGGTACCATTTTGGCAATGGAATCCACAAAGGCATAGGGCAGATCCATGACACGCCCCACGTCGCGGATGACACCCTTTGCCGCCAGCGTACCGAAAGTAACAATCTGAACGACCTTATCGGACCCGTATTTTCTGCCTACATAGTCAATGACCTCCTGACGTCGTTCGAAGCAGAAGTCCACGTCAATATCGGGCATGGAGACACGTTCCGGATTCAGGAAACGTTCGAACAGCAGATTATAATGGATCGGATCGATATTCGTGATTTTCAGGCAGTACGCCACGATGCTTCCGGCTGCGGATCCACGTCCCGGTCCCACAGGGATCCCGTTTTCCTTGGCATAGTTGATAAAGTCCCATACGATCAGGAAATAATCTACATAGCCCATTCTCCGGATAACACCCAGCTCATAATCCAGACGCTCTCTCAGAGTCTGGCCGGTCTCTCCGGCCGGCTGGTTGCCGTCGCCGTAGCGCTCTGCCAGTCCGTCATCACAAAGCTTGTTCAGATAACTCCAGGAATCATACCCTTCCGGCACATCGTATTTCGGCAGCTTCGTCACGCCGAATTCGATCTCGACATTACAGCGGTCCGCGATTCTCTGCGTATTCTCCACTGCCTCCCAGGCATAAGGGAACAGCCCCTTCATTTCCTCTTCGCTTTTGACATAATACTGACCGCCCTCGTAGCGCATACGGTCTTCATCCGCCAGCTTTTTGCCCGTCTGCAGGCACAACAGAATATCATGCGGAATAGCATCCTCCGCATAAGTGTAATGCACATCGTTAGTCGTAACCAACGGAATATCCAGTTCCCTGCTCATCTGGATCAGTTCCATATTCACGATACGCTGTTCCGGAATGCCGTGATCCTGCAGTTCCAGAAAATAATTGCCCTTGCCGAAGCAGGCTTCATACTTTCTGGCAGCCTTCCTCGCCTCGTCTTTCATCCCCTTCTGGATGAATCTCGGTACTTCTCCGGCCAGACATGCGGACAGCGCAATGATACCCTCGTGGAACTGCTGTAATACTTCCATGTCTACACGCGGTTTATAATAGTACCCTTCCGTAAAACCGCGGCTCACGATCTTCATCAGATTGGCATAGCCGGTATTGTTCTCCGCCAGGAGTACCAGGTGGTGATAACGGTCTTCTCCGCCGGTCAGTTCCTTATCAAAACGGGAATTCGGTGCCACATAGACCTCGCAGCCGAGGATCGGCTTGATGCCTGCTTCCCTCGCGGCACGGTAAAAATCGATCACGCCGTACATAACGCCATGGTCGGTGATTGCCGCGCTGTTCATGCCCAGCTCCTTGACCCTGGCTACGTACTCCTTGATCTTGTTGGAACCGTCCAGCAGCGAATATTCTGTATGAACATGAAGATGTGCAAATGCCATTTTGTCGTTCCCTTTCTAGTGCAGTTCTTTTACTTTTCTGACACATTCCTCGTAGGTAGGCCCCACCTGTTCCCTATGATAGCCGGGAGCCAGCATCGCCGCGAAATACAAGGTCTCCAGTGTCTCTTCCTGTGCCGGTGCGGGATGGGACGGCACCACTACACGGGTACTCCATATTAACATACAGCCGGTATACTCCACCATGAAAAATATGGGCTCCATATTTTTCTCCATACGGCTGTTCAGTGTCAGTTTATCTTCGCCGGAGATTTCCTCCAGCTTTTTGATATGAGAAGGCTGTGGCTCTTCCACACTGCCGTCCGGCAGGATCACACACTCGCAGGGATCCATATCCTCTCTGTGTGCATTGATAAATTCCATGACAGTCATTCTCACACCTCCTTTGTTCCGTCTGTCAGTCTGTCTGTTCTTCCGCCCGGACCGCCCAACGCATCTTCGTGGAACGGGCTCTGCCGTTCTGTACACATTCCTCCGCAGAAGGGCGGATCACGTCTTTCGCATAATCGGCATAAATGCCGTTCCGGTAGCCTTCCTTCAATGCCTGCTTCACCAGCTTGTCTTCGCCGGAATGGAAAGTCAGGATAGCTACTCTTCCGCCAGGTTTCAAGGCTCCCGGCAGCTTTTCCATAAATTCATATAACACTTCAAATTCGCGGTTCACATCAATACGCAAGGCCTGAAAAGTTCTCTGACAGGTCTTTTTGATGGTATCCTTTTTCTCCTTCTCCGGGAGAAAATCCAGAGTCTTTTCGATGACTTCCCTTAATTTTGTAGTAGTATCTATCCGGTGTCCTTTACGGATCTCATCGGTGATGGCCTTCGCCAGTTCCTCGCAGTAGGGTTCGTCGGAATTCTCGTAAAGCATTCCCGCCAGTTCTTCTCTGCTGATGGTATCCAGGCGCTCTGCTGCACTGATTCCTTGCTGCTGATTCAGTCTGAGATCTAGCGGACCGTCCACCTTGAAAGAAAAACCTCTGCTGGGATTATCGATCTGCATGGAAGATACTCCCAGATCCGCCAGAATAAAATCAAATCCTCCGACCTCTTTTGCGATCTCATCTATGGTACAGAAATTCTGTAATCTGATGGTCAGAATCTCTTCTCCGTAACCGGCCTCTGCCAGTCGTTTCTTCGTCTTGGCAGACTCCTCCGGATCTACGTCTGTGGCATAGATATGCCCACGCCCCTGCAGCTGCTCCAACATGGCTTTCGTATGTCCACCGTAGCCCAGTGTTGCATCAAATCCGGTCTCTCCCGGCTGGATCTTCAGGAAATCCAGAATCTCCTTTACCATAATGGAGATATGCATGCCTGCGGGAGTGTTTCCCTTCTGAATCACATGGGCAATGGTATCTCCGTATTTTTCGGGCTGTAATTCCTTATATTTTTCCTCAAATTTTCTGGGGTATTTCCCTTTATAACGCACCCGGCGCTTGTGGGGTGTCTGTTCCTGATCCATTCCCATGGTTACCTCATTTCACTCATTTTGTTCCAGTTCTGTTCCCTGTAATTATATCGCATATCAGATATCCTTGTCCACTTCCTGTCAGAGAAAAAAAGCAGGCATCGTTGCCGATACCTGCTTTTCCAGCTGTACTATATTTTTCTCAATGTCTCAGCCGTTCTTATTCCTGAGGAAGAATAAACTTGCTGATCAGCTCATCCAGAGAGATTGCCTGTGCAGACAATTCCTGGCTGGTAGCGGAAGATTCTTCTGCGGTAGCGGAGTTGGACTGTACTACCTCGGAGATCTGGTTGACACCCTGCTCTGCCTGATCCATGGCATTGGCCTGGTCCTTGGAGATCTCGCTGATACTGCGGGAAGACTCTGCAATCTTGCCGATACCGTCTACTACGATCTCGATGGAAGCAGCAGCGCTGTCTGCAGCCTGGTTGCCTTCCTTGATCTCCTGCATGGAACCTTCAATCAGGTCTCTGGTATCTACAGCAGACTTGGTACTCTGCTCTGCCAGCTGACGGATCTGGTCAGCAACCACAGCGAATCCACGGCCTGCCTCACCTGCTCTGGCTGCCTCGATGGAAGCATTCAGGGACAACAGGTTGGTCTGGGATGCAATATCCTCGATTTCAGAAATGATATTGCCGATCTTGTTGGAAGTATCACTGATTCTGGCCATAGCATCCACCATAGCCTTCATCTCTGCTCTGCTGTTATCTGCTTCGTTTGCATATTTTCTGGCCTGCTCATAGGACTCCTGTGCCTGTTCAGCAGCCTGCTCAATATTGGAAGTAATGTTGGTAATGGTAGCCTGCAGTTCTTCTACGGCACCTGCCTGCTCGGTAGCGCCCTCTGCCAGATTCTGGGAAGCATCTGCCAGGTTAGCTGCACCTGCGGATACCTGCCTGGAAGACTCCTCGATGGAACGCAGTGTCTGAACCATCTGTGTCTTCATGTTACGGATAGACAGAAACAACTGTTCAAAATCACCCTGATACATATCCGGGTTCTTGGAAGTGATGTTGTAATTGCCGTTTGCCATCTGGCTCATAACTTCTCCGGTGTCGGCAATGACAAAACTCAGCTTTTCTGCCATTTCATTTGCAGAATGAATCATGTCAGCGATCTCATCCTTACTGTTCAGTGTCGGGAACGGATCGGACAGGTTACCCTGTGCAAAAGTCTCCAGACGCTTTGCCAATGCATCCAGCGGTGCTGCGATTCCCTGAGAGATTGCATGTTCCATTCTCGTTGCAATGATAATTGCCAGCACGATCACACCAACAATGATAAGCAGGAAGATAAATCCCATGATATTCAGTATGGAAGAAAGGGAATCTCCTTCACGGACATTCTCGTTCATAAGTTCACGCATGGTATCATAAATTTCATTATAAAGCGGTGCTACCTGATTCTGCATCAGCTCCTGTGCCTGCATACGCTTCTCTTCCATATCCACCTTACCGGTATTAATGGCCTGCTGATCCAACTCCCAGTACTGCTGAATCTGCTCATTTACCTGATCATACAGTTCCTTCTCCTTTGAAGAAACAACAGTCTCGCCGACAACTTCCCAGTATTCAAGAAAAGCCTGCTTCTTCTCATCGTGAGTCGTGATCAGACCGTCCACCAGATCCGGGTCGTTATATCCTATGATTCCACGGGTTGCGGATCTTACATCCGTGAATACAGTCATGGCCTTACCGATATCTCCCTGTGAAAAACCGTAATTGGTCAATGCATGCTGATAGCGGTTCATGGTAACGATCATTGCCAGTGCTCCGAGCACTCCTGCAATAGAAGATATAACTACAATAATGGCAAAAGCTTTTTTCAGGCGCTGCTTGATTTTCAAATTTTCGAACATTTTCCTCTCCTTACTATTGGTTGATAACAAGTCATATTATAATATTGTAACATTTTGTAAAAATATGTAAATAACTTTTTTAATTTCGATTATATTTTTATATTTTATTTGTCTTTTCCCTGTTTTCCGTGTGTGGCGGATCAATATTCTCCATTAAACGCATTCACTGTATACACAGAAAACTCTCCTCAACAGAATAACATCTGTCCGGAGAGTTTTTCATAGTAATAGTAATATAGGAGATTATAATGCTTTTTTGATAGCTGCCATCAGTTCGTCATAGGTCTCATAGGCTGGAAGCTCCGGATGATCTTTTTTGATCTGTTCGGTACTCTTGAACAGGAACCCTGCCTTGCTGGCCTGGATCATGCCCAGATCGTTGTGGCTGTCACCGCTGGCGATGGTCTGGAAGCCGATAGACTGCAATGCCTTCACCGTAGTGTACTTGGAATTCTCCACACGCATCTTAAAATCGGTGATTTCACCGTTGTCAGCTACCTCCAGGGAATTACAGAAGATGGTGGGGTAACCCAGTTTTTTCATCAGAGGGCCCGCAAACTGTGAAAAGGTGTCACTGATAATGATGACCTGGGTAATGGAACGCAGCTCATCCAGAAACTCCTTCGCCCCGGGGATGGGGTCGATCTTTGCGATAGTCTCCTGAATCTCCTTCAGTCCCAGACCGTGTTCCTTCAGAATACCAAGTCTCCATTTCATTAATTTATCGTAATCCGGCTCGTCTCTGGTGGTTCTCTTCAGTTCCGGGATTCCGCTGGCCTCCGCAAAAGCGATCCAGATCTCCGGCACCAGTACTCCCTCCAGATCCAGGCATACAATATTCATATCCATCCTTATGTCCTCCCAGTAAATTCAAATGTATTTGTGACAAGTATACCCCATTTTACCTTTTTACGCAACCTTTTACTTTATTGTTGTAACGTGTTCTTGTAATGCAGTTGTAAATTTTTCTCAGATATATCATCATACGCACACAATTTTGAAACGAATATTTCCATGTGTTTTACATATTTTCGTTTCATGTCGTAGATGCCAAAGAGTGCCGCTTCACATTGTTTTCTGAAATTTGCTTGTAAATCCCACTTTTTTTCTGTTATTTTTGTGACATTTTAACTGTTTACTTTGTTCTATATGTGTTATAATAACCATAGTGCAAAAAGAACTTCTACAAGCTCTCATCTACACGAAACAAACGTAGAGATAGAGGAGGTCATCATTATGTTGACATTAAAAGCTGAAAAAAGAAATCCTGACGAAAAAGCAAAGAAATTAAGAAGAGACGGTTTTATCACCGGTGTTTTGTACGGAAAAGAAATGAAAGAGAATGTTTCCCTGAAATTCACAGAGAAGGATGCATCCGCTTTTATCAAGAATGCAAAAGAAGGCACCCAGGCTTATCTGGAACTGGATGGTAAGAATGTAGATGTTCTGGTAAAAAATATTGATTTTGATCCTCTGACCAAGAAATATATGGCTCTGGACTTTCAGGCTCTGGTAGCCGGCGAAATCGTATCCGCTACTGTTCCCATTGTCTATGTGAACGAAGACAAGGTACAGGGTATCTTCGAAGCAGAATTGTCCGAGGTGCATTACAAAGCAGATCCCGCACATCTGCTGGAGCCCGTTGAAATTGATCTGGCCGCTCTGCCCCAGACTACGAAGACCATGTATGTCAAGGATCTGAAACTGGAAGAAAAAGGTGTGCATGTCACCACCTCCGGAGAACAGCAGCTGTTCCATATCGGAGAGTATGGACAGGAAGAGGCAGACGAGACCGAGGAGACAGAGGAAACCAAATAAAACGCCATGCTTCATTCATACATGTGCCGCATAAAAATCAAAACAGGAACTGTTCCCTGTGAGTAAACTCCCGGGAACAGTTCCTGTTTCATTTTCGCATGGCTCGTAACTATGCCAGGTATTTCTTCAATAAATCCACCTTGTCCAGCTTCTCCCAGGGCAGATCCACATCGGTACGTCCAAAGTGGCCATAGGAAGCGGTCTGCTTGTAGATAGGTCTGCGCAGATCCAGCATCTTGATGATGCCTGCGGGTCTTAAGTCGAAGTTCTCACGAATGATCTCCACCAGCTTATCATCATGCAGTTTGCCCGTACCGAAGGTATCTACCATGATGGAAGTAGGATGTGCCACACCGATAGCGTAAGACAGCTGGATCTCACACTTTTCAGCCAGTCCTGCCGCTACGATATTCTTGGCAACGTAACGTGCTGCGTACGCCGCACTTCTGTCCACCTTGGTGCAGTCCTTGCCGGAGAATGCTCCGCCGCCGTGACGTGCATATCCACCGTAGGTGTCTACGATGATCTTACGGCCAGTCAGTCCGCTGTCGCCGTTAGGTCCGCCGATTACGAAACGTCCGGTAGGATTGATGAAGAACTTGGTGTCTGCATCGATCATGTCTGCGGGCAAAACAGGATCGAATACATACTTCTTGATGTCCTCATGGATCTGCTCCTGAGATACATGTTCGTCATGCTGGGTAGACAGAACGACTGCCTCCAGACGAAAAGGCTTGCCATTCTCATCATACTCTACGGATACCTGACTCTTTCCGTCGGGTCTTAAATAGGAAAGTGTACCATCCTTACGAACCTTGGTCAGCTGTCTGGTCAGCTTGTGTGCCAGAGAGATGGGATACGGCATATATTCCGGAGTCTCATCTGTAGCATAGCCGAACATCATACCCTGATCTCCGGCACCGATGGCATCCAGCTGTTCATCGGTCATGTGGCTTTCTTTTGCTTCCAGGGCCTTGTCTACGCCCATGGCGATATCAGTGGACTGCTTGTCCAGAGATACCATAACGGCACAGGTGTTGCCGTCGAATCCCTTTTCGGAAGAATCATAGCCGATCTCGGTCACGGTCTTACGAACAATAGCGGGAATATCAATATTTGCCTTGGTGGTGATCTCACCCATGACCAGTACAAAACCGGTGTTGGTGCAGGTCTCACATGCTACGCGGCTGAACGGATCCTGCTCCATCAGCGCATCCAGTACCGCATCGGATACTGCGTCACAGATTTTATCGGGATGTCCTTCAGTTACGGATTCCGATGTAAATAAACGTTTTTCCATTTGTCCTCCATTCTGCTTCCTAACAGGAAGAGTGTCGATTGTGTATCTGTTACTGTTGCTTAAAGTTCCTGTCACTCAGAATCATATCGCATTCAAATGTAATCCGATTGGTCTTGTCAAAGCCCTAATCCGAATACGTTCCGGCCAGTTTACATTCAAACCTCAATCCGAATGTTTTCCGGTTATCTTATGTCAACGTTTTCAATGGTGACTCTGAATGGTACAAAAAAGTCCGCTTACATAAGCGGACTGATTTATCAATTGATCAAATCCTCTTATTGTTCGACAGTTGCTCGCTCAGGTGGGCACCTTCCGCATCCTGTCATGCGGGGTTGCCGTGGCTTCTTCGATCCTATGTATCTCCACCACTCTGAATAAGGGAAAGTCTATATGAACTTTTCTACGGTAATTAACTTACTATGAGTTCCCTGTTTTGTCAACAGACATTTTTTCTCATTTGTTGTCTTGTGGAAATCCCAGCTTAAATGTGCAAAAAAACATTCACATTATCAAAAGATATTGTTTACAGAATTTTACACTCAGCCAATCTTCAGCTTAAACTTCTGCAGATCCCGCTCGGTCTCGACCAGTTCGATCTGGGCGCCCAGTCCCTGCAGCTTCAGGTGGAAATCCTCATAACCTCTCTCAATATAGCGGATGTCATCCACGGTAGAAAATCCTTCCGCTGCCATGGCTGCCAGTACCAGTGCTGCGCCGGCTCTTAAGTCCGGTGCGGAAATGTTGGCTCCGGTATATCTGGACACACCGTCGATAATGGCGGTATTCCCCTCTACCTTGATACTTGCGCCCATACGGGTCAGCTCATCTACATATTTGAAACGATTCTCAAAAATACTCTCTGTCACAATACTGGTCCCCTGGGACAATCCCAGTGCCACCGTGATCTGCGGCTGCATATCGGTCGGAAATCCGGGATAAGGCAGCGTCTTGACCTGCGTATGGCGAAGCGGCTTGGAAGCTACCACACGGAGACAGTCATCCGCTTCTTCCACTTCACATCCGATCTCCAACAATTTTGCCGTAATAGACTCCAGATGCTTGGGAATTACATTTTTTACCGTCACATCCCCCTTGGTCACAGCTGCGGCAAACATAAAAGTGCCTGCCTCAATCTGGTCGGGAATCACCGCATACTCGGTGCCATGCAGACGGGAAACACCTTTGATACGGATCACATCGGTACCGGCGCCTTTGATATTTGCGCCCATGCTGTTTAAAAAGTTCGCAAGGTCTACTACATGAGGCTCTTTGGCAGAGTTCTCAATGATCGTGGTACCTTCCGCCATCACTGCCGCCATCATGATATTGATGGTAGCGCCCACGCTGACTACGTCCATATAAATATGACTGCCGCGCAGCTGCTCCGCATGCGTCTTGATCAAACCATGTTCGATCTTCACATCCGCACCCAATGCACGGAATCCCTTGATATGCTGGTCAATGGCACGACAGCCGATATCGCATCCGCCGGGAAGTGCCACTTCCGCATGCTTATATTTTCCCAACAGAGCCCCGATCAAATAATAGGAAGCTCTGATTTTCTTGATATTTTCATCTTCTACTACAAGTTCACTGATATTGGATGCGTTGAGTGTCACCTTGTGACGATCCGTGCGCTTCACGATCACGCCAATGTTCTCCATAGCAGTCAAAAGCACATTCGTATCTCTTACATCCGGCATATTCTCTATATAAACAGTCTCATCCGTCATTACGGAGGCAGCAAGAATAGGAAGTGCCGCGTTCTTGGCACCTCCTATTTCTACTTCTCCGACTAATGGATTACCGCCTTTAATTGCGTATTGTTCCATTGTTTCTTACCTCTGTCATTCTCAGATCAGAAAAACCTTCTTATGCACTTATACCACATTTTGGGGCATTTGTAAATACAGCGCCCTAATTCAGGTATTTTAACGGGTTCACCTGGCTGCCGTTAATCAGGATCTCAAAGTGAAGATGAGGTCCCGTACTTACGCCGGTGTTACCGCTCAGTGCAATACGTTCTCCCTGTTTTACAGTCTGTCCAACCTTTACAAGCACCTTACTCAGGTGACCATATCTGGTCTGTCGACCGTCTTCATGGTTAATGTATACACAATAACCATATCCGCTTCCCCATCCGGCTCTGGCTACCGTACCACCGCAGGATGCAAATACCGCTGTTCCGGTAGGAACAGACCAGTCCACACCTTTATGATAGCTGCTGGCGCCCTTGGTCGGTGCTTTTCTGCGTCCGAAACCGGAAGTCTGTCGGCCGCCGGAAATCGGCTTGATATAGGTAGGAGGAATCTTGGTACCGCGCTCCACAATCTTGGGAACTGCCTCCATGACTACTTCTTCTTTTAAAATATCTCTCGTGACTTCTCTGTCATTCAGATAAGAAACATCTGCAACCACACGGCGGAATCCTGCCGAAGGCTGCTGCAAAATCTTCGTCTGCGTCGTATACCAGGAATCATTATCCACGTAAATTACGTCCGCATCATAGATTTCTTCATAATAATTCTGTTCCATACGTTCTACGGACAGCTCCGGTTCCGGCACGGTAATGATCAGCTTGTCCCCTACACGGATCGTGGAATTCTCGTCCGTCAGTGTCTCGCTGTTCATGGCAATGATCTGATCGATAGGAATATTGACCTTAATAGAAATCTCGGACAGGGTATCACCGCTGACTACTTCATACTCTCCGGGTGTCTCCTGATCCTTGATCACATCTTCCACAGCCTGATCTAACGGTGTCAACATACTCTCGGGCAGATAGGTCTCAACGATTTCCACTTTTTCCGCAAAATCCATGGTCATCAGACCCAGATCATAATCCTCGAAATCCTTCTCGCCCTGCTGCTCTGCCTGGGAACCTGCCTGATCCAGTGCTGTCTGTACACCGCCCGCATAGATGGCTTCTTCCTTCTGTTCCTCCTGTGCAGTCAGCTCCTGCCTGTTCACGACTTCCGTGGTCAGCACGTTAAATTCCTTCTGCGCATCATGCATCAGATCCACGCTGAATTTCCCTTCGGTATCATATTTGTCCACAGCCGCCTGCAGGAGAGATTTGACTTCCTCCACACTTGCCAGGTTGACCATGTATTCATTCACTTTCATGGTATAAGACCTGTGGAAAGTCTCACGAATGCTGCTTTCCAGTTCTCTCTCCATTCCCGCCAGCATGGAATCCTCGTTATCAAGCGTGCCCCACAGTACTTCCTCGCCGACCAATTTCAGATCCGCATCCATGAAAATCATATCATCGCTCTGGGAGGCAATATTTCTTCTGGCTTCCTGTAAAAGCTGCTCCGCTCTGTCGGCCTCGCCGACCGTTCCGATCTCATTGCCATTCAAGAACACATGAAAATAATTCTCTCCGGTTTTTTCAAACGCAGCATAGCCTTTTAAGAAAAACAGACTCACAAAAAGAGTCACCAGCGTCGTTTTCACATATGTATATTTTACTCTTTTAGAGTAAGCTGTCAGTTTCTTCATTGATTCCTTCTCGATCTATCGTATCTGCAAACAGTATGCCCGTGCAAGGCGAACTGTATACCTTTTTCAAAACGTTTTTTCACAGATCCCACGTCATGCTTTGTACCATGTTCCTGCAATGCACATGCCGCTTATTTGGCACTTCGCTTTGGGACTGCTGTAATAACTTTGTAACATATAGATTCTAACAGCATTTATATACCTTGTAAAGAAAGAATATATGTTCTTTTTGCGAATTGTTGTGATATAATGAGCGTAGGCAATGAGCAGTGTGGTCACACGTATTACACAATATGACTGCTTGCAGGCAATATTGTGTAATATGTGGGGACAATAGGGCGAAGCCCGGACATCCCGGGAACACAACGTGTTTCCGGGATGCACTGCAAGCTTATGATATAATGAGCGCAAGAGAGCCAGAAAGCTGCTGGCAGATTTCTGGCGAACGGCGAATTAGATCACGATAGCTGCAACGCAGCGTAGAGCATCGAAGATGCGAATCGTGATATAATGAGCGTAAAAGAAACGGAAAGGAGGACGCCGCGTGAACGACCCAATCATATTTCATATTGATGTGAATTCCGCTTTTTTAAGCTGGACGGCTCTGGATAAGCTGCAGCAGGGCAATCCTGTGGATCTGCGCACCATTCCGGCGATTGTCGGCGGCGACACTTCCACCCGTCACGGTATCGTCCTGGCCAAATCCATCCCTGCCAAAGCCTTTGGAATCACCACCGGTGAGCCTGTGGTCAATGCCCTGCGCAAATGTCCGAATCTGGTCATGGCTGCTCCGAATCATAATATGTACCGAGAAAAGAGCCGGCAGCTTATGGAACACCTCTCCGCTATCTGTCCCGATATCGAACAGGTCAGCATCGACGAATGTTACATGGACTATACGCCCATTGCCGGGAATTACGCTTCTCCCGAAGCAGCTGCCGCATATATCCGGAGCTCCGTATTTGAAAAATTTCAATTTACTGTAAATGTGGGGATTTCCGATCGAAAAGTACTGGCCAAGATGGCTTCGGATTTTGAAAAACCGGATAAGACACATACCTTATATTATAGAGAGATTAGACAGAAGATGTGGCCGCTCCCCGTATCGGATCTGTTCACCTGTGGGCGTTCCAGTGCCGAAACCCTTCACAAGCTTGGGATTCTCACCATCGGTGACCTTGCATGTACTGATCCCTCGATTCTGGAAGCACACCTGAAAAGTCACGGTCGCAGCCTGTGGCAATATGCCAACGGCATTGATCCTTCCACGGTAACGGTGGAGCGTTCCGAAGCAAAAGGAATCGGCAATTCGACGACGCTTGGCAACGACGCTCTGACCAAAGAAGAAGCCTACAAAGTACTGCTGTCCCTCTGTGAATCCGTAGGCAGGCGTTTACGCGCGTCTCACAAACTGGCAGGACAGATCTGTACGGAAATACGTTACAGTGATTTCCGGAATGTTTCTCACCAGATGCCGTTAGACGTGCCCACTGCTTCCGTGAACCTTCTGTATGAAAATGCCTGTGCCCTGTTTGACGAACTGTGGGACGCTTCGCCGATCCGCCTGTTGGGCGTCCGTACTTCGAAACTTGTACCGGAAGACGAACCGGTCCAACTCAGCCTCTTCGACTTTGCGGCGCCGCGCTCCGAAAAACAGAAAAGACTCGATGCCGCACTGGATGACATCCGCACAAAATACGGCAAAGACGCCATCAAACGGGGACGTTTTCTCTAAAGCTGTTTTTTCTAACGCTGCGTGGTAATAATCATGTTGAGTACCGCTTTCGACTCGCCGATATTGCGATAGGTATGTCTGCGGTCACAGGCAAAATAAAGCGAGCTGCCCGTTTTCACCAGGAAACTGCCATCCTCCAGCACCAGCTCGATCTCTCCGGATACCACGGTCAGATACTCCCATGTCTGTTCTCCGTGGGATTCGCTTTCCATCCTGGCGTTCCGGGCGAGCTCTCCCTGATAAATCTCGAAATTCCTGCCCGCATCATAAGGGAGCATCACATAGATCCGGTACTCTCCCTCTCTTGCCTTGAACACCGGAGCTTCCTCCGGGGAGGGCATCACCATGATCTCCTTTCTGTCATAGATCAGCTGTTCAAACGGCACCTTTAATCCTTCCACGATTTTCCCGATCGTAGAAACCGTGGGATGGGATTCTCCCCTCTCAATCTGCCCCAGCATGCTTTTGCTGACACCGGTGCGCTCTGCCAGCATATCCAGGCTCATGTTTTTCGACTTCCGGATTCTCTTCAGATTACATGCTATGTTTTTGTCTATCTGTGTCATACGCTTCACCCAGACTTTCCCAGATATTTTATCTGCATCATAAAAATGGCAATAATTCAGAATCACATTTGCAAAAAATGAAAAAAGCACCAGACATTTTTGTCTGATGCTACTTCTTCGTAGTAAATATTTTTATTTATGATACTTAATCATACCCAACCCTTGCAAAAACGTCAAGTTATTTTTTGCGCACGCTGTATCCGAAGGTTCCCAGTAATTCTCCGCACCCGAAATAGGATCCGTGGGAGTAAATGATGGGGTCTGCCTGTTCTAAGTGGAACTTGTGATTCTCATCCATGTATTTTTCATCTGCATGGACAGCAACCACATCTGCCAGGAACATGTCGTGGGATCCCAGAGGAAGTACCTGCCTTACTTTGCATTCGATATTGACGGGACTTTCCCCGATCATAGGCGCTTTCACCTGTGATCCAGGAATGGCAGTCAAGCCCATTTCTTTGAATTTATCCACGTCACGACCGCTTTTGACGCCGCAATAGTCCGTGGCAAAAGTCAGTTCTTTCGTTGTCAGATTGATGACGAACTCTCCGGTCTCCTTCAAAATCGGATAGGAATATCTCTCCGGCCGGACAGAGATCGATACCATCGGCGGATTCGTACATACCGTACCTACCCAGGCCACGGTGATAATATTGGGGCGCCCGTCCCGATCTGCCAGACTTACCATGACAACCGGAAGGGGATATAACATATTCCCCGGTTTCCAAAGTTCTTTTCCCATGAATACTCTATGACCTCATTTCTGTTAAAGTCCGTAAATAACCTTCCGGATCTCTTATACTCATTATGACGCGAATCCCACCCTTTTTACACGCTTCATCTGTCGGGATAATTCGCTTGCTTATACCCCAGATTACTTCCATTTAAAAGACATGAAGGATATTCAGTACATGGATTACCACATCCGCAATCGCAACTACCAATGCCGCAATGGACACACCCATGACACCGTTCAGTTTTCCGTTCAGTCCTGCCTTGATACCGGCTACCACTGCTTCGGTCTGCTTTTCATTTTCCTCAACTACGGCAGCCTGTACGTTGCGGTATACTTTGACGCATTCCTTATGGACGCTCTCTTCACCGTTATTCAGCTTTTCATCAAGATGATTTTTCAGTTCTTCAAGTGCCTCGGTGCTCTGCTGAATCGCTTCCAGCTTCGCCGTGTACTCCTGCACAAGTTCCTGTAACTTAGCAGTATTTTCCTCCTGTTGCTTGTTCAGGACAGCTGCGCTCTCCTCTTTCAGTCTGATCATAGCTGCCGCACCTTCTTCGGACAGCTTTGTCACTTCCGGAGCAATGGTCTCAGCCATCAGGCGCTCCATCTCCTGATTGATTGCCTTCAGTTCCTTATTAACCTGCTGCATCTGCGCCAGACATTCATCGTATTCCCGCAACTGGCTCTTCAGCTGATCCATCTCTTCCGCATCCGCTGCGGAATTCGCTTTGATCATTTCCTGCGCATTGAGCTTTTGTGCAAGTTTATCCATAAAAGTATCCATCCATCTTCCTCCAAACATGTTTGTCCCTCATGTGAACTGTTTACATCCAAAGTTCCCTCAGTCTTATGAGCATCATCAAACTTTCTTACGAATACTGCACCCAACGAACATTTAATGATATCTGTCGAACTTTGAATCGCTGCAAAATATATACAAAAATTTTTCTGCAATGAGGCATTTTCTCTGCATATATCGTTTTTATTTTATCATGTTTATCTCACAGATACAACTAAAACCCCATGAATCCTGCATTTTTAGGCATTCTTTATTTTTGTGCAATTTGTACAGTTTCTTTTTTAAGTTTTTGCGTTTTTCGTAATATTCACTAAGTTTTCACATGATGTTCATAATCTGTTCATAATTCATTGGTATACTTTAATCACAGTCAAGGAAGTGATAACGCTTCCAAACAAACAAAGCATATAAGATAAATTTTTTCATAATAGCCCAGGCGCCGAAAGGTGTCTGGGCACTCCTCATTTTATGCGTTCAATCTGACGTATGCATTTTTCACAGTCAGCACAGTTTCTCCTTTGCAATTTTCCTTCTATCCATATATAATGATGGGAATACCAAAAGTACATTTTTTTAATTCCGGAGTTTTTTATGAAATATTACCTTGCTCCCATGGAGGGGCTTACCACTTATCATTTTCGAACCTGTTGGAACCGCTGTTACGGCGGCATGGACAAATATTTTACCCCGTTTATCTCTAACCGGCGCATGAACAGCCGCGAGCGTGGCGATGTGCTGCCGGAACATAATGCAGGTATGTATACCGTGCCACAGATTCTTACCAATAAGGCAGAAGATTTCCTGTCTCTGGCAGACCAGCTGGCCGGATACGGCTATCAGGAAGTCAATCTGAACCTGGGTTGCCCTTCCGGCACCGTAGTAGCCCGGAACCGGGGCGCAGGATTCTTAGGAACCCCCAGGGAACTAGAAGCTTTTCTGGATGAAATCTTTGAAAAATGTCCGTTGGCGATCTCTGTCAAAACACGCATTGGTATGAGTGATCTGAATGAATGGTCAACTTTGCTTCAGATCTATCGGAAATTCCCTATGAAGGAACTGATCATCCACCCAAGGCTTCAGTCCGAAGGTTACAAAGGGACACCACATCTGGATGCTTTTGCCAAAGCCGTCGATCTCCTGGAATGTCCACTATGCTATAACGGTGACATTACTTCCCCGGAATCACTGACCCGGATTCTGGACAAACTGCCCATGATCGATACGGTCATGATCGGTCGGGGCATTCTGCAAAATCCGGGATTGTTGCAGCAGTTAAAGTCTTCCGGGCAGTCTGCCGTGGAAACTGCGGAACGCCTGGCTGTATTGAAGGAATTCCACAACCTTCTCCTGTGCGGTTATCAAGAAATCATGTCCGGTGATACGAACACCCTGTATAAGATGAAGGATCTCTGGACCTTCTTAAGCAGCAGCTTTGAAACACCGGAAAAATATATAAAAAGAATCCGCAAGGCAAAAGATATCGGAGAATATAAGCTTGCTGTCAATACCTTGTATAGGGAATGCGCCCTAAAATAATCGGCATTTATTCCCCGGTATCGAACTGTTCTCCTTCATTGGCTTCTTCCATGATGACCTCAGGTTCCGGAATTCCGGCATTTTCCACATAGCTAAAATGAAGTACCGCCTGTGACCAGTTAAGACTGATCCGGGCGGTTTTCTGTCGTTCCTCTCCGGCCTTGCGGATCAGATCCAACAGCTCCTGTAATACTTCTCTGGTCAGATATCCGCCGCGCCACTGGAACATCAATGCCTTCCCCTTCTTTGCCATCTGCTGTGCCCGCTTGTATACTTCCTCCGTCTTGGTAAAAGAGAGCTTTTTCTCTTTGTAGTAAAAATGATCGTTGTCCGGGCAGGCCGGTGCCGGTGCGATCAACGGCTCGTGGTCCCGGAATATTGCCTTGTCTCCCAGATTGAAATAATCGTAGCGGATCTGTGCAGAAGCGGCCTCATCCCCTTGATGTTTGCCCAGTGTATTGTCAAAGGTAGCATCCAGGTGATAGTACTGTCCGCCGATCCGCACAATGTTCCAGGTATGCCGGTACTTGATTCCCTTCTCGGGATTGTTCCCACAAATGACGATCACACACCACACCCCAAGCGCATCGCAGAGCACTTTCACGGCTTTGGCGATACCCTCACAGACACCCACTCCCTGGCCCAAAGGACCTATGATTTCATGGGAGTACGGCTTTTTCAGCTTATCATACGTCACATTTTCACATATGAAATCATGAATATACTTTTCCTTTTCCCATTCTGTAAGTTTTGCGGCAGGCCGTACCAGTTTTTCCACCCTCGACTGCATTGCTTTCCTGTGCTCTCTGATCTTATTTTTATCAAACAGATACTCCGGTTCGAAGATTAGGTTGGGGGAATCCTGATAATATTTATAACGATAGCTTACCAGCCAGAAGATCTCCGGATGGTCCAGCCGCAGCCGGAAAAATACGTCATACAGTTCCTCGGCTGAGATTCTTGGTAACTGAAAAGAATCCGATAGTGCTGTCACGCCCTGCAGCATGGCGTGATATGCCACCTGTTGGGGCTTGTTCATTTTCTGATAGTAATATGCTTCCATGGCATTTGCTTGTCCGTTTCGTAAAATCCTTTATTTGCAACCGCATTCTTATATTGCATCTGGCGTTTTCGTTTGAAACACATAAAAGCTAAGATTCTCTTATTTCTACGATTTCTCTCCGCGCACTCTTGTAGAGACCACCTTCGTCAGCGGCACCATGAAGATTGCCACCTCACCATCCGGTCTCCGGGTGATCAGCGTTGCTCCGCGCTGCACGTATTGTTTCGCGATTCCGGAATACCCCAGATAATCGATGGACATTCCGTAAGTCATCCGGATGCCCTGATACGTCAGGGACAAGGTATTCAGATGATCGTGTCCACAGAAGATCCATTTCAACAGACCGTTATCCACTGCTTTTTGGAAAAAATGAGGTGATCGGTTCGAGATTCCGAAATATTCGTCTTTTTCCCCGATACTGCCGTGCTCGTAAATGACACTATGGTCACCCAATTTCATCTTCTCATAAGCTTCCTTGAACTCTGCAGGCGGCATATGGAAAAAGGCCATGGCAGGGACTTTCCCGGCGTGCAATTTCTCCATGCACCAGTCCGTCTGATCCTCATGGATACAATCAAATCCGCTGAAAAACCAGCCGTCTCCGTACATGTTGGAGTCCAGCATAATCAGTGGCAAGAGCAGGCGGTCTTCACTGTCTACCAGGTTCAGCACAAAGTTGCCCACACCGGCTATTGGATTTTTCACACTGTGTTCATATCTTCCTTTGGTGAAAACAGCATATTTTCCTGTAGCAAAAATATCGGCGAGCTGCTCCTTGTTGCAGGCAGAACCCATCTCGCAATCATGATTGCCAAACACAAACGTATAAGGAATCTGAAAATCATCCAAAAATGCAAGCAGTTTCTGTGCCTGCTTCCGGTTATTCATTGTGCCGCTTTTCGGGAAAAACGGGAACACCGAGTCGCCGGTCAGGACGATCAGATCAGGATTTGTCCGGCGGATCAATTCCGTGACCGCAGACAGCGCCAGCCTGTCCTTTTTCCCGGAAAAAAGTCCGAAACCGAGGTGCAGATCCGTCAGTTGTAAAATTTTGTAATCTCTGTCATCCGGGATACGAAGAGAAAATGTCTCTTCATCGAGGATGCAGAAGTTGGGGGAAGTATACATGAGGAAGTCTCTTTTCTGTTCTATTTCATTTTATTTTTTTGTAATTATTCAGCACCACATTTATTTTTAAAAACTTACAAATAGAAACATCTATTTTCTGATGCAGCATCATTCCAGCCGCCGCATCGAACTTACTGCAATAGTAACATTACATTTAGCTTAACGGAATCAATGCTCCCACAGCAGAAAGAATCGTGGAAATCACCATCAACACCTGAAAAGGCACCGTGCCGATCACGCCGCAGATAGGACTGCTGCCAGCCTTTTTTCTCGACTTGCCGTACGTCAATACCAGCATAATGCTCACCAGCACCACGACGCCACTCATGATACGGGTCAACACGATAAAACTGTTCACGCCGAAAATCGCAAAAAGGATGCAGGGAACCGTCGCGATCAGCCAGCTGATCCGGTTGCCGATGTCGATCTGTTCATGGACGACGTCACGCAGCGCCAGCGTGTTGGACCAGAATGTAGTCAACAGCGCAAACAGGGAAAATACACCTGCCAAGACCACTGCCCAGGTACCGATACTTTCTCCCAGCTGCATATACGCAAGCTCTTTTTCCAAAGCGCCTTCCGTGCCCAACAATACTGTGCCCGTCACGATCAGGACAAATACTGAGGAAAGTCCAAAGCCGATAAAGATGGAACTGCGAATTTTCTTCACATTGCCGTCCAGTCCCTTCACTACCTGGATCACCGCCTGATTCGCAGAGGTAGCGAACACCACCATGCTGTATAATGCCAGCAAATTGTTCCAGTGGAAATCTGCTCTCTGCAGGGAATTCAGCGGATGCAGAAAAGTCCCGACCGTCATCACCGCTACGATACCCATTAAGATAATAACGGCATATTTTTGCGCAATGCCGACCGCCTTCATACCGATAAATACGACCGCACCGGCGATTGTATAATACAATATCTGCGCAAGGACAAAGGGTATCCCGAACCAGTTCACGAAGATCTGCGCGCCGCCGTTGATGTTGCCGCTGACACCGATCATGATTGCCAGTCCGTATACCACGAACACACACCAGCTGAAAATCTGCTTCATTTTCCCATGAAACAGCTCGCCTTCGAAGCTTTTGACCAACTGGACACCACCGTTGTTGTAAGACAATTCGGCAATGATCAGATGCAGGATTACGTTCACGCAATAAGCCACCATCACCATCCACACGACGTCGAGCATACTGTTCTTCGTCGCAAGATATGGGACAGCGATAATACCTGTGCCGATGCTGTTGCCGACGATCATGCTGATGGCTTCAAAGGTGGTGAGATGGGCTTCGGATTGCATGGTATGTGTGGTTGTGGGCATATGAAAACCTCCTGTTTTCTTCTATTATAAAAAAGCTACGGAATTATTCCATAACTTTTTCCGGTTTTTATGTTGCTATCCCAACGCTGTAAGCATCTCACTTACCGGCCTTCCATGCTATCAGCGGCATGCCGGACTACTCCCGATACGATAGTTTTTGCCGAGGCCGGAACCCTGCTGCGCTGCTCCTTCGCACAGGTGTCCGCAGGCTTACGCTGTGTCCCTCGGTTCCTCCACATATGGCCTGTTTTGGGGACACTAACCATCGGTATGTGGATTGGACGAATTCTTCTACCTCTGATAACCTCTTACTCTCTATTCGAATTATAGCATTTTATTCCTTTATGTATTCGCGTTAATCGCAATCATGAAGACACTGATCTACAGCATTTGCAACATACCAAAACATTACCGGTGGAATGGCATTTCCTAGTGCCCGATATTGCGCCGTCTCACTGCCTATCAACTTAAACTGTTCTGGAAAACTTTGAATTCTCGCTACCTCTCTAGGCGTAAATCTGCGATACCGCTCTCCTATCTGAAGCACAGGATCTGTACTATTTAACGATACCTTTGCCAAATGTGCGCCTACTGTATTACAAGGTTTTGTTATATCCTGAGCTCTTCCTTTATTCATTGATGCCCTGTTTTTCATCATTCCGGCAACTGCTCTCTCACTGAAAAAATATTTTTCATCAACTGTTTTATCAATAACCGAGCTTAACGGCTCATACAAATCAGCTTCTTTTAACGCAATATCCGGAAATGTAAATTTAATCTTAAGGTCTCTCCTAAATCCAACAATAATTACCCTTTCTCTTTTCTGTGGAACACCATACTCTGCGGAATTTAAGATGGAATAGGTTACATCATATCCGCTACTTTCGAATTCTTGAATAATTAGTGGAAATGCACTTTTTTTATTTGCCGTAAGTAATCCTTTTACATTTTCTGCAATAAAACATTTTGGCTGTTTTTCTCTGAGTATTCTGCACATTTCAAAGAATAGCTTTCCTCTTTCATCTTTCACACCCAGTCTTTTCGGATTTTGTGCAACTATAGAAAATGACTGGCAGGGAAATCCCCCCGTCAATATATCAAAGTCGGGAATATCCTCAGATTTTACCTCTCTAATATCCCTATTGTCTGGCTTTATTCCAAAGTTCTCCTCAAAAATATTACACGCATTATCATCAATATCATTTGCATAAACAATCTCCATATTGTTGTCGCCATACTTTTTCCCAAGGAACTCAAAGCCACCGAGCAATCCTACATCAGTACCGCCACAACCACAAAATAGAGATGCTACTTTTAATTTGTCCATGTTAAAAGATCCTCGTATTCTCCTACCTTTGAAGGGTCAAAGGTAATATCTGCACCATCATTTGGTGTCATATCAATCAAGTCCTTTTTATATAATCCAACAGGATCCTGTAATAAAAACAGTTTTCTTTCCTTTTTACTGAGAAGAAGTCTGTATACATAATATCTATCATGTGTACTACTTGCAGTGTTCCACTCATTTTTTGTAAGATGTACTCTGTTAAAATGCAACGGTTTAGAACTAATAGTTGTTTTCACTTCAATATAGCGCTTTCTCTCATCAAGTTCTACGGAACTGATATCATAACCGACTGCAAATTGCGTAGGAATTCTTTTTATAAGATGAATTAAGTCTTCACGCCCACCCATCTTCATTCTCATGCACTCATGACCATGTACCAGGCTTTCACCAATATCGCCAATATCCTTTGTTGTAAAGGTGTCATATAATGTTGCAATTTTCTTTTTAAGTACATTTTCTCTCTCAGCTAAATCTCTCTCGACTAAATCAGCAAGACCTCCTATACCATCTGTTGTTGTATTCTCCTTTAACTTCTGCAGTTCGTCCTCATCAGAAGCAATATATGCAAGAATATCTGTTGAAAAATCTGTTTCTTTGATATCTCTGTTTACATAAGAGAGCCATCCATTTACGCAACCTTTCACAGCTTCCATGGTACCTGCGCGCTTTTCTATCATAGCGTCGTATCCGGCAAACCATTCTGTAGATTCAACAAACTTAATGATAGCTTCTTCTTCCAATGTATTCAAATAATACGTATGACTATCGTATGTTTTTAGTAGATTCGCTATCTCCATATAATCAAGAATATCACCTGCATAGCGGATTACATCACCCGTCTGGTCATATTCCATTTTATGTCTACGATTATCTAATATTCTTTCCCATGTTTTTTCAACCCCTTCATTATCTCGTGTTACCCGAAGGTCATTGAATACACAGTGGCAGGCTTCCCCCTTGGTTATACCGGCCGAATTTCCATCTTTTTGGTTCGCATATCTAAGCATTTTTAATATATATTGCGCCGGTTTAAAATGAATTCCTTTCTCGATCTGTTCCAAAACATTCTTCGGTTTTATATGTGCTCCCGGATATTGAAAGTTATATAAAAAAATTTTAAAACACTCTACAAGGTCTTCATTGGTTGCAAGTTCTACTGCTCTTCTTCCCGGCTTCTCTGTATTTCCTGTATGTTCTATAAATCCAAATAATGCCGAAATCTCTGTTCTCCAATTATTGATTGTTTTTAATTCTCTATGCGCATTCCCCGGATATCTGCAAATGGCTTCATTCACCTTTTTTACGAATTCTTCTGTCGGACATTCTCCCACTTTTACTATTTCTTCTGCCATATAAATCAATACATTTTCTATATCGCCTTTAAATCGGGGTCTCACATGATGAATTCGAAAATAGAATTCTTCCGGTATTCTGTATTCACTCATAAATGTTCTCCAGTTCTTTCTTTAAGCTCTCCGCAATTGCCTGCGCCATAAGAGGCGGAACTGCATTTCCAACCTGTCTAAATTGTTGCGTTTTATTCCCCAGGAAAATAAAATCATCGGGAAAAGACTGTAATCTTGCGCATTCCCTAACCGTAGGAACACGATTGTATTTATAATGAAAATGGTGTCTATGTCCTGTATCAATTGTGGGTGCCGGCTTATTACTGGCAAATCTCGTCCACGCCACATGAAAATTTCTTGTTCTCTTATATTCTTCCGGAAGGTCTTTATAATTTCCTCCATCAGGGACTAACGAAATGATATTCTTTACTTTCTCTGAATGGGATGCAGCAATATGATTTTTAACTGATTTTGACTTAGCCCTCATCAACTTCTGATAATCATTATGCGGTTCTGTAGCATACGGAGCATTCTCTTCCCCCAGGCTATCTACTAATGGGGGCAGATCATCTAATGCCATACTGCAAGTTACTTTTTCTTCAGATGGCGCAGGGTATGTAAATGTACCTTTTTTCATTCCGACAAAAACTACTCTTCTTCTATTCTGAGGAACTCCATAATCTGCTGCACATAGAATTTGATATTTTATGTCATATCCCATTGCTGTAAACTTTTCAATGATACTATCCTTGATCTGACCATCAAATAAGCCGACTAATCCCGGCACATTTTCAATCACAAATGCCCTGGGTTTCATTTCATCTACCAGTCTGATATAAGAAAGATATAATTTATTTCTGGGATCATCAAATTTTCTGGGACCTGAAAGTGACATTCCCTGACAAGGTGGTCCTCCAATAATAACATCAATCTCTTTATCACCAATGAGTGGCTTTATGTCATTTTCGTACGTTATCTGAGTAATATCCCCACAAATAGATTTTGCTCCATTGTGATTCAATTCAAATGTCTCTAATGCCTTTGCATCGTTATCTATTCCAAGTAATACATTAAATCCTGCAGATTCAAATCCATATGACAATCCGCCGGCTCCTGAAAATAAATCTATTACATTCACGTCGTTTCATCTTCCTTTTTTGCTTTCTTTTACTTTTCGGGGATCTATCGGTTTTTCTGCATCAGCAGGTATTGCCCATGCTTCTCCCAGTTTAAAAGTCCCTGGTATTCTGTTTTCCGCACATAGTATCTGTACTCTTCTCTGGGAAATTTTCCATAATTTAGAAGCCTGATTCGCAGTTATGTATTCCATTCATATTGTCCTCCACAAATCAACAGTCCAAGATAATTATATTCGACGGGACGAACATTTTCAAGATTTATGGTGTTTTTATGCTATTCTTCCATAATTGGATGAGTGCCAAAAAAGCAATGGTACCTCTTATAACAGTAAGTCCTATAATACGTTTCTGTAACCGTATCGAACTTATGTTCTGTTTTGTAGAATATCATAAAATAATGACTTAATCAATATATTTCTTTCCTATGCTACTTGATAAAAATCATATCCAAAAATTAGCCGTATAACGTCAACACTTTTCAATCCACGCCCCTTGGATGATTTTCCTTGTTCCAGACAGTTCCTAAGGATTTCCGATCTTCTTCCATTGACGGTAGTACTGTCGCAATTGTCAAGCCACTCGGAAACACGTGTCTGCAATTTGTGCAAAAGATTTTCCATAGATTCCCCGGAATCTCTTTCTACCACACCATTGCTCATGAACCGTTCTGTATCCAGGAAGTCTGCATCCACCAGACAGGAATATAGGATTCTGATAAATGTACTGAGTGCAAAGTCAAAATTCGGTGCTTGTTCCGGATCAAATGGATTTGATGTTATTTTCGGAATTTTTACATCATTTTCATACGCACTATAATCGCATAATTTCTTTTCCAGTCTGTCCAAAAGGGATGATGGCAGACCTTTTCGTCCCCAATCCGGGATTCCTGCATGATGTCCTGCAATACAATAACTCATAATGGCATATAGTCCGCCCAAGTTCATACATATCTTAGCGCCTGCGGTGGAATGATCTACTTTAATATCCAGATTCTCATGAATTTTTCTCTGAAACTCTGCAGAATACTTTCCGATATCATGTAATAAGCCACAACAATAACCCCAATCAGCCTTCCCGAATTTTCCTGCAAATTCTCCGGCAAGTTCCGCTGTTCCCTGTAAATGCTCAATTATCTTTTGTTGCCTGTCCCCATCTATATGTGCCAGATATTCCATTCTCTTCCCCTCTTTCTTCTTGCTCTACTCTCGTAAACTTCTATGCATCAGCATTCTCCTTTGTGGCAACTATTCTTTCTTCTCAGGCAACATCCCCTTGATCTTCACACCACTCAGATCTACATCCAACACAATTTTCACCATCCAGAAGAAAAGCAACAGTACCAGCATCGGGATCACGCAGGAGGTAATGATCATCACGGCAACCGCTTCGATAAAGCGATTCAGTGAATTCTCTACTTTTTCTACCAGTTCTTCGGAGGAAATCGCTACATTTTCCACTGCGTTTGATACGGTTTCTTTAGCGTTGGAGAGGGCGTCTTTAGCCATATCTAAGATGTTGCTGCCGTAGCCGAAGATACCGTCGGTACTGTCCTGTGTTGCGCTTTCGGTATCGGTTTTTGCAGTGTTTTCTGTAGATTTTTCTGTCTCAGTATTGCCGTCTGTCTCCGTTCCGGTCGTACTGCTCTCTGCGCCGGTATTCTCTAATACATTCTGCGTATTTTTTGCTTCGTCGATGGTCTCCTGTATCTGCGCCTGATAGGTGTCTCCGATGAGATCGGAGATTTTGACGCTGGCAGGCACAACGAGGAAGATTGCGATGCCAAATACTGCCAGCTTCTCAGCCAGTTTCCGCACGGTTGCATTTTCAAAGAACAGATTCAGTATCCATAATCCGCAGGCAATTGGGATCAGATATGTAAATGCCACATAGCCCGTGATGGTCACGAGGTATTTTTCCAGATAGATCGCACACAGGACGATCAGCAGATAACCGCTGACGTCTGCCATTTTCTCTGCGATGGGGGTAGCGGTGTCCCCCGGGAGCAGTGTGATCAGCGCAGAGGTTACCGTGGAAGCTGCCGTGAGTTCCATGACAGTCTGCTTCTTCTCATCCAGGGAGGCTATTGTTTTCTGGTGATTTTCCGGTGCTGATGCATATTTTCCGACTACCGCTACCGATAATATGGCAATCAGTAATAAAATGATTGCTGTAATAGCTTTTGTTTTGTTAATATTCATGCGCATCTTCCTGTCCTCTTTCTCTTAGCTGCTGTTATCATACAACACGGATTTTTATCCGTTTCTGATTCTTATTTCTATACTATATTACACTTTTAGGATCATTAATTCCATGGTTTCTCACTTTCTTCAAACCATTGATTCACTGTTGCATTATTCCGATTTCAATTCTATATTTGCAAAAGTGCTTTCCACTCAAATGTATATTTCATTTCAAAAACATCCGCAGCAGTTTCTCTTTTCTCTCACTATATTTCTGGTATCGTATCGGCAGATCCATCCATGTTTTCTTATCGACGATACTACGGTAATGGCTGAAGGTCTCGAAGCCGGTCTTACCATGATATCCGCCCATGCCGCTCTCTCCCACGCCGCCGAAGGGCATGGCACTGGTGGCAAGGTGGATGATGGTGTCATTGATACAACCGCCTCCGAAGTGGCAGTGATCCAGAATGCGTCTCTGTGCTTTCTTGTCTTCGCTGAAAAAATACAGTGCCAAGGGATGCGGATGTTCCTCTACGCAGTGAATTACCCATGATATAAAATCTTGTGATGCACACAATTCTCTTGTCTGCGATATGCTCACCTTTCTTACCTGGTCACTCATTTGAGATTGTAAGCCGGTAGAAATTATTTCTGTATTCATTGCTGCTTCTACATGATTGCATATCGTCTCCGTGTTATTTGCTGTACCATCACATGTCAACACCGGCAGGATCGGTCCGAAGATTTCTTCTCCCATGACAGCATCCTCCCAGGTCACGTTTGTCATCACGGTAGGCGCGATGCGCAGTGTCTGTTCGTCATATTGTCCGCCGCAGACGGTCTTGTCCGGGTCGATCAGTCCCAATAATCTGTGAAAATGTTTTTCATTGATGATTTTGCCATAATCGGGATTCTGCAGAGGATCCTCGCCAAACTGCCTGTTGATTTCCGACCGGATAGCCTCCACCAGTTGATCATGAATATGTCTGTCGCACAGGATATAATCCGGTGCAACGCAGGTCTGACCGCAATTTAAATATTTTCCGAAGACGATGCGTCTCGCCGCCAGAGAGATATTTGCCGTCGCATCTACGATACAGGGACTCTTTCCGCCCAGTTCGAGTGTCACAGGAGTCAGGTATTCTGCGGCATGGCGAAGCACTTCCCGTCCCACGGTCTTGCCTCCGGTGAAGAATATCCTATCGAACTTTTGCTGCAGCAATGCCTGATTCTCCGCTCTGCCGCCGGTGACCACGGATACATATTCCGCCGGAAAACATTCTGCTATGATTTTCTGAAGCACTGCTGCCGTCGCAGGCGCATAGGCACTGGGCTTCACCACGGCGGTATTGCCGGCGGCGATGGCGTCGATTAAGGGATCTAACGTCAACAATACGGGATAATTCCAGGGACTCATGATCAGTACAGTTCCGTAGGGTGACGGTGACCGGAAGCTCCTTGCCGCGAACTGCGACAGTGGTGTGGGGACACGTTTTTCCTTCATAAGTCCCTTCAAATGCTTCTGCACCCAGGTCAGTTCCGACAATGTCAGCCCGATCTCGCACATGTAGCTTTCCATCCGGCTTTTCCCCAAGTCTTGCTGCAGGGTAAGATTCAGGTCTGCCTCATGACGCTGCAGTGAAGTCTTTAATTTCTCCAGTTGTTCCAGGCGGAAGCTCGCCGGCAGTGTAGCTCCCAAGGTAAAATATTCTCTTTGCTTATTCAGAATTGTCTTGATTTCCTGCTCTGTCATAGGTTCTCCGATTTTATAACATCTATAATATTTTCTTTGTCGTTTATATTACTTATGCTTATTCCCTTATCATTCAACATTTAGTAACTTTATTATCATGTTAATTCACCGCTTGGCAACTTCACTATCATACCGCAGGCGGTATAAAATGTCCTAAATTGATTCTGTTATCTGATATTATACCGCCCGACATACTCTTAGAATACTGGTAGGTGGTATATTTACTTATCTTGATCTCTATATTTTTCATTTATTACCGCCTGTGTAATAAAATTGATCCTGCCAGCGGTATTTTCCGAGTAAGAAGCCTGTACTATTCATAATAATTACCGCTTATTTTGGGAGCAATACCTTCTCAGGCGGTATTTTGCCAGTGCAGCACCGTATAAACCTTATATTATCGAATTTTCTCCTGTTTCGCAACTGTCGCGACACTTGCACAAAAACGGCAGAGCCTTGTCAAATGCTCTGCCGTTCGTTAAAGGATCTTTTGTCTTAAGTTCCTTCCTATTATCCTATTTCCAAGCAAAATTCACCATGCCGTACACGTAGATGAACAGCACCGCCGCCGGCACGAGGTATTGGAACACCGGCCGCATCCAGGACTGTACTTTCAGACCTTTGCCCATATTGGCTTCTTCCAGGAACTTATCCCAGCCCCAGCCGACTTTGCAGCAGCAAAATATTGTCAGCAGGATCGAACCAATCGGCATGATATTGGTCGACACGAGGAAATCCCAGAAGTCCAGCCAGGTCGTACCTGCTGCAAACGGTTGGAAATGAATCACGCTGAAGCCCAGTGCCGTAGTCAGCGCCAATAGGAAACACACGATTCCGCACACGAAGCATCCCACCGGTCGGGACCAGCCGGTCAGTTCTCTGACCATCGCCAGGATGTTCTCGCACACGCCAAGCACCGTGGACATCGCAGCGAATTCCATGAACAGAAAGAATAACGTTCCCCACCATCTGCCGCCAGCCATGTTATTGAACACGGTTGCCATCGTATCGAACAGCAGACTGGGACCGGCGGTAACCTCAACGCCATAGGTAAAACAGGCAGGAAAGATAATGATTCCGGCAATCACTGCCACCAGAGTGTCCAACGTGATAATGTGAATCGACTCTCCCATGAGGGAACGGTCTTTGCCGATATAGCTTCCAAAGATAGCCATGCCGCCCATGCCGACGGACAAGGTGAAAAATGCCTGATTCATGGCTCCTACCACAACAGATCCCGTGATTTTCGAAAAATCGGGAATCAGGTAGAAAGCCAGTCCTTCTTTTGCGCCGGGCAATGTAAAACTGTGCACCGCCAGTATCAGCATTAATACGATCAACGCAGACATCATATATTTCGTGATGCGCTCCAGACCGCCCTGTAAGTTAAAACTCAAAATAACAAACGCAATTACAAGCGTAATCAGCAGATAGCTCACATCCACAGACGGTGTGGTAATCATCTTTTCAAATCCGAAGTCCTGATTCTGTCCTGTCAGGAATTTAACAAAATAGTAGAGAATCCATCCGGATACCACTGCGTAAAATGCGATCAGTGCAACATTGCCGATCAGGCAGACGATTCCCCACAGGTTCCATTTGCCCCTGCCGTTTGATAACTTTCGATACATATACAGCGGACTCGTCTGCGCCGCACGCCCTACGGAAAATTCCATGATCATCGTCGGCAGTCCAAACACCACCAGACAGATCACATAGATCAGCATAAAGCTGCCTCCACCGTTCTGCCCACACATCCACGGGAACTTCCACACATTGCCACAGCCGATGGCGCACCCCGCCGACAGCATGATAAATCCCAAACGACTTCCCAGTCTTTCTCTGTTTTCCATAACCCCGATCCTTCCCAAAAATTTTTCGTTCTGTCTCTGATTCCAACGCAAATTTTAGTCCTGCTTTTATCTTTATCGGAATGTCTTACATCGAAACTTTTTCAGATATTTTCTGCATTGACAGCCCTATTTAGTCATTATATAATTTGCTTAAGCATTTGAAAAACGAATTATTTTCATCGCATTCATCGAAAATCTCAATATAAAATAAAACAGCGTTTGTTCTCAGAAACAAGGATTTTATCGGGAACAAATATCAGAAATACACAGAAAGGCATGATTATCATGGACGTTAAAAATCTGGAAACTTTTGTCATGGTAAATGAATTGAAAAGCTTCACCCTTGCGGCCGGGCGTCTGGGTTATACCCAGTCCACGGTATCTTTTCAAATTAAACAATTGGAAAAAGAATTGTCGATTCCTCTGTTTGAGCGCATCGGGCATTCCGTGACGCTGACCAACGAAGGGGAAAAGCTGTTGCCATTAGCGCAGCAGATCCTGCGTCTGTCCGCGGAAGCTACCCATATCTCCGGGAACACGGCACCGGAGGGTCTGGTGCGAATCGCCATTGCGGAATCTCTCGCCAGCTGGGAATTTCACAGTCGGTTCAAAGATTTTCACGATAAATATCCCGGCATCCGCCTGAAAATCATCGCTGCCAGCACAGATGAAATGTTCCGGATGTTGGGGCAGAACCAGGTCGATATCGTGTACACACTGGATCGCCGGATTTTTAATCAGAATTACGTGACAGCTTTTGAGGCTCCGGTAAATATCCACTTTGTCGCCGGCGCAGGACATCCTCTGTCCGGGAAAAGTCAGATCACGTTGTCAGAGTTGCTTGCCTATCCACTGATCTTAACCGAGAAAAACATGAGCTACCGTGCCGCTTTGGACGAGCGGCTCTCACAGGACGGTAAGGAAGCGCAGCCAATCATGGAAGTGGGCGATACCCAGCTGATCCGCAATCTCCTGTGTCAGAATCTCGGCATCTCCTATCTGCCGGAATTCGTGGTTGCCGCAGACCTGGCAAACGGCAGCCTCGTAAGTCTCCCCATGCCGGAGATCCAGCCGGATATCTGGCGACAGTTATTGCACCACCGCAATAAATGGATTTCTCCGGAGTTAAAATGCGTAATAAAATACCTGCAAGAGGAATAATCTCTTGCAGGCATTTCTATTTTTCCGTGATTCAATAATTTTTCTATGCCGAATATTCGTTTTAATGTCTCGCATGATAATAAGTATTCCAACGAGAACATTTTGTACAATAGTCCATCAACGTTTCAGCTAATCAATATGCTATTTTCCAACTTTGGTATTGGATATCCATAATTCTGATTTTCACTTAAAGCCTTACCCTTATGTCATTCGGAAAATAACCCAATACTGCAGCTTAATTCATTCAAACTAACTATATAAATAACAACCCAATGCTATGTACCAGGAACGCTGCCACCCATGCGACGAAGCACTGCCAGAACACGACACCGACAGCCCATTTGCCACCGAGTTCCCTACGGACAGAAGCAATCGCTGCCACGCAAGGGGTATACAGCAGACTGAATACCAGCAATGTTGCCGCAGCAAGCGGTGTGAGAACCGTGGCAATACTGCTGCCGAACAATACTTCCAGTGTTGCTACGACGCTTTCTTTTGCCATGAATCCGCTGATCAGGGAAGTACAGATTCTCCAGTCCCCCAGTCCCAGCGGCTTAAACAGCGGTACCAGCAGTCCGGAGATCATTGCCAGCATACTGTCCGCAGAATCCTCCACCAGATTCAGTTTCAGGTCAAAGCTCTGCAGGAACCATACCACAATCGTCGCGATGAAGATCACGGTAAATGCCTTCTGCAAAAAGTCTTTTGCCTTCTCCCACAGCAGCTGTCCGACGTTCTTCGCTCCGGGCAGACGGTAATTCGGTAATTCCATGACAAACGGTACCGGCTCACCTTTGAACAAAGTTCCCCGATACAAAAATGCCACCAGAATGCCGATCACGATTCCCAGCAGATACAGTGCAGACATGATCAGCCCTCCTTTTCCCGGGAAGAACACGCTTACAAAGAAAGAATAGATCGGTAGTTTTGCGGAGCAGCTCATAAACGGAGTCAGCAATATCGTCATCTTACGGTCTCTTTCACTGGTCAGGGTACGCGTCGCCATGACCGCCGGAACCGTACAGCCGAAACCGATCAGCATCGGCACGATACTTCTTCCGGACAGGCCAATCTTACGCAGCAGTTTATCCATGACAAATGCCACACGGGCGATATATCCGCTGTCTTCCATCAGAGACAGGAAGAAGAACAAAGTCACCACGATCGGCAGGAAACTTAAGACACTTCCCACACCGGTAAAGATACCGTCAATCACTAAACTGTGAACCGCACTGTTTACATGTGCCGCCGTCAGTGCCGCATCGGTCAGATCTGTCAGTTTTCCGATCCCCAGCTCCAAAAGTCCCTGCAGCCATGCACCGATCACGTTAAAGGTCAGGTAAAATACCAACACCATGATCACGATAAAACAGGGAATTGCGGTGTATTTTCCGGTGAGGATCCGGTCGATCTTCTCACTGCGGATCCGCTCCTTGCTCTCTTTCGGCTTGACTACCGTCTGTTCGCACAATCTCTCAATAAAATCAAAACGCATATCCGCGATTGCCGCACTTCTGTCCACGCCACGCTCCGTCTCCATCTGACAGACGATATGCTCCAGCATTTCCTGCTCGTTTTTATCCAGTTGCAGCTTCTCCAGGATCAGGTGATCACCTTCGATTGCCTTATTCGCCGCAAAACGAAGAGGTAACTTTGCCGCTTCCGCATGGTCTTCAATCAAGTGGCAGACCGCATGAATACAACGGTGTACCGATCCGTCGTGATCATTTTTATCACAGAAATCCTGGCGCAGCGGACGCTCCTGATATTTTGCCACATGCAGGGCATGACGGATCAATTCATCGACACCCTCATTTTTCGCTGCGGAAATCGGGATCACGGGGACCCCTAAAAATGCCTCCATGGCGTTCACATCGATAGAACCGTGATTGCCCGTGACTTCGTCCATCATGTTTAGCGCCACGACCATGGGGATATCCATTTCCAACAGTTGCATGGTAAGGTACAGGTTACGCTCAATGTTGGTGGCATCTACGATATTGATGATTGCTCTGGGCTTTTCATATAGAATAAAATTACGGGACACGATTTCCTCACTGCTGTAAGGAGACATGGAGTAAATGCCCGGCAAGTCAGTCACCAACGTCTCCGGGTGACCTTTGATCGAGCCGTCCTTGCGGTCCACCGTAACACCGGGGAAATTGCCCACATGCTGATTCGACCCTGTTAACTGATTAAACAGCGTCGTCTTGCCGCAGTTCTGGTTTCCCGCCAGGGCAAAGGTCAGTGTCGTCGCCTCCGGCAGCGGATTTTCGTCCTTTTTCGAATGATATTTTCCGTCTTCACCAAGCCCCGGATGCGCCGCATCGGTCACGCGGTCAAGTCCTTTATGTTCCTTTGTTCTCTTTGCAATCGGTGCAATCTCGATCTGATCTGCTTCCGCCAGACGCAAAGTAAGTTCATAACCGTGTACCTGCAATTCCATGGGATCCCCCATCGGTGCCAGCTTTACCACGGTCACTTCCGCGCCGGGGATCATACCCATATCCAGAAAATGCTGTCTGAGCTCGCCTTCACCGCCTACAGTCTCGATCACAGCACTTTTTCCGATTTCCAATTCTTTCAGCGTCATCGTTTTCTTTTATCCTTTCATACCTGTCGAATTCTGTTTTCTTAATCGGCAATATTCCAATATTGATTTCGTTGTTTTGCAAACATTATCTTGCCAAAACGCTTCCGGCCATACCTTACTCCTGAGCCGGTAAAAGTATTATACCTTATTTGCTATTGAAAATCAGTATCATTTTATAAATTGCAATCACATTTTGCATTTCTTACCATAATTTGATACTTTTCACTCTATTAAAAAAAAATATATAGAAAATTATGTCAAAACGTATTACACTTATATTGATTGTATTGTTGCATATCTTGTAACTATTCAGGTCACTCGCAAATCGTATTTTCGATGTTTTGTTTTGCCTCTGGGTAGTTACCATGTATTTAATTTTCGGAGGAACCTATGGAGCAGAAAAAAAAGAATCAATATCGCTATACCGACAGTTCGGAACGCAACCACAGAATGAATCAGTTCTACATCATTGCCAGCTCTCTTCTGGCAGTCGTGTTCTTATTTTATCTGTGGTTAAAGCTTGTCAACCACAACATTTCACCGATCGTCACTTATGCCAACACCGTTTTGATCGGTATCTTCTGTGTCGTCAACACAGCGACCTACCTGAAAAATAAGGCTACCAGATGGCTGAAGGTATTTGCCACTATTGAGATCGGAATTGAATACCTTTTGGTCGGCTTGCAGACCGATGCCAGCTTTATCCACTACGCACTGATTGCAATCTTCATCTTACAGATTCCTTATTATGAGAAAAAATCTTTGAAAAGAACCGCAATCGGGATGTTCGTTCTCTATCTCATCGTCATGATCGTTCAGGCCATGAAGGGAATCTACGGTCAGGATGTGAATGCGATCTGCGGTACGCTGCTGGTATTTTTGATCGGCATTATCATTTTGCAGACCGGCAACATTACCATTTTATTCAACAATGATGCTTTGGGATCCTCCAAAGAAGAGCACGGACGCGTAAAGCAGATGCTGGACGGTGTGCTGGAAGTATCCCAGACTGTACATGATGAGACTGCAAAAACCACAGAGCTCATGGATCACCTGGTACAGACCACGGAATCTGTTGCCAACAGTATGCAGGAGATTTCCGCAGCCACCAATATGACGGCTACCAGTATCGAAGAACAGAACCAGATGACCACCAGTATCCAGCAGGCCATCGAGCAGACAGGACATGTCTCCGGGCAAATGGTTCAGATTGCAGAGGATTCCGCTGACAATATCCGTAAGAATATGACCGCCATGGAAGAACTGAAGCAGCAATCCGCCATGATCAAAGATACCAACCACGCCGTTACCGATGCCATGACGAAGCTGCAGGAGAAGACAAAAGAAGTCGAAAACATCGCCGGCAGTATCATGGCAATCTCCGGTCAGACGAACCTCCTGGCGCTGAATGCTTCCATCGAAAGTGCCCGTGCCGGAGAAGCCGGCCGCGGTTTCGCCGTGGTAGCGCAGCAGATCCGACTGCTGGCTGAACAGACCAAGAGCTTTACGGAAGAGATCACTAAGATTACCAATGACTTGAATACAAATGCCAATATGGTCGTGGAAACCATCAGTGGTTCTATCGAAGCCACTGAACAGCAGGGAGAAAAGATTCTCGCCGCTTCCGATGCTTTCCAGCAACTGAACAAGAATATGGAAACACTTGCCTCTCAGGTAGAAGAGGTAAACCACCAGATCACCGGTCTTGCCACATCGAACAACAAGATCATGGAGAATATCTCCCAGTTGTCCGCCGTAACCGAAGAAGTGACCGCCAATGCAGAGCAGGTACATAACATGAGCCAGAGCAATCTGGATTATGCCGAGCAGGTAAAGACAGCTGTAGAACGTATCCGTTCCACAAGCGACGAAATGAAAACGCAGGAGGATTAACCTCCTGCGTCAGACTGTAGACAAAACGCTTTTGGTCAGCACTCCAGAAGCGTTTTTCTTGTTT
>ERZ1034946.224-NODE-224-length-38112-cov-8.884515_pt1 | contig 38112 bp, 28 predicted proteins | sample MGYA00520591_ERZ1034946 | MGnify/ENA primary metagenome ERZ1034946 (study PRJEB33766, sample SAMN09781753) | gut metagenome | biome: gut microbiome | host: Homo sapiens | place: Madagascar | study: EMG produced TPA metagenomics assembly of the PRJNA485056 data set...
TAAATAAAAAGGAGACCGCCCCGCGCAGTCTCCTTTTTTGAATATGTTTTAGGTTGAATATATAAGAAAGAATTTATCTTGTCACGATATCTACCGGTACGTTAAAGATTTTTGCAACTTTCAGGATTGTGTCGATGTGTCTTCCTGTAGCAGCTGCCATGTGATGTGTCGGGCCAGCCTCGCTCCAGCGATTTACAAACTCTCTTGCACCGCATGTGAAACGTGTTCTCATGTTTGTATCACCGAAGGAAAGGATCGGTCCTTCCTCGTTTACACCCTCAGCTACAACGAACTTGAAGTTTCCGTCTTTATCCTGAGTGATTGCAAGGTAGGTTACAGGGCCTGTGTATGGATAGAACTGTGTCAGGTATCCGCCGCCTGTTTTGCCGTGGAATACCGGCACGATTTTCATGGTTGGTTTCTTGTCAGAGATGTCAGCGTCTCCACTTCCGGAATGTCCGATGATGCAAATGTCATCGTTGAAGTCGATGGAGTACATCTCAGAAAGCTGGCCTGTACCGGAAATTGTCTTTAAGATACTCATTGCCATGGCAACTTTCATGTCACCCTCTACAGCGCATGCAGTACCCTGTTTGATCAGCATGGAGAATGCCGGGATCAGCATACTGTCAAGGACACCTGCTTTACCCTGTGCAAATCCATCGTAATGGGAAGCGATCATTCCAAGATGCTCATCTTTTACCCACTCCTCGAAAGCAACTACGTATTTTGCCATATCCCATACTTTCTCGATTGTGCCGCCGCCCTCGATCTCGAAGGTGTCAAGGATATCCTGTGCTTTTGCACGGATAGCTTCCTCATCTGTGATATCGTCAGCGATTGCCCACATTTTCTCCCAGTCAAACTGTTTGGTGTAGAGGAACATTCTGTTATAGAGGTTTGTCTCATCAATATACAGATCCATCATACCCGGGTATGGTCTTCCGATCTGAGCAATGTTAGTTTCACGGAATCTTCTTCTTACCTGAGCAGCCTTGCACCAGTCTTCGATCTCAGCCTGAACTGCAGGATCTCCACCTTCTACAACGCCTGTGATAACCGCATGTCTCTTGCCAGCTCTCTCAAGGTCAGCAACTGCCTCGCCTACAGCACCGCATGCATAGCCCTCACCCAGCCAGGAGGCAATGTCAGTGTGCTCATAATCCAGTGCTTTGATCTTCTGAACGTTTACAAGAACAACCGGAACATCAAGGTCACGGATCGCAGGAAGCATGTTGTAGGATGTTGCATATGTCAGCATCTGAAGAAATACAAGATCAACATCTGCTGCACGGAATTTGTCTCCTGCCACCATTGCCTGCTCTTTTGTTGTTACCATTCCGCCGTCAACGATCTCTACTGTATCCGGGATCGTTTTCTTGAATGCATCGTACTGTGCCTCAAATTCCGGCACCAGTGACGGGAACTGCGGAAGATACGCGCCTAAAGCAATTGAAAATACACCAACTTTTGCCTTTGTGTTAACTAACATAATAAAACCTCCAATTATTTTTATTTATGCTTTGTATACTTTGATACCGAAGGACTCATGGATGGTTGTACGAGCCTCCTCGATCGTTTTAAACTCCTCGGCCTTCAGCATCTGTGCTGTGATGTTGCCGATTGCAGTAGCCTCACCAGGGCCTGCATGGATTTCTTTCTTTGTAGCTTTTGCAGTCAGCTCATTTAAATATCCTGCATTGGAACCGCCGCCTACGATATGGATACGGCTGTAGGTCCTTCCTGTCATCTCCTCGAGCTCTTTGGCTATCTTTGCATAGCACTCTGCAAGGCTTGTGTAGATAACGGTTGCGATCTCACCAAGAGTTTCCGGAACCTTCTGGCCTGTTCTGCGGCAGTAGTCCTGAACCTCTTTTGTCATGTTCTCAGGAGAAAGGAAGCACTCATCGTTTGCGTCTACTCTTGACGGGAAGTCCTTTGCTTCCTCTGCCATCTCGCAGATCTGAGCAAAGCTGTATGCATCATCAAATTCATGACGTACAGACTGGATCATCCAGAGACCCATGATGTTCTTCAGGTAACGGAAACGTCCTGCGTATCCACCCTCGTTTGTGAAGTTCATCTCGCAACTCTTCTCTGAGCAGTCTGCTTCTTTTCTCTCGATTCCCATCAGAGACCATGTTCCGGAACTGATGTAAATGAAATCGTCGTCATTTGCAGGAACAGCAAGTACAGCAGATCCTGTATCGTGGGTAGCCGGTGCTACGACCTCAAGGTCAAATCCAACGGCTTCTTTTACTGCGTCGGTTAAATGTCCGATGCTTGTACCCGGCATAATCAGTTTCTGGAAAATCTTCTTCGGATATCCCAGCATGTCGATCAGCTCATAATCCCAGTCTTTGGTTGTCGGGCATACAAGCTGTCCTGTTGTTGCCTCTGTGTACTCGCAGGTCTTCTCTCCTGTAAGAAGGAAGTGGAAGTAATCCGGTACATGAAGAAGTGTCTCAGCCTGCTCCAGATACTCCGGATGTTTCTTCTTAACTGCCATAAGCTGATATACAGTGTTGAAGATCGCTTTCTGGATACCGGTTCTTGCATACAGGTCTTTCAGGGAAATTGTCTTGTAAACTTCCTCGTCCATTCCCTCTGTACGATGATCACGGTAGCCTACAGTGTTGCCAAGAACCTTGTCATCCTTGTCAAGAAGCACAAAGTCAACGCCCCAGGTATCAACGCCCATGCTTACCGGGATCTTGCCGATCTCTTTACATTTCTTAAGACCGTTTACGATCTCGTTGAAAAGGCGGTCAAACTCCCAGCAGAGCTCTCCGTCCTTCTTAACCATACCGTTCTCAAAACGATAGATCTCTTCCAGGATCATTTTTCCATTTTCCATATGTCCCAGAATGTGACGTCCGCTGGATGCTCCGATATCTACTGCTAAATAATATGTTGCCATTTTAAAAATCCTCCTAAATATGTAAGCTCCTTATCACTTTCATATCTGATGTTGTACTTATCATACATCAGGATGTATCCCATGATAAGAACCTCTTTTGTCAAAAAAAGTGTCTTTATTTGCAATTTGGAAAAAAAATCCGCTGACTGAATCAGCCAGCGGATCTCTTATTTCATACGTCCGTGAACGCAATCCGCGTTCATTATAACTTCACGATCTTATCAATTATATGATTAGTCATAAAGGTTAGGAGCGATATCCTCGTCTTCCATATTTGTTGCATCATACCAGTAACCGTCTGTAGGAACATCCTGAAGCTCCTGGCCGTTTGCTGCTGCTGTCAGAGCGTAAATTGCATAGTATCCCATCATAAGAGGAGACTGTGTAACAGCACCGATGAATGTGCCATCTTTAACAGCTGCTTTGATGATAGAACCAGCATCGAAACCAACACCAACTACATCACCGTTTGCCGGGTCAGAACCAAGAACGTTAAGGTTAGCATTTGCTGCAAGAACACCCTCTGCGGAAACCTGGTTAGAACCGAATACTGCGATACAGTTCTCCTGGGAAAGGATTGCCTGTGCCTCTGTGGAGCAGAGCTCTACAGTTGTCTGTGCAGGTACAGCTACCTGGATAACAACGTCTGCGTCTTTAGCGTCTGCGTCAGCACCCTCTGCTGCGTTTACATAGAACTCGTTGCCGCTTACTGCTACAGTCTTGCCATCAGCCTGAAGAAGCTCGATCATCTTGTTGATGAATCCTGTACCACGCTGCTGGATGTTCTGAGCTGTTGCATCCTGGTTAACCTCACCGATTACAACCTGTCCCTCAGCATCTTTAACAACGTCTTTAATGCTGTTGTACATATTCTCAGCTGCTACTGCACCAGCCTGTGCGTTGTCTGTACAAACCTCGCATACTACAGATCCTTCCGGAGCATCAGCGATACCTGTATCGAATGTTACAACCGGGATTCCTTTTTCTGCACATGTCTTAAGTGCATCTGTAACAGAAGATGTATCACAAGCTGCAAGTCCTAATCCAACAGGATTGGAAGCGATAGCTGTGTTGATCATGTTAACCTGGTCAGCGATATCGGACTCACTGTTCGGTCCCTGTGGTTTATAAGTAACGCCCAGCTCCTCAGATGCTTTTTTCATACCTTCCTGAGCTGCATCCCAGTATGTGGACTGGAAAGATTTAACCATCATCGGGAACTCATAAGCTTCGTTTGCTTTCAGTCCGTCGAACTGTGCGGTAGGATCCTCAGCTGCTGTGGAATCTGCGGATTCCTCTGTTGCTGCATCTTCTTTCTCCTCAGCTGCAAAAGCTGCTGTTGCGCTCATGCTTGTTACCATTGCTGCACAGAGCATTAATGCCATAACCTTTTTTGCTTTCATATAATATTTCCTCCTTAAAATATATTATATAGTTTTTTTATGTTCATACGCCATTGCTACCCCTTGGCGTTTCACATCTTTGATTATCGGATACTGTTCACATTTCTCTGTGAACAGCACCCTTGCTTATTATACCACACTTCTTAATATTAGTGTGCTGCTTTTTTCTCTTTCAGGATATCGATCAGAACGGCTACGATCAGAACGATACCTGTGATGATCTGCTGCCAGTTTGCCTGCAGGCCGATATATGGAAGACCTGTTTTCAGAAGCATGATGACGAAGATACCAACGAATGTACCGATCACGGAACCATATCCACCGGTAGCTGCTACACCACCAACGAATACACCACCGATAGCATCCATCTCAAGTCCGGCACCAGTACCAGGCTGTACAGTAGGTGTTACTGCTGCGTATGCGATTGCTGCAAGACCTGTAAACAGACCGCAGACAACGTATACCATTACGTGATAGAACTTTGTATTGATTCCGGAAAGGGCTGCTGCCTCTTTGTTGGAACCGATCGCAATTGTGTAACGACCGAATTTGGTGTGGTTCAGGATGTACTCCATAAGAAGAACCAGAATGACCATCCACAGGAATCCAAGCGGATAACGGGAAGCACTTCTTCCTGTACCAACAGTTACTTTAAAGATTGTGTGGAACCATCCACCGTCCTGTGTAAGTCCCGGCCAAGGTGTCGCACTGCAGAGAGATCCGGCACCACGGGTGATCATACAGGTACAAAGTGTTGCCAGGAACGGCGGCAGGTTCATAACACCGATCAGTACACCGTTCAGTGCACCGACTGCGATACCAAGAACAATACAGATCAGCATTGCCAGAGCTACCGGGCAATTATTGTTTCTGATCAGTGTTCCGGCGATCAGTGCGTATGCTACCATACCAGTTCCGATTGACAGGTCAACACCACCAGTGATAAGCGGGAATGTAACTCCGATCGCCATAAGAAGATCGTAATATGAGAAATCCAGCATACTCAGGATCGTGGTGTACTGTCTGAATTCTTTACTCAAGCCTGAGAATATTGCACACAGGACAATGATAACGAGCAAAACAATAAATCTCTGATCACTTAAAATACTTTTTTTCTTCTTAGTCATGACTTTCCTCCTTAATCGATATTCCGTGTGGCCTTGTCCATGATGTTTTCCTGGGTTGCCTCGGAGATATCAATACATCCGGTAACTTTACCCTCACACATGATGATGATACGGTCACTCATTCGGAGAACTTCCGTCATCTCAGAAGAAATCATGATAATGGATTTGCCTTCTGCTGCCAGTCTGTTCATTAATTTGTAGATTTCGTTCTTGGCACCAACATCGATACCTCTTGTCGGCTCATCGAAAATAAGGATATCGCTGTCTCGTGTCAGCCATTTAGCAATAACAACCTTCTGCTGGTTACCACCGGAAAGGTTTACTACCAACTGGTCTGTTGTAGGTGTCTTTGTTGCAAGCTCTTTTACATATTTCTCAGTAACTTCTTTTTCTTTTGCTTTATTAATGAAGAGACCGTTTGTAAAGTTCTCCATTGTAGCAAGTGTTGTGTTCTCTGTTACAGATTTCTGTACGACAACACCATATCTTCTTCTGTCCTCTGACAGATAACCGATACCACATTTAACAGCATCCTGCGGGCTGTTGATTGTCACCTCATGAAGCTGACCGTCTTTACCCATAACAGAAATCTTACCGCTCTGCTTCGGATCTGCTCCGAACAGTGCTCTGGCTGTCTCAGTACGTCCTGCACCCATCAGTCCTGAAAAACCAAGGATCTCACCTTTTCTCAGCTCAAAGCTTACATCCTGAACCATCTTTCCTGCGTTCAGATGCTCAACCTTCAGAACTACCGGTGCATCTGCCGGAACTGCGCTCTCCTGCTTCGGATCCTCATAAATAACACGACCAACCATCATGTTGATGATATCTTCTTTTGTGCTGTCTTTTGTGATGAGGGTTCCTACATAACCACCATCTCGCATGACTGTTACACGGTCTGTGATCGTTTTGATCTCATCCATACGGTGTGAGATATACACGATACCGAGATTTTTCTTACGAAGGTCACGGATGATCTCAAACAGATCTGCGATTTCCTTCTCGGTAAGCGCTGCGGAAGGCTCATCGAAGATGATGACCTCAGCTTTATGAGAGATTGCTTTTGCGATCTCACACATCTGCTGTTTTCCGACTGTCAGGTTTTTCATCTTTTCCTTCGGATTGATCTCAATGTTCAGATCCTGGAAAAGCTTTTTGGAATCCTCGATCATTTTCTTATCATCAATGGTAAAACCTTTTTTCGGCTCACGTCCGATGAAGATGTTCTGAGCAACGGTAAGATCACCTACCATGTTCAGCTCCTGATGTACGATTACAACGCCGGCATCCTGTGCCTCACGTGTATTGTGGAATTCTGTTTCCTGTCCTTTGTAAACAATGGAACCTGAATCCTTCTGATAAATACCGGTAAGAACCTTCATCAGTGTTGATTTACCGGCACCATTTTCTCCCATAAGTGCATGTACTTCGCCGCGTTTTACTTCGAAATTAACGTGATCCAGAGCATGAACTCCAGGAAAGGACTTATCAATGTCCTTCATAGTTAAAATAACTTCACCCATTGTCGCATCCTCCCTCTAAGATCAGTTCTTTCTGCGTCTTGCAGAAACGTCGATATAAACTGCAACGATAACGATGATACCTGTGATGATCATCTGCTGTCCTTTACCAAGGCCAAATGCCATAATGCCCTGCTGAAGAAGAGAGATGATAAATACGCCGATTACAGTACCGCCGATGGAAGCAAGTCCACCAACCATGGATGTACCACCCATAACGCAGCCTGCAATAGCCTCATTGTTGTACTGATCGCCATAACCTGGCTGAACAGTTGTGTATGTAGCTACAAAGAAGAGTGCTGCAATACCTACCAGGAATCCGCAGATCATATAAGCAAGCATTTCCCATTTCTTTGTGTTAACACCGGAAAGACGGACAGCCTCTTTGTTAGATCCAAGGCAGAGGATGTAACGTCCTGGTTTTGTGTTGTAAAGAACGATACCGCAGATAACTGCCATTACCAGGAAAATAACAATTCCTACAGGGAAGCCATTTACGGAAACGATATTACGGAACCAGCCGTTTGCATCGCCAGCTGCCGGCCAGCTTACGGACTGTGTTTTTGTAAATACAGAAGCAATACCTTTTGCAATGTTCATGGATGCCATGGAAATAATGAATGGCGGTACTGACATGTAAGAAACCATCCAGCCATTAAAAATACCAAAGCAGAGACCGATCAGAATGCAAAGGATCATGGCAACTGCACATGGAACCTTGTAGGATGTCATGCAGTAACCGGATACCAGTGCACAGCAGAACATTACAGGTCCGATGGAGAAATCAATTCCTCCTGTAGCGATTACAAATGTAACGCCAAGTGACAAAAAGCCCAGAAAGTACACATAGTTCAAAGTAGACTTGATACTATCAACAGCCGGAAACTTGTTTCCAAGAACTACTTTAAAAACCAGGAACATGAGAATCAGAACACAGACAAGAAGTATTCTGTTCAATCCGAGCTTCTTAACGATTGGATTTTGTTTTAAGTTTTCCAATTTTTACCCTCCTCACGTTTTGCACGTATCTTGTGTTTTCTTGGTTATTATAATACCGTCAAAATTCAATAATTGTAATAGAATATCTTTCAAAAAAAGGTTAAATATTTACTGTATGGTAAATATTTAACCTTTTTCTTTGTGCATTTATGACCATTCACGAGGTGCTATCATCATGTGTTTTTAACGTATTAAACGGAAAAAGCAGCTTTTCGATCTCACTGGTATACATATTGTCAGGAGTCACAAGCTGGCACCCGGAATTAACATTCTTTTTATACGCTTCCCCACGCAGCAGCTTAACCGTTTCCTGAACGCCCACATACCCCATCTTAAATGCCTTCTGTACAACGATTCCCTGGAATACTCCGTGTTCCATCAGCTGAACAGCCTCCTGGGAGCTGTCTACTCCCACTACCTTGATCCGGTTCTCTGCTTTTGCCGCTTTCACTGCCCTTGCAGCGCCTACAGAGGAATATTCATTCATTCCCGCGATCATCTTGAGCTCCGGATATTTTTTCATCAGCTCTCTGGTAAGCTCATAGGACTTGTCATACCGAGAATCACAATATACAACATCTACGATATTATCCTCCAGACTGCCAAGTCCTGTCCGGAAGCCTTTTTCTCTTTCAACTGCCGTAGACACACCCTTTACATGTGAAACGATCGCGATCTGATCATCTTCACCCACAAGTTCCCTCGCAAACCTGCCAAGGATCTGCCCGGCTTCCAGATTATCGGTGGCAACAGTGAGATCCTGGACTTCTTCCTGTGTATAGGAATCAATAAATGCAATATGTATTCCCTCTTCCTTTGCCTTCTTCAAAAGCTGATCTGATTCAGTGAAGCTGGACGGGGAGATCAGGATCGCATCCGGTTTTTCTTCTATCGCCCTTTCGATCAGCTTGTTCTGCCCCTCCACATCATTTTCTTCCTCAGGTGCCCATACACGGATATCCGCATTATATTCCTTTGCAGCCATCTCCGCTCCCTGGATCAGGGAAGTCCAGAAATCGTTGGTACCATCCACAACCTTTGGAATATAGATCAGCGATAATCTTCTTTCTTCTTCTGCCTGTTTATAATAGAATATTCCGGCTACAAGTCCTGCCACAAGGCAGATGACCACTCCAAAGGTCAGGAGCTTTCTGTGTTTTTTCATATTGATTCCTCCTGCATTCCCGGAATGGTGATCGTGGCAGTTGTTCCTACACCTTTTTCACTTTCATAGGTGATTCCGTAGCTTTCTCCATAATAAAGCTGCAGACGTTTCTGTACATTATAAACACCAACGCCATTGGAATGATAATTCACCTTATGCTTATCATAAATATGTTCCAGTGTTTCCTCATCCATACCGACACCGTTGTCGATCACCTGAAGGACTGCATTTCCGTCCTTCATAAAGCCTTTTACCTGCAAAAGCCCCTTGCTCTCTTTATATTTCAGGCCATGATAGATGGCGTTTTCAATAATTGGCTGGAGAACCAGCTTGATCAGCGGGATATTTAATATAGAAGGTTCTACATCGATCTCGAATTCCAGCTTGTCCTTGTAACGCATCTTCTGGATCGTAAGATAACCCTTGGCATACTCTACTTCCCTTGCGAGAGGAACCACTTCATCCTCATTACTGATACTCTGCCTAAGAAGACGTGCCAGGGATGCTGTCATCAGAACAACCTCCTCGTACTTTCTGCCTTCTGCCATCCAGATGATCGAATCCAGGGTATTGTAGAGAAAATGCGGATTGATCTGAGACTGAAGAGCCTTCAGCTCACTTTTTCTCTTTGCTTCCTGTTCCTTCACATTCTGCTCCATCAGATCCTGTATCCGATGTGTCATCACATTAAAAGACTTCGTCAAGCTTCCGATCTCATTCTCCGAATCGATCTCCACATCTGCTCCGTCAAAATGCCCCTCCTGAACCCTGGACATGGAATCCCTGAGACGCTGAAGGGGATAGGTAAGACTCTTTGCCAGAAATCTTGAAAAAAGCAGCGCCACGATCATCAGAAGTGCAGATATAAGTACATAAATACTCTGCGCCTGATTACTTTTTCGCAGAAGCTCGCTGACGCTCATACAGCCCACAACGGTCCATCCGGTTTTATTGGATCTGGAAATGGAATACAGCTTTCCTCTGTTTCCCCTTCCGGTACGCACCGTATCTTCTTTTGATTCCACGATCAGGTCGATATTCTCAGTCTGCAGTTCATTGTAAAGCTGCTGCTGCTGGGGATGGTAAACGATATTTCCGCTTTCATCCAGAATGAATGCGTATCCTTTTTTTCCAATGGTATTCTGATCACAGAGTTCACTGATGGCACTGTAATTCAGGTCAATAAAAAAGACTCCCTCTTTCTCACCACTGTTGGAAAAATTACGGATCCCCCTGCTTAAAGTGATCACCCACGGACGTTCTCCGCTGATGATATGCTGTACATGGGAAGATGTAAGAAGCGGACCTTCCGGCTTCTGCAAAGCATCCAGGTACCACTCCTGGGTGGAAAGTTTCAGATCCGGATTCACAGACTGCTTGCCGTCGTTGATCAGTTTCCGCCCATTAATTCCAATGATTCCCAGATTTCGGATATCACTTCGCCCGTCCAGAATTGTCTTGAACTGGTTGATCAGACGTTCTCTTGTACCATCGTCCACATTTTCGCCGAAAAGATATTGCTGCACATCCTCGTTGCTGGAGATCATATAAGCAATATTTTCCATGTAGTCAATATAAGAATCTATATTCTGATTCATCTGCTGCACGATATTCTGGGTGTAGACAGAGGAATTTTCAAAAATAGAATTGCGGGTATATCTCATAGAAACACCGGTTATAACCAGCACCGCACTTAAAAGCAGCACCGTCACCACCGCAAAGATCGCACTCTGGATACTCTTAAATTTTCCTATGATCTTTGCCGCAAACCGGATATCTCTCATTTACGTTTCTCCCTTGCATATTCTGTCGGGGTGCAGCCTGTCATTTTTTTGAAGGAGATTCCAAAGTAATGCGGGTCTGCAAATCCGACTTTTTCGGCAATTTCATAATTCTTCATGGTTGTATTTTCCAGAAGCTCCTTCGCTTTCTCCATTCGGGTACGTATCAGAACCTCTGTGAATGTTTCTCCTGTAAGGTCTTTAAAAATTGTGCTGAAATAACTGGTACTGATATTCAGATAGGAACAGATGCTGTTCAGGCTCAAATCCGGATCCATATAATTCTTCTGAATATAGTCCAGGGCGAGCCTTGCCTGTCGCTGTCCGCTGGAACTGTTGGCATCGGAAAGTGTCTGGAAAATTTCCCCCACATGATCTCTGACCAGCGCAAAGGCACTGTCAAAAGAATTCTGCTCCGTAACCTGCTGCAGAAGTGCATCTCTTTTGGAAAAAAGCCTGTTGTCCGGAACCATATCCTCACAGGTCTCATCTGCTGCACGGATGATCTGCTGAAGATACACGCAGGCACGGCTCTTATCCACCCGCGCTTCCTTGATCTCAGAAGAAATCTGTTCCAGAATATGCTCTGCGTTTTCCTTTTTACCCGCTTTCAGAGCAGCTACCAGCTTCTCCACAAGATTTTTGATGGAAAGACGGTTCTCCTCCGGCCGTTCCTCCATACTGATAAGAAGGTTTCCACCAAGAAGATAACGGTATTCGATCGCTTTCTCCGCAAGCTCATGAGATAACCGAAGCTCCTGCTGGGTCCTGGCCCAGCTTCCCACACCGATAGAAACATCCAGCGACATCAGTTCCTTCAGCTTATCCTGGATCGTCCTGCAGATCTCCATGATCTTCTGCTCGAACTCTCTGGTACGGTTTCCCATGAAAAGAGCACCGACCTTGTTATTTCCGGCCTGATATGCCACTCCTGCTTTTTCTTTGCTGATGATCTCATCACTGATATTAAAAAGAACAAAGGACATCAGTGCACTCTCCTGGCGTTTCTCCGCAGTAAGCAGACTGCCGTCCGAATACAGATCCAGATCAAAAACAGCCACACGATAGCATGCTGCCTCAAGATTGATTCCCAGTGCTGCAAGCTCTTCCAGACTTTCCTGCCGTGTCTTGATATTATCCACAAAGCCCTGCAGCGCTCTGGAACGGATCACAATAGCGTTTTTCTGATAATTCTCGGAAGTTTGTGTCAGACGTTCCAGCTTCTCTTTTTCTTTTCTTTGCTGGTCCACCTTCTCCTTCATTTTTCCGATAACATTTCTAAGTTCCATGGCTGTCACCGGCTTCAGCATATATTCACTGACACCATACTGGATCGCCTTCTTGGCATACTCAAATTCTCCGAACCCGCTAAAGATCACGATCACGATGTCCGGATAATTATCATGGAGAAAACGGCTCAGTTCCATACCATCCATGTATGGCATAAGGATATCCGTAAGCACGATATCCACCGGATGTGTCTGCACAAATTCCGCTGCAGCTTTCCCGTTATCACAGTCTCCTACAAGTTCACAGTCCATTGCTTTCCAGTCAATATTCTCCCGGATCGCATCTCGAACAAGTATCTCATCATCTACCAGTAAAATACGATACATAATTTCTGTCGTCCCCCTCTGATCAGTTTCTGTTGTTTTTATTGCACATCCCCCTGACAGATCCTCCCCCCGTTTCTGTCATTTTCATTGGTAAAGATTACTGTTCTTTCTGTGAACAATAACTGTTAATTCTTTCTATATGGTAACATGTTTGGTTAAAATTTACAACGGAGTTTCTTAGTCCAAATTAAATACAAAAAAATCCCGCATCCGACATATGGGACACGGGATCTTACTGCAGTACTTTTATTATTTTACGATAACGCCATCCTCATCCCAGAGGTCATGCCAGTCCCTGGCACCATGCCACAGGAATACCTGTCCTTTTACAAGACGGTTGCCTTTTTCCAGGGTTGCGATGGTTGCCATTTCCTCCTCGGTAAGAGGATCCTCGGTAACACATTTCAGGTTGCTCGCATAGTTATGCACAGAGAACGGAATGGAGATCTCTCCTCTCTGATGTGCCCATTTCAGAGCAATCAGAGCCGGGTGAACACCATGTGCTTTTGCGATTGCCTGCATTTCCGGTACTTCCAGATCTGCAACATCCTCCGGGCAGATATCTCTCTCAGGTCTGCGTGGGGAACCGATCGGCATGTAACCTACCGGCTGGATGTTATGTGCTACCAGGTAATCATAAAGCTCCTGCTGCTGGAAGCATACATGAAGCTCAAGCTCGCAGGTTGCAGGTTTGATCTTCATAAGTGGAAGAACTGCCTCAAGTTTCGGGATTGTCATGTTGGAAATACCGATGTAGCGGATCTTTCCTTTTTCTACCAGTGCCTCACACTGACGGTATGTATCCATGAACTCCTCAACACTGAACGGTTTGGAATCCGGATTTCTGGAATCTACATCACATCCCGGTGCATGATAGTTCGGGAATGGCCAGTGGATGTAGTACATATCCACATAGTCACACTGAAGGTCTTTGATGCTCTTGTCACAGGCTTCCTCGACTCTTCTGTGCATGTCGTTCCATACTTTTGTCATGATGAAGAGATCTTTACGTTCTACAACCCCTTCGTCAAAAGCGTCCTTAAATACCTGGCCGATCTCATGCTCGTTTCCGTAACATGCAGCACAGTCAAACATACGGTAACCACTGCGGATCGCACCTGCAACAGCTGCGGATACATCCTCTGCGGATACACGGTCGGAACCGAAGGTTCCCATTCCGACGCATGGAACCTGCTCGCCGGAAGGAAGTGTCACTTTCGGCACGATTGCCGGATTGATAACTTCTGCCATCTTTACATCTCCTTTTTTATGAAAAATTTTTCTTATTGTAAACTTGTTTTACGGCCTCTATAATTTTTTGATTTCAATCTGTGGAAGGAGTTTCTCCATATCTTCCATTACAAAGAATCCTGTCTCCTCACGCATGGCTGCAGCTGCTGAGATCGCACTGGCCCTACGCAAGGTCTCTTCCAGGGAAAGTCCCTCGCTTAATCCAAGGGCAAAGCCTGCGATCATGGAATCTCCACATCCTACCGTATTTACTGCATCGATCTTCGGAACTACCGCACGGAAAATTCCCTCTTCTCCAACTGCCAGGGAACCATCTGCGCCAAGAGAAACCGCCACAATTTCCACACCACCGGCATGGATGGCTTTTGCAGCCTCGATGATATCGTTGATATCATCACAATGTTTACCGGTCAGCATACGGATCTCATCAATATTCGGCTTGATCAGTGTGGGAGCTGCTTTGATTCCCTCTTCCAGAAGCTTTCCGCTGGTATCCAGGATCACCGGTTTTCCAGCGTCTTTGACGATCTTCACGAGACGCTGGTATGCAGTTCCGTCAAGACCTTTCGGTACGCTTCCGGACATTGCCACAACAGAAGCGTCTTTTACAAGCTGGCGGAATTTTTTCTCAAATCCCTCAAAGTCTGCCTCTGTGAGAGTAAATCCCGGCTCCAGGAATTCAGTCTGCACGTGATTCACTTCATCCCAGATATTGATGCAGGAACGGCTCTCCGCGTCCACATGGTAAAAAGCGCTCTTGATGCCAAAAGGTTTCAGGGCATCTTCAATATAATTGCCTGCGTGGCCGCCCACAAAACCTGTGGCAACCACTTCGGCACCGTAAATGGACGCCGGCTTGGAGACATTCAGTCCCTTTCCGCCGGGAACATAGGTACATTCCCGTACCCGGTTCACTTCGCCCACTTTAAAATCATCTACTACATAACGCTTGTCAATGGCAGCGTTTAACGTTACAGTCAGGATCATATCAGTCTTCCTCATTGGAAAGAAGGATCTTTCCTTTTACAAGGCCCGGGGTCTTGAACAGCTGGAATGCTTCCTGTGCCTGGCTCATCGGGATCTTCTTGTAGATGAAGCCCGGATCAAATTTCAGCTGGCCGGTTGCAAAGTAATGCGCGGTCAGATCCCACTCACGTCCCGGATATGGTGCACTGTAGGACATCCAGGAACCGGTAAGTTTGAACTCTTTACGGTTCATATTCTCCCACTGTTTCGGTGTGAAAGTAAGGTTCTCATGAGGAGTACCGATAAAGCATACATGTGCTTTGTTTGCCGCAAGCTCAAATGCCATGTGCATGGTCGGAACCTGTCCGGCTGTCTCGAATACGAAGCCGTATCCTTTGCCGCCTGTGATGGCCATAGCTTTCTCCATGTAGCCTTCTTCTTTTGTGTTGATGACTTCATCTGCGCCGAGACGTTTTGCAAGGGCAAGTCTCTCATCGCTGATATCAAAAACTACGACTTTCTTGGAGCCGAAGATCTTTGTCCACTGCATGGTAAACATACCAACGGTACCGCCGCCCAGGATTGCCACATACTCACCGCCGTGGTAATCATTCTGGAATACACCGTGGATGGCTACGGTTGCAGGCTCAAACATAGCGCCCTGCTCATATGGAACATTGTCTGCAAACGGTACGGCATTTTTCTCAGGAACTACTACATAGTCCGCATTTGCTCCCTGCTCTCTGGAACCGATGAAGCTGTAATGTTTGCAGAGGGAGTAATTACCTTTCTGGCAGTCGTCACATTTCATACATGGAAGAAGCGGTGCACCGGATACACGGTCGCCGACTTTTACCTTGGTAACGCCTTCTCCGACTTCCACTACATCACCGGAAAACTCATGTCCAAGTACGATCGGGTAAAAATGTACACCGTGGTTTAATACACGGGGGATATCAGATCCGCAGATTCCGGAATATCTTACTTTGATCTTTACGTGACCCGGAGTTACCTGTGGTTCTTCCACTTCCTGGTACTGGACATCTTCATTTGCTACTACTACTGCTGCTTTCATGATTATTTTTCCTCCTCATTTCTCATCATAGGTTCAAGAGATTTATAGAGATTTAAATAGGTTTTATAGGTTTTCTCATAAACGGTCCTGTTATCCGGGTTCGGTTCATGTCTTCTTGTTTCTTTTACGGTAAGGCGGATGGCTTCATCATAATCCTGATACATTCCAACGCCAATACCTGCCAGGATGGCTGCGCCAAGGGTTGTGGCTGTATCGGAGGACGGTACTACGATCGGTTTGCCGGTAATATCGGATTTGATCTGGGTCCAGAGAAGAGAGTTGGCGGATCCACCCATTGCGCGGAGAACTTCCACATCTGCTCCTGCCTCTTTTGCCACCTCAAGGTTGTGCTTCAGGGAAAGTGCCACGCCTTCCATGCAGGCACGTACCATATGAGCCTTGGTCTTGGCAAAATCCAGTCCATAGAATACACCTTTTGCGTTCGGGTTCCAGATTGGGGAACGCTCGCCGGACATATATGGAAGAAATACCACACCGTCACTGCCTGGAGCAATTTTTTCCGCGATCTCATTGAGCTGATTCAGGGAAGACCCTTTTTCCTCAGCTACAGAGCGCTCATAATCTGCAAACTCACGTTCAAACCAGCGCATGACACCACCGCCGCCGGTTGTGCCGCCCTGAAGGAGCCACTGTCCTGGAACAACGTGATAACCAAGGATCAGTCTCGGATCTGCCTTGTACTCATCCATGCAGATACTCATTCCGCCAGCCTGTCCGCCCTGTTCCTGTGTCTCACCTGGATGGATTACTCCGGCCCCCAGTGTTCCACATGCTGCATCCAGACCACCGGCAACAACCGGTGTTCCCACAGCAAGACCGGATTCTTCTGCTGCTTTTTCTGTAACCGTTCCCACAACATGATCACAGTCACAGATCTCCGGAAGAAATTCTACAGGGATTCCAAGTTTTTTGCACATGTCTTCATCCCAGGCTGCTTTTCTCATGTCAAAGCAATGCAGGCCGTACCCCTGTGAAACATCCTGACTCATCACACCGGTCAGTTTGTATGCAATGTAACTGTTGGACTGCAGGATCTTGTCAATCTTTTCATAAACCTCCGGGAGATTTTCCTTATACCAGAGGATCTTTGCGGTTGTGTAGGATGGCTGAAGGGAATTGCCGGATACTTCAAAAATCTGATCTGCTCCGATCTCTTCGTTCAGTCTGTCACAGATGGACTGTGCTCTGGTATCCATCCAGATCGGGGTGTTGGTAAGAACATTTCCGTCCTTATCCATGGCGATGGCCGACCAGCTCTGGCCGTCAATACCGATACCTGCGATCTCTTCCGGTGCGATACCCGCTTTTTCAATCACTTTTTTTACTGCCTGACAGACAGCACTCCACCATTCTTCCGGATTCTGCTCTGCCCAGCCTTCTTTCGGATAATATACCGGATAGTCACCATTGGCTGCTGCCACTACGTTTCCTGATTTCTCAAAAACCGCAACCTTGCAGGCACTGGTGCCGATATCAATCCCAAGTAAATATGGTTTCATTATGAATTCTCCTTCTCCTTTAGCACACGCACGGATTTCCCCATAATAATTTCCGCGCCAAGCTTCTCTGTGATCGGTTCCGTTTCTTCACTCTCTGCCTCTTCCAGACGTTTCAGCATAATCCCTGCCACTTCCCTGGCAATGCCCGGTGTAGGCTGTGCCACAATGGTAAGTTTGGGATTGCAGGCTCTGGCAAACTGCAGATTGTCAAAACCGATCATGGAAAGCTGTTCCGGAATTTTAAGATTCAGCTCATTCATTCCGATCACCGCCCCCATGGTCATCTCATAGTTGGTAACGAATACGGCTGTCATATCCGGATTGTCCGCCACAAGTTTCTCAATTCCTCTCACGCCGCCCTGAATGGTATAGTCGCCGTGATAGATCAGAGATTCCCGCACCGGAAGATTTTCTTTTTCATATGCGCTTCGGTACCCCTGGAGACGTTCCTGAGCTGTGGAAATTCCCTCTGGGCCGCCGATGATCCCGATTTTACGGTGCCCGGACTTAAAAAAGACTCTCATGGCATCCTCAGCCGCCTTCTCATTGTCCACAAGGACACTGTCACAGGAAAGCTCCTGGATCCTGCGGTCAATAAGTACGATGGGCTTCCCGGTTTTCTGGAATTTTTTCAGATGATTGCCCTCGGCGTCCACCGGCATGCTGATGATCCCGTCCACTCGTTTCCGGCTTAAAAATTCCACCGCGTCCCGCTCCAGTTTCTTATCGGTACGGCAGTCACAGACGATGGTGGCATATCCGTGACTCCTTAGCACATCCTCCATCTCTGTGATGATCTCCGCACAAAAGGTATTGTTAAGCTCCGGGATCACCACACCGATGGTCTTGGTGGCGTTGGTCTTAAGTCCTCTGGCCACCTCGTTGACCTCATAGTGCAGTTCCTGGATGGCTTCCTCGATCTTTACTCTGTTTTTTTCTCTTACGTTTCCGCCATTAAAATAAGAAGAAATCGTTGCAAGCCCAAGTCCCGTCCTCCTGGCAATATCTTTCATGGTAGCTGCCATACTGATCACTCCGTTTCTGCTTTTTACAGAAATTCCTTATTCTGCCTTGCCATCGCAGCCGCAGACTTTCATACGTGCCTCAACTAGTTCTTTCACTGCCTGGATAGCTTTCTTTCCGTATGCTTTCGGGTCGATGGTGTTCTCGTTCTCTGCAAATGTCTCTTTCACTGCCTTGGAGTATGCTGCACGAAGCTCTGTTGCAAAGTTAACTTTGCAGATACCACGTTTTACGCAGTCGCTGACATCCTCATCGCTGAGTCCGGATGCTCCGTGAAGAACAAGCGGGATATCTACAACTTCGCGGATCTCACTTAAACGCTCTTTGTCAAGAACCGGTGTTCCTACATAGAAGCCATGTGCGGTTCCGATGGCAACTGCCAGGGAAGTAACACCTGTGCGCTCTACGAATTCCTTTGCTTCCTGCGGATCTGTGTTGGTATCTGCCTCAGCCTCAAGGTCGTCCTCTTTACCGCCAACTTTACCAAGCTCAGCCTCACATGGGATATTCAGAGCTGCTGCTACGTCTGCAACTCTCTTGGTCTCTTTAATGTTGTCCTCAAAATCCAGTTTGGAACCGTCGATCATAACAGATGTGTAACCTGCATGCATTGCCTGCATTGCAAGCTCAAAGCTGCTGCCGTGGTCAAGATGAAGGCATACCGGAACAGAAGCCTTGGCTGCCTCTGCTGCTACGATTGCTGCGTAAGTCTCAACAGTACCATATTTAATCGTAGATGGTGTTGTCTGGATCATAACCGGCGCTTTCAGCTCCTCAGCTGCCTGGATGATCGCTTTCACCATTTCCATGTTCTCTGCATTGAAAGCTCCTACCGCATATCCGCCCTTCTGTGCTTTTAACAGCATTTCTTTAGATGTAACCAGTGGCATAATCTTTTCCTCCTTGGAATTATTGTGTTTATTTTTTGTATTATTTCTGCATTTGGTTTAGAAACCGAAACGTTTCTGTTTGAGTTCATCATAACTCGCCGAAACGTTTCTGTCAACTATAAAATTTTCATCATTTACAGGAAAATATTACCTTGAAAAGAAGACCAAATACCGTTAGATTAATAATTAAAAGCAATACAAACCTGTGGCCGGGCAGGTCCGTCTGATACTACCGGCACGATTAAGTACACAATAATCTTAGGAGGATATGAATTATGTTAAAAGGAATTCCTGAAATCTTATCACCAGAATTACTGAAAGTTTTATGTGAGATGGGACACAGTGACCGTCTTGTAATCGCTGACGGAAACTTCCCTGTAGAATCCATGGGAAAAAATGCCATCACAATCCGCTGTGACGGACATGGCGTTCCGGAGATCCTGGATGCCATCCTGAAACTCTTCCCACTGGATACTTATGTAGAGCACCCGGTAAACCTGATGGAAGTAATGCCTGGTGATGATGTGGAGACACCGATCTGGGATACCTATAAAGAGATCGTTTCCAAACATGACGAGCGTGGCGAGAAAGCCATCGGAAATATCGAGCGTTTTGCATTCTATGACGAAGCAAAAACTGCATACTGCATCATCTCCACAAGTGAGAAAGCACTTTATGCCAATGTAATGCTTCAAAAAGGCGTTGTCATCAACAACGACTGATTTTCCTTCTGAACTGCCTGATATATCATATACACATATTCAACCAAAACTCCCGGTTTCGATGCCTGAAAGGACCGAAACCGGGAGTTTTATATTTTTGTGTTTATTTTTTATCTTTTTGCGGATTTTGCCACGTAACTTCCCCAGAGAACTTTTTTCTGAGGATTTCTCACTCCGGCGCGCACTGCGTAATAATAGGTAACGCCTTTCTTTGCAGTCTTATCTTCAAATGAAGATTTGTTTTCTCCGGAAAGTGTTGCAATTTTCTTCCATGTACTGTTTTTTGTCTTCCGGTATACCACATAGGCTGTCGCACGTTTCTGCGGAGTCCAGCAGATTTTAAGTCCCTTGGAAGTTTTTTTCACACTGGATATCTTCTGTGTTGCAGGATAGGACAGAAGATAATCACTTGCCTGAAATCCCCCGAAAACCTTTTTTCCATCAACAATGCGATATGCACGCACGGAATAGGTATACGTTGTAATTCCCTGTACTTTGGAATCCTGATAACTGGTCACATTGCTTTTTACTTCTGCAAGACGCTCCCAGTTTTTTCCTTTGATTTTGCGGTAAACCCGGTATCCGCTGGCACCGGCGACTTTTTTCCAGGAAACCGTATTCTTCGGTCCGCTGGCTGCTGTGGCAGATGCCACTGCTTTTGCAAGTTCCGCCTTTCCGGATACCGTTGTGGAAAAAGCTCCGTAAAGCGTTGTTTTTCCGGTATAGACATATGCTGCCCTGACACTATAAGCATATACGTTTCCAGTTTTTACTGTGGTATCTGTATAGCCTGGTGTATCGGATTTAATGGTTGACAGTTTTACTTTTTTTCCACCGTTTTCTCCCCGGTAGATCACATACCGGTTGCAACCGGATACTGAATCCCAGGTTATTTTTATTTTGTTGTAGGCACTGTAGGAAACCTTCAGGCCTGTGGTCTGTTTCAGCTTCACAGTAATCTTGCAGGAAGCTTTGATTCCTTTGGCATTGTTGCCACTGCAGGATATGGTTGCCGTTCCCGGATGCTTCGCTGTAATGGTTCCTGTTGCACTGACAGTTGCAACATTGGTATCCGAACTCTTCCAGCTGATTCCGGAAGCTGTCATTTCTGAATTTGTAACAGTAGCTGTAAGAGTTTCCGTATCTCCCACATACATTTCCATGGATGTTTTGGAAAGCTGTATTTCGGCCTCGTTATTCAGAGTTCTGGTATGTGCCTTGATTCTTGGTGTCAACGGTCTGCTGTAGATGGAAGTATCATCCCAGCTATTATCGTCCGTATAATAAATAAATCCCTGGCCTTTCAGAACGGATGCCTCGAATTTACACCATCCATAATTTGCACTTGCTTCCACGCAGTACTGCACGATACTGTTTCCTGCGTTTGTCACCACAATGGAGTACAGACTGTTCTGTCGGATCACAACTTTCGGAATCTGAACCGTCATAACTCCGGCCATGGACTGTGTACAGGAAAACGGCGTTGCATAAGCCGGTGTTCCGCTGGTGGGATCACCGGAATCCTGAAGATCGGTATACACCTGTATGGTATAGGAATTGTTGCCTGACATCGCTGCGAGAGTTACTTCTCCAAGCTGTTCCGCCTTTCCGTTACCTGCAGTGGCTTTATAAATATTCGCAACTTTTTCCCCTTCGTACAGTTTCATACTTGTAAGACCGGAGGATCCGTCATAAAAATAGTTATTGGAATATTCCGGATTCCGTGACGCAGTAGCAGAAACCAGTTCACAGAGAGAACCATCTTCATAGGACATATAAAAATAGCCGTCTTTTCCCCAGTTCGCTCCCCAGCTGTTTTTTACAATCCATGCGCCGTTGTTCTTCACATTGGAGGACGCATTGAAATTCTTTGCGGAATAATTATCATCCCATCCCACAACCGTAACCACATGATTCACATCATCGGTTTCCTCCGGATAAGAATATGCAGCTGTATTTGCATTATAATAAGCATTCTGTGCATTATACATCACAGTAACTGCCTTGTTGGCTGTCAGAAGACTTTTCAATGCGTTCACGGAGTAATCTGAAAAATATGCATTTTTCAAATATGCCACTGCATCATATTCCTTGGAGGCATCCGGAATTACTCCGGTTTTCTGGGTATGTGTGGAATCTGTTGCCAGGGGAACGTCTTCCTCCGTTGTCATTCCTGACCAGGTACTCAAAAATATGGATGCCAGGAGATCATTTCCCCCTTCATGATAGTCCACATTTCCATAATCATCGGTTCCGTAATGATGATTGACATCACCGGCAGTATTTCCCAGCGGGTCATTGTTTCTGTTTGCAAAAAAATATGCCAGATGCTCCTCAGACAGATCGTAGGTGCCAGCTCCCTGTGTCAGCAAAGAGGTTTCCAGAACGGCGGCCATCGCAAATGCCCAGCACATTCCATATGGATTCTGATCTTTGACGGAGGTTACATACCCCTGCTGTGCCGCATTATAATAAGATGGATAGGAAACAGCTCTTCCCATAGGGATTTCCGAAGTATCATTGCCAATCTCAACGGCTTTTGAATAGGCGGGCAGATTATCGAAGGGAGCCAGCTGTTCCTGCTCTTCTTCCTCTGTAAGAGGGCGTCCCTTGATATATTCGATTCCCTCTTCATCAGTTTCACTGTTTCCGTCTCCGAATGTATCATCCTGGGAATCAGAAAACTCTTCTGCTGTCCCCTCCTCGGAAAGCTCCAGATCGCTGTCCGGAGAAGGTGCTTCGATTTCGTCTGCTTCCTCTGTAATTTCCGGAACTTCACTTTCGGAAATCTTCTCTTCTTCCTCAGATTCTCCGGAAGATACCGCGGCAATACTTTCTTTTGTTTCTTCTGTGTCAAACTCTCCGGCCATAACCGGAACCTGGCTTCCTATAACTGCCACACTCAGAAGCAGCGGCAGTAACTTTTTTCTTATGAGCTGTAAGTACTTCACCTGATCCTCCTGTATTCTCTAACGCTTTTTAAGATGGTATCCAAAAATTCCAATTATCGCAAGTACTGTTACCACCCCGATCCACAGAAACGGGCTGGAATACCAGTTTTTGTCCTCTTTAAAGGATGTTGCCGCTGTTCCATTTACAGGTTTGGATTCTTTCTGTGCGGCGTCTTCAGAAGGTACCGGTGAAATTTTTACTACCTGTTGTGTTACGGACGGTTCCTGTGTTACTGATGGAATCTGTGTCTCTGACGGAGTTTCTGTTGCTGATGAATTTTCTGTTGCCGATGGAGCCTCTGTTGCGGACGGGGTCTCTGTTGCGGATGGGGTCTGCTGTTCTTCTGCTGTTTCTTTTCCGGCCTGGGCAAGTTCTTCATCCTTGGACGGTCTCAGCTCATCAAGCGGCACATAACCATATCCGCCTTTATATTCTGTATATCCCCAGTTTTCTCCGTTCTTCTCCGTTTCTCCTTCTATATGAAGAACCGTTCCGTCTTCTATGGTTGTTCCGTTGAGTTTTTCACTTTTTGAATCTGTTTCCGGATAGATATCCACTCCCACTCCGCCGGAATCCACCGTCATATAATAATCCGTGGTTTCCGCCGGCAGTTCCGTTTTTGCGGATTTATCTGCATATACCGAAACACTTAAGCTAAGTATCAGTGCCCCGGCAGCAGCCAGCCTTATGAATCCTTTCATCATACTCCTCCATCTCCCAGTTGTGCCTCTGTGTTTTTCTGATATGCAAAATCCCCCTATATTTCTTTTCTGATTTTGATGTGAAATATAAGAGGATTTTATCATTTGTTATGTTAACTGGCCATGTTTTTATGCAAGCTGTTTCTCACACATATCCAGTGCGGAAGCGATAACCGCATCCATGTCATAATATTTGTACTCACCGAGACGTCCGCCAAAGATTACTTTCGGCTCCTTCTCAGCCAGCTCTTTATACTGTGCATAGAGCTGTCCGTTCTTCTCATCATTAACCGGATAATACGGCTCATCTCCAGGTTTCCACTCGGAGCTGTACTCACGGCTGATTACGGTCTTCGGAAGATCATTGCCTTCCTCATCTTTACCGAACTCGAACCATTTATGCTCAATGATACGTGTCCACGGTGTCTCAACGTCTGTGTAGTTTACTGCTGCATTGCCCTGGAAATTCGGTTTGTCAAGAGTCTCATTCTCAAAACGGACAGAACGGTACTCCAGTGTTCCAAGCTTGTAGTCAAAGTATGCGTCAATTGCACCTGTGTAGATGACTTTCTCAGCCATTGCGTCATATTCTGCCTTCTTCTCAAGATAATCCTCGTTCAGGCGAACCTCAATGCCATCCAGAAGGTTGGCTACCATCTTCGTGTAACCGCCAACCGGAATTCCCTGATAAAGAGCATTGAAATAGTTATTATCAAAAGTCAGACGAACCGGAAGTCTCTTAATGATAAAGGAAGGAAGCTCTGTGCATGGACGGCCCCACTGCTTCTCTGTGTAACCCTTGATCAGTTTCTCATAGATATCGGTTCCCACAAGACTGATTGCCTGCTCTTCCAGGTTCTTCGGTTCTGTAATTCCGGCTGCCTTACGCTGCTCTTCGATCTTATCCGCAGCTTCCTCCGGAGTTACAACACCCCACATTTTATTGAAGGTGTACATATTAAACGGAAGGCTGTACAGCTCTCCATGATAGTTTGCAACCGGGCTGTTTGTAAAACGGTTGAACTCCGCAAACTGTGTGATATAATTCCATACTTTCTTATTATTGGTGTGGAAAATATGTGCTCCGTATTTATGTACGTTGATTCCCTCAACCTTCTCTGTGTATACGTTTCCTGCAATATTCGGGCGTTTGTCGATCACGAGAACAGATTTGCCCGCCTTCTTCGCCTCATGAGCGAAGACAGCACCGTAGAGTCCGGCGCCTACGATAAGATAATCGTACATTTCGTTTTCTCCTTGTTATTTGATGTGATTATTCTAACACCTGTGCTGTATGTCTGGCAAGTATTCTTTTTTCACCCTTGAGGAAATCAGACATTTACACAAAAAGATGGCAGACAACCCGGAAAGCTGTCTGCCATTATATCACTTTTTTATGTATTTACCGATTTTTAATCCTCATATCCATTCGGATTCTGGCTCTGCCATTTCCAGGAGTCTGCACACATCTCGCGGATCCCGTTCTCTGCCTTCCAGCCAAGTTCTTTCTCAGCTTTGGATGCATCGGAGTAGCAGGTTGCAATATCTCCAGGACGGCGTGCTTTGATCACGTATGGGATCTTAACACCTGTAGCTGCCTCGAAGTTCTTAACAATGTCGAGAACGCTGTAGCCTTTACCTGTTCCAAGGTTGTAAATGCTTAATCCGGATTTGTCTTCCAGTTTCTTGAGGGCTTTTACATGGCCTTTAGCAAGGTCTACTACGTGGATATAGTCACGGACACCGGTTCCGTCCGGTGTATCGTAATCGTTTCCGAATACGCCGAGCTCTTTCAGTTTGCCTACTGCAACCTGTGTGATGTATGGCATCAGGTTGTTCGGGATACCGTTCGGGTTCTCACCGATGGTTCCGCTCTTATGAGCACCGATTGGATTGAAGTAACGAAGAAGAACTACATTCCACTCCGGATCTGCCTTCTGGATATCTGTAAGGATCTGCTCCAGCATGGATTTCGTCCAGCCATATGGGTTGGTGCACTGTCCTTTCGGGCACTCCTCTGTGATCGGGATGATTGCCGGATCTCCGTATACGGTCGCTGAGGAAGAGAAAATAATATTCTTGACATTATGCTTTCTCATCACATCCACAAGTGTCAGGGTTCCTGCGATATTATTCTCATAATATTCCCACGGCTTGGCAACGGATTCACCTACTGCTTTCAGTCCTGCGAAATGAATACAGGAGTCGATCTCTTCTTTGTCAAAAACTTCATTCATTGCGTCACGGTCCAGGATGTCTGCTTTATAGAATTTCACCGGTTTGCCTGTGATCTTGGATACTCTGTCCAGAGCCTTCTCACTGGAATTACATAAATTGTCAACTACTACAACATCATATCCCGCGTTCTGCAGTTCTACAACGGTATGACTTCCAATGTATCCTGCTCCACCTGTTACTAAAATTGCCATAGTTTTTCTCCTCCTCTACTGGATCTAACTGTTCCTGTTTATTTTAGCACTGTTCCACTGTTTCCACAATAGCTGAAACCCAGGTTTACTACCTGACTTTTCCCATATCTTTGGAAGTTTCTCAGAAATTTCCGGTTAATCCCAAAGTCCCTGCGGATAAAGTCCCTGATCTTTCAGTTTCTGGATTGCCGCAACCACTACCGGTTTGTCTTCTTTATAGGTGACTCCGTACCATTTGTCCTGTGTGGTAAGGACTTTGACGGTTGCTTTCTTTTCTTTTAAAAGTTCATCCACTACAAATGGAAGGAAATATTCACATTTCAGAGGATTCTCCGGAATGCTCTTCTCAAGAAATACAGGGAAACGGCTCACAAGTTCTTTCATAAATCCGCCGGTAAAGCCCCACATGTTCATGGATACCGGTGTGTCTCCCGGAAGGCTGGTCCATGTTTTTCCATCGTCTTCTGTGTAGGCTGCTCCGCCATCACGTTTCTCGATGTGGGTTCTCTCATTGATGTCCGCAAGATATCCGTCTGCATCTGTCTCGCAGACCCCACGGGATACATAGCCGTTGTCTGTCAGTGTATTTTCCAGACGGTAGCCTACCATCATATACTGGGCAGGAACGGTATCCTCCTGTGCCTGGGCCAGAAAATCATATGCCATCTTAAAAGCATGTGTTCCATAATAATCATCTGCATTGATCACCACAAACGGGCCGTCAATAACTTCAGCACAGCTTAATACGGCATGTCCCGTTCCCCACGGTTTCACACGTCCTTCCGGAACCTTAAATCCTTCCGGAATATTATTCAGATCCTGATGGACATACACGATTTCCACCTTATCGCTTAAACGGTCACCGATGGCATCGCGGAAATCCTGCTCGTTTTCTTTTTTTATGATAAATATTACTTTTTTAAAGCCTGCACGTACTGCATCATAAATGGAAAAGTCCATGATGATATGACCTTCCTGATCTACAGGATCGATCTGCTTCAGTCCGCCGTAGCGGCTTCCCATTCCTGCTGCCATTACTACCAGAACCGGCTCTTTCATAATCTTGTTCCTCCTGCTATTTTAGAGATTCGGGGATTTTTCCCCTTACATAGTTCGGGCCGGTCAGATTCTCATCCGGCCGGCCTTTGAACCTCGTTTTATTATACTACACTTCCCCTGGAAATCCTACTGCTTCTTTCCATTTTATCCCCGGGCCTGATCTTTTCCAGGAAAAACAATCTCCATTCTGGTTCCCTCACCCTGCTCACTTTCCACATGGATCTGTGCATGATGAAGGGTTGCTCCATGTTTTACAATGGAAAGGCCAAGCCCTGTTCCGCCAGTCTGCCTGGAATGGCTTTTGTCCACCCTGTAAAAACGCTCAAAGATCCTGCCCTGTTCACTTTTCGGAATGCCGATTCCATCGTCTACCACACAGTAAAACGGATTTCCCTTACGGTTTCCGACCATGATACGCACATGACCATTCTGTTCTGTATAGCGCACCGCATTATCCGCAATGTTAAAAAACATCTCATACAGCACATGACGGACACCCTGGATCTTCTCGGAACTTCCTGTAAGCTCCAGGGATATATTTTTCTTTTCCGCTGGATGACGGAGATTGTTCTGTACATCTTCCGCAAGCTCATAAAGGTCCACTTCCTCAAAAGGAACTTCACTGTTGCTTTCATCCAGTCTGGACAGCTGTATGATATCTGCTACCAGATTGGAAAGACGTACCGCCTCATGATAAATCCTTCCGGAAAATTCCTGGACATGATCTGCCGGAACCATTCCGTTCATCATCAGCTCCGCATATCCTGAAATGGACATCAGCGGTGTTTTCAGCTCATGGGATACATTGGCCGAAAATTCTTTCCGGATTTCTTCGGCCTCTTTCAGCTCTTTTACCTGCTGCCGGATCTGACGGTTCTGCTCATCCACCCGCACAAGAAGGGGGCGTAATTCTTCGTAGCACACATTGTTCAGCGGATGCTCCAGGTCCAGATCATTGATCGGTTTGATCAGCTCCCTGGTCTGCCTCTCGACAAACGCAAACTCCAGGATCAGGACCAGTACCATCAGGATTCCAAGAACCGCAAGGCTTGAAATCCAGGTAGAATATACAGAATCTACCGTCTTTCCTACCCTTAAGACATTCCCGTTATCCAGCCGCACCGCATAATAAAAAGTCTTTTTGGCAAATGTCTCGGAATAACGGATACTTTCACTTTTTCCGTCTTTTTCCGCTTCCATAAACTCCGGACGGTTGCTGTGATTTTCCAGTTTTTCCGGGGATGTCTGGGAATCAAAAAGTACGGTTCCGTCTTTTTGGATCAGTGTTACACGGCTGGAGGATACTGCCCGCAGTCTTTTTGAGAGAAACGTATCTCCACATTCTTCCATGCCAAGGCAGATGTACCTGGCCTCCTCGCGGACCCCATTTTGCATGTAAGTGTTGAATTTACTGTAAGTGACTACACTTGCTGCCAGAAAGGTGATCAGGACAGCAAGGACGATCATAATACTTGTATGATTCAGGATCTTTTTTTTCATAAGTGATCTCCGATCCGGTATCCGACTCCGCGCACAGTCTCGATCAGATTTCCTGCCTCCCCCAGTTTCTGCCGGAGGGTTCGCACATGTACATCCACCGTTCTTGTCTCACCGTCAAAATCATATCCCCAGACATGACACAGGATCTGATTTCTGGACATAACCAGGCCTTTATTCTCAAGAAGATACTCCAGCAGTTCAAATTCTTTTCTGGTGAGTTCTTTCAATTCTCCCTGATAGCTGACTTCATGGCGTGCTACATTAACACAAAGGCCTTTGCAGTGCAGTTCCCGCTCCTCGCTCTGTCTTGCACAGCGCCGCAGGACCGCTTTTACACGGGCTACAAATTCCATCATTCCAAAAGGCTTCGTAATATAATCATCCGCACCGCCCTCCAGACCTTTCACCTTATCAAATTCCGCTTCTTTGGCAGTGACCATGATCACCGGGATATCCCTGGTCCTGGTATCGCTTTTCAGCCGTTTCAGAATATTATATCCATCTTCTCCCGGGAGCATAATGTCCAGAAGGATCAGTTCCGGCAGGCTTTTTTTCATCGCTGCGTCAAACTCCACTCCTGTCTCAAACCCTTCTGCCTCGAATCCGGTTGTCTCCAGGGTATAGACAAGAAGCTCCCGGATGTTTCGTTCATCTTCCACACAGTAGATCATTCCACATCCCTCTCCGTTCGTTACACCGGCTGTTTTTTTTGTCAGCCGTATTTTTATTTTTTCTGTTTTCAGTATAACTATTTTCCTTTTACTGCACAAGCCCTGGTTCTCCACACTTTTGCGGATAGCCAGGGCATATGAAAGCCGACATTTCTATCAGCCTTTTATGATTCTGTTTTTTATGCACCAGCGGTTACTGTTTTATCCTTTGCTATTTCTTCGGATAATGTTGGAAGCTGATACTGTCTGCGAATCAGCTCCAGTTCCCGGTAGAATGTTTCATCCGGGCTGTGCTTGATCTGTTTCAGGTGCTGATGCGTATCAAAGGAATCTTCATGCACCTGGGTTACACAGACGCCGATGTTGGAACAGTGGTCTGCCACCCTCTCCAGGCTGGTAGTCACATCAGAAAGGATAAATCCCATTTCAATGGTACATTCTCCTGCGCGGAGTCGCTGGATATGACGGTATTTCAGCTCCTTGCTCAGCTCATCGATCACCTCTTCCAGAGGTTCGATCTCACGGGCCAGCTGTACATCCTGATTTTCGTAAACCTTATAGGCGATATCCACGATATCCTCCACCGCATGTTCCATGACACGAAGTTCCTCCAGAGCTTTTTCGGAGAACTTCAGTCCTTTTTCATGAAGCTCCTGGGCAGATTCCATAATATTCACGCCGTGATCGGAAATTCTCTCAAAATCACCGATACAGTGAAGCATAATGGAAATGCTGTGGCTGTCATGCACAGAAAGATCTTTCTGGTTCAGTTTTACAAGATAGGTTCCAAGCTCATCCTCGTAACGGTCCACCTTTTTTTCCGATTCTTCAACTGCCTTCTTTCCGTCTGCACTGAAATGCTTCAGGAGATCCAGAGCTGTAAACAGAGTTCTGTGGGAATCCTCTGCCATTTTTTTTGCGGCATTTCGGCTCTGCTCAACTGCAAATGAAGGCTTTTCCAGAAAACGGCTCTCCAGGATCATGAAATCCGGATCTGCTGCCACAGCTGTCCCGGTTTCTTCTTTTTTGTCCCGGATGGTAAGACAGGCAAGTTTCTCCAGCCATTTTCCAAAAGGAAGCAGAACCAGTGTTGCTGTAATATTAAAGGTACTGTGCAGAATCGCGATTCCCGCCGGTGTTGCAGCCTGTGGCATAAATGAAAAATGCACTGCCGCGTTTACGGTATAGAATACTGCCATAAAAAGCACGGTTCCGATCAGGTTAAAATACAGGTGGATCATTGCCGCACGTTTGGCATTTACATTCGCACCGATTGCAGAAAGAAGGGCCGTGACACAGGTTCCGATATTCTGTCCCATGATGATCGGAAGCGCCGCACTGAACGGTACCATTCCTGTAAGACAGAGGGCCTGCAGGATACCGACAGATGCGGAAGATGACTGAATGATCGCAGTAAGTACCGCACCAGCCACAACACCAAGCAGAGGATTGGAAAATTTCACAAGCAGCCCGGTAAATTCCGGCACATCTGCCAGTGGCTCAACGGCTCCGCTCATGGCGCTCATTCCATACATCAGAATTGCAAATCCTACAAAAATAGTTCCCACATCTTTTTTCTTCTGGCTCTTTGTAAACATGATCAGGATTACGCCAACCAGAGCAAGAATCGGTGAAAATGATGTTGGTTTGAAAAGGCGGATAATAAAATTATCACTCTGGATTCCGGTAAGACTTAAGATCCAGGAGGTTACTGTGGTACCGATGTTGGCACCCATGATAATTCCCACTACCTGGGAAAGTTTCATGATCCCTGAGTTTACAAAACCTACAACCATAACTGTGGTTGCTGATGAAGACTGGATCACAGCAGTTACGCCCATTCCCAGAAGAACCGCTCTGATCGGGCTGGATGTAAGAGTTTCCAAAATACGTTCCAGTTTTCCACCTGCGACTTTCGCAAGTCCGTCTCCCATTAAGTTCATTCCATAAAGGAAAATGGCAAGGCCGCCAAGCAATGCCAGTACGCTGAAAAAGTCCATAATACTCTCCTTCACTTTCTCTTTTTGATATGTTTGATTTCCTTTTTTCTCATTTCAACGTTTTTCATAATAGCGGCACTTTGTAAAGTTTTCCCCACCGGAATGTAAAATCTATGTAAAAAAATAAGGCAAAAGACCTGATTATAGGTCTTCTGCCTTCGATTCTCAAAATCCGCGAATCTCCTCATCCTCGGAGCCGGTTTTATCAATGGATTTAATCACAAGGTAATAACTGTAGTCATCATTAACCTTCACCTCAACCCGTTCACCAACACGATGTCCCCGAAGCGCTTTTCCAATAGGGGATTCAATGCTGACGCGGTTCTCCATGGAATTTCCACGGATGGAAGTGACCAGCTTGTACTTTTCTATTTCATTGTCTTCTTCAAAAAGCACTTCTACGATATCGTCCATTCCCACCTCGTCAGATCTGGAATCATCGGATACAATGGATGCTGTCTTCAGCATTCTCTCCAGATAACGGATACGGCTCTCGTTCTGGTTTTTATGTTTCTTGGCTGCATAGTACTCAAAGTTCTCACTTAAGTCTCCCTGGGCACGTGCTTCCTTAACTGCCTCGATGGCTTCCTTACGGACTACCAGTTTGCGGTGTTCGATCTCCTGCTCTATTTTTTCAACATCCTTGCGGGTAAGCTGTTCTCTCATTCTTCTGGCATCTCCTTTTCTTTACAGCATTCAGGCCAATCCTGCATCCATTTCCTGTAGTTTTTCAGAATGTAGGATTTCCCGAAAGGTTACCGGAAATACCATAGCAGATACGCCTCGCTTTGTCAAACAGCGCAGGCCTGTTCTTCTTCTCTGTGCTGATGCACCCGCTGTTCAATATAACCTGCCATATGTTCCTTGGGAATATCCAGTAGCATGGAAAATTCAGAATAGAGATGATCCTCTGCCAGTTTCAGATACCGTTCATCTGTAGCGGTTGTTTTTTTGCCATGAGATAATCTGGCCTGTTTGCGAATATAGATTGTCTTGATGATCCGGAGAAGATCTCTGCATTCGCAGGTGCGGATACAGTTCTTGTAGCTGTCTTCCCTGAACTTTTCGTTCTCAATACTCAGTGTCTCTATAGAAGGAATTTCGTCGATCAGTTTCTCTGCTTCTTCTTTCGTGATGATTCCACGGAGAACCTGTTTCCCGCCTTCTACCGGTGTAAAGATCTTTCCTTCCGTCTCCCCTCCCGGCCTTAATACGTAATAAAGTCTCTCCGAGGAGGAACCGTCCATCTTCATTGTAGTAACTCCCGTCACCTGGCAGATTCCGGTACGGCCATACACAACATATTCGCCTGTTTCAAACATTTTTCCACATCCTTTCATTTTTTGCTTTTTCTTCTGTTATCGTGGCGTCTTATTGTGCTCTGTGAGCATTTCAATGTCCTTGAATTGCTCTAATGAAAACTCCCTGCCAGGGTATATATCCAGACAAGGAGCTTCTCACTGAGGATTCTATCCTTATTTTACTACTTTTCCCATTTATTTGCAAAAGAATTCAAAAAGTTTTTTTATTTTTGTGAAATATGCTCATAATAGGAAGTTTATACTTTTTGTGCAGTTTTTACAGCCTGTAACCGGTATTTTTTCGAAAATAAAAGACTGTACACCTTTTTATTTTTCGGTGTACAGTCTTTTATTTCTGGTATCTGTTATAATTCTTCTTTTTTCTTTCTTCCCAGACGGATATCTTCCATATGAGACTTTAATTCCGGGGTCATGCTGTCAAAGAGATATGTTTTGCTGCTGTCCCGGTGTTCCTGCCATTCTTCCCTCATCTGCTGTTTTGCGGATGCGATCTCCTCTTTAAAACCGCGGGCTGAGATTCTGGCAGCTCCCTGTCCCATGATGATGATCTGTTCCAGGCCATCGGATGTGGCAACTGTCACATTATGTTTGCGTCCAATTTTATGGACAGTACGTTCGATGTACTGATCTGCAGTTTCCGCTTCTCTGGTATAAACCACATGGATGTTATGGTACTGGAAGGTTTCTTCCGGATGGCCTTCCACACGGTAAGCGTCAAATACCAGGATCAGGATGCAGCCTTTGATGCCCTGATAATCGCTTAAGATGTCCATTAAACGGGTCTGGGCCGCATGAAAATCTGCCTGAGCCAGATCTCTTAAATCTTCCCATGCAAAAATAATGTTGCATCCATCTACCAGAAGATAGTCGTCTCTGTGGATGGCAGGATTGCTGTTTCTCCAGGCACCCTGACTGGTTTTCCCCGGAAGTTCCGAAGATTGAGAGCGTTTTCCACTGTTTCCGGAAAAGCTGCTGCCACTTTCCAGATTTCCGAAGCTCCTGCTGTTACTGTTATATTTCTTCGATTTCACAGGGCCAAAGGTTTTCTCAAAGATTGCCTTCAGCTCTTTTTCTTCTTCGTAGCTTCCATACATCGAAGTATATTTCCCACGGGAGTTGTTTTCTGTCCCATAACTGGTACTGTACGTATCTTTTCCCTGCCCGGAATATCCTCTGCCGGAAGCTCCCGTACTACTGTCACCGGACTCCTCATACGCATCGTCCCAGTCCTGGATCTCTGCACCATCCAGATGCATATATTCCTCTACCTCATACCACGGAACCACAAAACCTGCTCCGTGGGCACAGAATACCGATCCTGTAGGATTATCCAGATCCCTCTCGGAGTCATAGCCAATCTCCTGGGCAATCTGCTCCTGATCCTGGCATGGTTCATAGCCTTTCAACGTACAGGTGAGATGGCCTTTTCCTCTTGTGTAGGAAATCACCTGGCTCTGGTAATCCCGCATTTTTGCAACCGGCGCGCTGCCTGTGATCACAGCCAGCTCTCCCTCTGTTTCCGGTCCCTGGAAGCTTCCCTGCATCCGCTGGATATCGGTCATGGCACGGCCTACATTTTCGGCCGGAAGTTCCAGCCGGAAACTGTAGTATGGCTCCAGAAGGACGGTTTTCGCTTTTTTGAGGCCCTGACGCACTGCCCGGTAAGTTGCCTGACGGAAATCTCCGCCCTCTGTATGCTTCTGGTGTGCCCGACCAGTAAGAAGTGTGATCTGCATATCTGTGATCGGTGATCCGGTAAGTACACCAAGATGCTCTTTTTCTTCCAGATGGGTGAGGATCAGGCGCTGCCAGTTCCGATCCAGCTGGTCTTCACTTGCCGCTGTAAAAAACTGCAATCCGCTTCCTCTCTCCCCAGGTTCCAGAAGAAGATGCACTTCCGCATAATGACGCAATGGTTCAAAATGTCCTACGCCTTCCACCGGTGCGGCAATGGTTTCTTTATATACAATATTTCCGGTTCCGAATTCCACTGCCACATGGAAGCGTTCCCAGATAAGATGTTTCAGAATCTCAATCTGTACCTCACCCATGAGCATGGCATGGATTTCTCCCAGCTGCTCATCCCACATAATATGAAGCTGTGGCTCTTCCTCTTCCAGCTCTTTCAGGCTTTTCAGCATCTTGTGGGCATCGCAGCCCTCCGGAAGGATGATCTGATAATTCAGCACCGGCTCCAGAACCGGCATGACAGACTCCCTCTCAACCCCCAGGCCCTCTCCCGGATAGGTTTCGGTAAGACCTGTTACCGCACAGACGGTTCCTGCCTCCGCTTCTTTGAGCATCTCAAACTTCGCACCGGAATAAATGCGGATCTGATCCACTTTTTCCTCCCAGATCTCTTCGTCCGGAATTCCTTTTCTCCCCGCATTGGTAAGGGTTTCTTTTACTTTCAGGCTTCCACCTGTGATCTTCATGTAAGTGAGGCGGTTGCCCTGGTCATCCCTGGCAATCTTGAAAACCTTTGCCCCGAATTCAGATGGGTAAACCGGTGCCGCCATGTAGGTTTCCATACCGCGGATGAACGCATCCACGCCTTCCATTTTCAGGGCAGAACCAAAGAAACAGGGAAAAAGCTTCCGCTCCAGGATCAGTCTGGCCACATCTTTTTTCACGATAATGCCAGTGTCAAGAAATTGCTCCATAAGCGCCTCTTCACACACGGCAATATTTTCCAGAAATTCATCTGTTCCATGAACTTCGCCAGCTTTATCCACCGTACCTTTGATATCTGAGTCCTCTTCTGCACCACAACAGTCCAGTTCTCCACGGAAATCCACACAGTTTTCACTCAGTTTTTTCTTCAGCTCCTCAAGAAGGCTCTCACGGTTGGTTCCATCCTGGTCCATTTTGTTCACAAAAAGAAACGTTGGGATCTGATACTGGTTCAGAAGTCTCCACAAGGTCTGTGTATGGCCCTGCACACCATCCGCTCCGTTGATCACCAGAATCGCATAATCCAGTACCTGCAGGGTGCGCTCCATCTCTGCGGAAAAATCCACATGCCCCGGCGTATCCAGCAATGTCACTTCCATATCTCCCATGGAAAAAACTGCCTGTTTGGAAAAAATGGTAATGCCTCGTTCCCGTTCCAGTTCATACGTATCCAGATATGCATCTTTATGATCCACACGTCCGATCTTCCGGATTCTTCCGCATTTAAAAAGCAGCCCCTCCGATAAAGTTGTCTTTCCTGCATCTACGTGGGCCAGCACACCCAGGCTTATATGTTTCTGTTCTTGTATCTTCTGAGGTTTTTCACCCATGAAATACCCCTTTCTTTTCTATCGTAATTACATCATCAGAAAATCTTTGTTGTCCACTTGCTCATATCCCAGACTTCATTTACCACATCTTGGTAAAATTCCGGCTCATGGCAGATGAGAAGGATACTTCCGCGATATTCCCGGAGAGCTTTTTTCAGCTCATCTTTTGCATCCACATCCAGATGGTTGGTTGGCTCATCCAGAAGAAGAATGTTGGTATCACGATTTACCAGTTTGCAGAGACGGACCTTGGCCTGCTCACCACCGCTTAAGACACGGACCTGACTTTCGATGTGTTTGGTTGTAAGGCCGCATTTTGCCAGTGCAGAACGTACCTCATACTGGGAGAATGACGGAAATTCCTGCCACAGTTCTTCGATACAGGTGGTCTTGTTCTCGCCTTTTACTTCCTGCTCAAAATATCCGATTTCGAGATTTTCTCCCTGTTCCACACTTCCTGAGATCGGTTTGTTCAGGCCAAGAAGGCTTCGTAACAGTGTCGTTTTACCGATACCATTGGTTCCTACCAAGGCGATCTTCTGTCCACGCTCCATGGTAAAATTCAGCGGTTTGGAAAGTGGTTCATCATATCCGATGACCAGATCATGTGTTTCAAAGAGCATTTTTCCCGGTGTGCGTCCATAGCGGAAATTGAACTCCGGCTTCGGCTTCTCTGCTGCCAGCTCGATCACATCCATCTTGTCCAGTTTTTTCTGGCGGGACATGGCCATGTTTCTTGTGGAAACACGGGCTTTGTTTCTTGCCACAAAGTCTTTTAGCTCACTGATCTCCTGCTGCTGTTTCCGGTAGGCCGCCTCCAGCTGTGCCTTCTTAACCGCGTAGACTTCCTGGAAGTGGTCGTAGTCTCCTACATAACGGTTCAGTTCCTGATTTTCCATGTGATAGATGATATTAACCACAGAATTCAGGAACGGAATATCGTGGGAGATAAGGATAAAAGCATTCTCATAATCCAGGAGATATCTTTTCAGCCATGCAATGTGTTCCTCATCCAGATAGTTGGTTGGCTCATCCAGAAGCAGGATATCCGGCTTCTCAAGAAGCAGTTTTGCAAGGAGTACCTTGGTTCTCTGGCCGCCACTTAAGTCTGTAACGTCACGGTCCAGTCCCAGATCCAGAAGTCCCAGTGCTCTGGCAACCTCCTCTACTTTTGCATCAATGGCGTAAAAATCGTGAAGTGTCAGTTCATCCTGAATGGTTCCAAGTTCTTCCATCAGCGCATCCATCTCGTCAGGATCTGCAGTTCCCAGTTTGTCGCAGATCTCGTTCATGCGCTCTTCTTTTTTGAGAAGGGGATCAAAAGCGGATTTCAGCACCTGTCCGATGGTCATGCCTTTTTCCAGCACTGCATGCTGATCCAAATAGCCTGCGTGGACATTTTTTGCCCATTCTACTTTTCCTTCATCCGGCATCAGTTTTCCGGTTACGATGCTCATAAATGTGGACTTTCCTTCGCCGTTGGCTCCTACAAGCCCAATGTGTTCTCCCTTCAGAAGCCGGAAAGATACGTCTTCAAAAATCGCTCTGTCTCCAAATCCGTGAGTCAGGTGTTCTACATTTAAAATACTCATTTGTTATATTCCTTTTTATTGTGATTTTTGTGTTATATTTTGTTTTCCTTTATATAATGCTATAGTATTATACTTGATATTCTTCTCTGCTGTAAAGCCAAATCTCCGTATCCTCTGCGTTCGTATAACAATCTTTTTTTCCTTGCCAGTTATCACAAAATCGCTTATTCTTATAACAGATAAAAAATCGCATATACATCATATATAAAGGAGGCACAATTTTTATGGCAAAGATCGATCATGCAGCGATCCGTACTTCTTCCTATGAAGATGCACAGAAATTTTTTGAGGATGTTTTTGACATGCATATGTGGCGGGAAATTGGGGAAAAACCGGAGCGCAAATGCTGGTTCCGGGAAGGTATCCAGCTCTGCGAAGTTTCCAACATCAACACAGAGGCAGAGAACGGATATGACCACATTTCCATCGCCGTTGATTCTGTGGAAGAAACCATGGAAAAGATCAAATCTTATCCGGTAAAAACCATCAATGACCACTGGTTTTCTCTTCCGGATGGAACACGGATCGAACTGAAACTGCTGGCTAACTGGAAAGTCAACGACTGAGAAAAATCCAATATAAAACGGATCTGTGTGAGAATCATTTATTTTATAATTCATTCTC